>Ga0371490_1000254_pt1 | contig 42520 bp, 33 predicted proteins | sample MB2SIPfraction_FD_207959 | JGI IMG/M metagenome (GOLD analysis project Ga0371490, IMG submission 207959) | Lab enriched peat soil microbial communities from McLean, Ithaca, NY, United States - MB28FN SIP fraction | ecosystem: Environmental > Terrestrial > Soil > Wetlands > Peat | place: USA... | reverse complement strand
CTGCTGAAAGCTCGGGTGGTAATCCACGCCTATAATCATCATGTCCGACTCCTTTCTCCCGAGCCCATGGTCATCAAGCAACCACAGTCTACTCGGGTCTAGGGAGTCGGCATTCTTATGCAATCACTAGCAAAGCACTTTAGTATTTTCTCCCGCTTGCTTTGCAAGCAGGGGGTCGCCGGTTCGATCCCGGCCACGTCCACCAACTGTCTCTAATTGCAAAGCAATTCCCAAATTCATCTCTGTGCCCCAATCTCTCAGTTTTGGTTCCTACTGTGCCTATGATGAACTTGGGCGAATGACCTCTGAAACAGATCCTGAATCTGGCTCTCAGTTCTCGTGTCGCCTTGGTCCGCCATGCCATCAGGCTAGAGACGGGCTCAGCACCTCAACTCTTCGAGGGTGACGCAAAGCTCTTGACGGCCAGCCTGGAGCACATCAAGAAAATTGTCATCCAGATTCTCAATGCGATCCGGCGCGAAGGTTCCCTCCGCGCCGCCTGCCCAGAGCGTGTTTAATCTGTTCCGTCTTCCTTTGGTGACACATTCCTATCAATCGACAGAACAAGCGTTTACCCCCTCGACATGGAGCAAGCCATGATGTATCTAATTAATGGCCCTGTCGAACACTTGGACATCGAACAGTCCATGCCACCAGTCGTTATCGAAAATCCGATCTTGAACTCTCTCTTTGAGGAGCCCCGAAATGAACGAGACCGCGTGGGCAGCGCTCTATTCCACCAAGAGCCACCCCTTCGATCCGCCGAAGACAGGCAAAATCGCCGTGAAGGTCATCAACCACTACGGCGACGAAGTTTGGAAGGTTTATCAGGTTTAGAGCCAATGTGAGAGGTTTTATTCCATGATGTCTTTCCGGGGAAACCACCTAAAGGAAATCACGCTGCCGACAGGGTCGGTCTGGCTGATCAGCGACATCGCAGAAGCCAAGGGACGGCAACAACTCTATACGAAACAAGCACCCCAACTACTGAAAGCACTTCGGGAGATGGCACTGATTCAAAGCGTCGAATCTTCGAACCGCATTGAGGGCGTGACGGTGGCACCCGAGCGATTGGTGCCTCTCGTTGTTGGCAATGCGAAGCCCCGCGACCGATCGGAGGAAGAAATTCGAGGTTATCGACGGGCGCTAAGCTTGATCCATACCGATGTCCAAAAGTTAGAAGTCACTCCTGACCTTTTGAGACGGCTACACCAGACAACTCATGAAGGTGCGGCAGATGCGGGCCAGTGGAAGCAGAAGGAGAATGAGATCATCGAGTTCCGCGAAAACGCACCCCCGGCGATTCGTTTTCAACCGGTTTCCGTTGCTGACACACCGGCTGCTGTGGAGGAGTTGTGCCTTTCTTACAGAGCAACTTTGAACCAGCAGCAAGTTCAGCCTCTGGTGGGCGTCGCGGCACTGGTACTCGATTTCCTTTGCATCCACCCCTTCCGCGATGGCAACGGACGAATATCTCGTTTGCTCACGCTTCTCGGCCTCTACCAACACGGATACGAGGTGGGACGCTTCATCAGTTTGGAGAGATTGGTCGAGGAATCCCGCGATGATTACTATGAAGCCCTGCGCAAAAGCTCCGAAGGCTGGCACGAGGGAAAGCATGACCTAATTTCGTGGCTCAATTATTTTCTTGGTGTGCTCCGGCGCGCCTGCCGTGAATTCGAACAACGCGCCGGCGACGTGAAATCGCCCCGTGGTGCAAAGACTGTCTTAGTCGAAACCGCGATTGATGCTTTTCCAGGAGAGTTCACTCTCGCTGGGTTGGAACGAGCTTGTCCCGGTGTAAGCCGTGACATGGTTCGTCGCGTTCTGCGCCAACTCCAAAAGAAGGGACACGTGGCGTGCCTAGGTCGTGGTCCATCAGCACATTGGCGGAGAAAGGGTAATACCCTCAAGAGAGGGCAATAAAGAGGGTAATAACCTCTGTCGCTTCTGTGCCCTGGTAGTCGCGGCGTCAACTCCGCACGCCCTCGACAACCGTGTAGCCGAGTGCAGAGTACCCTGCAAGCCGCTTTTTATACATTCGAGCCAGCATAGGCACCGTCACATCCGCATAGTCGTAGACGTGGACTTCGCTCTTGTTGTCGTGGAGACGATGCAGGCGGCCTACATATTGCTGCAACGTACCTTTCCACGAAATCGGCATAGCAAGAAGAAGCGTATCAAGACGCGGGTCGTCAAATCCCTCGCCGAGGTAACTTCCGGTTGCTAGGATCACGCACGGTTCATCGCAAGGAACGGCTGCGAGAGATTCAGCCACCTTCTTTCTCAGCTTGCTGCCCATCCCACCCTTCAGAATGAAAATGTGCGGACAAACTCCACTCAAGCGTCCAGCCAAATAATCGAGATGTCCCGTCCGACTTGTAAGAACAAGTGGTGAACGCCCGCTGGACAAAGCCTGCTGAAGGTCTCGGACAATCAGGTCGTTCCTCTCTTGGCTAACAATGAGAGCAGCATAAATATCTTGAATGGCCGTCTCATTTTCAGGCCGGTTCCAACTGAAATCAGTGATCCTGGGGAAGACCTTATGTTGGAGTGGTGAAGACTCGGCAGCTTTCTTCGCGCTGAGATGAAAACGAATCGGGCCGCATTGCATGTAGATGATGGGTTGATGCCCATCTTTTCGAGTCGGTGTTGCTGTCAATCCCAAAACGTACTTTGCTTTGACCTCGCGAAGGACTCGTTCAAACGTGACTGCTGACAGATGATGACATTCATCCACAATCACGTGGCCGTAGTCCGCGACGAAATCTTCAACGGCTCCTTTCCGCTGCAAGCTCTGGATTACAGCAACATCAATCACACCGGTTCTCTTAACTTTCCCACCCCCGAACAGTCCGATGTCCCCAATCGGCAAAGCTAGAAACACCGCTAATCGCTCGCGCCATTGGTCCATCAATTGACGCCGATGTACGAGGATCAGGGCGTTAACCGCTCGTTTGGCGATAAGGCAAGCCCCCACCACTGTTTTCCCGAACGCCGTTGGCGCACAGAGTATGCCTTGGTCATAAGCAAGCACTCGCTCGATGGCGTCTCGTTGTTCAGGCCGCAATTCACCGTGGAAAGAAACGTCGATTTGCCGCCCTGCGGTCCGTTCATCATGAACATCCACATTGATGTGATGTGACTTGAAAACACGGACTACCTCTTCCATGCACCCTCTTGGAAGGCCAATGTGCTCGGGGAAGACTTCACCGCAGGAAATGACCCGCGGCTTACCGTAGGTCGAGAGCCGCATCGATTGAGCTTTGTAAAATTCAGGGTTTTGAAAAGCAGCGATGCGAATCAGGCGATCGACCATCCCGGACGGCAGGCCGTCTTTCTCGATATAGATAAGATTGCTTACCACCACACGAACATTCGGCGGCAGCGGACCAGTGATTTGTCTTTCCTTCCGTTTCCGAGACGGGCGCCAGAGCCATGGAGCTTCACCCTCGTCTTCATTGGGCAAATGGAGGTGCACTCCGATGGGATTCCCCTCGGGAGCTATCGCGCAAGTTATTCGAGCGAGCTGATCGATTGGCATTCTCTGAACGGACTCCAAAAACCTCCACTGATCAGGATGGGGCTGAAACAGTTCATCCAGGAACACGCTGTTGCCTTGTTCTCTGGGACGCTTTTGCAATGGCAATGCAATCAAATTCCCGAAACCGCCTTTGGGCATGCTGTCCTGGTTGGGGAAAAGGCGGTCGTATGAATCAAGGCCGATCTCATGCCTATTCTCCATGGTGCGTGTCAACAAGGCACATCCCAGCCTTCGCGCATCGGCAGCGGATACCGGACGGTCAAAGAAGATCCACACATGCGCGCCATTTCCTGACTGCGAGCGCTCGACAGCCACTGGAACCTGAAATCGCCTGCATGTTGCGGCAAACGCTGTTGCATCAACTACGCAGGACTTCTTGTCGAAATCCACTGCAAGAAACCAGCATGTGTCGTCCGGTAGAAGTGGATAGACACCGATCGTATGCTTTCCAGTCAGATGATTACGAATCGCATCATCAGTCAGTGGCTGGAGCATCCGGGTTTTGCGGGCAACCTTCTTTCGCTCTTCTGGTTTCGATGCCTGGATGGCGCGCCAATCCATGACGCCAGCAGGCGAATAGCCAGATTTGCCACTCCTGCCTTCCCACCGAATAGCGAAAATGTCTTCGCGCCCACGAAACAGATTTCGAAACAGCGCAATCTTCTTTTCTGGAGTGGAAACCCCGCTTGTGCCGGTGGACGAAAGCTTGGGAACCAAGACCGCTTGGGAAACGGGTCCAGTGGCGGGCGAATGATCAATCCCGAGCATCGCACGGAGACGCGCATTCTCTTCACGAAGCCGTTGGCATTCCTCCTGCACTGTTTTCAGGCGCTCTTGAATATTGTCCTGACCAGGCATGTGGCTGTTCATTTGCCATAAGCTCCACGGAAGATCTTATCTGAGGAACGAAGCAATCAAACAACCAAATGGGAATAAGAACTGCCAAACACCCTCCAAAACCGTCATACAAGACATAGGTAAAGGCTAGACCAAGCAACCACATAACGTTTCCGCATTTACTTTGCAAGCAGGGGGTCGCCGGTTCGATCCCGGTCATGTCCACCAGAACTTCTGCTCCCGCGATTGAAGAACCGATTGTCCTCCCCGATAATTCAAACGCATGGTTCCAGAGGTGGCGTTAATCCTGCCGGAGTCTGAATGCTAGCCGGAAGCTTGGCGTCAATTAGTATAAGTGGTAAATTCGTGTTAACAAAGGACGCAAGGTGCTCGTATCCATGTCAAAGGGCATCCAAAACGGCCGGGCCAGCCACGATATGGACGCGTGCGGCTGCTTGTGCCGCGATACAGCGTCCCATCGTCCACGCCAGAGCGCGCGGCCGGACGACAACTTTCGAGCGATTCCCCGATGAGCCCGCAAAGGCGAGAAATCCATTCGATTTACATCGAATGGGCGAAGTTACGCTCGCATGCCCGCTATTGCCTTGCATCCAGCGGAGTCTTGGATTATCCACTCGCGGAATTGGGCGTTCGCGTCGAGGACCTTGAGATCACCGCTCCCGTTAGCTACGGTTATGCGCCCCTTATTCAACGACTCGCGGCCAAGGCAGGCGTTCCCGAGGATTGCGTCGTCCACACCCAGGGAACTTCGATGGCGAACCACCTTGTAATGGCTTCGCTGCTTGAAGCAGGCGATGAAGTTCTGATTGAAGAGCCCGCCTACGAAGCGATTTTTGCCACCGCGCTTTACCTGGGGGCGAGGATTCGGCGTTTTCCGCGGAGATTCGAGGCGGGTTTCCAGGTGGATCCTCGCGAGGTCGAGCGAGGCATTTCGCCGCGGACGCGCCTTATCATTCTGTCCAATTTGCACAACCCGAGCGGAGTGCGCACGCCGGAGGATGCGCTCGGGATCGTGGGCGAAATCGCGCGCAGTCTGGGTGCGCACGTTCTTGTGGACGAGGTGTACCTCGAGTCGTGTTTCGATTCGGCGTGGCAGCCGGCGTTTCGGCTCGGCCACAATTTTGTAAGCACGGGGAGCTTGACGAAGGCTTATGGTCTTGGAGGGCTGCGTTGTGGTTGGGTACTCGCAGCGGCGCCGCTAGCGGAACGAATGTGGCGTATCAACGATCTTTTTGGAGTCACCGCGGCCCATCCGGCCGACCTGTTGAGCGCGATTGCGCTCGACAAGCTCCCGCAGATTGCCGCTCGCGCCAGGAAGCTGCTCGATGCGAACCGGGCGCTGCTGAAAGATTTTCTCGATTCTCGAAGGGATCTCATCACCATCTGGCCGAAAGAGGGACCCATTGCCTTTCCTCAACTAGCGGACGGCCATGCAGATGCGTTTTGCCATCTCTTGAGCGAGAAATACGAGACGAGCGTTGTTCCCGGACGCTTCTTCGAAGCGCCTGAACACATTCGGATAGGCGTTGGTGGAAAGACGGAGGACGTGAGCGAGGGCCTCTCGCGTGTTGCGGCGGCGCTCGATGAGCTTGCTGCGCGACGCTGAGTTTACTGCCGCTTCGTGGATTTGCCAGCCGGCAGTGAAAGCGCGGGCTTCTGCCGAACGATCTCGACAAGCTCCTTCGCTGCTGCGTTGAGCGGCCTATCCAGCCGGTATATCAGGTAGAGCCGCCGCTCGATGTGCATTTGCCGCAGCCGTACCTCGCGAAGATGACCTCGCGCAATTTCCTGCTCGACGCACATTCGAGGGACGATTGCCACGCCTTTCTTCATCTCGACGAAGCGCTTGATGCTTTCGATGGTCGGCAGCTCGATATCCATGTGCAGAGTGACGCGGTGGCGCGCGAACATTTGAATGACGCGCTGGCGGTAGGGCGATTCGACAATGTGCGCAACAAAGGTCTCTTCTTCAAGGTCGCTGATATCCACTTCCCTCTGCTTCGAGAGCCTGTGGCCGGGCCAAACAACCAGCGCCAGGACATCGCGAAAGAATTCGACCGATGCCAGTTCGCGCTCCTCCGGAAGGTACGAAATCACGCCGACATCGAATTGGTGATTCAGCACTTCACGCGGCACCTGGCGCGAAAACACGCGGTGCACGCGGACGTGGATGCCCGGGTGCAACTCCCGGTAGCGCTGGAGCGCAGGCAGCAACGCATGGATCGAGCTTTCGTTCACGCCGACGGAAACTTCTCCCCTCCCAAGCTCGCGCAACTCCTTCATCCCTTTGCTGATTTCTTCGCGCAAGTTCAGCATTCGGTCGGCGTATTCAAGCAGCAGATTCCCGGCGTCGGTCAGCGTCCGGGCCCCCGAGCCCCGCACAAAGAGTGGCTGGCCCACCCAATCTTCGAGCTTGCGAATGGAAATGCTCACTGCAGGCTGGGTTCGATAGAGCTTTTCCGCCGCACGCGAGAAGCTGCGTTCCCTTGCGACAGTCTGAAATACCTGCAAAGCCGCCAGATCCAAGGCAAACCCTCCGAAACGCCCTCCTAGTTTATAAGAGAAATTTATTCACTACGCAAGAACTATAAATTGGACTTCGGCCTGCTTTTGACGATTCAATGGATGTGAGTGAGGGAGTCTACTATATGGACACAGTTCACATCTTCGACACGACGCTGCGCGACGGCGAGCAGTCCCCAGGCTTCTCCATGAACCGCGAAGAGAAGTTGCGGCTTGCCCGCCAACTCGAACAGCTTGGTGTGGACGTGATTGAAGCGGGCTTTCCCATTGCGTCGCCGGGAGACCTGGAAGGCGTGCGGGCCGTAGCGGCCGAAATCAAGCGCTGCCGGGTAGCCGGCCTCGCGCGGGCTCGCAAGGAGGACATTGATGCGGCCCTGCGCGCGCTCGAACCTGCCGCAAGACCCCGCGTGCACGTTTTCCTCGCCACGTCGGACCTCCACCTGAAACACAAGCTTCGAATCACGCGCCCCGAAGCGCTCGATCAGGCCGGGAGGATGGTCGGCTACGCGTGCCAGCACTGCGAAGAAGTGGAATTCTCCGCTGAAGACGCGAGCCGCAGCGACATGGATTTTCTTTGCCAAGTCATGGAAGCAGCCGCCGAAGCGGGAGCAACGATCCTGAATTTGCCCGATACGGTTGGCTATTCGACGCCGGCTGAATATGGAGAGATTTTCCGCCGCGTCCGGCAGCACCTGGCGGCATATCCGAACGTAATTCTGAGTTCGCATTGCCACAACGACCTTGGCCTTGCCGTCGCAAATTCACTGGCGGCGATTGAAGCAGGAGCGCGCCAAGTGGAATGCACGATCAACGGAATCGGCGAGCGCGCCGGAAACGCCTCGCTCGAAGAAATCGCCGTAGCGCTTCATGTACGGCAGAGCCATTACCACGCCGGCACGAACATCTCCCTCGAGAGGATTTATTCGACGAGCCGTTTGCTCACTTCGATCACAGGAGTGTCCGTTCCTCCCAATAAGGCTGTGGTGGGCGCGAACGCTTTCGCGCATGAAGCTGGCATCCACCAGGACGGCATTCTAAAGAACCCGTTGACCTACGAGATTATTATTCCCGAAAAGGTTGGCGTTCCCGCGCGTCGTCTCGTGCTGGGGAAGCACTCGGGTCGCAATGCTCTTCGCTCCCGCTTGGAAGAACTCGGTTATCGTACCAATGAGGCGGAGCTTGCCGAATGCTATACTTTGGCAATTGCCCGGGCCGACGAGGCAAAACAGGTGAGCGATCGTGACCTCCTTACCATCATCCACCACGTGCGCCGTGCCAATGCGCACGCTCAACCAAGCGAGGGGCCCGCTGCCGCGGCGGCATGCTGAGCTGAACGGCACTTTCCTGTGGCCACATCAGTGAAGAAAACCATCGCTGTGCTCCCGGGAGACGGGATCGGCCCAGAAGTTGCTCGCGCGGCCGTGTCTTTGCTTAGGGATTGTGCCGCGGCCTTCAACCACCAGTTTGAATTCCGCGAGTTACCATTCGGCGGTGCCGCAATTGACCGCACTGGTTTTCCGCTGCCGCCCGAAACGCTGGCCGGTTGCCGCTCGTCCGACGCAATCCTTTTGGGCGCGATCGGAGGGCCGAAGTGGGATTCGCTGCCGCTCGAAAGGCGCCCTGAGAGCGGCCTTCTGGCCGTTCGGAAAGAACTTGGCCTCTACATAAATCTGCGTCCCATTCACTTGCAGCCCGCGCTTCAAGCAATCTCGCCTTTGCGGCCGGAACGTCTCGCAGATTGTGATTTTGAGATTGTCCGCGAGCTGGCCGGCGACATTTATTTTGGGCAGCACGAACTGCATGGAGACGACGGCACCGCGCTCGACGTCGCGGCCTACTCCACCGTGGAAGTAGAACGCGTTGCGCGATTTGCCTTCGAGCGGGCCGCTGCACGCCGTCGCCGCGTCACGAGCGTGGACAAGGCAAATGTACTGGCTACTTCCACGCTATGGCGCCAGACAGTGGCCCACGTTTCCCGCGATTATCCCGGCATTGCACTCGAACATCTCTACGTGGACAACGCTGCAATGCAAATCATGCTTCGCCCCAGCCAATTCGACGTCATCCTGACCTCGAACATGTTCGGAGACATCTTGAGTGACGAAGCTGCGGCTCTGGCGGGGTCCATCGGCTTGATCCCTTCGATGAGCCGTGGGCGGGAGGGCCAACCTGCGCTGTACGAGCCCATTCACGGTTCAGCGCCGTCGCTTGCTGGGAAAGATGTGGCTTGCCCACTCGGCGCGATCTTCTCGGCCACCATGTTGCTGCGAGAATCGTTTGGACTGCAGCTCGAAGCCCGCTGGATTGAGACCGCCATCGAACGCGTGCTCAGCCACGGATATCGCACAGCAGATATTGCCGAGGCCGGCGCCAACACGCTGCGCTGCTCCGAATTTACCGAACATATCCGCGCCGAGATGAATGATGTGCTCGTGCACAACGAGCGTTACGGCTGGGGTGTCTGATTGCTTTGAGTGACTTCTTCGATTCCTTCTTCTAGACCCGCCTGAGGACCAAGCAGCTTACAATCATATCGTGGAGCGCCTGTTTCTTCTCTGTAAAGCCTGCCATGAAATAGCCAATGAAAAAGGGGATCATCCCTGTGATCATCTTTGCGAAGAACCTGCCGGTCGCACGGCCAAATGAAACGCGTCGTCCCTGCATGTCTGTAACGGTCAGCCCGAGCGCCATTTTCCCGAGTGTTCCTTGGTGAATGGAACTCTCCATCAAGGCGTAGTAAAGCCAAGTCCCCGCGACCAAGAAGGCAGCAGCAATAAGAATGAACCCAATGGCCATCACAGGAATGACGCCGTCTGCGTTGTCAATGTCCCGGCCCATTCGGCGAAAGAACCCAACACCTAGGATGACAATCGCACCGATTACGAAGATTCCTAACCCAAAGGTAACGACGGCGTTGTCGATCAGGTGGGCGACAAACCGAAGCCAGAAGCCGGCATAGGGGGAGCGCAGCAACACTGGGGGAGAAGCATAGCCCGGCGCAGGTGCGACCACCGAGGGAACGCTAACTCTCTGGCCGCACCCACTGCAGAATCCACCGCCTTCCACCAAAGCGGTCCCGCACTTCGTGCAAAACATTTCGCACCTCGCTCCCTCGACCGAGGCTGAGTTGTGTTACACCTTACGGATCACTAGCGTTCCCGCCATCATGTCGTGGAGGGCTTGCTTCTTTTCCGTGAAGCCAGCCATGATATAGCCGATCATCAGGATCATACCCGAGATAATCTTCCCGAAGAACCGGCCTGTAGCGCGGCCAAACGAGATACGGCTGCCCGCCAGGTCCGTGACCTCCAGCCCTAGCGCCTTCTTTCCGAGCGTTGCTTGCCAGGCGGAGCTTTCACACAGCGCAAAGTAAAGCCAGTTGATAACCATCCGGGCTACAATCACCCAGAAAAACATACCCATCATTGCAAATACGTCCTCTGGTCGCATGAACGGCGGGCGGCCGCCGAGAACGCCCCGTAGCCCGATTGCTCCTACCAGGGGTATCGTAATGATCCACCCAGCGACCCCGATCACTATCGCATCAATAATGAACGCGACGAATCGCAGCCAGAAACCCGCGTAGGCCACCGCCGCTCGCTTCGGCACCCCAACCGCTCCGCCGACTGACGCAGTCGCCGCCTGCGCAACTGAAAAACCCACCATCGGTTGCCCGCACGCACCGCAAAACGCAACACCCTCTGCGACGTTCGCCCCACACTTGGAACAGAACATGGTGCCTCCTCGCGACCGAGCAATGGAAACTCGCTGCGCATCCTACCGAATCGGAAACCAACGGGTCAACACACAAAATTGCCGAGTTTCTTGCCGATAGCCTCGAATTAAGTAACGCACCTGCCACGGAAAATGTTTCTTGTGATGGCGCGGCGGCGCCCGAAAAAAACCTGTCGCTTCAAGCTGAGAATATCCGGTTCTTGGAGCAAACAGTGCCCACCAAATGCGCCAGCGTGCGAACTCTCCCAGACTTCGCGCTAGTGGAGCTAGCGCTTGATGGCGTAATAGATGACGTAGAACCAGCTAAATACGCCGTGAAGAATCATCCACAAGATGGAATGTTTGACGCTCCATGAAAGCGTGATGGCGATCATGCTTCCGAATCCCCATACGCCGACCCCTGCGCACCCGCCCTTGTTGTCCATATTGCCTTCCTCCCGTTCCTGCTCCCGCCGATTTCGTCTCACCGCGAGAGCTTATACACCTTTTGACCACGGGCCGGCAGTGAAAACTCTGTAATGCCGGCCCCACATTTTTCTTGAGCGATTGCTGCGCGCTGGGCTGAATCGTATGGAGAATATCAGGGCTAAGGTTTCCACAGGTAATTGTGATTTCCACAGAAAAGCCACCGAAAAATAATGGCAAGGCACTTGACGGAATTTCAAGAGATGCTATACTCACTTGATGTCGGTAGGGTCCTCGACAGCCGGGGAACCTACGGACAGACCGGGTTTGCCTTCTCATCAAGAGGTGAGGTTGGACACGAACACCGGGTAGAAAGAAGTCGAGCTTCGAGCACATCCGTTCCAGAGGCCGCGTCGACTGAAGCGGCTGAAGGAGGGGACGGATAAGCCCGGCGCTTGACGCCGGGTTTTTTATTTTCCGCGGCTTCGGCTCCAAACCGAAACTGCGCTCCGCCGGGAGCGGAGACGTTCCGATCGGAAACAGTTGAACGGAACGCCGATCTTTGAAAACTGAAGGAAGCTGGCATTGCGTTGCGCGGATTTCAAGGTTCGCGTAGCGCAATAAACCGCAAGTTTTGCTCGAGAGTAGCGCAATGTGGAAAGGCGAACTTTTCCGCACGCGCGGTGCTGTGCGTATGAATTGAAACGCACGGCGATGGCGACGTGTTGGGTAAGTTTTATGGTTAAGCTACTAAGGGCGTACGGTGGATGCCTTGGCGCCAACAGGCGATGAAGGACGTGGCAAGCTGCGATAAGCCCCGGGGAGCCGCAAGCAGGCTTTGATCCGGGGATTTCCGAATGGGGAAACCCAATCTGGTAAAACCAGGTTACGGCCCGCTGAATCCATAGGCGGGTACGAGCTAACCCAGGGAAGTGAACCATCTCAGTACCTGGAGGAAGAGAAATCAAACGAGATTCCGAAAGTAGCGGCGAGCGAAATCGGAATAGCCCAAACCGGGGTGCTTGCACCTCGGGGTTGTAGGACCGCACAAGTAGAGTTACCAATCCGGAGGCTAGGTGAACCTGCTGGAAAGCAGGGTCAAAGAGGGTGATAACCCCGTAGCCGAAAGCTTACCGGACTCGAAGCGGTATCCTGAGTACCACGGGGCACGAGAAACCCCGTGGGAAGCTGGGGAGACCACTCTCCAAGGCTAAATACTCGTTGGCGACCGATAGTGAACTAGTACCGTGAGGGAAAGGCGAAAAGCACCCCTGCGAGGGGAGTGAAATAGAACCTGAAACCGTATGCTTACAAGCAGTCGGAGGGCTATGCCGGGTCTTCGGATCCGGAATTGCCTGACGGCGTGCCTCTTGCTTAATGAGCCGGCTAGTTATTCTCACGCGCAAGGTTAAGCGAAAGCGAGCCGTAGCGAAAGCGAGTCCGAATAGGGCGATTAGTGCGTGGGAATAGACGCGAAGCGGGATGATCTACCCTTGGCCAGGTTGAAGGTCGCTTAACCGCGACTGGAGGACCGAACCGTTGTGAGTTGAAAATCGCTCGGATGAGCTGAGGGTAGGGGTGAAAGGCTAATCAAATTCCGTGATAGCTCGTTCTCCCCGAAATGCCTTTAGGGGCAGCCTCGTGTGATTTGCCTCGGTGGTAGAGCACTGAATGGACTAGGGTCCCATCCAGGATACCGAATCCAATCAAACTCCGAATGCCGAGGACAACAGCACGGGAGTGAGACTACGGGGGATAAGCTCCGTGGTCGAGAGGGAAAGAACCCAGACCGCCAGCTAAGGTCCCGAACTGCAGACTAAGTGGGAAAGGACGTGTGAGCGCACAGACAGCCAGGAGGTTGGCTTAGAAGCAGCCATCCTTCAAAGAAAGCGTAACAGCTCACTGGTCAAGTGTTCACGCACCGACAATCCAACGGGGCTCAAGTCTGCGACCGAAGCTGCGGAATTAACGATTCCTCCGGGAATCGTCATTTGGTAGGGGAGCATTCTGTGGAGTCTGAAGGTAGACCGAGAGGACTACTCAACGCCACGGAAGAGACTCTGCCGGCATAAGTAGCGATAAACACGATGAGAACTCGTGTCGCCGAAAGTCTAAGGTTTCCTGAGGAAGGTTAATCCGCTCAGGGTTAGGCGGGTCCTAAGGTGAGGCCGAAAGGCGTAGCTGATGGATAGCAGGTCAACATTCCTGCCCCGCCGCGCGAACGTTATACGATGGGGTGACGCAGAAGGATAGGGGAGTCGGGTGATGGACGTCCCGATGGCCCGGTGCAAGCCGGATCCCGCCGGAAAATCCACGGGGTCATTCAACGGTCAGGCCGGTCCCGAGGCCACACGGCCACAAAGTCTCTGATTTCACGCTGCCGGGAAAAACCTCTAAGGAGTTCGCACGGTGCCCGTACCTCAAACCGACACAGGTAGACAAGGTGAATATCCACAGGCGCTCGAGAGAACGCTCGCTCAGGAACTAGGCACATTAGCCCCGTAACTTCGGGAGAAGGGGTGCCCCGCTAGGGTTTATAGCCCGAGGGGGCCGCAGTGAAATGCGTTCGGCGACTGTTTAACAAAAACACAGCTCTCTGCTAAGTCGAATACGACGTATAGGGGGTGACGCCTGCCCGGTGCCGGAAGGTTAAAGGGAGGGCTTAGAGCCGCAAGGTTCGAAGGCCTGATCTGAAGCCCCGGTGAACGGCGGCCGTAACTATAACGGTCCTAAGGTTAGGCTCGCTAGCCTTAGTAAAACTGAACTATATGCGGGAAACTCCTCACACAGCCGTCCGGTACTCGCCCTTGCGAAAACAAGGGCAGTCAAAATCCGGCGGACATGGGGACAATCCGCAGGGAAGGCTCCAGACATGGAGAACCCTCAGAGACTTTACGTTCGGACGCGTCCTGAGAAGTTAGAAGCTCAATGGGTTGTTGGGTTTGTTGACGGCGAAGGTTGTTTCTACGTCGGCATCAACGCGCATCCCGAGATGTCTTGCCAGTTTCAAGTGCTCCCCGAATTCACTGTCGTCCAGCATCGCCGTGATATCCAACTGCTCCACGCGCTGAAGAAGTTCTTCGGTTGCGGGGTCGTTCGGCGAAATCACGAAGATCGCATGGCCTACCGGGTCCGGGGGCTGGACCACCTTGCCGAAAGGATTGTTCCCTTCTTTGAAAACCATCCGCTGAAATCAAAGAAGAGGGTCGACTTCGCGAGGTTCCGCAAGGTCTTGCACCTGATGCGTCAGGGAAAACACTTGAATCCGACGGGCATCGAGGAAATTCGAGCTTTAGCTTCAAGCATGAACACAGGACGTGTAAGAGAAAGTCCGGCTCCTCTGGAAACAGAGAGAGGATGACCGAGCGAAATTCCTTGTCGGGTAAGTTCCGACCTGCACGAATGGCGTACCGATCGAACGACTGTCTTGGCGAACGGCTCGGCGAATTTGTGGTTCCGGTGAAGACGCCGGATGCCCGCATCTAGACGGAAAGACCCCGTGCACCTTAACTGCACTCTGGTCATGAATAACGGTACTGTCTGCGTAGGATAGGTGGGAGCCTTTGAACCCTCGGTTTCGGCTGAGGGGGAGGCAACGGTGAAATACCACCCTGATAGTTCTGTCGCTCTAACTTGCGACCCTCGACGGGTCGGAGGACACGGCCAGACGGGTAGTTTGACTGGGGCGGTCGCCTCCCAAATTGTAACGGAGGCGCTCAAAGCTCGGCTCAGGCGGATTGGAAACCCGCCGTGGAGTGCAAGAGCATAAGCCGGGTTGACTGCGAGACACACAGGTCGAGCAGGCACGAAAGTGGGATCTAGTGATCCGGTGGTTCTGCGTGGAAGGGCCATCGCTCAACGGATAAAAGGTACGCCGGGGATAACAGGCTGATCTAAGCCAAGAGTTCACATCGACGCTTAGGTTTGGCACCTCGATGTCGGCTCATCGCATCCTGGGGCTGTAGAAGGTCCCAAGGGTTAGGCTGTTCGCCTATTAAAGCGGTACGTGAGCTGGGTTCAGAACGTCGCGAGACAGTTCGGTCCCTATCTGGTGTGGGCGCAGGAAACTTGAGAGGAGCTGTCCCTAGTACGAGAGGACCGGGATGGACGGACCTCTTGTGATCGAGCTGTCACGCCAGTGGCATCGCTCGGTAGCGAAGTCCGGAAGAGATAATCGCTGAAAGCATCTAAGCGAGAAGCTCGCCTCGAGATAAGGTTTCCCAAGGTGGCTGCGGTCACCTATGAAGGCCAGTCGAAGACTACGACTTTGATAGGCGGGAGGTGGAAGCGCAGTAATGCGTGTAGCTTACCCGTACTAATCGGCCGTTCGGCTTAACCATAAAACTTTCCCAACGCGTTGCTTTCGTTGCGGAATTTGCGGTTTGCTTGCTTCCTTCCGTTGGTTCCGCTTCGGAAATTCCATTTCGCGAAGCTGGGGCCTTTGGACTCTGGTTTTTTCCAGTCTCCAATTCCAAGCCTCCAGCTTCCAGAGTTTCCTGGTGGTCCTACCGCGAGGGTCACACCCGTTCCCATCCCGAACACGGAAGTTAAGCCTCGTTGGGCCGATGATACTGCGTTGGTAACGACGCGGGAACGTAGGTCGCCGCCAGGATTAAATTTCAAGGGCCGCATTCGCCAAAAGCGAGCGCGGCCTTTTTTGTTTTGCGTGCGGCTTTATCGGCCATACTCTGCGGGAGAGTTTTCGGGCAGGGGGCGTCGACATCGATGGGACCTGGCGAATGGGCTTTACGGTATTGGTCATCACAGCTCTGGTTTGTATTCTGTCACGCCCTGCTTCCTTTACCCAAGCGAACCAAACCCCGACTGATGCGGCGGCTAACATAATGAACTGTCGAGCGCTAGAGGCGCATGCGAGCGCGCTACCGGCAGTCACGGTCGTCGTCTTCCATCAGCGCGACAAACAAGACCAGGAGCGGCTGGGCACGCTTCTGCGGCAAAATAACGGCGCGAGCGTTGAGTTGCAGGTCGGCAAGCAGAATGGCAGAAGGCCGCGGTCGAGCGGCTGAGGAGTTGCTTCGGTCGCGGGCTGCTGATCTTGCCTGCGAATGCAGCCGCACCGAAGGATGGCGAGACTTTCATCTTCAGATTCCTGCCCCCAAAGGGCACTCACTGAGGTAGCATCCAGTTTATGAGGACCGTCTTTGCAGCCATCGTAGTTTCGTTGTTGCTTGCCTCCCCGGTTCTCGCACAAACTAAAACACCGCCCAGCAAGAACGTTTCTGCAGACCAGTCGGGGCTCACTTGCGCGCAGATTCTTGAAATGACATCGACGGATTGGGTCGCGAAGTTCAACAAGGAGAAAGGCGCGAGCCCGCAAGGCACATTGCGCGCGATTGCTGCGTATGGCCGATGCTACGATGTTCGCACCGACCGACTTGCCGCCTCGCTGGCGAAGACCCGCAAAGGACCGAGCACGGCAGACGTGAACAGCTTCCGCGACTTCTACCAGTCGCTCAAGGATTTCACTTCGAAGACGCTCGCATCTATCGAGCCACCCGGCGATGCCGTAAGATCCGCCTATGCGGCGCTCTACCAAAAGAGATTTCGCTACGAGTTTTACCAAAGCTACGAAACGGGGATCGCGAAGATGCCTGCCACTGCGGCTGACACTTCCGGGCCAACCGGAGGGACTCCGTCGACTCCCAACTCAAGAACAGACAAGAATGACCCATTTACAATAGCCAAGAATCACTTTGGCGAATTGTTGGGATTGCTTCCTGAGGATAAAAGGCATGAAGTCCACGCGGCGTTTGGGCGAATGTTCGCCGGGAACACATTTGCGGAAGCAAAGAAGCTGGAAATCTATCGCTACGCAATCTTCCTTATGGAACCACCATCCGGTAAGCCCTTTTCTCCGCCGCCATTCTAGAGGCTTGACACATTTGGAACCGAGTTTTCATGTTTGATAGGCTGACAGGTTTCGAGCGAAGGAGAACTGCATGAGAATCTGGCAATCGGTTGTGTCTGGAGTTTTGCTGAGCCTCGCGGCCATCGGCGCACTTCATGGTCAAAGCGATGGCTCGACAAAACAGCTCGCGCACGATATTTTCAAGCAACTCATCGAAATCAATACGACCGATTCGGTCGGCAGCACGACATTGGCGGCCGAGGCGATGGCCAAACGTCTTCGCGACGCGGGGTTTCCCGCGAGCGACGTCCAGGTGCTTGGCCCCAACGAACGCAAGGGGAACCTGGTTGCGCGACTGCGCGGGACAGGAGCACACAGACCAATCCTTCTAATTGGCCATCTCGACGTGGTCGAAGCGCGCCGCGAGGACTGGTCCGTGGATCCTTTCCAGTTCACCGAGAAAGACGGCTATTTTTACGGCCGCGGAACCCAGGACATGAAAGATAGTGATGCGATTATGGTCACCACGCTGATCCGCATGAAGCAGGAAGGGTACTTGCCGGACCGTGACACCATCCTCGCACTCACGGCCGATGAAGAGGGCGGAAAGTCGAACGGCGTGGATTGGCTAGTTCGCAATCATCGCGACTTGATCGACGCAGAGTTCGTCCTCAATCCGGACGGCGGTGGCGTGTACACGCGGAATGACAAGCCTGTAATGATGTCGTTGGACGCGAGCGAGAAACTCTATTCCGATTTTGAACTCGAAGTGAAGAATCCCGGAGGCCATAGCTCGTTGCCGGTTCCCGACAACGCGATCTACCATCTTACTGACGGACTCTCGCGCCTCGAGCAGTACCGCTTTCCGTTCGAGCTCACGGAGGTTACGCGGGCTTTCTTCGAGCAGATGGCCGCCATCGAGACAGGACAAACGTCCGCGGACATGAAGGCGATTGTGAGCAATCCTCCCGATCCTGCAGCCGTGAAGCGCTTATCTTCGAGTCCGCTGTACAACGCCACATTCCGAACTACGTGCGTGGCAACACGGCTCGATGCCGGCCATGCGAACAACGCCCTTCCGCAAAGGGCGCGGGCCATTGTGAATTGCCGGATTCTGCCGGGTCATTCGCGCGAAGAAGTGAGAAAGGAACTCCTATGCATTCTGGCGGACCCTGAGGTCACCGTGGATTTTGTCAGCAACAAGGGAGAGATACTAGCAAATGCCCCAGCCGATCAAGGGATTCCCCCCACACCCCTCCGCAGAGACGTTATGTTTCCCCTCGAACAGGTGACACAACAGATGTGGCCGGGAGTCCGCATCATTCCCACGATGGCGACTGGCGCTTCTGATGGTGTTTATACCAATGGCGCCGGGATGCCCACCTATGGAATTTCCGGCGTCTCCTTGGATTTCGACGACGTTCGCGCGCACGGGCGCGACGAACGCGTCGGCATCGAATCCTATTACAAGGGTGTGGATTTTTATTATCGCTTCCTCAAGGCTGTCACATCGCAGCCATGAACTATCCCTTGCAGGCGGATCTCTGAAACTTGCTCAGCTGGGAACGATAGTTCCCATTCTGCACATCGTTTTGACGTGCCTCGTCGCTTCAGCGTGCCGATTGGGCGAGCAGCTGACGGACTTCATTTTTCTTGCCCGCGATTTCCGTTGCGCGTAGCATTACGGCAACGCTTCCCCATCAGGAGAAAAAAAGGATGCCAAAAGCTGACCTGCAATTGGGTCCAATCGGCCAGATTTCGCTCACGGTCAAGGACATTGATCGCTCCACCGCGTTTTATCGCGACACACTGGGGATTCAATTCCTGTTTCGCGCCCCCAATCTCGCGTTTTTCGATTGCGCCGGCGTGCGTCTGATGTTGGGACTGCCTGAAGGCTCAGGCGAGAGGCACAACTCCGTCCTTTATTTCAAATTGGATGAAATCGAGCGCGCCCACGAGACGCTTCTTGCTCGAGGGGTTGTCTTCGAAGGGAAACCTCACGTCGTTGCGAAGATGCCCGACCACGAATTGTGGATGGCCTTCTTTCGCGATCCCGACAAGAATTTGTTGGCGCTGATGAGCGAGGTCAAGCTGTAACGCTCGGCGCGCACGGGCCTCAGCCCGCCGTGCTTACTTCGTGCGTTCGTCCTTCTCGACTTTGCCGTCGCGCAGCCGGATGATTCGGTGGGCGTGAGCGGCGATGTCAAGTTCGTGGGTGACGAGGATGATCGTGTTGCCGCTCTGGTGCAGCTTGGAGAAGAGAGCCATGATTTCTTCCCCGGTGGCTGAGTCCAAGTTTCCCGTAGGCTCATCGGCCAGCAGGATCGAAGGCGAATTGACCAGAGCTCGCGCGACAGCCACACGCTGACGCTGGCCTCCCGATAGCTCGTTCGGTTTGTGCATCATGCGGTCGCGAAGGTCCACTTGTTGCAGTGCTTTCTTTGCGCGCTCCAGGCGTTCCTCGGCCGGAGTGCCGTTGTAGATCATGGGCAGCTCGACGTTGTGCAGCGAAGTCGCTCGAGCCAGGAGATTGAACGTCTGAAACACGAAACCAATCTCCTTGTTTCGAATGTAAGCCAGTTCGTCGTCATCGAGTTGACTTACAAGCCGCCCCGCGAGCCAATAGTTCCCTCGCGTTGGCGTATCGAGACAACCGATCAAGTTCATCAGCGTCGATTTGCCCGAGCCCGACGGACCCATGATGGCCACGTACTCGCCTTTGCTGATTTCGATGTTCACGCCGCGAAGCGCGTGTAGTTGCTCGGTGCCCATCTCGTAGGTCTTCCACAGATCCTCCGTTTTGATGACCACGCCGGAATTGACAAGGTCTTCGCGGTAGGTTTGTTCGGATGCGATTTCTTCGACGGACATTGCCATGGGGCTCCTTGAACTCGGCTTCGGCTAGCTGGACGACTCCTCGATCTTCGGCGCGGAATTGTCAATCTTGACGGTCGCGCCGGGTTTCAGGGTGCGGAGAGCTTTGTAGCTGCCGGTGACGATTTTGTCGCCTTCTTTTAGGCCGCTGGTGACTTCGATATCGGTTACGCCCGTGATTCCCGTTTGGAGCGGGACGAACTCGGCTTTGTTCCCGCGTACGACAAAAACGCCTTGAATGTCCTTCTTTGCCGGGTCGCCGTTCGCATCGCTCGCAGGCTTGGACGCAGCAAGCGTCACGCTCCCGCCCTTCTTGTTCTGCTTGGCTTCATCCAGGTCCTTTTGCGATCGCACGGCGAGAGCCTGAATGGGGATCGTCAAGACACTCTTTTTCTGCGCCGTCTGAATCTTTGCCGTAGCCGAAAGTCCGGGACGCAATGCTTCCGGCGGGTTGTCGAGAGTAACTACCACCTTGAAGTCACGAGCTTCCTGCGTATTAGCAGTGGTCTGCGAGGTTGCTGCCTGGCCGGACGACCGCAGGATGGCAAGCACTCCGACTTCAGTGACATGGCCCTTGAAGACCTTATCGGGGATGGCGTCGATTTTCACATCCGCCGGCTGCCCCTCGCGCACGTTGGTGATGTCCGTCTCATCCACTTTCACTTCGGTCGTGACAACACTCATGTCCGAAATCGTCATCAGGTTGCTGCCCTCGGCATTCTGAATGCCCATGACAACGTTCTCTCCCACGCGCACGGGAATGTAGCTCACGATGCCGTCGATCGGCGCCACGTAGGTCGTCTTGCGCAGCACATCCTTCAAACGCGTAAGTGCCGCCCGGTTTTGACCAAGCACGGACTGAGATTGTTCACGCGCTGCGCGCGTCTGTTCCACTTGAGCCCTGCTCGCATTCAGCCCCGCAACGGCCCCGTCGTACGTTGCTTTGTTCGCGTCGTACTCCTGTTTTGAGATCAGTTGGTCGTTGTAAAGCTGCTGGGCGCGCTCCCAATCGAATTTCGCTTTTTCAAGATCGGCCTGGCGCTGTGCGAGCGTTGCGACCGCTGAGTCATAATTCGCGGCGGCGACTTTCACGCCTGCTTCCGCAGACAGGACGCTCGATTCCTGGGCTTGTACGTCCGCGCCGGGTTGGATGTTTTCGAGATGAAGCAGGACATCTCCCTTTCTGACGCGGTCGCCTTCTTTGACGGCAATGTCGGTGATCTTGCCGTAGCCTTCACCAAGAACATTCGTGTAGTTCTTCGGCCGGATTTCACCCGAGGCGGTCACGATCGACGTTAGGTCTTGTTTGGCGACCTGCCCGGTTTGGACTGTAACAACTCCCTTGTTCGCTTGATTGATGCTGACGAGGACAACGATCAACAAGACGACGGCTGCTGAAACCCCGATCACAACTTTCTTCCACGTCTTCATTGAACCGACCTTTACATGAGTTCAGATGCTCGGGCCGCCGAGTATGGCCACCACTGAGTTAAATACGCCTAAACGGCGCAAAAGGTTTCCCGACTTTAGACGCGGGGCTGCGGATAAAGACAGGCGGGCCAACTGCCTTCCATTTGGGCACTCATGCTCCCGGTTGTCAGCCGATCCTTTGTCCGACTAAGCTTCCCATTTGCTTGCGCAAGATTGTCATTCTAGACGCATTGCTCGGGGAAGTGAATAGTCAGGATTGCGCGAGCAAGCAGCCTCTCCTCCCCACTCAAATCCGGCTCGGGGAGTGATCCTCGCAGACTGACCGCAGGCCTCAGTCTACGCAAAATAGAATCCACAGAATATGATTGTCAATATTTTCTGTATACATTATTCGCCAAGATTTCAGAGGCTTCTTGCAACTCGCTCTAATTAGAGTACTTACTTTTGGTACCTAAAAGGTACCCGTTGGTACACTTATTGCGGTAGGACGCCGGTTAATACTTTTGTCCACATGATCTGTGCTATTGGGTGGACCTCTTCCCGGGGTGGGGGGATAAAGGAAAGTGGGGCGGGGGACCTTGGGATTTGCTTCTGACTCCACGTTGGTTGTGATGTTTCGCTGCACTGCATTTGAAAACGTGCCCGGTGGGCACAATCGGAACCTTAATCAGGAGGGATACGTGAACTGCTCATTTAGAGACAGCAGGATGAAATTCGCGATGAGGACCTTCTTGGGCGCGTTGGCCCTAGTTCTAATCTTCACCGGCTTCGCCTGGGCACAGACCGAAACCGGGCAGATTGGCGGCACGGTAAAGGACAGCTCGGGAGCCGTGGTACCTGATGCCAAAGTTACCGTGATGAATCTCGGTACGACTGGTGCGAGGACGACAACCACCAGTAACCTCGGCACCTACATCGTGCCGGGCCTGACTCCTGGAAACTACGAGGTGACTGTCTCCAAGACCGGCTTTGCAACGTACAAGTCAAAGGCCGAAGTCACCGTAGGCGGTTACTTGACGATTGACGTGCAACTGGTCATCGGCCAAGGAAGCACCGTGGTCGAGGTTGTAGCTGGAGGCGCGACGCAGGTCAACACAGAGACCCAGGAACTCTCGCAACTCGTCAACCCGCAACAGATGATGCAGTTGCCGAGTTTGACGCGTAATCCTTACGATTTTGTTGCCCTTTCCGGCAACGTGAGCGGGGGTGACAGCACCACCCCCAACACGAGCGGCTCGCAGAACATCAGCGGCCGAGGCGTGGGTTTCTCCCTCAACGGCCAACGCGAATCCGGCACGGAGATCCTTTTGGATGGATTGGAGAACGTGGACCTGTTCGGTGCGGATATTGGCATGCAGGTCCCGGTGGATTCGGTCCAGGAATACCGCGTCATTACCAATAACTTTAACCCCGAGTACGGGCGTGCATCCGGCGGTGTGGTGAACGTAACCACGAAGACAGGCAGTAACACCTACCATGGCTCCGCGTGGGAGTTTAACCGCCTGTCCAAGTACACCGCTAACACCTTCGCCAATGATGCCGCGGGCATCCCGAAAGGTACCTACACCCGAAACATGTTTGGTTTCGAAGTTGGCGGTCCCCTGATCAAGGACAAGCTGTTCGTTTACGAGGGCACGGAATGGCTCCGTGTACGGAGTGCTGCCTTGGAGACCGAGGAGGTGCTCGACCCGACATTTATCTCAACGTTGCCGACGAACATTAAAAACTACTTCAACGCCTATGGCAGCGGCGTGGCTGCTGCTACCAGCACGGTTACCGCAGGACAGCTTAAGAACACTTGCCTTTTTGGATCGTCTTCGTCCACATCGTGCGTACCCTTGCCATTTCCTTCAATCAATGGCGTTACTGCAGTTCCAGATGCGACCAACGTTTTAGATGTTATCAACTTTCACGTGCCATACGATGCTGGCGGCGATGTTCCTCAAAACACCTATAGGCTTAGTGGACGTCTCGACTTCAATATGACCAGCACAACGCAGATGTTTTTCCGGTTTTCCAGGGAGAACGAGACCCAGTTTTTGGGATCGGCTTCCTACACGGCATACCCACAGTACGACGTAGGTTACTCAGCTTGGAACGACTCCGGTGTTTACTCACTGAGCCACAGCTTCAGTCCGGCCGTGTTCAGCAACACCAAGATCGGATTTTCTCGCTTGAATAACACGAACTCCTACAACACGTCGCTGACCAGCGTGCCCAACTTGATGCTCGCGGGTTACGCTACGGATCCCGTCACAGGCTATGCGATTCAACTTCCGGGTCTGGAAAACACTGCCCCCGGTTTGGGCGGCCTGCCTTACGGAGGTCCGCAGAACACAACGCAAGTGGAGGAAGATCTGTCCTGGACCAAGGGCAAACACTCGATGAAATTCGGCGGCCAATTCACCTACATCCAACTCAACAAAGCTTACGGCGCCTATGCCCAGGCGGTAGAGCAACTGGGTTCAGGCGTAGCACAAGGGTTAGAGGGATTGGTGAACTCCTATGGAAACCCCAATGGAAGTCCGCTGATTGCATTCGCGTCCAGGGTGAATCCCAACGGCGTTCTGCCTTGCAATGCAACTCCGGTTTTCTGGGCAACGAACGATCCTGCCGATCTAGTCCAGACAGCGAGCTGTGCGGTAACTCCGCCGTTGAGCACCGCCTCATACGCCCGCAGCTACCGCTACAAGGATTGGGCAATGTACGCCCAAGATAGCTTCAAGGTGACGAGCAGGCTCGTCATCAACTATGGTCTGCGGTATGAGCACTATGGCGTGCAGCACAACGACAATTCCCAGCTGGACTCGAATTTCTACTTCGGCCCAGGTGCTGGCCTTTATCAACAGGTTCGAAACGGGCAGGTGGACGTAGCCGATACGAAGCAGGGCATCCAATTCTGGCGGCCAAGGTGGGGAACGGCTTCGCCTAGGGTCGGTTTTGCCTACGATGTGTTTGGCGACGGCAAGACGAGCGTGCGCGGTGGTGGTGGCATCAGCTACGAACGCAACTTCGGAAACGTAACGTTCAACGCGAGCTTCAATCCCCCAGCCAGCGCCGTGATCAACGCGGTGTGCTCGCCAACTGCGTTGGCGACCTGCTCCGTTTTGGTCACAAACAATGGTCTTGGGCCCCTGGGCGTTGCCGGCCCTCCCAGCTACCTGCCGCCGGCCGAGTTGCGCATGCCCGCGCCGAACATCAACGTAGCCCAGACCCAGTTCTGGAGCCTGGCAGTGCAGAGAGAGTTGGCACCCAACACTCTTATTGAAGTTGGTTATAGCGGTGCGCACGGCGTTCACCTCTACGACGTTGAAAACATTAACCTTTGGGGTGCCGGAAACGTTTATCTGGGTGACAATACAGAAAACGCAAACTGCAATGGGCCGACCGACCCCAACACGGACACCCCCATCTGCTTGACGCGGCCCAACAGCCAGTATTCGAATATCAACATGCGTGGCAGCCTTGGCGTAAGCAGCTACAATGCTATGAACGTCAAATTCCAGACTCAAAACCTGCACAAGACCGGCCTAACCTTGGTTGCCAACTACACCTGGTCGCACTCGCTGGATGATCTGAGTTCGACGTTCTCGGACAACTTGCAGGGAGGCTCCGGGGCCATTGGCGATCTCGGCTATACCAATGTGCTCGACCCGAAGCTCGATTGGGGCAACTCGGACTTTGACATTCGGCAGCGCATAGTCGTATCCCCCATCTGGGAAACTCCTTGGTTCAAGGGCGGAAAGGGCTTCACAGGCAAGGCCCTCGGAGGCTGGACACTATCGGACGTCTTTACGGCGCGCACCGGCGTTCCATTCTCTGTCTTCGACTACAGCTACGACCTAAACTACTATACGGTTCCGCGCTTGACACCAGCCACGCCTATCACCAAGTACAGCACAGGCTCGGGTCAACAGGTTGCCGCGAACGAGAACTTGTTTAACCTCTTGAGTGTGCCGGTTCCTGCGGTAACCGGGCCACTCAACCCGACGCTCGGCATTTCGGACTTTGGGCCTTACCCCAGCAACATGACCGGAAGAAACACTTTCCGCGGCCCGGGGGCGTGGAACACAGATTTTGCGGTTGACAAGTCCTTCAAGGTCACCGAGCGATTGGGCTTTGAGTTCCGCGCTGAACTCTTTAACCTTTTCAACCACCATAACATGTACGTGAACACAGCCAATCTGGATTACGGCTTCAGCACCGTTCTCCAGGGTCCTGGAGCCACCATGGGGACTGGAAGCACGTATGTCACCGGCCTGAAGGGTGGTCTCGGTTCATCGGCCCTCTACGGCAACCACGACGAGCGGCGTTTCGGACAGTTCTCGCTGCGCCTGAACTTCTAACCAAATCTAACCGGTCCTGGTTGACCGGGAAGTGCAACAAAGAGGGGAGCCGATCATGGCTCCCCTTTCTTTTTGGCCCCCGCCCAGTATTCCGTCCGGTGGTGCGAATGTCCGGGTCCGCCCTAGGCAACCCCTAGACGCCGAAGGAGATTCCTAATAGGTGCGTACGTAGGGCCAGGGCAAAGTCTTGTTGACCTGTACTTGCGTACAGGTTAAGATTTCCTTCCCAATGGGGCAAAGGTGTATCCATGAGGCGACCTGTTAAGTTTTTCCTTTTTGTGACCTTGGTGGGAGGATTGGCGCTGGTGCCGATCGCCTATACCAGAGGCCAGCAAGAACAGGAAGACAAACAAACCGCCAAGCAGATTGCCAAGGCAAAGCAAAAGAGCGACAGGGACCTCTACAAGGAACTCGAGTCGCAGTATAAGAAGTGGCTCAACGAAGACGTCATTTATATTATTTCGTCCGAAGAACGCAGCGCCTTCCTCCATCTCTCGACAAACGAAGAGCGCGAGCAATTCATAGAGCAATTCTGGCAGCGCCGAAATCCTGATCCGGACTCGCCCGAAAACTCCTTCAAGGAAGAGCATTACCGCCGAATCGCTTATGCGAACGAGCACTATGCCTCTGGCATGGCGGGCTGGAGGACGGATCGCGGCCGGCTTTACATCATATGGGGACCACCGGATGAAATTGAGTCACATCCGAGCGGCGGCAGCTACCAGCGCCCAGAAGAGGAAGGTGGAGGAGAGACTTCGACCTACCCATTTGAGGATTGGCGTTGGCGGTATCTCGAAGGGGTCGGGGAAAACGTCATCGTCGAGTTCGTGGACCCCACAATGAGCGGCGAGTACCGCCTGACAATGGACCCGAGCGAGAAAGATGCTCTTACGTATGTCCCTGGGGCGGGCCTGACGCAAATGGAACAGATGGGATTGTCCAGCAAGGACGCTCGATTCAACAACACGGACGGCACGCACCTTGGGCAATCGATGGTCGGGGAATCGCAGAGCTACAACGAGTTCACGCGGCTCGATCTGTACAACAAGATCCAGCAACCGCCCCCAGTAAAGTTCAAGGACCTCGAGGCTGTGGTCACAAATCGCCTGGTGCGAGATCAGGTGAAATTCCAGTACCGAACCGATTTCCTGCGCATCACATCAGACACGGTGCTCGTGCCCATCACGGTACAGATTCCGGTGCGGCAACTGAGCTTCCAGGAAAAAGACGGAGTAGATTCTGCGACGCTCAACCTATTTGCGCGGATCACCACCTTGACCGGCCGCATCGTTCAAACATTTGAAGATCCCCTTCGCGTTGATTTCCCCGCTTCGCTGTTGCAGCAGTCCCTGGCGGGATACAGGATTTACCAGAAGGCCGTTCCGCTCAGCCCGAACCGCTATAAGCTCGACATCGTTGTCAAGGACGTGAACAGCGGCAACGTCGGCGTGGTGAGTACGGCGCTCCCCGTGCCGCGTTTCCAGGAGGACCAGTTGAGTGTAAGTTCGCTGATCCTGGCTGACGACATTCATCGCGTTTCCATCAAGGACATCGGCGTGGGCCAGTTCGTCCTGGGTGACATCAAGGTGCGTCCGAAGATGGATGCAACCTTTACTCCCGACGACAGTATGGGAATTTTTTTGCAGGTGTACAACCTGAAGGTGGACGACAAGACCCACAAACCGGATGCGAGCGTGCAATACCGCATTTTCAAGACGGAAGGTTCAAACAGCAGCAGCAATGATCCATTGTTCAAATTTGACGAGCCGCAAGGCAAACTGCCAGAACACGGCGAGCAAATGACACTCGAGAATAAGATCACGCTCGCTTCGCTCGCGCCCGGCAAATACAGGCTGGAAGTCGCGGTCACCGACAACCTCGCCAAGCAGACGATTACCCCTAAGGCGGACTTCACTGTGAAGCTCGCACCTGCAAAATCAACACAAGGGAGGTGAGGCGTCTTGAGCTCTCAAGCGTTTCGCGCATTGGGCATTGGGGGGCTGCTGTGCTTGTTCGTGCTCCCGCTCGCCGCCGCACCGAATAGCGGGAAGATCTCCGGGGTCGTCGTGGACACCAGCGGCACGCCGCAGATGGGCGCAACCGTCCTCATCTCTTCCGAACAACTGCTTAGTATTTCACCCGTCGAACTGCTAACAAATGACCGCGGCAGATTCTCGACCGTTCCGCTTCCTGCCGGGACATATGCCATCCGGGTTACCCTCGCTGGATTTCTCCCCGCGATGGAGCAGCACATACAAGTGAACGATCAACGCACCACGCTGCTCGAGATCGCTCTTGGATCTGTTTTTTCGTCGTTTGAGAAGTTGCGCCGGCAGCCGGACCAACAACTCGCTCCCGACGATTGGACCTGGGTTCTGCGGGCCTCACCCTCGACACGCACCGTCCTGCGTTGGGACGATGCTGGGATCCTCCTCAACGGCATTCAGGACCAGACTGGCGTGGCGCAGCAACAAGCAACCCGCGTTCGGTTGGATCTGACGTCTGGCGCGGATCATCCTGGGTCGATTGGCAACTTTACCGACTCCCCCGCGACGGCGTTTGTGTACGACTTGGGCATCGGCTCACAATCGCATCTCCTGATGGCGGGCCATTTCAGCTATGAGGGAACATCCTCTTCCACGGGTTTGGCTGCTGAGTGGCTTCCCTCTGGTGAATCGGCCGCTGGTCCTGTAACACGGCTGGCGGTTCGAGAGTCTCAACTCGGCCCGGAAGGCCCGGTTTTCCGCGCCCTGCGGATATCGCACGATGATCAATTCACGCTCGGCGAGCGCGTCAGCATTCGCTACGGGGCCGAGCTTCTTTCCGCCAATTTTGGCGGCACAACTACGGCACTCCGTCCGCGCGGTGAGGTGGCCGTGCAATTGGCGCGGGGTTGGCAGGCGTCGGCAACTGTAGCAGAGCGTCCCTGGGAGGACCCCCTGGGCGTGCAGAGCGCTCTGGAATCGGCTATCGATGCGCTCGATTCATTTCCCACGCTCATGATTCGCAAGGGCCGTCCTCTGCTTGAAAACGGCATCCATGAAGAAATCGCAGTCGAGCATGCATTCAACAAGAAGGCGGAGTTGACCGCGGCGGTTTTCCACGACCACTCCACTCACACCGCCGTAATAGGGCGAGGCGTGACGTCCAGTCCCGAGTTCTTGCAAGATTACTTTTCGGATGCTTTTGCTTATGACGGGGGGAAGGTGGATTCGACGGGTGCGCGCGTCGCCTATAGGCAAAAAATCACTGATAGCCTCGATACGACCTTTGTCTACGCATACGGCGGCGTCTTATCGCCGCTGGAGGGTTCTCCCAATCGCGTGCTGCGAGACGAACTCACTACAGAATACCGGCAGAGCGTTGCTTCATTGATAGCCGCGACTTTGCCGCGCGTGGACACAAAATTCACAGTGGGCTATAAGTGGATCGACGGCCCAGCTTTGTCGCGCCTGGATTCTTATGGTGAGTCCAACTACCACCTCGATCCCTATCTGAGCATGGGAATTCGCCAACCCCTGCCAAGTTTTTTCCAATGCCATATGGAAGTCCTCGCTCAGGTTGGCAATCTGCTGGCACAAGGCTATACACCGGTTGCAACGAGGAGCGGACGAGTGGTGCTCGTTCCGTCTTATCGGTACATCCGGGGCGGTTTGAGCCTCCAATTCTAGTTTTTCCTCCCACTATTGGAATTGGGAGTTTGCCTTCCACAAACGGTATGACTTCGCGCTCTATCGAGGCTTGGCTCCGCAATTGTATCAAAACAAAACTCTTATGGGGCTGGGATTCTGTGATTCGCTGGAAATGGACGTGCTAGCATCATTTGTTCATAGGGGTGCGGGTGTATTTGGATGAACGATAGTTTGCAAATGCGTCTGAGGGCCGTGACCTTGGCTCTTGTTACGCTCGCGGCGATGGTCTTCGCTGTGTTGAATTACCAGCAGCGTTCGCGGTTTATCCTTCCCGATGACGGCGTTACGTGGATAGATACCTCTCAAGGTGTGTCAGCTTGGCACGTTGTCGATGACTCGCCCGCTGCAAGGGCCGGGATCAAGCCGGGTGATTATGTCCAATCAATTCACGGTGTGGCGATTCGGCGAGCTACGGACGTCACACGAGTTTTGTGGCGGGTAGGCCCGTGGACGGAGGTCCGTTACGCAGTCCGCCGTAACGACAAGTCATTTGAGACGCCGATCGTCACCGTCCCGCAGGAGAATCCATCCTCCATCGAGAACTACCTGCGAATTACGGCGCTGCTCTACCTTTTTATCGGGCTTTTCATCTTTGCGCGCCGGTGGAACGCGCCGCGAGCTGTTCATCTATACATCTTTTGTCTGGTTTCTTTCATCCTCTACAGCTTTCATTACAGCGGAAAGCTGAATTCATTCGACTGGACGATTTATTGGGGAAATGTTGTCGCAACGCTGCTGCAGCCCGCGTTGCTTGTTCATTTTGCACTTGTCTTTCCGGAACGGCGCGGCACGCTTTGGCCAAAACTTGCGGCTGTCTACTTCCCGCCAGCGGCCATTCTGACGCTCTATGGTTTTGTGGCAACCGGGTCGCTCGATTTTGTGCCTTCGATCAGCAGCCGGGACTTCCTTGACACGCTCAGCCTGGTTTGCATGGGTGTGTACTTCCTGATTGCGGCGGGTATTTTCCTTGCGAGTTATTTCCGGGCGCCGAGCGGTGTGTTGCGCCAGCAGTTGAAGTGGATCACTGGCGGGACGATCGCCGGGATTGTCCCATGTTTCTTCTTCTATATCCTGCCGCTCCTGATGAACATCGTTCCACGACCGTGGATGAAAGTTTCGGTTATTTCCTTGGCATTGATCCCGCTCTGCTTCGGCTATGCCGTCATCCGTTATCGGCTGATGGATGTGGACATTATCTTCAAACGCGGTCTGGCTTACACTTTCGCAACTGCGGCTGTCGTGTCGATTTTCTTCCTTACGGTTGCACTGGTCGGCGAACTCTTTCACACGACTTTGACGACCGGGCCGGCGGGCCCCGTGATCGCCATCGTCGTCGCCGCATTCCTGATGCAGCCAGTGCGCGATTGGGCGCAGGCGCGCTTGGATCATTTCTTTTACCGGGACCGGCTCGATTACCGGCGCACTCTCATCGAGTTTGGCCGCACCTTGACAAATGAAGTCCGCCTGGAACTGCTTCTTGGTTCCGTCTTCGACCGTATATCGGAAACGCTCCTGGTAGACAGGTTGGCTGTCTTCCTCGAAGACACTGCGCATCCCGGCCAATTCGTGCTTTCTCGTTCCATGGGGCTCAGGCCAGAGGGTCCGCTCGATTTGAGTTTCCTCGACCCCCAACGGCCAGAGCTGGAGGGGGGGTGCCTGTTCTACGAATCTGCCCGTGCTGCGACTCAAGAGACGGAGTCGGTCCGGCATACGCTCGAAGTGCTTGACTTGAATTATTTCATTGCTTGCCGGTTCCGCGACCGCACGGTGGCTGTCCTCGGCTTGGGCAAGACGGTGGACGGTGACTTTCTTTCGACAGAAGACGTTGAGTTGCTCTTCACCATGGCGGGTTACGTTGCCATTGCCATCGAGAATGCGCGGCTTTATCAATCGCTTGAGCAGAAGGCAATGGAGGTTGAGCGCCTGAAGGATTTCAGTGAGAACATTGTCGAATCGCTCAAGATAGGCGTCCTCACTGTGGACCTGGACGACCGCATCGAATCCTGGAATCCACAACTCGAGGAGCTGCTTGAGGTTTCCCGGCGCGATGCGCTTGGCCGTAAACTCAATGAGATTCTGCCGCCCGACCTCGCCGTTGAAATTGCTTCGCACATGGCAAGTGAGCACGTATCCGGGATTTACAAATTCCATTTGGACTCCGGTTCCGGACACCATCTGGTTGTGAACGCTTCCGTCGCGCCGCTCGTGGGCAAGGACGGGGCGCGGCTGGGACGGTTGATCCTGATCGATGACATCACGCAGCGCGCCCGCCTCGAAGAGCAGTTGGTGCAGACCGAGAAGCTCACTTCACTCGGCCTGCTGGCTGCGGGCGTGGCGCACGAGGTGAATACGCCTCTGGCCGTGATCTCGAACTACATCCAGATGCTTGCGAAACAGATTCCTGCGGAGGATCCGCGCCAGAAAACGATCGACAGGATTGTGAAACAGACCTTCCGCGCCAGCGAGATCGTCAATAACCTCCTGAACTTCTCCCGCACGGGCGCTGCCGAGCATTCTGAAGTGGACCTCAATTCCGTGCTCGAAGACACGCTGACTCTGGTGCAACATCCGTTCAAGACCGCTCGTGTGAACGTCGTGAGGAACTACACGGAAGATCTGCCACCCGTTCTTGGTTCCACCACACGTCTGCAGCAGGTGTTCCTGAACCTGTTTATGAACGCCCGCGATGCCATGCCGGGCGGTGGAATGCTCGAGGTGCGCACGGCGGCCCGCAACGGCTCGGTGGAAGTGGAAGTGACCGATACAGGGGCGGGTATCCCGCCCGAGCACCTGCATCGCATCTTCGATCCATTCTTCACAACGAAAGCTTCCGGCAGGGGCACGGGACTGGGGCTCTCGGTGAGCTACGGCATCATCAAGGAACATGCGGGAAAAGTTGATGTCCGTTCTACGCCGGGCAAAGGAACGTCGTTCCGCCTTGAATTCCCCGTGGCTAGGAAAGCGGTTCATGCGTAAAGGATCCATACTCGTCGTTGACGACGAGGCCGAGATTCGCGAAGGACTCGAGGCTCTTTTGTCCTCGGAAGGGTTCGACGTGACACTGGCTGCTACGGGCGAGGCGGGCCTGCAGAGGCTGGAAGACCGGCCATTCGATTTGATATTGCTCGATGTGAGCCTGCCGGGTCGCAACGGTCTCGATATTCTTCGCGAAATTCATCAGCGCGATCCACACCTGGCCATCATCCTGATCACGGCGTTTGGCTCTATCGATATGGCGCGCGCGGCTTTCAAAAGTGGCGCCCAGGACTACATCACCAAGCCATGGTCGAACGACGAACTCGTCGCGCAAGTCTCGCTTGCCGTCGAGGACCGTCGGCTGCGCGAAGAGAACGTCCAGCTCAAGCGCGCATTCAAACAGCGGTACAACTTCCCGAACATCATCGGCAAAAGCGACAAAATGCTGGTGCTTTTCGACTTGGTGACGCAGGTGGCGCCATCGCGCTCGACGGTGCTGATCTCCGGCGAAAGCGGTACCGGCAAGGAACTCATCGCGAAGGCTATTCATTCGGCCTCGACTCGTGCGGACAAGCCGTTCATCCCGGTAAATACTGGCTCGATTCCGGTGGACCTGCTCGAATCACAGCTGTTCGGTCACGTGAAAGGCGCGTTCACAAGCGCTATCGCATCGAAAAAAGGGCTCTTCGAAGTTGCCGACCTAGGTACGATTTTTTTCGATGAGATTTCGACGATCAGCCCCGAAACACAGGCCAAGCTCCTCCGCGTGATTCAGGAGCGCGAGTTCATGCGCTTGGGTGGTACCGATACGATCAAAGTGGACGTCCGGATTCTTGCGGCTTCAAACGAAGATTTGATGAAATTGGTCCGCGAGGGACGCTTCCGCGAAGACCTCTACCACCGCCTCAACGTCATTTCGTTGCACCTGCCTCCGCTCCGCGAAAGAAAGGAAGACATCCCGCTTCTAATTGACCGCTTCCTAGACCAATTTTGCAGCGAAAACGGGAAGCCGCCACGCAGGTTCACACTGGAAGCGATGCGGCTGTTGATGGATTACGACTGGCCGGGGAACGTGCGCGAACTTGAGAATGTGGTCGAGCGGGCCGTCGTTCTTTCCACCCAGGATTCGTTGGACGTGGACCTCCTCCCGGAAAGCGTGCGCACGCGTGAAATCGTGAAAGGGGTGCGGCTTCAACTCGCCGAGTTCCTGCCGCCGCTGCCTGGTGAAGTCGGGGCACGCGGCGCAGCGCCGGCTCCATCGCTTTTCGAGATCCTGGAAGAAGTGGAGCGCCGCATCATTGTGGACATGCTCGAGCGCACGAATTGGAATCAGACCGAGGCCGCCGAGCGTTTCCAGGTGCCTCTTTCAACCCTTAACCAAAAGATTAAGCGCCTCGGCATCGAGACGCGACGCCGGGCGGGCTTACCCCGTGGTTCATCTATTGCCTTCAACGAAGACCCTGCTGAATTCACCGCTGGCAAGTAGTTAGGACTGCTCTCAAGACCGGGAAGACTTCTTTGCGGGAAAACTCTAGATTCTGTCGCGCCCTGTGTTTTGTCCTCGACAGCCTTGCAAAGCGGTCCCCCGCGCTCACAGAGGATGGTGCTGCGCTTCAAGAAACAAGCGGCAGGCCAGCAATGTCCTGGAGGATGCGGTAAGGCGCGCACTTGGGCGCGACGAGCTTTTCCGGTCGGACCAGGAAAGATTGCTCGATCGCGTACTGCCCGGACAACACGCCGTGGACCACCGCATCGGTAAAAACGAGCCAGGTGGATCGTGGGGGAAATTCCACCGTTATCTTCGCACAATCCCTCTGGAACGCCTTGTTCTCTTTCAAGTAGTCGTGGAACCGCAGCATGAACATATCGTAAGGAGTGCGCCCCGATGCGGCGAAGCCGAGCTTCGCAGCCAGATTCTGGTCCTCCCGGACTCGATATAAATCATCTTCGGCAATCTGTTGCAAGCCGGCATCCTCCGCGTATTGCCGGGCGATGGATTCAAAGGGCCCCGTCGTGTTCCAGATGCGTGGCTTCGTGGGATTCAGGTTTGTGAAGACGCGCAGGATGCGCCCTCCGCGTGTCGGGCGATTCGGGAAGGCATCCACGTGCAGCAGGTCGGCCCGCTTATGCAGCGGGACGCCACGCCTCTCCTCCTCGAATGGATGGAAGGTCGCGATTTCGACAATCAGACTGCCGGCGTAGGGCAGGAGAAACCCTCTCACAAACTGGGTCACTTCTGCGGTGTAATTTCGCAGGATCGAGTGCACGCGCGCAAGCTTTTCCACCTCGCTTGAAACACCTCGGAGGACATCTTCCTTGGGCTGGTACTCAATGTTCTTCTGCAGGCGTATCTCTGCCCATTCTTGTCCCAGCAGGAATTCACGGTCCGCCGCAAGGAATCGGAAGGGCAGATCGCGAAAGAGAAGAATCTTTCCGCTTTCCAGGAGCTCGCAATAAGCGTGCGCCCGCGCGTCGCGGCGCTCGGGGCGAACCCAGGCATCTGGCCATTTGTAGTCCTTCACCTCAAACCAGGGAAGATTCACGATACCTGCTCGCTATGGCTGCCCGGGAAGCTTGTAGCCGCGCGGGAGCAGCGTGGTCGACAGATCAGCTCCGGAAAGGTCGGCACCCTCGAGATTCGTCTCCCGCAGGATCGAAGTTGTTAGATTGGCGCCGAGAAAATCCGCGCCTGCCACCTGGGCCTCACGAAAATTCGCTGCTCCAAAATCCGCAAGGCGCAAAATGGCAAGACGCAGGTCCGAACGGAATAGTTCGGCGCCACCCACTTTTGCTTCCGTAAGGTTCGCTCCGTTCAGATTAGCCTCGGTCAAATCGGCCTTGCGCAAGTCAGCCCGGCGAAGGTTTGCCTTGCTCAGATCGGCCGCAGCGAGCTTCGCATCGTAAAGGTTAGCGCCTTCCAGGTTCGCACCCTGAAGGTTCGCGAATGTCAGATTTGCGCGCACCAACTCCGCCTTTGATAGATCGGCTCCAGACAGGTCCGCGCGAACGCCGCCTTCCTCGCCGCGGACAAATCGCTCATGCGCCGCAACGATCTCGGAAAGCCGCTTGCCGCTGTGACGAATACTCCTCGGGGATCTCAGGGCCCCTCCTTTCAAAACGCTTGCGCAAGATAAGGCGTTTCCTATGGGGTGGTCGTCCAGAAAGGCACAGACAAATTCTACTAGAAATCGCGGTTCTTCCGGTAACGCCCCAATGGATGAAAGTGTGAAAGCGCAAAGATCGTGTCCAGTGTGTGGGGGTGGTCAGCCTGTGATTCGGCTGCCTGCAAGAGTTTGCCAACCAGCACTGCCCGACTTTCGATTCCTGTTTTATGGTAACTTGAGTTCATGATGCGTCTGCCTGTCCGTGCGGTGTTGGGACGAGTGTTCCGCAACGTAGCACTTTTCTTTGCTCTGCTACTGTGCGTGAGGGTTGCAGCAGCGCAAGATACGTATGAACCGCCGGGCGAAGAAATCGTAGTGAATCTGGCGGCTGGGCGGGTTGTTATTGCTGTCGTTAAGGATGCCATCGTCATCGGCACGCTTGAAAACCCCATCGAGGCAGAAACGCATCCTCCAACTCCCGTAATCCTTGGGAGCGCACGCGTGGGCGTCGTGCTCGGAGCGGAAGAATGGGTTTCACTGGCAACTAAGCGTGATTTGGCTCGGCTGAGCAGGGAACTTCCGAGCCTGCACAGCCACCTCGTCGCCCCGTCGCCGCATCTGGAACAGGCCCAGGGAGGCACCGAGGCAGCCGATATCGAAGCAGTTGGCCAGGGATTGCTCGAACGACTGAATCAGGTGGCGAAGCTGCTCCATGGCAGGGTTGAGCTCCCAGAGAATGAGCCCATCACTGAACTGGTCATCGCGGACTACCTGATTGGCTACGGCCCGGAAGTGTGGCAACTCACCTATGAAATGAAGCAGGAACAGCAGAAAGGTGACTACTGGGACACGAGAGTGCTCAGGCCCGTCTATCTGCAGTTTTGGCCGCCAGAGAGGGGCCAGCCGCGCACGCTGGTTGAATTCAATTACCCGCCGGAAAATGCGCCGCCCTCCTTGCTCGATCTTTTGCGGCAGAATGACCATCGACTCGACATGATGGAAAAGTCAGATGTGAAGATGGCGGAAGTCGCTGGTCGCTTTCTTGCGGGCGAGAGCAACAAGATTCTAGCGGTCGATGCCGTTCAGTTTCTTCGGGCGGCCTTAGCCGCGATTTCGACTCCTCAGACACGGCAGACAATGATCTTGATTGGGCCCGAGACGGGTGCGCAATGGATACTCGCGCTACCTCCTGAGCCTGGGAGGCCCGGGCCAGAAGGCGAACGTCCTCCTGACGCGCCGAGTTTGATGAAACCGCCCTCCTCCCGATAGCTCTCCAGCGAGAAGGCGTGGCCAGGCAGAGATCTCAAGTTGGGCGAAAGCCTGCGCGGACACTATAGTTTTTCAGCAAGCTGTTTCTGCAAGCGGGCATTCTTTTCGACGACGGAATGCGCGAGCTCTTCTTTGTGAGCTGCGAGTTTGCGCGCTATTTCAGGGTCACACGTCGCCAGAATCTCAGCGGCGAATATCGCGGCGTTGATCGCTCCGGCCTTGTCGATTGCCATCGTTGCCACAGGAACTCCCGCAGGCATCTGCACCGTTGAAAGCAGCGCATCGAGACCATTCAGCCTACTGGTGGCCATCGGGACGCCGATGACAGGGAGAGTTGTATTGGCCGCGATTACGCCAGCCAAGTGCGCGGCAGCTCCGGCAGCCGCGATGAGGACTTTCAATCCCCTGCCTGCCGCCGAAGTGGCATATTCATGTGCGCGCGCAGGCGTGCGGTGTGCTGAGACCACCTCCACCTCACAGTGAATGCCGAACTTTTCGAGCGTCTTTGCCGCCTCGGTCATGATCGGAAAATCCGTGTCCGAACCCATCACGATCCCCACGAGAACAGGACGCTTATGCTCTCGCCGAGTTCCTGCCCTGCTAATTTCAGACATTCGGTGTCTCCCCTACAGCTTGGCTTCTCACAGACCTCTTGCTGCCGATGTCCCGGCGGTAGTGCGCTCCTTCGATTTGTATTCGATGGATGGCCTCATAGCAATTCATGCATGCCGCGACTAGGTTCTCCCCTCGTGAACAGACGCCCAGAATTCTTCCACCACTTGTGTAGTAGACGTCCCCTTCGCGGCGGGTCCCGGCGTGGAAGACCACTGCTCCGGCAACCTCTTCGACTCGGCGCAGTCCGTTAATCCTTCTTCCAGTCACCGGTGTTCCCGGATAATTCTCTGACGCTATGATGACGCAGGCGCTCGCGCCTGGGTGCCACTTGGCTTGGAATGAATTGAGCTGGCCACGAGCGGCTTCCCAGCAGGCTTGTGCGAGGTCAAAATCGATACGGAGCATGATGGCTTCTGTTTCCGGGTCGCCAAGCCGACAATTGTATTCCAACACTTTCGGCCCGTCGGGAGTCAACATCAGGCCGAAATAGAGGAAACCGCGATAGGGCATGCCGTCTGCTTGGAGGCCCGCCAAAGTTGGGCGAACGATGGTCTTTATGATCTTCTTCTCGAGATCTGAAGGGAGGATCTCGTCAGTGGAATAAGCGCCCATGCCACCTGTGTTCGGGCCTTCATCATTGTCGAAGGCGCGCTTGTGATCGCGCGTTGGCACGAGCGGAACGAAATCGTTGCCGTCGGTGAGAACGATGTAGGAAAGCTCTTCCCCACGGAGTCCTTCTTCGAGAAGTACCCGCTTTCCGGAATCGCCAAATTCCCTTTTTTCCATCGCGCGGTCGATGAAGGCGGTGGCCTCATCCGGTGATGACGTCACGAGGACACCCTTGCCGGCGCAAAGCCCATCGGCCTTGATGACAAGAGGCCAATCGACCGAACCGAGCGCCGTGTAGGCGTCCAAGGGCGAATCGAAAATGCCATACACTCCGGCCGTGGGTATTCCATGCCGTTCCATGAACTTCTTCGCGAACACTTTGCTGCCTTCGAGTTGGGCGGCATTTCGGGCTGGGCCAAGAAGCAGGAGACCGCGCCTCTCAAATTCGTCGGCGATGCCAAGCACCAGCGGCAACTCTGGCCCCACGATCGTGAGGTCCGCTCCCAGCTTGGCTGCCAGATCTGCCGTAGCTCTGACATCGTTCAAATCCAAATGGACGCATTCGGCGTCGTTCGAGATTCCGCCATTGCCCGGCGCGCACCAGATCTTCTCGACCGAAGAGCTCTGCCGCATCTTCCATACCAGCGCGTGTTCGCGACCCCCGCTGCCGATGACAAGTATCTTCATGATTCCGTGCCTCGTGGAATCAAGAACGATACGGCGGGGCGTCCTTCAGTGTCAACAAGAGTTCGGCTTGCCCGCATGCGCCAAAAGTGATTTCATTTAGGGCCAGTACAGGGTGCTCGGGAGGCCCGCCAGGGTGGCTATCCTATAGAGCGTAGCCCCTGATCGTTGGAAAGGCTCGCATGGGAATGCATTGGGATTTTGCACTCCTACTCGTCTTCCTCGGTGTTGCGATCCCGTGGTTGGGCAAGCGCCGAATGCGGCAATTCATGCAGGTGGCTCGGACCACCAAGATGGATCGACTTGTTCTTTACGCGTCCACCATGGTGTTTCAGTGGCCGGCGGCAGGCGTGATCCTCTGGCGGACAAGAATTCATGGTATTTCTCCAGCAAGGCTTGGGTTTGCGGTCGCAAATGTTCGACTTATAGTTGCTACTTCGGTTGTTCTGAGTGCGCTCACCCTTGTGAATCAGGTATTCAGCCTGCGACGAATGCTCGCACGACCCCTTGAGATCAAAGGCGTTTTGCCGCTGCTCGTGAAAAAGCTCCTCCCGCAGGACGACATGGAACGGCTGGCCTTCTGCGGGCTCGTTGTGACAGTAGCCATCTGCGAAGAATTCATCTACCGTGGCTTTGTCCAACGCGTCTTCGATGATTGGCTGGGCGACGCCGTTCCCGCGGGCATCCTCGTGTCTGCCGTTTTCTTTGCTTTTGCACACCTGTACCAGGGGCGTCGCGGAGTGCTTGCCACATTTGGAGTGGGATTGCTCTTTTCTCTTATTAGGGGCTGGACGGGCAGCCTCATACCTACAATGGGAGCGCACTTTGTTGCGGATTTGGCGGTCGGATTCCTTGCACCGCACTACCTGCGCAGCGTGCTTGTCGATGCAGCCAACCCGGAAGGGGATGCGCCCGGTACTCAGCATCCGGTTGTATGAAGTTGATTTGTAATACTACACGTGTAGTCGTAAAGAGATGACAGACCTTTCGAACGCAGAAATCAAGAAAACGCTGGGTGAATATGAATTCTCGTCTAGTGACGACGTGTGTAACTCAATTAGGACTTACATTTCGCTCTTGCAACGCTGGAATCAGCGAGTTTCACTCACTACTGTCAGGTCGCCGACAGAAATTCTGCGATTTCATTTTGGCGAGAGCATTTTCGCTGCCTCGGTGGCCCCAATTGTTCGAGGTCGTCTTGCCGACGTGGGTTCAGGTGCTGGGTTCCCCGGCTTTCCGCTGCGCCTTGCTAGGCCCGATTTGGAGTTGGTGTTGATCGAGGCTAACTCGAAGAAGGCCGCTTTCTTGTCCGAAGTTGTGCGCGAGCTTCATTTGGATCGCGTCCAGGTGTTTGATGGGCGCATGAGCGAATTGGCCGAAGCTGAATGTGGATTCGATTTCATTACCGCGCGTGCAGTTGGGAGGCACAATGAGTTGCTTAGCTGGGCGCATGGTCGACTGAGTGAAATTGGAAAGGTCGTCTTGTGGCTTGGCGACGAAGGCATGAAGTCGGTTTCCGGAGGGCATGGCTGGGACTGGCAGCAACCTTGTAAGATCCCTGGGTCCAGGAAGCGGTTTATCCTCGTGGGCTCCCGCAGTTGACCTCTGGCCAAAATGTTCCACGTGGAACAATCTGGTCCTCTGCCGCAAAATGTTCCACGTGGAACAATCTGGTCCTCTGCCACGAATTGTTCCACGTGAAACACCTTGCATCACCTGAAATCATTCTGTTAGATTCACTTTCTGCATAGAGGAGTTCGTTTGGGACGGATCATAGCTATTGCCAACCAGAAGGGCGGCGTTGGCAAGACGACCACAGTGGTGAATCTGGGTGCCTCTCTAGCAGCCTCAGAGCAACGTACGCTGATCATTGACTGCGACCCACAGGCCAACACCACCAGTGCCCTTGGATTCCCAAAGGATCCCAGGAGAAGGACACTGTACGAGGCACTAGTTCTTGGAGAGCCGATCAGCAAACTGGCTATTGACGCCCAAGTCGAAGGACTGGACTTGGTTCCTTCGGACAAGAACCTTGTCGGCGCGACTGTCGAGCTTGTCTCGATGGAGAATCGCGAATTCCGACTCAAGGCGGCAGTTCGCGAAGTCAGAGAGGATTATGCCTTCATCCTGATCGATTGCCCACCTGCTCTGGATCTTCTCACGGTGAACGCCCTGGCGGCAAGTGACGCCGTCCTGGTCCCAATTCAGTGCGAGTACCTAGCTCTGGAGGGGGTTTCTGAGCTGCTTGATACTCTCAAGCACCTCCGCCACACGATCAATCCGGCACTCGAGATTGAGGGAATCCTTCTCACGATGTACGACGACCGAACGACACTATCCAAGCAGGTTGCTTCCGACCTGCGCAGCTTCTTCGGCTCGCAAGTGTTTGAGACCATCATTCCAAGGAATGTGCGGCTTGCGGAAGCACCAAGTCATGGGATGCCAGTAATGTTTTATGACATTCATAGCAAGGGAGCGGAAAGCTACATTCAGTTAGCCAAGGAGGTTATCACGAATGCCCAGAAACGCCTTGGGCAGGGGACTGAGAGCGTTGATACGGGAGCCAGAGCCAACTTCTCCGCCGCAAGCGCCGGCGGTGGCCGCAGCAGCGGCAGCTCCAGCAGCACAGCCCACTGAGGGGCTGCTCCAGGTCGATATAGACCTGATCGATCCGAGTCCGTATCAGCCGCGATCCAGCTTCCGGGAGGAAGCTCTTGAAGAATTGGCACGATCAATTCAAGTGAGCGGAATCGTGCAGCCTATTGTCGTGCGCCGGTCTGGGGGGAACCGCTTCCAACTGATCGCAGGCGAGCGCCGATGGCGAGCGGCACAGCGGGCTGGCCTTTCACGCGTTCCTGCTGTCTTACGCAATGTGCCGGAGGAGAAAGCCCTGGAAATGACCCTCGTGGAGAATCTCCAACGCGAGGACCTGAACCCTATTGAACAGGCGCGAGCATTTCAGAGACTCTCCGACGAATTCAACCTCACGCAAGAGGAGGTGGCGGAACGCACAGGAAAGGATCGTGCGACAATTGCCAACGCTGTACGCCTTTTGAAACTCGACGAATCAATCCAGGATCTGTTGGAAGAGGGCCGCTTATCGGCAGGTCACGGGCGGGCCCTACTAGCAATCTCAGACCTGAAGAGCCGCGTCGAACTAGCGCGCCGAATTGCGCGACGCGGGATGACGGTTCGCCAAGTCGAGCGATTTGCCTCACGCGGTTCAAAACCTAGGCTTGCGACCTCCTCTCCCCTCATTGACGCAAACACGAGGGCCGCGCTTGAAGAGCTGCAGCGTGCTTACGGAACACGAGTACTGATTCATGCCCCAAGAGCGGGAAGGCCTGGCCAATTCATATTCGAGTACTACGAAGATAGTGATTTGAATCGCCTCTACGACCAGTTCATGGGGAAATAATACTACATACATAGGAGAGCGTGCTATGGCGCTGTTCGATCGGAAAAGAAGTGATTCCGGCGAGTGGACTGGGTTCCTGGAGCAGGGCGTAAAAGTCGAGGGACGCATTGAGTCGTCTGGAACCTTTCGCATTGACTCAAAAATGAAGGGTACCCTCGTTTCAGACGAGACGCTGGTCCTAGGCGAGAATGCTTCTGTGGAGGGGCAGATTTCGGGGAATAATATCGTCATCTCTGGCAAGTTCGATGGAGTAATCGAGGCGCGCGGAAAGGTCGAACTACAAGCAAAGGCTATCGTGACGGGCGAGATTCATACGCGGTGCTTGCTCATCGAACCCGGCGCGTTATTCGACGGAACGTGCCGCATGTTGGCGTCAAGTGACGCCAACAAATCCGTCACCATCCCCATACGATCCGTTGCCTCACAGTCCTGAGCCGACCAACTAGCCGCAATTTCTCATACTAAATTGAAAAAGGCTGTTGCTTCATGGCATAACTCTTTTGTCCAGAAAGAAATCTTGCCAAGAAGGAGCAACAGCCTTATGACCACAGAGTGTAACCAGTTTGTC
>Ga0371490_1000253_pt1 | contig 42723 bp, 40 predicted proteins | sample MB2SIPfraction_FD_207959 | JGI IMG/M metagenome (GOLD analysis project Ga0371490, IMG submission 207959) | Lab enriched peat soil microbial communities from McLean, Ithaca, NY, United States - MB28FN SIP fraction | ecosystem: Environmental > Terrestrial > Soil > Wetlands > Peat | place: USA... | reverse complement strand
CGATATCCGCGGCAAGTTCGAGTACGCCAAGCGCGCCGGCATCGGCGTGATTGTGGCCGGCGACCCGACGCCCGAGTCGCTGAAGTGGATTGAGCGCTTCGTGAAGGAATACGACATCAAGATCGCCATCCACAACCACGGGCCGGAGGACAAGTTCTTCCCCTCGCCCTTCGACGTGCTGAAGGCCATCAAGGATCTGGACCCGCGCATCGGCTTCTGCATTGACGTGGGCCACGCGGTGCGCGCCAACGCCAATCTGGTTGAAGCGGTTCATGCCACGGGCTCGCGTTTGTACGACGTGCACGTGAAGGACCTTTCGAATTTGAAGGTGAAGGAGAGTCAGGTTCCGGTGGGCGAGGGGGTTCTGCCCTTCCGCGACCTCTTCCAGGCCCTGATCGACATCAAGTACCCGGGCTTCATCGACCTGGAGTACGAGATCCATGGCGAGAACCCGATGCCGGGCGTCATCGAGAGCCTGGCCTATATGCGGGGCGTTCTGGCCGGGATGGGCTATTTGACCCATGCGTAGCTAGTACAGAATCATCATTTTGAGGGGCTCAGACGTCTTTTCCGGCGTCTGGGCCCTTTGGCTTATGCGCGGGCTGTTGCTGGCCATCTACAATGGGTGCGCCTGAACACCTGGCTGGTGCGCATACAAGAAAAGCCCCTGCCGGAAGGGAATCGGGTAATTTTTGAGGTGACAATGAAAGCGATTTCAGAGGTTTCACGCGCCCTCTTGCTCTTTGCCCTGGTAACGGTAACAGCCAGCGCCCAGCAGCGGCCGCCAGCTGTGCCGCTAATTGCGCACAATCCCTATTTCAGCGTATGGTCCATGGCCGACAAACTGACCGACCAGGACACCAAACACTGGACCGGGGCCCGGCAGCCGCTTGTGGGCCTGGCGAGCATCGACGGCAAAACGTTTCGTTTCATGGGCGCAGGTCCGCGCAATCTGGAGATTCCAGCCATGGAGCAGAACGGGCTGGAAGTGACGCCGACGCACACGGTTTACACGTTCCGCGCCGGCAAGGTGACGCTCACGGCCAGTTTCTTCACCCCGGCGCTGCCTCGGGACCTGGACGTGCTCTCGCGGCCGGTCACCTACCTGACGATCACGGCTGCCGGTGAGGGCGAACACGATGTGACGGTGATGGTGGACGTGGATCCGGCGATTGCCGTGAACACGCCGGATCAACCGGTGACCTGGAGCCGGGGGCATGTGGGACCGCTGACCGTGCTCAGCACCGGTTCGCGCGATCAGCAGCCGCTGAACCGCTCGGGCGACGATCTGCGCATCGACTGGGGCTACTTCCGGCTGGCGGTTCCGGATGCGGCCGAGGCCAGCTTTGCGCTTTCGCATCAGGCCGTGCGCAGCTTTGCCGAGACCGGCGCACTGCCGGCCGACGACCTGATCGACATGCCCCGCATGCCGCGCGGGCGCACGCCCGAGGAGGCAGCCGCACACCTGGCGGTCTCCATCCCCCTGGGCAAGGTTGGAGCCGCGCCGGTGAGCCGGCACGTCCTGTTTGCTTATACCGAGGATTACGACATCGAGTATCTGGGCCGCAAGCTGCGCCCTTACTGGCAGCGCAACGGTATGAGCACGGCCGAGATGCTGACGAAAGCGGAGGCCGAGTACCAGACGCTGGAGAGGCGCGGCACGGCCTTTGACAAAGAGCTGACCGCCGACCTTGAGAAGGCGGGCGGTGCGGATTATGCACGCATTGCCACGCTCTCTTATCGCCAGACGCTGGCGGCACACGGCCTGGCTGCGGACTTCGATGGCACGCCGCTGATGTTCCCCAAAGAGAATTTCTCCAACGGCTGCATTGCCACGGTGGACGTCTTCTATCCCTCGGCACCGTTCTTCCTGTTCTTCAATCCGGCGCTGCTCCAGGCGCAGATCAAGCCCATCCTGGAGTACGCCGCGCTGCCGCGCTGGCGCTTCCCGTTTGCGCCGCACGATCTGGGCACCTACCCCCTAGCCAATGGGCAGGTGTACGGCGGCGGCGAGCGCACCGAAGAGGACCAGATGCCGGTGGAGGAGAGCGGCAACCTGCTGATCCTGGTTGCGGCCATGGAACAGGAATTGGGCAATTGGGAGTTCGCGCAGCAGTACTGGCCGCAGTTGGAAAAGTGGGCGGCGTATCTGCTCGACAAGGGACTGGACCCGGAAAATCAGCTCTCGACGGACGACTTTGCGGGGCATCTGGCCCACAACGCCAACCTTTCTATCAAGGCCATCGATGCGCTGGCGGCCTTTGCGCAGATGGCGGATGGCGTGGGCAAGCACGAGGAGGCTGCGCGCTATCGCGCGCTGGCGGCCAAGATGGCTGTCGAGTGGCAGAAGCTGGCTATCGATGGCGACCACTACAAGCTGGCCTTCGACAAGCCGGGCAGTTGGAGCCAGAAGTACAACCTGGTGTGGGACCAGATTCTGTGCCTCAACCTCTTTCCCGCTACGGTGCGGCAAAGCGAAATGGCGTTTTACCTGAAGCACCTGGAAAAATTCGGCCTGCCGCTGGACTCGCGGGCGAGCTATACCAAGCTGGACTGGGAGATATGGACGGCGACGCTGGCAGAGAACCCGGCCGATTTCCAGAAGATTGCCAAACCGATCAACCGCTGGATCGACGAGGGACCGACGCGGGTTCCGCTCACCGACTGGTATGACACGGTGGACGGCAAGCAGCAGGGCTTCCAGGCGCGCAGCGTGGTGGGAGGGGTGTACATCAAGGCGCTTGCTGATCCGGCGCTGGCCACGAAGTGGCGCAACCGCAGCGAGCAATAAGCACCTGCGGTGCGGCAGACCGGAGCTATTTCCTGCTCTTCACGAACTGGCTGCGCCGGAAGCGGAGTGCGGTCCAGTCGTCATCGATGGCGATGGCGCGGATGGTTTCGAATCCGGCGGCCAGCAACTGCTCCCAGCCTGTGTCGCGGTTGAAGTCGCAGGTGTAGCGCTTGGAACTGCCCTTTGGATAGGCGAACCATACGGCTGCGTCGCCCGGCGCCTTGGCGGCCACCAGCGGAGCCAGCCTGTCCACCTCCGCCTTGCGGATGACAAAGGCCAGCACAAAGCCGGTTTCCGCAACGCTCTCAAGGTGTGCGTAGAGGTGTACCGCCGGCAGCTCCGACAGGACCGGTAAAAAACTCCCCGGCGGGTTGATGACCACCATCTCCTGCCGGCCCTTCATCTGCAGCTTTTCCGCAATCGTCGCCATGGATGTTCATGCTACACGAGAATGCGAATTGATCTGCAATCGATCGCGCGCCGGCGAAGGAAACCCCGGCGATCCTCCCTGCATTTGGCTGTGCAGGGAGAATCCGAAGCCCGAGCATGCTCGGCTGTTTAGAAACCGAAGCGGTAGCGCAGCTCGGCAGCAATCGTGCGCGGATCGTTGAAGTGGAAGCCACCGATGGTGACGGAGTTGTCGAGCAGCACACGATGATTGGCCACGTTGACCACGCTGGCCCCAATCTTCCAACGGCTGCTGATTTGATGACCGGCTGCCAAATCGAAGGTGGTGTGCGCGGGCAGGTAGTTGCCGTTGTAGGGGCCTTCGTTTGCGCCCGCCAGACCGTTGGAAAAGCCCGAACCATAATACGCGTTGGCTGCAAACCATGTGCTCTGGGGCAGGCGCGCGGTAAAGCCGGCACTGAGGGTATTGCGCTGGTCGTGGTCGACGGGAGTGTAGTCGAAATTGGGCGGATTGCAGGCTGCATCGCCAGGAACGCTGCAGGTGAAGCCGCCGAGAATGGCGCCCCGCTGCTCGGCAATCTGGTTGGAGTAGCTGACGTGCACGCGGCCCGCACGGGCCAGCTCCGGCGAGCGAAGGGTGAGCTCCCAGGCACGCACCAGCGCGCCATCCACGGCGATGGGAAAGTACATGTTGGACTCGCCGAGATTGGAGTGATCCAGAAAGTTGTTCACACGGTTCTTGAAGGTGTCGGCATCGAGGGTCCAACCGGCCAGGGGGATGGTGATGCCGAACTGGTGCTCCTCGTCGCGCTCGGAGGGCAGGGGCGAAAAATAATTTTCGCCGGAAGAGAGGTTGGCAGCGTAGTTCAGCACGGAAGTGGAGACGGTGAGGATGGGCGCGGGCTGGAACATGTGGCCGTAGAAGCCGCGCAAGATCCAGTTGAGGCGCGGCAGGCGTACGGTGGCGCCGATGCGTGGATAAGTAGCGCTTTCGTCGAGCCCGGCACGATAGACGGAGAAGCGCTCGCCGCCGAGCAGGGTGACGTACTTGCCCAGGCGCAGATGGTCGGCCAGGTAGAACTCGGCAAGCCCGGCGTTGGCACTGGCCGCGGTGTTGGGCTCGGACGGCGCGCTGCCATCGTTGACCAAAACGCCGAAGAGATCGTCTTCCTTCTGGTAGAAGGAGTAGAGACCGGCGGAGAAAATATTCCAGCCGGCATCGAGCCTTCCATCAGCCTGCGCGCCCACGTAGTTGGAGCGCTGGTGCCAGGTGGTTGCCGCGGGCAGATCGGTGGGCGCGGAATCGTAGTTGGATTCGTTGAGGTGGTAGAAGGGCGCGGCGGAAACCACTGCTGCCGGCGAGAAGGTGTGCACCCAGTTGGCAATGACAAAGCCGTCCCGCTCCATCTGCCGGTCGCGCAGGCCCACGGAGCTGTAGTACCCCGAAGTGGTCTCGTAGTCGTTGGGATCGGGATCGTAGGGAACTTCGAAGAGATCGCGACGAAGCTGGCCATCCAGCCGCAGTTGATCGTGCGCCGTCTGGTTGCGGATAACGGAGACAAAGCCGCTCTGGGAGTTGGTGGCGTCGTGATCGATGCCCGCGACCGGCGTAGCCAGGCCGTAGTTGGAGCGCGAGCCGGTGGTGCTGGCGTACCAGGCGGTGCGCTCGGAGTGGTCGCCGAAGGAAAGTTGCGACTCGGCAGTGTAGAGATTGCCACCGAGCAAACGCCACTCGCCTTCGCGGTTGCGCTCAAATCCGTTGCGCGGCAGCACGTTGAAGACACCGTAGGTGCGGTCACCGATGTCGGCGGCATAGGAGCCGCGCTCGGTTTCCAGCTGATCGATGTCTTTGGGATCGATCTGGGGGCCGACGTTGGAGGCGATCTTGGTGTTGGGAATGGCAACGCCATCGATCAGCCAGCTGGTCTGGTGTCCGCCGCGCATGTGGAGCATGTCGTGGGTCATGTAAGCCCCGGGTACGTATTCGGTGATCATGGCCGTGGACAGGGTGCGCGTGGCGCCGGGCGTCTGCTCAATCTCCTCGCGTGTGACCAGCGCGGCAGGCGTTACCGTGTCGATGGCGGACGCGGTGGCCTGTACCTCGACCGATTGCGAAGCTGCCGCCACCGTGAGCGGGATGTGGAGCACGGGGCTGGTACCAGACGCGACTTCGATGACCTCCGAGGCCATGGCAAAACCCTCGGCGGTAACCGTGAGCCGATAGACGCCGATGGGCGTTTGCGGCAGCTCAAATGCGCCGTCGGCACCGGTGGTTGCCTGCAGTTGGAAGTCGGAGTTGGCGGCCTTGAGCATGACCTGCGCTCCGGCAACCGGGCGATGCTGGCCGTCGTGGACGACGCCATGCACTGTGGCGAAGACGGTGGCGAACAAAGGCAGGGCAGCCGCCGGCAGCAGAGCTGCGGCGACAAGAAACTTGCGGAACATGTCGACAACCTCCAAAGGGTCGGACAAGCGTGCGGGCGCACGCCGGGAGTTGCGTCGGGAGGGAGGAACGAGCTCTGCGCATACGTTGGACGGCGCCGCGATGCAGAGACATGCGACGCGTACCGGCAGGGAATTGCCGTGCAAAGGGCTTGTTCCAGGAATCAGATCAGGATCAGTTGAGAGGCTGCGGGAGGTCCGCGGTTGGGATGGGGATGGAGTGCTCCGTGCAGAGCGGTCTGGTTCAGGCTGTCCAGCAGGAGCGCGGCCGTTGCGAGCGGCTGGCTGGCGCGGTGGGCCGGGCGCAGTGCGACGGTGGGCGCCGAGGCTCCACTCAGGTTGCGCGGATAGCTGGGGCAGGTGGCGGGCGCTTCCAGTTGCGGCGTACGGGCCGGCTTCAACCTTGCCCGTGCGGCCAGGAGCATGGCGCAGTGATGCGCTCCGTGACGGCGGCAGCAGGGGGGCAGACGCGCGTCTTCTCCGGCCACGGTGAAGCCCGCCAGGGGCCACAAACCGAAGAGCAGTGCCAAGAAGAGGGGAAGGACGCGCCGCATCTGGGACTATCCTACACGAAACGATCTCATCCTCTGGATGGGATCGCCGCTTGTTCGGGTATCATCTAGCAGAGCACGCTCCTCTGCGCGCACCTCGATCCCAAGGACTTGCACCGTGTCTGACGCCAAGATTGCTTCCCTTGCTTCTGCTTCTTCGTCTCAGCCCGCCTCTTCGTTGCGCATTGCCCTGTTCGGCTTTGGCACCGTGGGCAGCTCCGTTGCGCGGATTCTGGCGGAGACTCGTCCGCTGGGGCTGGAGCTGACCCATGTCTACAACCGCAACGTGGCCCGCAAGCGCGTGGATTGGCTGCCTGCGTCGGTGGTGTGGACCGAGGATGCCGATGCCGTGCTGGCTTCTCCCGATGTGGATGTGATTGTGGAACTGGCTGGCGGCCTCGATCCAGCTGGTGGCTGGGTACGCTGTGCGCTCGAGTCCGGCAAGAGCGTGGTGACGGCCAACAAAAAGCTCATCGCCAAGGACGGCGTGGCCCTGGAGGCATTGGCGCTGGAAAAGGGCGGACACCTGAAGTTTGGCGCGGCCGTGGCCGGCGGCATTCCGGTGATTCCGGGTCTGGAGCAGGGGCTGGCCGGCGATCGTATCTGCCGCATCGAAGGCATTCTGAACGGCACCTGCAACTTTATCCTGAACAAGATGGAAAGCGGCGCGGACTACGCTCCGGTGCTGGCCGAAGCGCAGGCCAAAGGCTATGCCGAGGCCGATCCCACCGAGGATGTGGGCGGCTTCGATGCCCGCTCCAAGCTGGCTATTCTGATGCGCCTGGCTATGCATGTGGTGGTGAATCCGGAAGAGATTACGCCCAAGGCGATCACGCAGGTTTCGGCTATCGATTTCAGCTATGCCAAGGATCTGGGCTGCACCATCCGCCAGATTGCCCGCGCTGAGATGCATGACGGCGAAGTGGCGGCCACAGTGGGGCCGATGCTGATCGATCGCTCCTCACCGCTGGCCTGGTCGCGGGGCACGGAGAATATGGTGGTGTTTACGGGCCGCTATGGCGGCAATGTGGTCTTCAGCGGCCATGGCGCGGGCGGCCATCCCACGGCTGTGGCCGTGGTGAGCGACCTGCTGGCCCTGGCACAGGATTCGCGGCGCGTGCTGTTACCCTCCGCTCCGGCGTCGGTTGGCCTGGAGATGGAAGTACCGCACTACATCCGCTTCACGGTGGATGACCGCCCGGGTATTGTGGCCGAGATCACCGCAGCGCTGGCCAAGGAGAAGATCAACATCCGCGCCATCGTGCAGCGGGCCGGGTATCCGGAGCACGCGTTGCCGTTCGTGGTCACCGTGGAGCCGTGCAAGAACTCGGCGCTGCAAAAGGCACTGGAGACGATCCGCGCCATGGAGTGCCACGTAGAGCCGCCGCTGGATTTGCAGATGCTCGGCTAGCCCGCAGCGCTGCGCAAGACTCAATCCCGCGCCGGGTTGATCCGGCGCGGGATTCGCGTAGGGGATGAAAAAATGTATCTCTCGCACGCGCGCTGAAAAAGCAAGCACCCCTTGATGACCGTTCCCGCCTGAAACCATCCAACCAGAGAGTTCAGTTTCAGAAAGCGTTGGAAATGAAAATACTGGTTGTGCTGATGCTTGCACTGATTCCCGCGGTTCACTGCGTTGGACAGGCGCAGAGCACATTTGAAGTCGCCGTGGTTCGCCCATCGAAGGGCAACCCGGAGGATGGATTCTGGAGTCCGCCGGGCGTAGGCAAATTCACGGCTCACAATGTGCCCCTGACAAGGCTGTTGATCCTGGCTTACGGGGTGAATGACGAACAGATCGCCAACAAGCCTTCGTGGCTGGAATCAGACCTGTTCAATCTTGAGGCCAAACCTGCGGCGGGGATCGCTCTCAACCGCGAAGAGTTGAAGCCTATGCTCCAGGCGTTGCTTCAGGAGCGTTTTCATCTGGCCATTCACACCGAGGACAGAGCTACGCCCGGATATGCACTGACGGTGGCCAGGGGCGGTCCAAAACTGCAGCCCACCAAGGGCACGACCTTTCCGGGCTTTCGCGTCCATGTGAATCGCGAACAACTGAATGGACTGAATTGGTCCATGCCGTTTTTTGCCGCCACGCTGCAACAGGTTTCCGGCCGTCCGGTGGTCGATCAGACCGGTTTGACGGGAAGCTATGACATCAAGGTCCAGTTTTCTCCGGATCTATCCTCCGATAGTCCGTTCCCGTCCCTCTTTACCGCGCTGGACGAGACGCTGGGGCTGAAGCTGAAACCGCAGAAGGTTGCCATAAAATTTCTGGTAATCGATCATGTGGATCGCACTCCCACAGAGAACTGATGGCGGCGGAATGACCAATAAAAGGCCGGAAACATTTGTGGCTGTCGACGGACTTTCAGTGCTTGGCCGGGCCGGTCGATTCGCGCACCACCAGCTCCGGAGCCATGACGATCTCAGAAGGGAACTGCTTTTCGCGGTCGGCAATGCGCTGCAGCAGCACCTCGGCGCCCTTTTTGCCCATGGCCGCCAGCGGCTGGCGGATGGTGGTGAGCGAGGGGGTGGAGTAGGCCGCGGAGAGGATATCGTCAAAGCCCAGCACGGAGACGTCGCCGGGCACGCACAGGCCCGCATCCTTCAGGGCGCGAATGGCGCCGATGGCGGCAATGTCGTTGAAGCAGAAGACCGCGGTAAAGTCTCGGGCTTTTTCGAGCAGCGTCTTCATGGGCTTGTAGCCGATCTCGGGGGCCATGGGGTGGTGTCCGGTCTTGATGGACCATCCGCCGGACTCGATGCGCACCACCAGTGCCGGATCGAGCATTAGCGACATCTCGCGAGCCACCTGCTGGATGGCCTGCCAGCGGACCTCGGAGTCGGGAATGGCCTTGGGACCGCGGATGAAGGCGATCTTGCGATGGCCGAGTCCGTGGAGATGGCTCAGAGCCTGGCGCACGGCGCTCTCGTGGTCCAGCACAATGTTAGTAACGTTTTCGCCCACGCTGTGCGCACTGATGGCCACCACCGGCGAGGGGACATCGATTTGATCGGCCGGTGTGTTCAGCAGCAGAAAGCCATCCACGGCGCGCTCCACCAGCATCTGCGGGTATTTTTCGATCAGTTCCTTGTTCCAGTCGTGGCAGGCAGTGAAGTAGAAGTAATGGGCCGCGGTCAGCTCCGCCACCACGCCGCTCATGACGCGAGTGAAGTAACCTTCGCTCAGGTCCGGAGAGAGCACGGCTACGCTCATGGAGCGGCTCTGGCGCAGCGAGCGCGCAAAATAATTGGGCCGGTAGTTGAGCCGCTTGGCGGCTTCCTCCACGCGCTTGCGGGTCTCCGGGGGAATCGACTTGGCAGAAGGGGAATCGTTGAGCACCAGGGAGATGGTGGTCTGCGAGAGGCCCAGGTGCTCGGCCAGCATGCGCAGGTTCACGCGTTCCGGCTGGTTTTCCTTGGTTTTCTTGGCCATGTTGGAGTTTTATCACGCCGGAGGGGGATGAAAAAAGCCGGAAGTGCTGAACTATAGCGATTTTCCAGCGATTCCGCGCGTAAGCGTTTCCCGATGCGGCAGGAACCAGCCGAAGCGCCAGTTGTGGTGGTGGGGGTCGCGCGCGCTCCAGCGGCGGCCAAGAGAATTTTCTTCCATCTTTCCTAGGGTTTGAACGCGGCTGTAACCGTCCATTCATAATTCCTCGGTAGCCTGTTGATGGTGAGCGTAAACGTGCCCGAAATCCGTATCTCCCAACTCCAGGTCCCGCCGGCCCCCGAGCCGGACGCGGAAGCTGCACCACAGCCAGACGCGCCGCTCTCCGAGGTGCGCAAGTTCCTCATGAGCCGGGGCAACTCGGCCCTGGCCGACGGTGTCTTCCACTCCCTGATGGTGCTGTGTGCACTCAGCATCTTCGGCATTGTGTTGTTGATCGGCGCCGAGTTGGTGGACCGGTCCGGGATGGCCTGGAAGGCCTTCGGCCTGAAGTTCTTTACCTGGAGCCAGTTTGGCCTGGCCAACGTCTTCCGGGGCTTTGTCGATCCCACCGCCCAGCAGCCCAACTTCTGGGATCCGGTGAATGGCACCTTCAATGCGCTGCCCTTCATCTACGGCACGCTGATCTCCTCGCTGCTGGCGTTGTTGCTGGCCGTGCCTCTGGCCGTTGGGGTAGCCGTCTTCCTGACGGAGATGTGCCCCCGCGTCTTGCGCGGGCCGCTGGCCTTTATCACCGAACTGCTGGCTGCCATTCCCTCGGTGATCTACGGCCTGTGGGCCATGTTCGTTCTGTTGCCGCTGCTGCGCGACTATGTGAATCCTTTCCTGATCAAGTCTCTGGGCTGGACCGGATTGTTCAGCAGTGACAATCCGACCGGGCTGGGATTCCTGGCCGCAGGCGTGATTCTGGCCATCATGATTCTGCCCATCATCAGTTCGCTGACGCGGGAGGTGATGACGGCCGTGCCGCACTCCCAGCGCGAAGCGGTTCTGGCTCTGGGTGCGACGCGCTGGGAGATGATCCGCATGGGGGTGCTGCGCAATGCCCGCATCGGCATTGTGGGTGCCATCATCCTCGGCTTGGGCCGCGCCCTGGGCGAGACGATGGCCGTCACCATGGTCATCGGCAACACCACGGAGCTGCACAAGAGCCTGCTGGCGAACGGCTCCTCCATGGCTTCGGTGATTGCCAACCAGTTTGCCGAGGCCTCCGACGACCTGCACCTGAGCGCGTTGATGGAGATCGGTCTGGCGCTGTTCATTGTGACCATCATCGTGAACGCATTCGCCCGTCTGCTGGTCTGGATGGTTACCCGCGGCGCGCCGTCGCAAGCCCTGTAAGGAGATTGTTGTGAGCGCTGCTCCCTTTGCACTTCGCGATCGATTGCGCACTCTGAGCGACCACGTGGCTACGGGAATCGCGATCCTGTCGACGATTCTGGTGGTGGCGCCCCTGGTTGCCATCTTCGTTTACCTGCTCTACAAGGGCGCCAGCTCGCTGAATCTGGATTTCTTTCTCAAGGTTCCCAAGCCGGTGGGCGAGAGTGGCGGCGGCATGGCCAACGCCATCGTGGGCTCGGCGATTCTGCTCGGATTGGCCAGCCTGATCGGCGTGCCGATCGGCATCAGCGGGGGCGTATTCCTTTCCGAGTTTGGCCGCGGCACCAAGCTGGCCAACGCCATCCGCTTCACGGCCGACGTGCTGAACGGCGTGCCTTCCATTGTGATGGGCATTGCGGCCTACTCGCTGGTGGTGGTGCCGATGCATCACTTTTCGGCCTTTGCCGGCGGCGTGGCGCTAGGCATCATGATGATTCCCACCGTGTGCCGCACCAGCGAAGAGATGCTCTTGATGGTGCCCAATGTGATCCGCGAGGCGGCGCTGGGTCTGGGCGTTCCCAACTGGCGCGCGGTGCTTTCGATTACCGTGAAGACGGCTTCCCCTGGCATCATCACCGGCTGCATGCTGGCCTTTGCCCGTGTAGCCGGTGAAACTGCGCCGCTGATCTTCACGGCCTTTGGCAACGCCTTCTGGAGCACCGACCTGAATCGCGAAATTGCGGCTCTGCCGCTGCAGATCTGGATCTACGCCATCTCGCCCTACGACGATTGGCACCGCCTGGCGTGGGCTGGGGCGCTGGTTCTCATTATCTTGATTGTGCTTGCCGTTTCGCTGGTGCGCTATGTGACCAGCCGCGGCGTTCTGAAAGGGGTAAATTAACGTGGGCGTCGGTATCGAGGTCGCTTCCCTCAACGCGTGGTATGGCAACAACCACACGCTGCAGGACATCAATCTAAACATTCCGGCCAATCACGCCACCGCGCTGATCGGCCCCTCGGGATGCGGCAAGAGCACCTTTGTGCGTTGCCTGAACCGCATGCACGAGACCAATCCGATTGCGCGCGTCACCGGCACGGTGCGCATGGGCGATCTGGACATCTATGGCAGCGCCAAGCCGGTGGAGATCCGCCGCCGCGTGGGCATGGTCTTTCAGCGGCCCAACCCTTTTCCGACCATGTCCATCTACGACAATGTGGCGGCCGGGTTGAAGCTGAACGGCTATACCAATCGCCGCGCTCTGGATGAGATTGTCGAGAAGTCGCTGCGCAACTCGGCCCTCTGGGACGAGGTGAAGGACGAACTGAAGAAGAAGAGCGGTGCCAGCCTCTCCGGCGGCCAGCAACAGCGTCTGTGCATTGCGCGTGCGCTGGCTGTGGACCCCGAGGTGCTGCTGATGGATGAGCCGGCTTCCGCGCTCGATCCGGTTTCCACTTCCAAGATCGAAGACCTGATCTTCCAGCTGAAAAGCCAGTACACCATCGTGATCGTGACGCATAATATGCAGCAGGCAGCCCGGGTGGCGGAGAAGACCGGCTTCTTCCTCAACGGCCGCATGGTGGAGTTCGACTCGACGCACAAAATCTTCACCAACCCCAGCGACAAACGCACCGAAGACTACATCACGGGCAGGTTCGGATGACACGCATTCGTTTTCAGCAAAGCCTCGAAGAGCTCAAGGAGAACCTGCTGGTGATGGCGGGGTTGGCCGAACAGGCCATTCAGCGCGCCATTGAAGCCTATCGTGTCCGCGACCTCTCCATTTGTGACCTGGTAAACCGCAGCGAGATTGCCATCAACCGCCTGGAGCGGGAGATCGATCAGGCTGCGCTGGACCTGCTGGCCATGGAGCAGCCCATGGCCATCGACCTGCGCTTTATCCTCTCGGTGATCAAGATCAACGCCGATCTGGAGCGGGTGGGCGATGCCGCCAAGGCCATTGCCGACCGCGTGCGCGCCATGGAGCAGATGCCCCCGGCTGACCTGCCGGTGGACATTCCACGCATGGCTAAGCTCGCCTCCGACATGGTGCGCAAGTGCCTGCAGGCCTTTATCGAGGCCGATGCGGAGCAGGCGCGCAACGTGCTGACGCTGGACGATGCGGTGGACGCCATGAATCGCGGGGCTTACAAAGCACTGACTAAGGTGATGGAGGAGCAGAGCCATCTGGCGCCCCAGGCCTTGAATGCGCTGATGATCTCCCGCTCGCTGGAGCGGGTGGCCGACCATGCCACCAACATCGCCGAGGACGTGATCTTCTGGGTGCAGGGCGACGACGTGCGCCATCACAAGAGCGCCATCGTCGGCGAAAAGGATCCCCACGCGATGGGCCAGTAGGCAGCGCGCCAGCAGAAAATCCAGGCGGCTTCCCTCCGGGCAGCCGCCGTTTTTCTGTCTGCCGGCAAGAGCGTCTGCGGGCAGGGAATCAGCGCTGCAAGCCAGGCTGGAATTTTCTTGTCTCCGGGGCTGAGACGCAGTCTATGATGGACGCGCAGTTCGTCTTCTCAAATCCCCCCACCGAACGGAGATCCCATGGCCAGTTTCGACGTTGCCTTTGGCTGGATCATGCAGTTTGAGGATCCGCAGAGTAGCTGCGCTGTAACCCCGGACGCGCCGCCAGCAGGTTGCAGCCCGCCCTGTTACGCCATCAGCGGTATCAACTCCGGTGCCTGGCCGGATGCCTTCAACCAGATCCAGGCTCTGCCGCAGGATCAGCGTCTGCAGGCGGTCCACGACTTCTATCAAGCCAACTTCTGGAACACCTGGTACGATCAGCTCTCCAACGACCACCTGGCCAAGCGGGTTTTCGACTTTGCGGTCAATGGTGGATCGGGCGCCGCAGTCAAGTGCTTGCAGCGAGGCATCAACGCCCTGGGCGGAAACGTGGCGGTGGATGGTGGCTGGGGCCCGAATACTGTGACCGCGGCCAACTCCTTCGATCAGGGCGCTATGATTCAGGCCTATGTGGATCAACGCTGCGCGTATTACCAGTCCATCGTCGCCAACAACCCCCAGGACGCGAAGTATCTGAATGGGTGGCTGACGCGGGCGCGCACCTAACCGGCCAGGGTTTGCAGGTGGTTTTTCCGGTTTCAGCCTGGCGGAGAGCCGTTTTGGCTTTTCGATCCGGTGCTGGAGCCTGATGACGTTGCAGAAATCCCCAAATGTGGAGTGCGAGTTCTTCCGCAGGGGAATCCGGGACGCGGAATGCCTGCGATTTGCTGTTGATGGTGCTGGAGTTACCGCGGCGATCAGGGTAAACGCGCCTCAATCTCTCCTATCGCCTTTCCTCATCCGTCTTGTAACCGGGCAAGACTTCAGTCGTGCCGCCACGGAAACACAAGACGGTATGGGCTTTAGCCCCTGCCAACGTCTTCGTCTCCACTTACCGAATGCCAGCCGGCGCTGCATGCAGGGGCTAAAGCCCGCCGCTCTTCCTGAGCCCGATTGCGGCACGACTGAAGTCGTGCCCTGTTACAAGGCGCATGAATTCAACATCCTGCTGTGTGTCTTCTCTATCTGTGCGGAAGCGAATTTAGATGTGTTTGCCCTGCCGTGACGATATCTTCCCTGTGGTTTCCATCTTCCCGGTTGGTATACTGGGTGATGTGACGACACCAGTTCACGACACAGCTTCCAACGGTCTCCCCGCCGGGACTTCCCCCAGCCAGAAGAGGGTTTTGCTGCTGAAGCCGCGTGGCTTCTGCGCCGGTGTGGTGCGCGCGATCGACATTGTGAAGATCGCACTCGACACCTTTGGCGCGCCCATCTACGTGCGCCGCGAGATTGTCCATAACCGATATGTAGTCAATGAGTTAGCCGACAAGGGCGCGATCTTCGTGCATGAGATCGACGACGTGCCCGATGGCCAGCGCGTCATCTACTCGGCCCATGGCGTCAGCCCGGCCGTGCGCGAGATGAGCAAGGGCCGCAATCTGAAGGTGATTGACGCCACCTGCCCGCTGGTCACCAAGGTGCACATTGAGGCGGTCAAGTTTGCCAAGCAGGGCTACTCCCTGGTGCTGATTGGCCACCGCGACCACGATGAGATCGAGGGCACGCTCGGTGAGGCGCCCGAGGTGACCCAGGTGGTCTCCAATGTGGCTGAGGTGGAAGCGCTCGAGGTTCCCGACCCGGACCGCGTGGCTTACCTGACCCAAACCACGCTTTCGCTCTCCGAAGCGCGCGACATTATCCATGCGCTGAAGGAGAAGTTCCCGAACATCGTGGGGCCGCACTCGCAGGACATCTGCTACGCTACGGAGAACCGCCAGGTGGCGGTGCGCAATGTGGCCCACAACGCCGATCTGGTGCTGGTGGTGGGTTCGACCAACAGTTCGAATTCGAACCGCTTGGTAGAGGTCTCCCGCAATCTGGACACCATCGGCTATTTGATTGACAACTCGCAGGCCATCCATCCCGAATGGCTGAAGGATGTCTCCACGGTAGCCGTGACTGCAGGCGCTTCCGCTCCCGAGATTCTGGTGGAGGATGTGGTGAATTACCTGCGCCAGAACGGATTTTCCAGCGTCGAAGAAGTGGAAGTGATGCCGGAAAATGTGCGTTTCGGCCTTCCCCCGGAGATTGTGCAGGCTATCGGCACCGCCGATGGAGCCAACGCGGTCCCGGTTCAGTAACCCCAGCAAGCGGCATCGGAACGGGCTTTTGCGCCGTACTGTGCCGCTTGGTTTTTACATGGATTCTTTTCCCCGGAAAGTTTTAGAGGCGATTCAAACCGCATGAGTCCCAAGCAAGCCAAGACACAACCCGCGGTACCGAGATTTGGCCGTCTGGATGCGGCGATGACCGATGTGGATGCGGCCATCAAGCAGTCCTGCGAGTATCTGCTCTCCATCCAGCATCCCGACGGCTACTGGTGCGGCGAGCTGGAAGCCGACGCGATGCTGGAAGCGGACTACATCTTCCTGCACACGCTGCTCGAAAGCGGCGATCCCGGCCGCATGCAGCGCGCCTTCACGGAGATGATGCGCTACCAGAACGAGGATGGCAGCTGGAGCATCTATCCCGGCGGACCGGGCAACATCTCCTTGACCGTCAAGTGCTACTCCTCGGGCAAGATCATGGGCCTTACCCCGGACGAACCCCGCATGGTGAAGGCACGCGAGTGGATCCTGGCCCATGGCGGCGTGGTGGCCTCGAATACCTTTACCAAGATGTATCTCTGCGCGCTGGGCGAGTACGACTACGACGCCGTGCCAGCCGTGCCGCCGGAGATCGTGCTGTTTCCCAACTGGTTCTACTTCAACATCTACGAAATCAGCTCCTGGTCGCGCTCCATCCTGGTTCCGCTGGCCATCCTCTATGCCAAGAAGCCATTCAAAAAGCTGCGCCCGGAGCAGGGCATCGATGAGCTGTTTGTGGGCGGCCGCGACAGCGCCAAGCTGCGCCTGCATTTGGACCCCAAGAAGATCTTCAGCTGGCGGAACTTCTTTATCATTCTCGACCGGCTGATGCACATCGCGGAGGCCGTGCACATCCGCCCGCTGCGCCGGCTGGCGCTCAAGAAAGCCGAGAAGTGGATACTGGAGCGGCTGGAGATGACCGATGGCCTGGGCGCCATCTATCCGGCCATGCTGAACGCCATCATCGCACTGCGTTGCCTGGGCTACTCGGAAGACGATCCGCAGGTGATCCGCGCCCGCGACGAGTTTGAAAAACTAGGAATAGAGGAACCGCCGAGCACGCAGCTCCCGGAGCCCACCTTCCGCATGACCCCCTGCGTCTCGCCGGTATGGGATACGGCGCAGGCCGTCACCGCACTGGGCGATGCCGGTGTGCCCGCCGACGATCCGCGCATGATCAAGGCGGCCGACTGGATGCTGGCCAGGGAAGTCCGTCACAAGGGCGACTGGGCGGTGAAGGTGCCCAACGTGGAGCCGGGGGGCTGGTACTTCGAGTTTGCCAACGAGTTCTATCCCGACACCGACGATACGGCGCAGGTGTTGCTGGCGCTCAAGCGCGTGGCCAATCCCCGCGAGCGCTATCAGGACCAGGCAGCGGAGCGCGCCATTGCCTGGGAGTTTGCCATGCAGTGCAGGAACGGCGGCTGGGGCAGCTTCGACAAAGACAACACCAAGATGATCTTCCAGTACATCCCGTTTGCCGATCACAACGCGATGCTGGACCCGCCGACCGTGGACATTACCGGGCGCATGCTGGAGATGCTGGCAGCCTACGGCTACACGCTGGACGACAAGCGCGTGAAGCGCGCCATCGAGTTCATCTTCAAGGAACAGGAGTCCGATGGCGCCTGGTTCGGCCGCTGGGGCGTGAACTACATCTACGGCACCTTCCTGGTCCTGCGTGGTCTTGAGGCCATCGGCATGGATAACCACGAGCCCCAGATCCTGCAGGCGGCCGAGTGGGTGCGCATGGTGCAGAACGGCGACGGCGGCTGGGGCGAAACCTGCGGCAGCTACGACGATCCGAACCTGCGTGGCGAGGGAGTGAGCACGCCGTCGCAGACCGCGTGGGCGCTGATGGCGCTGCTCTCCGCTGGCGACGATCGCTCCGATTCGGTGGCCAAGGGCGTGCGCTGGCTGCTCGAACATCAGAATGCCGAAGGCAGTTGGGACGAGGCGATGGGCGAGGGCGCGCAGCGTCAATCGATCATCACCGGTACGGGATTCCCCAAGGTCTTTTATCTGGCCTATACGTTGTACCGGCAATACTTCCCGCTGATGGCCCTGACAGCCTACAAGCGGGCCATGGACCGCGCCGCGGTGTAAAGCAAAACCGGGGTGAGTTGATCCCGGTTGAGGATTCTACGAGGTCGCTGCTCCCGGTTGGTCGCAGCCACTTGAAAACGACGCCCGCAGGACACAGATACCCCGGTTTTGCTTGAGGCGCAGGAGGTTGATCCAAGGATGGCTATTCCTATCTCCCAGATGTGGACCGTTGCCAGCTATGTGGTGGGCAAGCGGCTTTCCGGCGCCAGGCGTTATCCCCTGGTGCTGATGCTTGAGCCCTTGTTCCGCTGCAATCTGGCATGCGCGGGCTGCGGCAAGGTGCAGTATCCGCCCCATGTGCTCAAGCGCATGCTCACCCCTGAAGAGTGCTTTGCCGCGGTGGAAGAGTGTGGCGTGCCGATGGTCTCGATTCCCGGCGGCGAACCGCTGTTGCACCCGCGCATTGTGGAGATCGTCGAAGGGCTGGTGGCGCGCAAGAAGTACATCTACCTGTGCACCAATGCGATCGAACTCAAGCGGCGCATCCACGAGTTCACGCCGTCCAAGTACCTGACCTTCTCCGTGCATCTGGACGGCGAGCGCGAGCACCACGACTATGCCGTGTGCCGCGAGGGCGGCTACGATCTGGCAGTTGAAGGCATCAAGGAGGCCGTCAAGCGCGGCTTCCGCGTAACCCCCAACTCCACCTTCTTCGATGGCACCGATCCGAACAGCGTGCGCCGCCACTTTGACCAGATGATGGCCATTGGTGTGGAGGGCATGGTGCTCTCGCCCGGCTACAGCTACGACAAGGCGCCGGATCAGAACCGCTTCATGGGCCGCGCGCGGGTGCGGAAGCTCTTCCGCGCCATTCTGTCGAACCGCAAGAAGGAGTGGAAGTTCAACATGTCTCCGCTCTTCCTGGAGTTCCTGATGGGCGACCGCAACTACGATTGCGTGCCCTGGGGCATGCCGTCTTTTAGCATCTTCGGCTGGCAGAAGCCGTGCTACCTGCTGCAGGATGGCTACACGGAAACCTTCAAGGAGCTGATGGAGACCACCGAGTGGGAGCAGTACGGCGTGCCCAGCGGCAATCCCAAGTGCGCCAACTGCATGGTGAGCTGCGGCTATGAAGCGCCGGCGGTGATGGAAGGCTTCGGCAGCTGGAAGGGTTTTGTGGGCATGGTGAAGGGCACCTTCAACAGCTACAAGGACGACCACGCGCTGAAGATGCTGAACGAGTGGAAGAACGAGGACGAAGGCCCGCTGGTGCAGATTGAAACCCCTGCCGCGGCGCTCGAGGAGACCAAGGCATGAGCGCAGAGACTCTGAAATACACCCGCGAACAGGTGGAAGCCATGGAAGTGGCTCCGGGCTTCGAGCACGAGAAGCTGGAAGGCTGGGTGCCGGAGCTGGCTTCCGACGCCGATCTCTGCGCTGCTCTGGAAAAGGCCTTCGATTATCGCGGCGACGTCACCATCACGCTGAAGAGTGGCGAGCGCTTTGAGGCCTTCATCTTCAATCGCCGCACCGGCCACTCGCTTGCGGACTCATGGGTGCAGTACTTTGCGCCCAATGTGGACGGCAAGCAGAAGCTCAGCTACGACCAGATCGCCCGGCTGGAGTTCACGGGCAAGGATCGTGCCGCGGGCAAGCACTGGGAAGACTGGGTGAAGGCCTACAACGAGCGCAAGGCTGCCGGCGAAAAGAATATTGCGCTCACGCCGGAATCCATCGACTAATAGGGAAGCGGTTCAGCTCAGCAGCTTTGCCTTCTGGCCTTGCCCGGCGAGTACCTGAACCGCTCTTTTGTCGAAGGAGACAAAGGTTTCGCCGCCAAGCCATGCGCCTTCGTAGGCGATTACGCCATCGGCAAAGTCGGCACCGGAGCAGAGAGCCGCAATTCCAGACTCGACTGCATTGCGGTCCATGACCATGTTTTGGGCGTTCATCAGCCTAGTCAGGGCGCTGACGATCGCCTGGCGGTCTAGCTTGTAGCTTCGGCTTAGGACCCAGACGAATTCGCATAGACAGGGCAAGGTCAAGAACGCTTGCGACGCGCTGTCCAGGATTTGATCGGCTATCCGTGCTTGCCGTTCGTCGTCGCGGACGGCGGAGCGGAGCAACACGTTGGTGTCGACAACGATCTTCATCGCTTCAGGCCAGCCATTCCCGCTTCGGCCGCAGCTTCGCCAATCGCCTCATTGATCTCTTCGATTGTAAGTTTAACGTCTGTTTTTCCCGCTAGGCAGCCGAAGAAATCCCTGATCGACCCTGTGGGAGCGGCTGCTTTTAGCGCAGCTTTGCCTCCCGGCAACAGTTCCAATGTGATTCTTTCGCCAGGTTTCACGCCCAGATGCTGCAGGACTTCCTTCCGGAAGGTCACTTGTCCCCGAGAGGTAACGGTAAGAGTTGCCACGCTGACCTCCTTTTTCCTATTGTAATGCTATTTTGCATTATCTATTGCCGGCGATTGCTGGCATAACCTTACGCAGCGTCTTTCCCATTTAGAATGAGAACTGTTTCGGAGCTGAGCATGAAGATCTTTTTGACCGGTGCGACCGGATTTGTTGGCTACCATGTGGCTCGGGCGCTGGAGGCCGAGGGCGCGGATCTGCGCCTGCTGGTGCGCAAATCGAGCAACCTGGCAAACCTGGAAGGGCTCAAGGGCGAGACCGTCGTTGGCGATTTGATGCAGCCCGAGGGACTTAAGAGCGCCCTCGGCACGTGCGACGCGGTGATGCACGTAGCCGCCGACTACCGGCTCTGGATTCCCGATCCCGCGGCCATGTATCGCGCCAATGTGGATGGCACGCGTGAGTTGCTGCGCATGGCTCGCGAGGCTGGCGTGCCGCGTTTTGTCTACACGTCCAGCGTGGCCACCATGCACTTCCGCACCGACGGCATGGTGGTGAATGAAGATACACCGGTCTCGCTCGGCGACATGGTGGGCCACTACAAGCGTTCCAAGTTTCTTGCGGAGCTGGAAGCACTGCGTGCGGCGGAACAAGGCCAGCAAGTGTTGATCCTGAACCCCACCACGCCCATTGGTCCGCGCGACTCCAAGCCCACCCCCACCGGCCGCATCTTTGTCGACTTCCTCAACGGCCGCTTTCCGGCTTACATGGACACGGGGCTCAACCTGGTGGATGTAAACGAAGTGGCGCGGGCGCACGTGCTGGCGCTGACCAAGGGCACACCGGGCCGGCGCTACATTCTGGGCGGCGAGAACCTGACCCTCAAGCAGATTCTCGACAAGATGGCAGCCATCACCGGCCTGCCCTCGCCGACGCTGAAGATTCCCTTTGCGATTGCTGCCACCTACGCCTTCTTTGAAGAGCTGATCACCGGCAAGATTCGCGGCAAGGAACCGCGCGCGACGCTCGAAGAGGTGCGCATGGGCCGCAAGAAGATGTATGCCTCCAGCGCCCGCGCCCAGCAGGAGCTCGACTTTCATATTGTGCCGGTCTATCAGGCCATGCGCGCGTCTATCGAGTGGTTCCGGGCCAACGGCTACGCGCCCCAGGGCCCGGCATGAAGCGCATCGGGATCATCGCTGCCATGCCGGGCGAGCTGAAGCCTTTGGTTGTTGGCTGGCAGCACGAAAAGAAAAACGGCGTCGACCTGTGGACGCGCAGCTTCGGCGATCAGGAGTGGATTGCGGCCTGCGCCGGAGCAGGGCAGCAGGCGGCAACGCGCGCAGTAGCGGCTGTCGAACAGCTTGGTTCGCTCCATGCAATGGTCTCCATTGGTTGGGTTGGCGCGCTCTCCGAAGCATTTGTTCCAGGCCATGCGTACCGCGTTGCTGGCGTCATCGATCAGCAAACGGGGGAGCGCTTCGCGGCTGAAACGGATCAAAGAAAAATCTGGCTCGTCACCAGCCCCCGCGTGGCCGACGAAACCGCCAAGCAGAGGCTCGCAGCCACCTATGGCGCACAGCTGGTGGACATGGAAGCGGCAGCCGTGGCTCGGTTGGCAGCCATGCGCGGCATTCCGTTTTACGGGATCAAGGGCGTGAGCGACGGTTTCCACGATAAGCTTCCTGATTTCAATCGTTTCCTCGGGTCAAATGGAGAGTTTTTGCTGCTGCGATTGATTCTTTTTGTCCTGCCGCGCCCGTGGCTCTGGCCCGCACTCGTCCGGATGGGAGAAAATAGCAGAAAGGCTTCTCAGGCCATCGCCGCGGAAGTGCAAGATCTTCTGAGCGAAAGAGTTTAATCTAGGAAACGGAATGGCGATTGAAATCCCAAACGCTGAAAGCCTGACCGGAATCAAGATTCCCCCCACAATGCGCGCAGCTGTCTATCGGGCCGTGAACGACGTGCGTCTGGAGACGGTGCCTGTGCCCGAGATCGGCCCGGGAGAACTGCTGGTGAAGATTGCCACCTGTGGCATCTGCGGCACGGATCTGAAGAAGATCCACATGGGTTCGCACTCGGCCCCGCGCATCTTCGGGCATGAGATGGGCGGAACCGTGGTTGCGGTAGGCAAGGGCGTAACCGAGTTCAAGAAGAATGATCGTGTGATGGTCTTCCATCACGTACCCTGCGGTGCCTGCTACTACTGCCACAAAAAGGTTCCCGCGCAGTGCGAGGTGTACAAGCGTACCGGCTCGACTGCCGGCATGACGCCTTCCGGCGGCGGCTTTGCCGAGTACATTCGGGTGATGGATTGGATTGTTGACCATCGCGGCGTTATCCGCATCCCGGACGGCGTGCCCTTTGAGCAGGCGGCCTTCATGGAGCCGCTGAACACGGTGCTGAAGGGAACCAAGCAACTGAATCTTCAGCCCGACGAAACGGTGCTGGTGATTGGCCAGGGGCCCATCGGCCTGATGCACGCCGCGCTGGCTGCGCGCACCGGTGCGCGCGTCTTCACCTCCGATATGTTTGCCGAGCGCCACGCCATTGCCGCCAAGTTTGGTTTGCAGCATCCCATCGACGCCGCGAAGGAAGACGTGGTGGCGCGGATGAAGGCTGAGACTGAAGGCCGCGGCGCCGACGCGGTGATTCTGTGCGTGGGCAGCAACAGCCTGATCCGCACGGCCATGGACGCCGCGCGCCCCGGCGGCAAGGTGATGCTGTTTGCGCAGACGCAGCATGGCGAAGCGGTCATCGACCCGGCTGCGGTTTGTATGGACGAGAAGGCGCTCATAGGTTCATACTCGTCCTCGTTCGATATCCTCGATGAAGTGATCGAGCTGGTGCTCGGTGGTTATCATCAGGGATTCGACCTGACTCAACTGATCTCGCATCGTTTCCCGCTGGAGAAGGCGGTGGAAGCCATCGAGGTCGCATCGCACCCCCAGGCCAACTCGATGAAGATCATGATTGAGCCCGAAGCTGGCGCGGGTGCACGATAGGAGGAAAGGTATGGCAACGACGATGAAGGCCGCAGTCCTCCACGGCCGCGAAGATGTGCGCATTGAGCATGTACCGGTTCCCGAGGCTGGAGCCGGTGAACTGGTGCTCCGCGTGGACGCGGCCCTTACGTGTGGCACTGACCTGAAGGTCTTTCGCCGCGGCTATCACGCCAAGATGATTCAGCCGCCGGCGCTCTTCGGCCATGAACTGGCTGGAACGGTGGTGCAGGTGGGCGAGGGCGTTACGAACTTTGCCGTCGGCGACCGCGTGGTGGCGCTCAACTCCGCGCCCTGCGGCGCGTGCTACTTCTGCCAGCGCGATCAGGAAAACCTCTGCGACGATCTGCTCTTCAACAACGGCGCGTACGCTGAATTCATCCGCATTCCCGCGCGCATTGTGGCCAAGAACACGCTGCGCGTTCCGGAGAATGTGCCCCTGGAGCATGCCGCGCTGACCGAGCCGCTGGCTTGCGCCGTGCACGGTCTGGAGGATTCGCGTCCGCGCCAGGGCGACACCGTGGCCGTGATCGGTGGCGGCCCGCTGGGATTGATGATTCTGCATGTCGCTGCGCTGGCGGGCTATCAGACGATTGCGCTGGTCAAGCACGATGGCCAGGTGGAAGCCGCCAAACAATTGGGCGCGACCCACGTGGTGCAGACCGGCAACATCAAGAAGGCCATCAAGGATACGCGCGCGCTGACGCCCCACGATCGCGGCGTGGATATTGCGATTGAGGCCGTGGGCATTCCCGATGCGTGGCAGGAAGCGGTTGAACTGGTGCGCAAGGGCGGCACGGTGAACTTCTTCGGCGGCTGCGCCACGGGCACGCATGTCACGCTCGACACCAATCGTCTGCACTACAACGACATCACGCTGAAGGCCACCTTCCATCACACGCCGGCCATCTGCCGCAAAGCGCTCGATCTGATTGCAGGCGGCCGCTTCCAGGCGGGGGCTTTCATCACCGGCCATGCGCACCTGTATGAGCTGAACGGCGTCTTTGAGAAGCTGATGAACCGCAACGCCGAGATCAAGACGGCGATTGTGCCATAAGCGCAGTACGAGGATCTATGACCGCAGGAAGTACACAGCCTGAAACGACTGCGAGCTCCGCGGGCAACGCTGCGCTCGACCTGGTGGCGCGCGGCTGGAACGCGCTCCCGGCAAGCTATCGCATCCCTGACGTTGCGCCCTCGCTCGCCGCAGCGCGCGCCTACTGCAAGGCGCTGGCCGAATCGCACTACGAAAACTTTCACGTGGCTTCGTGGTTTTTACCCGAGGCTCTGCGTCCGCACTTTCATTCCATCTACGCCTACTGCCGCATCTCCGACGATCTGGGCGATGAGGTGGGCTCGACGGACGTTGCGCTGGCATTGCTCGATCTGTGGGGCAGGGAACTGGACGCCTGCTATGAGGGCCGCGCCACGCATCCGGTCTTTGTGGCGCTAGCGGAGACCATCAAGGCCTGCTCTATTCCGAAGCAACCGTTTGCCGATCTGCTTACGGCATTTCATCAGGATCAGACCGTCAAGCGCTATGCAAGGATGCAGGATGTGTTGGGCTACTGCCATTACTCCGCCAATCCTGTGGGACGGTTAGTGCTCTATGCCTGCAACGAAGTCAGCGAGGAAAATTTCCGTCTTTCCGACGCTACCTGCTCGGCTCTGCAGCTGGCCAACTTCTGGCAAGACGTGAGCGTCGACATTCTGAAGGGCCGCATCTACATCCCGCAGGAAGACATGCAGCGCTTTGGCGTTTCCGAGGAGACAATCAAGGGCAACGTGGCCACGCCCGAGTTCCGCGCCCTGCTGAAGTACGAAGTCGATTACGCGCGTTCGCTCTTTGAGGAAGGTTTGCCCCTGATCAGTCGTGTGCATCGCGATCTGGCGCTCGATCTGGATCTGTTCAGCCGCGGCGGGTTGGAGATTCTGCGCGCCATCGAGCAACGCGATTACGACGTGCTCTCTGCGCGTCCCGCAATTTCGAAGCGCACCAAGCTGGGCCTCGCACTGCGCGCCGTAACCGGCAAGATGCTGCCGTTTCTGCGTCTGGGCGCACAAGGGAAGGCCGCGTGAGCAACGCTGTACAGAATGCCGCACTCGAAGCGGCCTATGCTGAGTGTCGCGCCATCTCCAAGCGCGAAGCAAAGAATTTTTATTATGCTTTTGTCGCTCTTCCTGAACCGCGCCGCAACGCCATCTGCGCCATCTACGCCTTCATGCGCATGGCCGACGACCTGGCCGACGATGAAAGTTTTTCTCTCGAACTGCGGCAAAAGAATCTCGATGAATGGTTGGCGGGTTGGCGTGTTGCGTGCGAAGGCGCGGCAACGGATGATCCTGTCTTCATCGCCGTGCGCGATGCGGTGGAACGCTTCAACATTCCGCTCTCGCTGCTCGACGAGCTCATTGCCGGCGTGACGATGGATCTGCATCCGGCGTCGACCAACGGGGCGGACACCTACGCGACCTTCGACGATTTGTATCGCTACTGCTATCTGGTGGCGAGCGTCGTGGGCCTGGTTTGCATCCGCATCTTCGGCTACTCCGATCCACGCGCGGAAAAGCTGGCGGAAGAAACCGGCATTGCATTTCAGCTGACCAACATCCTGCGCGACGTGGCGGAAGATGCCGAGCGCAAGCGCGTCTATCTGCCGCTCGAAGACATGGAAAGCTTTGGTGTTTCAGTCGATGCACTGCTCGCCCGCCAGGCGGGCGCGCCACCTATTGATAGCGAGCGCGCATTGCTCCGCGAGATTGCCTGGCGCGCGGAGAACTACTATGGCTCCGCGGATGCGCTCTTACCGTTGATCGATCGCGAGAGCCGGCCCGCATTGCAGGTGCTGGTTTCCATCTACCACCAACTGCTCAAGCGCATCGAGCGCGCCCGCTACGACGTCTTCAGCGAGCGCCATAGCGTACCCAAGGCGCAGAAGCTCTCGATTCTGGGCGTGGGATTGGCAAAGATGTTCTGGATGCGAATCTTTGGCTGAGGAGACGCCGCGCGTGAGCAGGGAGCAAAAAACCGTAGCCATCATCGGCGGCGGCGTTGCCGGTATGAGCGCGGCCTGCAGTCTTGCAGACGGCGGATTCAAGGTGCGCTTGGTCGAAAGGCGCGGCTACCTAGGCGGGCGCGCCAGCTCCTATCTGCATTCCGGCGTCAACGAGGTGCTGGACAACTGCCAGCACGCGCTCTTCGGCTGCTGCACGAATCTGCTGGGCTTCTATCAGCGCATCGGGGTCAAAGAAAAAATTCACTGGACCGGCGCAATGACCATGATCGAGCCCGGAGGGAAGCGCTCGGAGCTTGGTCCCGTGGCATTGCCTGCGCCTCTGCATGGATTTCCGAAGCTGATGACGGCTTCCGCCTTCACGCTGGCCGACAAGCTGGCTCTGGCGCGCGCCTTCAGCGCCATGATGCGGCCTATTCCTCAAGACCCCACCGAGAGTCTGGCTGCGTGGCTCGCGCGGCACGGACAGACCCCAGGCGCGGTGCAGCGCTTCTGGCGGCTGGTGATTGCCAGCGCGCTGAACGCGGAGCTCGAAGAGATTGCGGTTCCGTATGCAGCAAAGGTGATTCGCGAGCTCTTCATGAACTCGGCCTTTGCCGGGTCGATGGGCATGAGCACGGTGCCTCTAAGCCAGCTCTACGCAGGTGTACCGGAGTATTTGGCCGCGCGAGGCGGCTCGCTGGAACTGCTGGCGCACGTGGACGGTTGCAGCTGGGATGCGTCAACAGCTCAGTGGACGCTGGTTACGCGCAACGGCGAATTCACTGCAGATTATGTCATCGCCGCCTTGCCGTTTGAGGGTATGCACAAGCTGATGAATGCGATGTCTCCAGCCGTTGACGCGAACAGACTGCTGGAGCAAATAGAAAAACACACGCATTGGCCTATCTGCAGCGTGCATCTGTGGTTCGATCGTCCGGTCACCGATCTGGAGCACGCCGTGCTGCTCGATCGCGAGGTGCACTGGATGTATAACCAGTCGAAGTTGCAGGGGCGGCCGGGAAACTACATTGAACTGGTTGTGAGCGCAACCCGGGCCTTTGCGGCCCTCGAACGCAACGAAGCCATCCAGCTCGCGTTGAAGGAGCTGGCAGAGTTCTTTCCGCTGGTACGCGAGGCCAGTGTGGAGAAGGTGGCATTGATCAAGGAAGTCCACGCGACCTTTGGCGTCTCTCCGGGCATCGATGCGGCACGGCCCGCGGCAGCGGACTCGCCGTGGCCCAATTTCTTCCTCGCCGGCGATTGGACGGCCACCGGTTGGCCCTCGACCATGGAGAGTGCTGCGCGCTCCGGCCACCTGGCTGCAGAGGCCGTCAGCCAAGCGGCCGGCAAGCCGCAGCGGTGGCTTGAGCCAGACCTGAAGCCGCAGGGGCTGATGCGCTTTCTCAGCTGAACACGGAGTTCAGCTCCAGAGAGAGGCTTGGGTTCGTTGCGCCGCGCAATCCGGGCGAAGACCGTGAAAGCAGCCTGCCCAGGGGTTACGCGGCGCAAGGATTGATTGTCAGCGGTTAGCGATGTCCTCCACCTGCATGTCCGCCTCCGCCTCCACCCGCATGACCGCCGCCACCACCCATATGTCCTCCACCGCCGCCGATGTGGCCTCCGCCTCCACCTGTATGCGGTGCGCCACCACTGGTGTGGCCGGTTCCACTGGGCGTGTGCGGCGTCTTCGGCATGGAAGGAGCGCCTGTCTTGATGCGCGGAATCACGCTGTTGTTGTTGCCCGTGCGCAGGCTGCCGTTGTGTGGCGCAATGGGTTCAAAGGTGCGCCGGTTCTCGCCACCATTTGTAACGTCTTTGGCCATCACAAAGTTGTGGGAGTGCGCGTCGAGCATGAGCGGTATTGCAACTTTGGGAGCCAGTATCGCGTGGGCCTCCGGATGCGGTTCTTCAGCACGTGCGAGCGGTTCCAGATAGGGCTTGCGGAACTCCTTGGGTGGTGACTTGAGCTCCTCGATCTTTTGCTTCTGGTCCAGTTGGACGCGTTGAACGGGTTCGCTCGGTTTGCCTACGCTGTACGCATCGTGCTTGCGGTTGACCGGTGGCTTGCCGGCTACATCGCGCGGATGGACGGGAACAATGCCCGTAAAGTGCTTGCTCTTCACCCAGCGGTAGGGGGGATGGTGATGCCGGCGCGGGCCGACCACCCAGACATAGTGATTCTGGCGATAGATCCAGCTTCCCAGATGGCAAACGGTCCAGGCGTAGGGCTCGCCGGTCTGGACCAGATAGGTGTGGCGCGCAATCGGAATGGCATCGCTCGCAAACAGGTGAATGCCGCCCGGGAAACAGGGATAGAAGCTGCTGACGACTACCAACGGTAACGCAGCTCCGGAAAAATCGCTGGGCGCGCCTCCGGCCTGAATGTAGACCACCAGGTCGATCTCATGAACCAGCGCGCCGGCGGTTGCGGTGAAGGGAATGACGTAAGCGCCATCGGCAAGTGTGCTCGCGGTTGCGATCTGCATCTTCGGCGATTGGCCCGGCGCGACCAGCCCATTGCAGGAGGAGCAGCTGAAACCATCGGGAAGCGAGGGCTCAACATCCACAGGGGTGGAGAATCCATTCACCGCGGCGATGGAAAGCTGCACCGAGAAGGTATTGCCGGGAGCGCCGGCCAATTGCTGCGCGTTCAGCGCCAGAGCAAAGTCGGATTGGTTGGCGGTTGGCGTGGGCTGGCCGGTGGTTTGCGGACGATCGGGGTCTCCGGGTGGGTCCCAGCAGGTGCCGTAGGGTGCACAGGGAAAGAAGGTTCCTTGTCCGGCCATATCGGCAAGGCCGGGCTGCGCAGTTTTAAGGCCGGAGGCTTTCATCGCGGCATTCATCGCGGTTGCCCGCGCGTTCACCCGGCTGCTCACCCAGGCATCCCAGCTGCTCAGATCCACGGCATTGCCCGCGGCCGGAGGCGGAATGGCGCGGCCCCCACTGTAATACTCGGTCTGGCCCTTGGAGAAAGTCTGGTTGCTTGCCGTGGCCCCGTCCAGTTGATAACTTTCATCTTTCTGCGGAGTAATCGCCACCGCATCGGAGTAACTGGTGACGCGGAGATAGGCCTTGGCTGGATAACTCGTTGTTAGTCCGTCGGTGGGAGTTTTAAGAGCAAAGAAGCCTCCTGTGACGGGATGCACGTGCAACGTTGCGGTTCCGGAAAGCAGCGTCATCTCCGATTGCGGACTTCCACCTTTGGTTTCCAGATTGTCGAGCGTCAGTAGCGAGTTATCGGCAAGGTAGACGGTGGAAGCGTCTTCCAGTTCAATTTCTACGCGGCCTGCGCCGGTGGAGAGGGAAGCACCGGAGGCCAGCGGCAAGCCCGGCGTTGCCTGCTCCCAGAGCGCGCCGGATTGCTTTTCAGCATCCTTGCCGCGGGCAATGCGCACGTCGCCTTCCAGGGAACGGATGCGCGCGATCTGCGGGTAAGTTGCGGTGGCGGAAGGGGTGGTTACGGGGGGTGGAGCTTTGCTAGCGGGAGGGTTGGTCTGCGCGGTCTGTGCCTGCACTGAGTAAGCAAATGCTAGAGCAAGACACAGGGGCAGAGCGGTCAGAAGCGACCTGCATGAGTCTTTCATAATGCCTTCTTTCGTGGAACACTGATTTGCCTGCCCATACTGACCCAGGCCCACGATGAAAGTTCTTGGTTTTACAAAACTTTACATAGGTAAAGCAAGAGATGGGACCTTAATGCGCTAAAAAGTATACGCCCACGCAGACCAAAATCGCAGCCACCCAGCGGCGGCGGTCCACATTCTCTTTGAGGAAGAGTTTGGCGGCGATGGTGTTGGTGACCAGCGTGAGCGATGCGGCTGCCGGGCCCACCAGGCTCAGATTCATGTGATTCAGCGCGAACAGCAACGAGAAGAAGGCCGCGGCCATAAAGAAGATGCCGATGAAGAAGAGCGGACAGGTGACCACGGCTTTGATGGCGCCTTTCATGCCGGCGCGGGCGCGAATCTCGTCCAGGTCGCCGATGGACTTCATGGCGCCGGCGGTGAGCACCTCGCCAGTGGACGAGGTAACAACAATGGTGGCGATCATCAAGGGGGCCTGCCAATATGCAGCGTTCATCATTCTGCCTCCTTGCCGGAGCTGAGGCTCGATTCCAGCGCGTCGGAGAAGCTGACAGAGGGGGTAGTGTTCACCGGTCCTTGTGCCACAAAGGCGACGCCGACGGTGATGAGCGCAACGCCCAGCCAGCGCTGCCAACTGATCTCCTCGCGCAGCCAGAAGTGGGCCAGCAGGGCCACGATCACGTTGCCCATGGCGGTGGCCGGCATCACGTAGGTAAGGTCGGCCCAGCTGAGTGCAGTAAGGTAGCTGGCAAAGTACCCGATCAAGAGCGCAATGCCCAGGGCGATCCACGGTGTAAAGACCGCAGCGATGAGCGAAAGGGGATGGGCCAGCGAGATGGCCGGAAGGCTGGTCATGCCGCGCGAGAGACAGGCGTCGCCCAGCGGAACGCTGATGGAGACAAAGGCGAGAATCAGGAACTGCTGAAAGGTTAATCGCGGGTGCGACATTTTTCTCTTGCTCTTTCCGGGCACCTGCGGTGCGGCAGCCGCGCTTCGCGCCGTCCTTCAGGAGTTTTTCTCTGCGGAGGGTTGCGGCACCCTCCGGCTGCGCTGGGGGCAGGCTTTATTGATCCGGCCCGTAAATACTGTCGATTCCCAGGGCCCCAAATGCGAGGGAGCCTGGGCCCCTGCTCTTTTCTGTTGATCAGAACCTTTGCGCTTTAAAAATGAAAGGAGGACGGGCAAGCGCGCCGTCCTCCCCTGAGGTGCGGTGTTGGAGGTCTGCTAGGCGCTGGCCGCACTCTGCTGGCTGCGTGCAGCCTTCACCATCTTGTTGCGCTCGGCGCGCAGCTTGAGGAACGACTTGGCCTCGACGTAGAGACGGGGCAGGTCGCGGTTGACGATCGCCTTCCAGACCACGCGGAAGGCCGCCTTGGGACGGAAGTAGTATTCGTCGTAGAAGCGATGGACCATCTCCAGCACGTAGTCGGTGGGCAAGCCCGGATACTCGATGTGCGCCATCTGGTGACCGCCGGCGTCGCTCATCGACTCCTGGTTCACGATAAAGCCGTTGGCCTTGGCGTACTCGTAGAACTCGGTGCCGGGATAGGCGTGAGCGATGGAGACCTGAATGGTTTCGCAGTCCAGCTTCTTAGCAAAGTTGATGGTATTGCGGATGGACTGCCTGGTTTCGCCGGGCAGGCCGAGGATGAAGTCGGCGTGCACCGAGAGGCCGAGGGTGTGGCAGTTGCGCGCAAACTCCAGAGCCTTCTCAACCGTGGCGCCCTTCTTGATGTTCTTCAGGATCTGCGGATCGCCGGATTCAAAGCCCACGATGAGCAGCCGGCAACCGGCCTCCTTCATCGCCTTCAGGGTGTCGTAGTCGGTGGTCACGCGCGAGGTGCAGCTCCAGGTGAGCTTAAGCGGCTTGATCTTTTCGCACAGCTCGATGGTGCGCACCTTCTGGATGTTGAAGGTGTCGTCGTCGAAGAAGAACTCCTTGACCTCGGGGAAGTTCTGCTTGGCCCAGGCCATCTCGGCGGCCACGTCATCGGTGGAGCGCTTGCGCCAGGCATGGCCGGAGAGTGTCTGCGGCCACAGACAGTAGGTGCACTGCGCCGGGCAGCCACGCGTGGTGTAGAGCGCGATGTAGGGATGCAGCAGGAAGGGCACGTTGTAGCGCGTCACGTCCAGATCGCGCTTGTAGATCTTCGTGGCCCAAGGCATGCGGTCCAAATCTTCATTGGCCGGACGATCGGGGTTGTGCTGGATCGCGCCGTTCAGCCGGTAGCTGACGCCCAGAATCTCATTCAGCGGCTTGCCCTCGGCAAACTCGATGATGGAGAACTCGAACTCGCGGCGGCAGATGAAGTCGATCGCCTCGCACTCGTTCAGCGCGCGCTCCGGGTCGGTTGTAACCGGAGGCCCGACGAAACAGATCTTCATGGCGGGGTGCACAGCCTTGATGGCGCGCGCCAGGTTGTGATCGCTCTCCCAGCCAACGGTGGAGGTAAACAGCACCAGGAACTCGTATTCCTTGGCGATCTCAATCGTCTTCTGGGCAGAGACGTGATGCGGCGGGGCATCCAGCAGGCGGGAGCCTTCCAGCAGGCCGGCCGGATAGGTGAGCCACACCGGATACCAGTAGGATTCGATCTCGCGCGTTGCGGGCCAGCGCGAGCTGGCGCCACCATCGAAGTTTTCGAACGAGGGCGGGTTGAGCAGAAGTGTTTTCAGGGGCATAGCCATCCCTTCTATTTTAGCATTCCGGCGCGTGGAGGCCGGAGCAGGACCAAGTCTGCCGGAGTGCGTAGGGAAGGGCAGGCCGGGCACGGAGTGTTCGAATTCTACCGCCGCAGCTTACCGGCGGGGTAGAGTGCGGGGAAGTTATTTGCTTTTCAGTTCATCGAGCCAGTCGGACATGTGGCCCAGAGCCCGCAACAGGCCAAGGCGCGCCTTGGAGAGGCTGAGCGTGGCCTCCAGCGCCTCCTGCTGCTTCTGACGCTCATCGATGCGGGCCAGTTGCTCGGCTTTGGGAGAGAGCTGCGGGGCGGCATCGGAGCCGGTTCCCAGTTCGAGCTGGGCGAGCACCGCCTTCAGCTGTTCCGCGGCGATCTGCTGCTTCAGGGTTGCCACCTCGGCCAGGGCATCCAACTCGCGGATCGTGCCGCTCAATCGAGTGACTTCCAAATCGTTCTGGTGCTCGGCCTGCTCGGCTTCCACACGGGCTTTGAGCGCGTCGGCCGCCGACTCACGGGACTTGGCGCGATGGCTCATATCGAAGATGGGCACCTGGATGGAGATGCCGGAGCTGAAATTGTTGGTGGGCAACGGCGATGCAAAGTACTTGTTCACGTCGTTCAGCAGCGTGGTGTTGCGGTTGTACTGGACGCCGAAACTCAGCTGGGGCAGGTAGTTGATCTCCTGATCGCCGCGCGCCACCAGGTCGTGGGAGTGGGCCAGCAGCCTGGCAGCTTCGATTCCAGGCAACACCCGCGCCGCCACGTTGGCGCGCAGTTCGGGAATCTCCGGGATGCTGGCGTGGTCCAGATGGATTTCGCTGGCCTTCAGTCCGGTGAGCGCAGCCAGTTGGGAAAGCAACTCCTCTGCGTGCGCCTCTAGCTGAATTCGTTTCAGGCGCATCTGAGCCAGCGTGAGGCGGGCATCGAGCACCGCCGAGAGTGGATCGACTCCCGCTTCGGCCCGCTGCTGCTCAATCTCTACCAGGCGGCGGGCAGCATCTTCCTGTTGGCTAACCAGCGCGAGTTCCTGGTTGGTAAAGTCCAGCTCGATGTAGGCGGTGGAAGCGTCCAGAGTCACCTGTTCCCGCGCGTCGGCAAGCGCGGATTTGGCCGACTTCAAAGCGTAGCCCGCGGCGCTGATGTAATGCTGCTGCGGAATGCCGTAGACCAGCGACTGCACGGAAGCGCTCCAGATCGAGGGCGGCGTGCCCGTAAAGCCGATCGAGGGAAAGGTCGGCAAACCGGAGGAAAGTGCCACCGAGGGAATCACGGCGTCGCGGCTCTCGGACAACGATGCTGCGGCCTTGTTGACGTTGGCCTGGGCCAGATGGACGGCCGAGCTGTTGCGCTCTGCCAGCTCAACAACGGTGGCCAGCGAGACCTGCGCCCCCGCGGCCAGCGGCAAGGCTGCCAAAGCGGCGACGGCTGCAAAGCGCGCGAGAAGAAGGTGCGAATTGGGATGATTGGCTGCCAAGATCGTGGTGTGCTTCAAAACTTTGCTTCCAGTGCGGGTTTGTAGTCGTGGGCCAGCGCCAGTGCTGCGTTGCGCTCCCGTTCGGCGGCTGATGGATCGCCCAGTAAGGCTTTCAGCCGCGCCAGTCGCAGATGGGCCTCAAAGGCCGGTCCCTCTTCGGTGCGCGAATCGGCGCTCAGATAGGATTCCAGCATTTTAGCTGCCAGAGCCGGGTCGCGCCGGGATTCAATCAGCACCCCAGCCCCGTCGTAGAGGGCAATGGTGGCGCGTTTGTCGTGGCCGGCCATTGTCAGGGCGCTGTGGACGGCGTTCTCCACGTCCTGCCAGCGCTGCCGGCGGCGGAAAAAGCCCGCCAGAGTGGTCCAATACAGAGCCGGATGGACACTGGCGGCAATGGCTGCCTTGAACTCGCGTTCCGCCGTGGCAAAGTCGCCGTGGGCTTCAGCAATGCGGCCCCGCAGCTGATGAGCTCGGGCCGGGTCTAGCGCGTCCAGCTGCTCCGCCACGCGTTCGGCTTTGTCCGTGCCGCCGCCGACGATGCCTGGCGCCTGCTGGTAAAAGTCTCCCAGGTCGGACAGAATCTCCGCATCGTGTGGGTTCAACCGGGCAGCGGTCTCAAACTCCACGCGCGCCTGCTTGCCCAGCGAGTAAGCCGTCAGGAAGTTCGCGTGCCCCGCTTTTTCCCCCAGCGCGCGGGCCAGCCACAGGTGGTAGCGCGCATTGTTCGGGTCAAGCTGTACTGCCTTCTGGCAGTTGCTGACGGCCCGGTCCCAGTTCTCCAGAACGTAATGGATGCGACAGGCCAGGTTCTGGGCTTCAGCATTGTCGGCACCGCCCTGGGGCAGGGAGCGCAGAGTCGTGAATGCGGCGTCGGCGTCGCCGGCCTGCAACTCCGTGTTGATGCGCAGAAGCTGGCCCTGAGCCTGAGCCCACCCTGCCAGCGAGCTCATACAGAAAACCACGCAGCCGGCAAACACCGGCCACGAGAACGACTTGGAAGGCGTCTTCAACGAATGACCCTGACCGGAACGCCTTCCTCAAGGGGCGCACCGTTGAGGCTGCCGGTCGCCACCAGATCGCCTTCCTGAAGGCCGTTGTGAATGGCGATGTGGGTGAGCGTGACAATACCGGTACTCACCGGCGTGCGCACAAGGCTATTGCCTACCACCTTGAATACAAATGGCTTACCGTTTTCTGAATGAAGCGCCTGGCGGGGAATGCTCAGCGCGTCCGGATCGCTGGAGGTGGTGGCCGTGACGTTGACGTTAGTGTCGGGGAGCAGACCGGCGTCGGCGTCGTCCAGGCTCACCAGCACCTCACCCACGTTGCGGGTGCCGTAGCTGGTTACGCTCACCGGCGGACGCACAATGCGCCCATGCCACTCCCGGCCCGGCTTGGCGTCCCACTTGATGACGATGTTTTCGCCCATGGAGAGACGGCCGATATCGACTTCGTCGAAATAAGCGCGGATCTGCTCGTGGGTCAGGTCGCCCATCTCCAGCAGCACCTTGCCCTCTTCGGCAAATTCACCTTTATGGGCGTCGATGTTGTACACCGTACCCGCCGTCTTGGCGCGGATCACGGTCTGCGCAACAACCTCGCGCGCAGCAGCTACGCCGGCTTCAGCGTCCGTGACAGCAGCCTGGGCACGGGCGACTTCGGCGTCGGAGTAGCGATGGGTGGAACTCTCCTGCTGGGCGCGCAAGGCCGCTTCAGCCCCTTCAAGCCTTTGCCGTGCGGCAGCTACCTCACTGGGCGCCGCGGCACCGCCAGCAGCCAGCCTCTGCAGAGCGTCCAGGCTGTGCTGAGCCTGATCGCGTTCCAGACGGGCGCGGGTTAGCTCTGCTGTCGCTCCCTCGCGCTGTTCGAGCGTGCCGTTATGCACTGTGGCTTCCAGTGTCGCCTGGGCAGCCTTCAATCCGCTCAGGGCGGAGGCCAGCTTGGCCCGTGCGTTCACATCGTCCAGAACCATCAGCACCTTGCCGGCAGGCACCCGGTCGCCGGGATGCACGTAAACGGCGGTCACCATCGTGGTGATCGGGCTGTAAAAGGACGCTTTTGAAGACGGTTCGACGCGACCGTTGGTGCTGACGGTGCTGGTCAGTACCTGATGCGTAGCCTTTTCGGCGCGGACCTGCAACTGCTCCCGCAGGAAGTGATGCGCCGCGAAGAAAACCACGATTGCAATCAGACCCAGACTACGCCAGATCCAGAGCCGTACTTGATGACTGTTCGCTTCAGACATGCAGTTAACCAGAGCCAGTATATAGGACGCCCCAATGCGAATAGGAGTGGCAGAAATTTTCCTTTCCTGGCAATCCGGACCGTCCTGCCCTGCCCCAAAATGCCAGATCGCAATAAAATGGAGTCATGACCTCTGCGCCCCGCTACACCGACGAACACGCCAAAGCTGGACTGGATTACCCGTTTCCCGCCATTGAAACCTGGCAAAACCAGTTTCCGGGCTACGAAATCCTGATCGACGACCCGGAGCTGACCTCGGTTTGCCCCAAGACCGGACTGCCCGACTTCGGCATTTTGACCATCCGCTACATGCCCCGCGAGCGCTGCCTGGAGCTGAAATCGCTCAAAGAATATTTGTTTTCCTACCGCAATCTGGGCATTTTTCAGGAAAACATTGTCAACCAGGTTCTGAACGACGTGGTGAAGGCCACCGATCCGGTCTGGGCCGAGGTCAAGGGTGTCTTCCGGCCCCGTGGCGGCATTGGCACCACCGTGGAAGCCCGCTACCCACGCCCCAAGGAGTAAGCGCAGACACAAGGGGCGGCTTAACGTGTAGGATGAGGGCCAGGCTCAGTTCCTGACAGGATCGACGAGTTGCTGCATCAGACCCAATCCGGCCGCCCCAGTCCTCGGCTTGGCCCCGCGCAGGCCACGCTCCTGTTGCTCATCGGGCTGAATCTCCTCAATTACATCGACCGCTACATTCTGTCGGGCGAAGTCCAGCCCATCCAGCAGGAGTTTCAGGCCACCGACCACCAGATGGGCATGCTGGCTACGGCGCTGTTCTTCTTTTACATGCTGGCTGCCCCGCTCACCGGCTGGGTGGGCAACCGCATGGCGCGCAAGCCGCTGATCATTGGCGGCGCGGTGCTGTGGAGCCTGGCAACCCTGGGTACGGTGTGGGTGCACAGCTACTGGACGCTCTACATCCGGCAGGCCTTTGTCGGCATCGGCGAAGCCACCTTCGGCATCTTTGCCCCTTCGGTTCTCTCCGATTTCTATCCCGAGCGCGAGCGCAACCGGATTCTCTCCATTTTTTACGTGGCGATTCCCGTGGGCGCGGCCCTGGGCTACCTGGCTGGCGGTGAGATGGGCAGCCTGTGGGGATGGCGTACGCCGTTCTTTATCTGCGCGCTACCTGGCTTTGGATTGGCCGCGCTCTACTGGTTCTGGGGCCATGAGCCGGAACGCGGCTCGAACGACCATATTCTGTCCACCATCGACCGCTGCACCTTTCTGGGCCTCTTCCGCAACCCGGCCTATCTGGCAGCTACCTTTGGCCTGGCCGCGCTCACCTTTGCCATGGGCGGCATCTCCTGGTGGATGCCGGAGTTTCTGCGCCGCTATGCCGGACTCTCCATGAGCAATGCCAGCCTGACCGTGGGCGCCATCACGGTGCTGGACGGCATTGGCGGTACGCTGGTGGGCGGATGGCTGGCGCAGCGCTGGCTGCGCACCAACCACCGCGCCCTGTATCTGCTCTCGCTGTGGAGCGTGCTGCTGACCTTGCCCTTCGCCATCCTGGTTTTCTTCGGGCCGGACTGGCTGGCCCTGCCGGCGCTGCTGCTGGCCGAGTTCTTCCTCTTCCTCAACACCGGTCCGCTGAACGCCGCCATTGTGAACTCAGTGACCGCGCCGATCCGCGCCGCCGCCGTGGGCTTGAACTTCTTCATCATCCACTGCTTTGGCGACACCTTCTCGCCACAGATCATCGGCGCCATCAGCGATCGGGCCGACCTGCGCCTGGCCCTGGGCGCAACCCTGGTCGCGCTGGCGGTTTCAGCTGTAATCCTCTGGTTCGGCGCGCGCGTAGCACCGCCGCTCGAAGAGATTGCTGAGGACGACGAGGACGAAGAACCGGACCCAGTTCCCGATCCCGCCTGAGGCGCGAATAAGCTCGTAAGTCGTCAGAGTATTGATACAGTGCGAAAGAAGCCGAGAATAGGGAAGCCAGCCTCTCCAGTTTTGCGATTAGCCTTCCTTGCCGCAGTTCCCGGAGCGATGTACCATGCATCCATGGCAACTTATCGCGTTGTTCTGCGCCGCTCCGAGGAAGGTTACAGCGTCTCGTGCCCCGGTTTGCCTGGCTGCTGGTCGCAGGGAGAAACCGAAGAAGAAGCGCTCGCGAACATTCAGACCGCCATTCACGAGTACGTCGAAGCGGCTGAAGAGTTGGCTGGCACTGAGGACAGTCGCCTGGTCGAAGTCCGGATTGCATAGCATTCGAATTCAAAGGTCGGCAGACTGACTGCATAAGAGAGTTCTCGAATATTTTCGATGCGATTTCTGTATCATTCGTTCTGCAAATGCCTAAAGACGCCTATAGATATCGCACATAACGGTGTTTGATTACAGTAACTTAGAGGCGATGCGAGCTTGATGTGTGCGTCGAGCCAGCGGACAATTCTTCCAGAACCATTGAGGTAACTCGTGCCCAAGCTGCCGGGAATTAACCATCTGCGAGCCGTAGCCGCTTTGGAAAAAGCAGGCTACCGCATCCTCCGCCAGGGTGCCCACATTGTCATGACGGATGGAACGCGCATCTTGACCATTCCACGCCACAATCCAATCAATGCATTCACCATGGGCGGCATCGTCAGGGATGCTGGAATCAGTTTGGAGAGATTTCTGGATTTGTTATAACTCTTGTTTCAGTCCATTGCCGCTCTCTATTTATACGGCTACGTGTCGAGAGTGGGCGCTTCGGAATAGGCGGTTTTTCCTCAAGAAGATTGACTCGTACGCCTTGGGTGCCTCTGCGGTAACCAGAAAACTGCATCATTTTACCGGCCGCGTCTCTTGCTCGCGATTGTTCATAAAGCTGCGGCCGCCGCCCTGGCTGTGCAGGTTGGGGCCGCCGATTGGCGGCTTGTCCTGCTCGGCGTTGAAGCCCCGGGCCAGCAGCGGATTGGGCCTGAACTTGGGCGGGCCGCCGTAGAACTGGCGCACGTGGCTCACCACAATGCCCGCCCGGCCATGCATGGAGCGCACAATGCCGCGCACCTGCACGTCCATGTCGCGGTATTTGCGCAGCTCGCCCACCTCGTCGCGGTCCTCCCAGTAGCTGACCAGCGTAAAGCGGCACAGGTCGTCCGGCGTCTGCGGCGAGCACACGTCGAGGAAGCGCGTGCCGTTGGGCAACTCCACCACATCGTAGATGTGCGCGGTGACGCAGACATCCTTGTTGAGCTTTTTGGCAGCTTCATCGGCAGGGACGCACTTCTGCGCGGCAAAGGCAGCCGTAGCGAAAAGCAGGAGGGAAGCGGTGAAGATGCACCTGTGGGGGAAGGTCATCGAAGTCACCTCAGGGAATTGAGGGAATCGTAGCGCGAAGACAAGACGGATGCAATGGATATTGGCGTGCTTCATGGAGCCGACGACTAGGTCTTGTAGCAGGGCACGACTGAAGTCGTGCCCTGCTACAGAGCTTGGCGGATAGAGACAACTGACAGGATGAACCCCTGCGACGGAAAGAACAAGAGGCTTCGGTAGAAGCCTCTGCGTCGCTGCTTAATGGGTGCCAACCGGCTCCGCGTTCTTCGCGCCTGCACCGTAGTGGCTCTCCACGTAGTGGTCGACGAGCTGCTTGAACTCGGCCACAATGGTGTCGCCCTTGAGCGTGGTGTAGAGCTTGCCATCCACATAGACTGGGGCCTTGGGCTCCTCGAAGGTGCCGGGCAGGCTGATGCCAAGGTTGGCGTGCTTGGATTCGCCGGGGCCGTTAACCACGCAGCCCATCACCGCCAGCTTCAGCTCCTCAACCCCCGGATACTTCTTGCGCCACTCCGGCATGGAGGTGCGCAGGTAAGTCTGGATCTGTTCGGCCAGCTCCTGGAAATAGGTGCTGGTGGTCCGGCCGCAGCCGGGGCAGCTTGTCACCTGCGGCATGAAGCTGCGGATCTGGAGCGATTGCAGAATCTGCTGCGCGGCCTGCACCTCTTCGGTGCGGTCGCCGCCGGGTTTGGGGGTGAGGGAGACGCGGATGGTGTCGCCAATGCCGGCCAGCAGCAGCGGCGCCAGGGCCGCGGTTGACGCGATCAGGCCCTTGGCGCCCATACCGGCTTCGGTCAGGCCCAGGTGCAGAGCGTAATCGCAGCGGCGACCCAACTCGGTGTAGAGATCCACAAGATCGCGCACCCCGGAAACCTTGGCGGAGAGGATGATCTGGTCGTGGCGCAGGCCATAGTGCTCGGCGGCCGTCGCGGACTCCAGCGCGCTGGCGATCATCGCCTCGAGCATCACGTCGCGCAAGGGCTTGGGTGCGGCCAGTTTCTGGTTGGCGTCCATCATGCGCGCCAAAAGCGACTGATCCAGCGAGCCCCAGTTCACACCGATGCGCACCGGCTTCTGGTTTTCGACGGCGCACTCGATCATGATGCGGAAGTTGTCGTCGTTCTTGCGGCCTACGGAGACGTTGCCGGGGTTGATGCGGTACTTGGCCAGCGCGCGCGCGGTCGCAGGAAACTGCTTGAGCAGCAGATGGCCGTTGTAGTGGAAGTCGCCCACGATGGGCACCCGCAGGCCACGCTTCTCCAGGCCCTCTACAATCGCGGGGACCGCGGCGGCGGCGTGTTCGTTGTTGACCGTGACGCGGACAATCTCGGAACCGGCCAGGGCCAGGGCGGCAACCTGCTCAATGGTGGAGGCGGCGTCGGCCGTGTCGGTGTTGGTCATCGATTGAACGACGACAGGCACTTCCCAACCAACGCGAACGTGGCCGATTTGGACGGTGGGGGTTTTTCTGCGCTGAATCTCTGCCATGTGATTAGTTTACCCGCAATGGAGAGGCTTTGAGAGGTGCGGAAAAACGTAGAGCGGGAAATGATCTGATAAAAAAGGAGTTGCGAAGGGTGTTGCAAAGGCGCGGAAATGGCGCGCGAAGCCAATGATGAACTTTCGCGAGGACGGGAAAGTTCATCATTGGCTCTAGACACCTCTAACCTTGCAATACGAAAATGCCGTAGACAAGGCTGCATGGAAAGGGGGAGAGGAGTATGCAAGATAGACATCTGGGTCCGCTTTTGGCGCCTCTTGACGCCCTCCTGCCGGAGTTGGAGGACATCTACAAAGACATTCATGCTCACCCCGAATTGTCGATGCAGGAGACGCGGACGGCGGGGATTGCCGAAGCGCGTCTGAAGACACTGGGGTTTGACGTGACGGCCGGAGTCGGCAAGACCGGAGTGGTGGGTTTATTGCGCAATGGAGACGGTCCCACGGTGATGTTGCGTGCCGACATGGATGCTTTGCCGATCGCCGAGGCGAGCGGCCTTCCCTACGCAAGCAAAGCCGTCGTGATCGGTCCCGAGGGCAAGAACGTACCTGTGGCGCATGCCTGTGGCCACGATATGCATGTGGCCTGCCTGCTCGGAGCTGCCAGCCTGTTTGCCCAGACGCGCGCTGGCTGGAAAGGGACCCTCATGGTGGTCTTTCAGCCCGGTGAGGAGATCGGCCAGGGGGCGCAGGCCATGATCGACGATGGTCTCTTCGAGCGCTTTCCAAAGCCCGCTGTGGTGCTCGGTCAGCACGTGATGTGTTTGCCTTCCGGAAACATCGATTGGAGAGAGGGTGTTGTCACTTCAGCGGCCGACAGCCTGCAGATTCGCATGTTTGGGCGTGGGGCGCATGGATCGATGCCCGAAGCCAGCATCGATCCGGTGGTGATGGCCGCCTCCACCGTGCTGCGCCTGCAGACCATCGTGTCGCGGGAGGTAGCGCCCACGGAGAGCGCTGTGCTTACCGTTGGGGCGCTTCAGGCAGGCACCAAGGAAAACGTGATCCCCGACGAAGCGATCATCAAATTGAATGTTCGCACCTTCGATGAAGATGTTCGTAAGCGGGTTTTGGCATCCATCGAGCGGATTGTGAATGCAGAGGCCGCGGCAGCGGGAGCTCCGAGGCCGCCTGAGATCACTCCTCTGGACCAATATTCCCTGGTAACGAACGATTCGGCAGCGACAAAGAGAGTCGTTACTGCGTTTCGTCAAAACTTTCCGGAGGGCTCCATCGAACAAACAAAACCAACCATGGCGAGCGAGGATTTTGGTTGCTTCGGCGTCGAGTGGCACGCCCCGTCGGTGTATTGGTTCTTTGGCGGAGCCGACCCTGCGACGTATGCCAAGGCCCAAAGCGAAGGCAAACTGAATACTCTGCCGACGAATCACAATCCGCGCTTCGCGCCGGTTTTGCATCCCACCTTGGAAACAGGAGTCAAAGCCCTGGTTGTTGCGGCACACGCCTGGATGGCATCATGAGCGGCATTTTGACCGAAGGGCAACATCTGCTCGGCGCGTTCGCGGTTGCGCTCGATCTGGTCGGGACCTTCGTCTTTGCTTTAAGCGGTGCGGTCGCAGGAGTCAAGAACCGGCTTGACCTGTTTGGGCTCATGGTTCTTGCATTTGCTACCGGCAATGCCGGCGGAATCACACGCGACCTGCTGATTGGCGCAGTGCCGCCCGCCGCGCTCTCCAGTTTGCACTATCTCTGGATTTCGATCTTTGCCGCACTTACCGTCTTTTTCTGGTATCGCAAGATCGACGTTCAAGGGAAGCTGGTTCTTTGTTTGGATGCCGCTGGTCTCGCGCTGTTCGCGGTAACCGGGACGGAGAAAGCCCTGGCCGCCGGACTGAACCCGGTGATGGCTGCGCTGCTCGGCATGTTGACTGGGATCGGAGGCGGGATGATTCGCGACGTGCTGGTAAACCAAACGCC
>Ga0371490_1000246_pt1 | contig 44022 bp, 36 predicted proteins | sample MB2SIPfraction_FD_207959 | JGI IMG/M metagenome (GOLD analysis project Ga0371490, IMG submission 207959) | Lab enriched peat soil microbial communities from McLean, Ithaca, NY, United States - MB28FN SIP fraction | ecosystem: Environmental > Terrestrial > Soil > Wetlands > Peat | place: USA... | reverse complement strand
CCTTCGGGTTCGTCTTTGCCAGCACCTTCGTGATCGCCGCCGTCAGCGTCGTCTTCCCGTGATCGATGTGCCCGATCGTCCCCACGTTTACGTGCGGCTTGACCCTCTCAAATTTCTCCTTCGCCATCGCGTATCACCCTCGTATTAAGGCTTCGCGGTAATGACCGCGGATAATGCCTCACTTCTCGGTTCGGCTGCGTCGGTCGTCAGGCCCCAAGATCACTCGTCCTCCAGCACGCGCAAAATGGAGCGGGGGACGGGATTCGAACCCGCGACCATCTGCTTGGAAGGCAGAGACTCTACCCCTGAGTTACCCCCGCTCGCCCCCGAATTCTGGAGCCTGGGACCGGGATTGAACCGGTGACCTCGTCCTTACCAAGGACGCGCTCTACCAACTGAGCTACCCAGGCCCGAACCGGTTTCCCCGTCGTCTCTTCCAAAAAACGCCAGAAGCGGAGCCGGGGCTACATCGCTTCCAAACGCTCTCACTAACTTTTCGCCGGGCTGCTCACCTAGCACCTAGAGCCATGCAGGTCTCGTGGGACGCTGGTGGACGGGGGAGGATTCGAACCTCCGTAGCCCGCAAGGAGCGGCAGATTTACAGTCTGCTGGTTTTAGCCACTCACCCACCCGTCCCGCCCAAAAATTCCGGGACACAACTCCGTCGTCCATTAAACCATGAGGACGCAAAAATCATGCCCTCCCGACAAGACTTAACAGAACCGGATTTCAAAACGGGGCACTCCACAATGCAAAACGAGCTCGTGTCCGAGGACACCAGCCCCAGCGCTTTTGTCGCGAGGAATCCGTCCGCATCCGTGCCGAAGAATCCCGGTCCCTCAAAATCAGCTGGCGGAGGGATTTGAACCCCCGACCCTCTGATTACAAATCAGATGCTCTACCACTGAGCTACGCCAGCCCCGCTCAAACCTAGGAAATTTAACACGCGGGCAACAAAATTGCAAGCGACTTTCGGGGCCTGGCAAACCTGTTGCCAATGCGCGACTTATCTTCTCGCTCCGAGCCGTGAAGATATCCTATTCGGGCACCTTTGCGACAGGTTTTGAGAACTGAGCGTCGTCCATTTCCACATTGTGGTGTACCGCCTCAAGCTTGATTGTGAACTCCGAATCTCCGCCGGATTGGTGAATCGTGAAGGGAAGCTTGATTCCATCGACGTCGCGGAAATCCTCGAAATCCTCGCGGAAAGCGGATACTCCCTGCGGCAAATGGCGCACCGTTATCACGCGCGTCACAAGTCCGCTCTGCGTGTCGAAGTAGAGTCTGTCAGGGTCGCCGCCTTCGGCTGGCGTTGCCTCGACCTCATAGACGGAGCGGTCCTCCAATTTTTCCTGACCAACCAAATTCAACTTCGAGTAAATCTTGCCGAGATTCAATGGATGATAGAAATCGGCTCCGCGTCGCGCCTCGTAAAGCTCCGCGCCTGTTTGCTCGCGCACGCCATTTTCCGGATCGTCCGTCCAACCGACAAAACCATCGAAGCCCTGGCGGAAAGCGGCGCCTGAAATCGTGACGACCGAGAGGATTCGATTCGGCGCCTTTTCGTGAATCTCGATTGTCCCGGAGATATTCATCGCCGGCACATCGATGGTCCCCGTCGTGACGCGCGACGTCAGCTTCTCGAGCGCGGCTCGCCCGCCGAGCGCTTCGAGGTAACGATTCAGGATTGCGTCAACACTCGGCGTCGGAGTGGCCGTGTCGGGCGCGGCTGATTTCGCAGGGACCTCTTTTGCTGGTTGCCCAGGCTGTTGCGCGACAGCGCAGAAACTCAAGATCAAACCGACACCGCAGACGAGAAATAGTCTCTTCACCATGGACCTTGAACCCGCCTTCCTTCTAGCGCCTTTCAACCCGGCAATCCTCTAGTGCGCGTCTCGTCTTTGGAGGCCCTCGTGAACCGGCAGGTTGCCACAGCCGTTTGCTGCGCAACGCTTTCCGCGGGGCTCCGTTTTCTCCTGGCCGTTCGCGGGCGAAACACATTACACTAATTCCGCCGAGACATATACCGGATTGTGCGATGACACTCTCTTCGACAAAACGCGCGCTGATTGCGGTCGCTGCGCTAGCAATGCTAACCGTGGTGGCCGCGGCGTTTATCTACCACCGTCTGCATCGACCGCTTTCGGGCGCAAGCGTTGGACCACCACCAGGAATTCTGGCTCAACTTCCACCAGATGCCCCTGCCATTGCGTACGTCAACCTAGCCGCGCTTCGCAGCCTGCCCGACTCGCCCCTGGCCGCAGTAATGGGATTAACCCAACCCGGCCCTCGCGAGGATCGCGAGTACGCCGATTTTGTTCGCAACACCGGATTCGATTACACGCGCGATCTCGATCGAGTTGCTCTCGCACTCTGGCCTGCGGGCCTGGTTAAATCCACCGACCCTAGGGGCCAAAACCGCATCGTCGCAATTGCCGATGGGCGCTTTGACGAGCCAAAGATCAGAGCGTACGCACTGCGTACGGGGAAGGTCGTCACGCGCGGAACACAATCCTTCTACGAGGTTCCTGGCAACCCGACAGTCTTCTTCGCGTTTCTCTCGCCGACGCGGCTCGTCCTTGCCAGCGGGACAAATGCCGACGCGCTGCTGAATGTGGCAAATCTACCTGCGCGCGATCCGTCGATGCAAGCCCGCGTCGATCGAGTGGCTGGGGCGCCGATCTTTGCGGTCGCGCGCACAGATCATCTTCCGCCGAGCCTTTATGCCAGTTTCGCGAACTCGCCACAACTCGACTCTCTTGTACGCAGCGTTCGAAGCCTGACTCTCGCGGGTCAGCCCGATGGCGATCGCATACGGCTAACGCTGGATGGGGAGTGTGATTCGATGAAGAACGCCCTTGCGATCGGCACGCTTCTCGATGGCTTTCGCATGTTTGGCGTGATGGCGCTCTCCGATCCCAAGACACGCCGCCAGATGAGCAAGGAGCAGGCTACTTTCCTTGATGCGGTGATCAACCAAGTGAAGGTGACCCACCAGGACCGCTGGGTCCGCCTGAGTCTCGACCTCACACCGCAAATGCTCGGCGAACCCACGTCGCACTCCTCGGTTTCGTCTCCCTCCGCCGCACCTGCCAATCGATAGCACGCGCGTTCATGCTCGCGATCGTCGAAACCCGCTCCTGATTCAGCGAACCTGCACGAGGACCGTTGCTGTCTTGGCGTGTCCGGCTGAATCTTCAGCGGTCAAGGTGTAGGTGGTAGTCTTCTGGGGTGCCACTCTGACGCAGCGGCTGAGGGCTGGCCGGATATCCTTGATCTCAGGATCGATACGGACTGACTTGGCGTTGGACGTGCCGTAGCAGAGTTGCAGAGACTCACCGCGCTTTATGAAACCAGGGGCTGCGTAAAAGTTGAGGATTTCGAAGTTGTTCCCACCCATGGCCTCGAATGCGCTCTGAGCTTCCACACGCTTCCTCGCAGCGGCTTGCTCTTCGAATTGGCGATCGCTCTGCCAGCGCGAGAGAAACACAAAGGCGACATAGAAGAGCACGAAAGCGAGAATCCCCGAGGAAACAGCGAAGTAGATTCGGATCGCGCGCCGCCGTGGAGGGATTTTCATGACGGGAGCCTACTCGCGTCCCGCCGGGAGCTTGGCGACATCTTTGGTGAACGGCGATTCAAACCCGAGTGGTCAGAGGCGGTATTAGTCGGCTGAGCCGGCACTGGCTGAGGTGTTGCGCAGATAACGCGCGGGGTTCACCGGCGTGTCGTAAATACGGACTTCATAGTGGAGATGCGGGCCCGTTGACCTGCCGCTCTGCCCTTCGTAGCCGATGACGTCTCCGCACTTTACCTGCATGCCGATTTGCGTGTTGAAGGCGGATAGATGGCCGTACCACGTGCTAATACCAAAGCCGTGATCCACAATTACGATTCGGCCGTACCCTGTGCGGGTGCCTACCTCTGTGACGACCCCATCTGCTGTGACGCGGATTGCGTCTCCATAGTGTGAAGCGATGTCCACCCCGGCGTGGAACGCGCCTTCACCGCTGAATGGATCAAGCCGTTCGCCGAAGTGGCCTGTAACTTCCCCCGCAACGGGCCATAAAGTGGGAACAATTCCCAGGCTGCTCAGTTGCGCTGCTGGAAGCAGCCGGACTCCATTGTTTGACATTGCAACCAGCGTGGCGTTCTTCTGCAGATAGCTAAACTCATTGATGGACTGCTCATAATCGACTTCCGGCTGAGTGCTACCCTCGTCCATCCCAAAGGGCGAGTGGCGGAAGCGAGTGATGCCGTAGGCCATTGCGACTTCGCCAGCGAGCGACTGCAATGAGTTCAAGCGCTGGTTCGTGTCCTTCACCTCGGTTTGTAACTGGCGGTATTGATGTTTCAGGCTTTCTTGCTCGTTGCGCAGCGAGTTGTAGCTCGCTGCCTTCCAAAGCATCCGCGAGTAAGAACCCATTCCCGCAACGACTGTGACGCCGCCCACGATGGCCAGAATCGTCAGCAGATGAAGCACATAGAAGGGAATTCGCACACGGCGCATCTTGCCTGAAGCGCTGGATGCAATGAAGAACGTATAATATTTGGCTTTCATGATCTCAGTTTCTGTCAGAAATACGCTTATTATGGCCAACTGATGACCGCGCGCCCCCGCTGCGGTAAGCCCACTCCCCCAAAAGGAAACCCCTCGTCAGTCTGAACCGAGGCCATGGTTCGAGACCGCGGGAATTGTAATGATGCCAGCGGCTGCCGTCAACCCTTATCTTCCAGTTTTCCATAGGCTACCGGGCTCGCATCCTTCTTCACGGCACTCTATAATCCAAGGCGCGCCCTTCCGGCAACGTTACCCGATGAAGAGGGTGGTAAACAACTGTACAGAGGGACAGGATGTTTTCAGAAGATAAACTCATTGCCAGGATTACGCGAGCGGTCGTTCCTGTCCACGGGCGAAACCGCGCCGACCTCTGCCTTGGAATCGGGGATGATGGAGCGATCCTTGCGCCCGGCGGTCGAACTCATTGGGTTCTGAGCTGCGACGCCTTTCTTGAGGGTGTTCATTTTGTTCCCAAGCTGCACCCAGCAGATTCGGTGGGCTACAAGTCGCTTGTGCGAGCCACAAGCGACCTCGTCGCGATGGGCGCCAAGCCGCGCTTTTTTCTCCTGACGTTGGCCTTGCCCGCAAGCCAGACCGGAACCTGGCTGGACCTCTTTCTTCAGGGGATGGCGCGAGCGGCACGACGCTTGGGGATGGAGCTTATCGGCGGCGATACAACAACAAGTCCCCGCGTTTCAATCAGCATAACGGTGCTCGGTGAAGTCGGTCCCGGAATCGCTCTGAGGCGCAGTGGCGCACGACCGGGCGACGCCATTTATGTCACCGGGAAGCTGGGCAGGGCGCAATTGGGTCTCGAGTTGGTGATGGCGGGACTTGGACGCAAACGCCGCTTTGCAAGACTTGTCCGGCGCCACCTTTATCCAGAAGTCTACATAGATCTGGGTTCGTGGCTTGCCAAACGCAAAGTTGCTTCGGCGATGATCGACATCTCGGACGGACTCTCAACCGACTTATTTCGCTTGTGCACAGCCAGTCGCGTGGGCGCTCGAGTGGAAGCTGATCGGATACCCCGAGTGGCAATGCCGGACGGGCTTCGGCGACAAGTCAAGGATTTGCACCTCGATTCCGAGCAAATGGCTCTGCACGGCGGTGATGATTACGCCCTGCTTTTCACCGTTCCCAAGGAAAAGATGAGGCGATTGCGCGGCGCACCCGGGTTTTCAAAGCTCACGTCTATCGGTGAAATCACGGGCGCCAGGAAGATTGAACTTGTGGCCGCCGACGGGAACTCCAGACGCCTGGTTCCTGCCGGTTGGGACCCCTTCCGCAAAAACTAGGCCGGTCCCGCTAATGCGGCGGAGGCGGGGCTTTCGCCGCGGTCGGGGTGGGAGTCTTCTCTGGCGGCTTGGACGGTGTCGCGGCAGGTTCGGCCGCTTGAGTCAGGCCTTGCTCGGCAGCGTCGGCCGGGGGAGCCGTGTCGGGCGTATCCACCTTAACCTGAGCCGTCGCGGCGATCTTTTCCAGTGGCACCACATTCGGAAAGTCTTCTACAGGGAGGCCCTGGTCCGCCTGTTGCATAAACTCGATCCATATAGGCAACGCCGCTCGTGCTCCGGTCTCTTTCTTACCGAGCGAGACGCGCTTGTCATCATTGCCCACCCAGACGCCCGCCGTGATCTGCGGCGTGAAACCGATGTACCAGGCATCGGTGAAATCGTTTGTGGTACCCGTTTTTCCCGCTGAGGGACGCCCCATCTCCTTGGCGCGGACGCCGGTGCCGAATTGCACGACCTCCTCGAGCATGGCGACCATGGTGTGCGCCACGTCGCGCGGGATTGCATCATTCACCTTCGGGCGCGTCTCTTCCAAGAGGGCGCCGTCGTAGGATGTCACGCGTCGGATGTAATGAGGCTCGATGTGGATTCCATCGTCAGGGAAAACCGTGAAGGCGGAAGTGTGTTCGAGAAGCGTAATATCCGCGGCACCGAGCGCGAGCGGGAGATAGGGAGGCAGGGGGCTTGTCAGCCCAAACTTCCGCGCCACGTCGATCACATTTTGAATTCCGACCTTGTCCAGCAGCCGCACGGCAGGAACGTTGCGCGAGTCGGCCAGGGCGCGTCGCAGCGTGATCGTGCCCTCGAATTTCTCGTCATAGTTGTGCGGTGAGTACTCCTGATCGCCGCTTCGATACACGACTGGCTCATCCAAGACCGTATCGAACGGGGAGGAACCCTGCTCGATCGCGGTCGCATAGACGTATACCTTGAAGGAGCTGCCGGTTTGGCGCAATGCCTGTGTCGCGCGATTGAATTTGGACGCTTCAAAGTCGTAGCCCCCAACCATGGCCTTGATCTCACCAGTCGGGTTATCGATCGCGAGCAGCGCGGCCTGCGCCACGGGCTGTTGTTCCAGCTGGATTCGCGCCGTAGTGCCTGAAACCTCCTTGATGTTTACGATGACGAGATCGCCGACCTTCAGCAGTTGCGTGGCGGACTTCTGCCCCGTCCAGGAGAAATCGGCCGGCGTCAGCATCGCGTGGTACGGACCGATCTTGACCATGGCGAAACTTGGCGCGACCGTCGTGACGAGCGCGGTCACGTAATCGCCCTTTTCAATCCCGCCGCGCCAGTCCTCATTCTGGTATTTGTCCAAAGTGCCCAGGTCGTCTCGGAGGATGTTTGGCTGATTGCCGCGCCAGCCGTGGCGGCGGTCGTAGGCATGCAGCCCATCGCGAACCGCTTGGTCGGCAGCCTTCTGCATGGCAACATTGAGGGTCGTATAGACACGCAATCCCTGTTCGTGCACTGCGGCGGTTCCATACGTGTGTTCGAGATACTGCCGAATCTCCTCAACGAAATACGGCGCGAGGTCGTTGCGCGAAAGCAACAGGCGCAAACCCAGGGGCTCGGCACTCGCCGCAGCGGCTTGCGCCTGCGTGATTTTCCCGTTGCGGGCCATGAGAGACAGCACAAGATTTCGCCGCGCCAGCGCGCGTTCCGGATGCCCGATGGGAGAATATATCGGCCCACGTATGATGGCTGCCAGCGTTGCCGCTTCGCTGAGCGTCAATTCGCCCACCGGCTTGCTGAAATAATATTCCGAGGCCCCTTCAAACCCGTAATTGCCCGCACCCAGATAAATCTGGTTGCAGTACATTGTGAGGATCTGTTCCTTCGTGTAGTACCGCTCGATCTGGATGGCGAGGATTGTTTCCTCGATTTTCCGGCGGAAACTGCGGTCGGAGCGATTGAGAAAGAGCGTCCCGGCAAGCTGCATTGTCAGCGTGCTCGCGCCCTCTTTGATTTGCCGGTGTACGATATCGTGGAACGCAGCTTCAATCACGCGCGGAAAATCCACGCCCCAGTGCTCCTCGAAGTGCTGGTCTTCGGTTACCAGGATTGCGTCTCGCAGGACTTTCGGAATCTGGCCGTACGCAAGGAGAATTCGGCGCTGGAGCGCAAACGTTCCGATGGGCTGGCCGTCATCGGCGTAAAGCTCAGTAACGACATTCGGGCGGTAATTCTCAAGGGCGCGAATTTCCGGAAGATCGCGCGAGTAAACGAAGAGCAAACCCGCCGCAGCCCCCAACCCGATGGCGAAGAGGAGAAGGAACGAGAACGCCAAGCGGCCAAACAGCGTTCCGCCCGCAATCTTCATCGTTGCCCGGTAAACCCTCTCCATGGCATCGTCATTCTATCGCATTCGGAAGCGATGCGAAGGGTCTAGCGTATGCCAAGTGTCTCCACCGAGAGACAAGCCGAGGAATCTCACGCGCTGCAGAGCAACCTGGGATCAGAGGGACAGATGGATCGGCACGGGATGATTCGCCTTTGCCGCCTCATAGATGGCTTGCATGACGGCCACATCGCGCAACCCGGTGACGCCATCAGGAGCCGGGTTGCGGTTCGCGCGAATGCAATGTGCCAGGTGATCGAGTTCGAGATGGAACTCTTCGACAGGCTTGAACTTTCTCTCGAATCGTTTGCCACCGAGGACGCCGAACATCTTGCGCACATCGTCATACGAGTACGCTGGATCGAGAGCCGCCCAACCCTTCGTTCCGATCACTCGCAGGAAAGAAGTCGGAGCGGCCGCGAAGCTGCTCGAGCCCTGCATGCAAAGACCCTCGGGGAATACGAGTTGGAAGCAGATGCTTTCGTCGACCTCCCGGAAGAGAACCGGATCCAAAGTCCAGGAATGAGCCGCGGCTTCCACCGGCTCCCGTCCAGTGAGCCAGCGCGCCGTATTCACGCAATAGACACCCACGTCAACCAGCGACCCGCCACCGGAAAGGCGCGCCTCAAAATGCCAAACTTTGCTTGGCGGAAGGGTAAAGGTGAAGGAAGTGTGGATGATCTTAAGCCGGCCAAGCCTTCCCGAATCAATCAACCTTTTCAGCTCCACGGTGGCAGGCTCGAAATACTTGCGGTAAGCCGTCATTAACTTTACGTTGTTCTTGCGGCAGGCTTCCACCATCTGCTGGCATTGCTCGACGGATGCGGCCAAGGGCTTCTCGCACAAGACGTGCTTGCCCGCGGCTGCGGACTGAAGCGTGAACGTGAGGTGGGTGCTATTGTTCGTGGCGATGTAGACCGCCTCGACCTCGGGATTCCGCAAGCACTCAGAAAAGGAATCGTATGTGAAATGGCCGTCCGCGCCGAACCGCTTCGCAAGGCGTTTTGCCTTGGCGGCATCGCCGCTCACCACGGCAACAAGCCGTGATTTTCGCGACGGCTTGAAGGCAGGCAAAACCGCGTGTTCAGCGATGTGGCCCAAACCGACAACGGCGTAACCAACGCGTTTCGACGAAGTCATCATTTCACTCCCCATACGCTGCGGGCCTCTTCAAGCAAGAAGATACTCTGGTTCGGCAGCGTTTGGCCAAACTATTCGAGCCGAACCGGCAGCGAAATAACCGGCTGGGGCCGCGAGGTGGGGCACGATGTCCTCGAGCAATACACCGAGGTCAAGGATGCCTGCACGGTGATGTAACGCGCGTGTCGGGGGGGCGCATAGAGTTTGTGTGCCCCTGCATCGTTCTCATCACTTTGTTTTCGGCCTTTTGTTACGGCTCGAAACGGTTGAGCAATTCCGCCGGAATCGTGGGGCAGAGATTGCTGCGTCGCCCCAACACTCTATAGCGAATTCGCGCGATTAGATCATAGACTGCGTCCCGCAAGGGCAGCGGAATCACGGCCAGAACTACCGCAAGGTTCTTCCAACCTCCACCAAGCTGCCTGAGAATATGAACGATCCCTTCTGATCGTGAGAGGAGCTTGTTATCTCTGGTCAGCACAACAATGCTGTCCCCCAATCCTATGCGCTGTTCCAATGTGAGACGCGAACTAGAGGTCTGGCCTTGCAAAGGGGCAAACCGGAATGCATCTCCGGTGCGATCGTGCCGTAAAATGAACTTCACTGTGGCATGGCACAAGGCACAATGGCCGTCATAGAAGATCGTTTCGGGTTGCTGCGCTCGGGTTAGCACGTTAGGAAAAGCATAGCACGCCCGGTCGGCCCGATTTCGTCGCGCGGAGTGGAAACTCCTGCTGGACAGGATTTCATGAAGTCACTAAGCTTATGGGTCCCTAAGATCTTGGCGATAGAAGGACTGCTCAGATGAAGTGCAACAACATCCTGGAAGGAATGTGCAACACCCCGCTGATTCGGCTGAACCGCGTGGCGAAGGATGTTCCCGCGGAGATGTGGGTGAAAGCCGACTACCTGAACCCCGGCGGGTCCGTGAAGGATCGCATCGGCGCATGGATGATTGACGAGGCCGAACGCAAGGGGCTCCTCAAACCCGGAGGAACCATTATCGAAGGGACTTCCGGCAACACGGGCATGGGACTTGCGCTCGTGGCTGCCGTGCGCGGGTACAAAGCCGTGTTCACAATTACGGACAAACAGTCGCGCGAAAAAATCGATCAACTGAAAGCATTCGGCGCCGAAGTGATCGTTTGCCCGACGGCAGTTGAACCCGAAGACCCGCGCAGCTATTACTCGGTGGCGAAGAAGCTTGCGCGCGAAATCCCCAATTCTTTCTACCCGAACCAGTACGACAACCCCATGAACCCCGAGTCGCACTACCGGACGACCGGACCTGAAATCTGGAAGGACTCCGAAGGGAAGGTCACACACTTCATCTGCGGCATGGGAACCGGGGGAACCATGACCGGCGTCGGACGCTACCTCAAGGAACAGAATCCGAATGTAAAAATCATCGGTGTCGATCCCTACGGCTCCCTCTATTACGACTATTTCAAGACGGGAAAGATTGCCAAGGCTCGAACCTACGTGGTGGAAGGGATTGGCGAAGACATATTCCCGAGTACCCTCGATTTTAAGGTTCTCGACGACATCGTGCAGATAACCGACGAGGAAAGCTTTGTGTGGGCGCGCCGCCTGGCAAAGCAGGAAGGCATATTCACGGGAGGCTCTGGCGGCGGTTGCGTTTCGGCTGCGTTGCGGGTTGCCAAGGGTTCAAAAAAGGGCGACTTCTTCGTCGCTTTTCTGCCGGATTCCGGGGGGCGTTACCTTAGCAAGATTTTCAACGACGCCTGGATGGGCGAACACGGTTATACCGAAGCGGAAGTTACAATGACCGCGACGGACGTGATTCGCACCCGAAGGCAGAGCGGGAGGTCGCGCGAGATGATCGTTGCGCGGCCTTATCAGACCGTTTTCCATGCCCTGCACACCATGCAGCAACAGGACATTTCCCAGCTTCCGGTCTTCGAGGAGGAAAACTCGGTCGGCACTGTTTTCGAAGATCAGATCTTGAACCTTGCGCTTCAGGGGAAGGACATGCGCAAGCTCGTGATTCGGGAAGTGATGGGCGCGCCTCTACCGCAGGTGCCCGCGGATGCGCCTATCGAGCGCGTGACACAGATATTGAGTCACGAAAGCCCTGCTGTGTTCGTTGACATGGGCGATGGAAAGCTTGAAATCCTCACGAAGTTCGACTTGATGGATACGATTGCGGGACTTGTAGGCCAGATCCGTTGATTTTCCCTTCCGCGGCTCGCCGGTACGCTTGTAACCGTGATCAGCCATCGAAAGACAAGCATCCCGATTGCCCCTAGGTGCCATCTTTAGTAGTCTGTAGCACTGCGCTTGGACCGGGGCACCAATCTACAGGCCCAGAGGTGAGAAACTTGCAGGGAAGGTTTTGGCTTATTCTCGTATTGGCCGCAACGCTGACTTCTTGCAGCGAGATTGTCAATTATCCGGCGCCGGCCATTAGAACTGTCTCTCCCACTTCTGTAACTGCGGGCCAGCCAACTTTTACAATCACGGTCACAGGCTCCAATTTCGTGCCGCAGTCGTCGGTCCTATGGAATGGGAGTACGATGGTTACGTTTTTCGCGACCACCAATCAACTTACGGCAACTGTTCCTGCGTCCTACATCCAAAATCCAGGAACGGTTGAGGTGGCTGTGTTTAGCCCTCAACCCGGCGGAGGGACGACTCCAACGACCGTGGAATTCGATATCAATCCGGCGGTCAGTCCAATCCCGCAAATAACTTCCGTAACTCCTTCTGAGGTTTTTGCCGGAGGCGCGACTCAGACGCTCTTCGTTGCAGGGAGCAATTTTGTCACCCTATCCACAGTAACCGTCAACGGCAACAATCGTGAAACAGTCTTCAACAATTCCCAATCACTGCAGGCAGCTCTCACAGCGCAAGACATCGCCAGTTCGGGCACTCTGCAGATTGTCGTCCTGAATCCGGCGCCGGGTGGGGGTAGTTCGAATGCCGTCACGCTGAACATTACAAACGCCGTGCCATCGATTACATCCGTATCTCCAACCAGCGTTCAGGCCGGAGGCACAGCGTCTACGACGCTAACCGTTTCCGGTAGCAGCTTCGTGCCTGACTCCGTGATCTACATAAACGGGGCTCCGCGCACAACGACCTATTCAAGTAGCTCTTCGATATCGGTCGTCCTCACTCCAGGGGACCTTGCATCAGCGGGAATCAATCAAGTTTGGGTGTTCAATCCCGCCCCCAGCGGCGGTACGTCAAACACGTTGACGTTTGCTGTGAATGCCACGGACACGGCCGGGCTGCCGTTGCTTGTGGATGTCGCTCCTGACGGCACACAAGCGAGCAATGGAATCTGCGGTGGGCTTGTGAATTGCCAAAACGGAACTTTTGGGTTGACCTTGGAGAACTCCGGGCCCTCCGTTAGTACGAAGGGAGAGTTCATTGCCTTCGCCTCCATTTCAGACAATCTCGTCACAGGGCAAACCAACGGATCGAGCGACATCTTCTTCCGCGACACTTGTCTTGGCGCTGCGTCATGCTCGCCGGTAACGAATTCAATTAGCGTGGCACCCAACCGTGCGGCGTCCAATGGGCCGAGTTCCGAGCCCTCGTTGGATAATGCTGCGGACTATGCGGCTTTCACGTCCCTGGCCACGAATCTGGTTACGTCTGTGACGGTGCCACCGAGCGTGCGTCAGATCTATTGGGCCCCTGTTTGCCACACGGCGGCGGGTTGCAAGACAAGCACGACCACGCCGACGCAGCTCGTCTCCATCTCCGCAGATGGTCTGAGCGCAGGGAACGGAGACAGTTACAATCCGGTGATCAGTCCGGACGGCCGATACGTGGCCTTTGTTTCACTTGCCACGAACCTCGTATCGGGTCTTACGACTCTGGACGGCCACACACCACAGGTCTTTGTATCCGACTTGTCTGACTGCGCGACGACTACTGTATCCACAACCGCGTGCGTGCCCACGACATATCTTGTTTCCACGCCCGACGGGACGACCCCTGGAAATGCTGCGAGTCTGTATCCATCCATATCAAACACCGGTTTGTACGTGTCGTTCGCATCTTCGGCCACAAATCTTGGGGCAACTGCTCCCAACCCGTCCGGCTCACAAGAAATCTTCGTGCGATACACGTGTGTCACTTCCTTGGGCAGTACAACAAGTTCGTGCACTCCGTTCACCGATCTTGTCTCCACACCGGACGGTGTGACCCCTGCCGACGGTGCGAGTTCGCAATCCGAGATCGCAGACAATACCGGAACAAACGGCGGGCTATTCATTGCTTTTGCGTCCACGGCCACAAATCTTATCGCCGGTGTGGGCCCGACCCAGCAAATCTATATGCGCAATACTTGTGTCAGCATAACCACCACTTGCACGCCAACTACGCTCCTTGTGTCCACACCGGATGGAGTGACTCCCTCTAATGCGCCAAGCGAGAATCCTTCTTTGAGTCAGACGGGCCAGTTTGTCGCATTTGCCACAAAGGCTTCGAATCTGGCCTCGAATACTGCGAACGGCATCGAGAATGTTTTTGTGCGCAACACGTGCCAGGGGTTCACAACCACCACTACGACAAGCTGCCTGACGTCAACGGTTCTGGCGAGCCAGCCCGGCGGCGCAGCACCACTGCCGTCCAACGGAGATAGTATTGCTCCGGCGATCAGCAGTGATGGCAAAACCGTGAGTTTCATTTCCTTTGCGAGTAATCTAGTTGCAGGTGATACGGATGGCCTCGAGGATCTCTTCCTCGCTGCCACTTCGTTCTAGCAGAGTATCTGCGTTGCGCGCCGAGCCCGCAGGCATTGCTCTGAATGAGGCTGCGGACGAACCGGGTAATTGAAACACGGACGGCAGGACGGCATGTGGTTGACCAACCCAAAACGTCGAGCAGACATCCAACTGCTGCTGGTTGGGAACGGCGCGTTCAGGGGCAAAGTCCTGTGAGCATACGCTGATAGCGAGAAAGGTCATACCACGGCGCCAGGGTCTTGCTCTCAGAAAGGTGCGCCTATTTATTTGCGTCCTTACGGACGATGCATCAAAGCCAATCCTTGACGAGCGTGGAGATAGATGAATTACCAGCAATCAATGACAACCATCGTTTTTCCTGGATCCACAAGCGAACCCTTTCTGGCCCGTTCCTGCAGCCGCATGCCCCGCCGCGACGCCGATTCAGGGCACATGGCGTGGCAGAAGCTCGGACGATATGCGCTCGTTGCGGCCGTAGTGGCAGGCCTCATGATGTTCGCCGGTTGCGGAGGAAGTAGCAGCACTTCCATTGCATCCGTGGCGATCACGCCGGCGACGGCGACCGTTGCACTCAACACGCAGTCAGATTTCACAGCCACGGTCAACCTCAATAATGGAACGGTCTCGACCACAACAACCGTCACCTGGCAGGTGAACGGGGTCAATGGCGGAAGTGCGGCAACTGGCACAATTGTTTCGTCGAGCACGGATAACGAAGTTGGAGTGTACACGGCTCCTCCCACGGTCCCGTCCACGAATAACGGCCAAGTGGACATTACGGCGATTGCCACGCAGACTACCACTGGCTCGACTTCTACGACCACCGTTACGTCCAACACTGCTGTCGTGACGATCTCACCGGGCCTGGGCCTGGCAGTAACCCCCACGTCAGCCATTGTCCCCGCGGGAGGCGCTGAGCAGTTCGCTGCCACGCTGAACGGCTTGACAGACACGAATGTGAACTGGAGTGTCAGTTCCGCAAATGGCGGCACTATCGGCAGCATCAATCCAACCACCGGCCTTTATACGGCCCCGAGCTCACCCCCGCCCGGAGGAACCGTTACGATCACAGCGACGGACCCCACAGTCGCCTTGTCCGTGACCGCCGCTGCTCAAATCGTGTATTCGGATATATCTCTTAAGGGCCCTTACGCATTCTCGTACACGGGAAACGACCAAACAGGATTGTATTCTGTCGCCGGTAGCTTTGTGGCGGACGGCATTGGAGGGATTAAGCCCGGCGGAATCCTGGATGCCAACGGATTCAGCATTGGTGTCTCCACGCCGATTCCAATCATTGGAGGAACGTACCAGGTTGGTGGAGACGGGAGGGGGACGGCGATAATCAACACAACCAGAGGGAATCAGACGTGGCGTTTTGCCCTCACCACAGACCAGCACGCCGATATGATTCGGTTCGACGAAAATTTCACAGGCAGCGGGAGCATCGACCAACAGAACCTTAACTATCTATCCGTCAACCCATCACTCATTTCAGGACCCTATGTGTTTCGGCTCTTTGGTGCGGATCTGACATATCAATCGTTGGGAATCGCCGGCAAATTTTCGGCTGACGGCGCAGGGAATTTTCCGACAACAGATACGATTCTCGACGTCAACGATGCTGGCACTGTGAGTTCTCCGGACACGACGCTCCATGGTTCTTACGCATTTGACGCGAATAACCCTAACACAGGCCGCGGGACCCTCACGATAAACAGCAACACTACGAATCAGCTTAGTTTCGCTTTCTACATCATTGACAACACACGGCTTCGACTGGTCGAGATCGACGGTAACGACTATCTTGCTGGCGATCTGTTCAGTGGCCTTGCTGGGAGTTCGTTCTCCACGGCGAGCCTCAATAGCGCGAACTTCGTTTTCACGACCGGCGGGATGTCTTCCACTGGCGCCTATGCGACTGGCGGCGTCTTTACTTCCGATGGCGGCGGAAACATAACCGGAGGCGCTCTGGACACCAATAATGCGGGCACGACCGCCCTGAATACCACCATGAGTTCATGCCCCTACACCGTAGACTCATCGACGGGCCGGATTGATCTTCGACTCTGCACCAGCTCCAGCATCTCTGAATTTGCCGTTTACCAAACCTCGCTGGGAACGGCTGTTATGCTTGAAATCGATTCCAACGCCATCTCAACCGGTGTGGCGTATCAGCAGACGAGCGCGCAAGTTCTTAGCACCGGGAGTTATACGCTTTCCCTGGGTGGACACGGAGTGTTTCACAATGCGCCGAGCTCCTACGAGCAGAGCGTGGATGGTGAGTGGCCTATTAGTGGCTTAAGTGTCTACTCCGGAAATCTCGACATCAACAATTACAACGCGGCCTACGCCTCGGACCCGATTGCTACTACGGGAAACTCCTTCGGCACACCCAGCACCGCGGGCCGAGGAACTGCGGTGCTAGGTGGGACAGATCCGGAAGTGACCTACAACCTCGTCTACTACCTGGTGGATGGCAACACTGCCTTGTTCTTCGATCAGGACAAAACATTCGTTCTCACTGGTATGGTCGCCAGACAGTTCTGAGGACCGCGGAGACACTGCTCTAGTTCCCTCCTACGGCATCCACTTGGTTGCCTAGCCGCGAAGTGGGCTTCGCAATTCGTTGGAGCAGGACGGCACGTGTTGTGGCAAGCGTGAAAGTGAGGGACTCACGCGGAATGCTTGTCACGAAGGGACCGATCATCCAGCCAAGGCCCGTCGGGATATCCCGGGTGAGCGAGATGGACTGGCACTCGACGTATGTCCCTCCGTCCTTTTCTTCGAAGCGCCAATAGGTATTCATCCGCCAGAGAAAGCCGTCGTCGTGCCCTTCCGGCTCCAGGCGTTCGCTGGGCTGTCCTGCGTCATCGACCTGTTGGATGCGAGTCGTGCGCGACCGGCTCCAGGCTCGCGTCTGGCTCACCATGGCGTAGTGAACTTCGTGCTCCGTGTCAAAGATCGTTGTGATGATTTTCTTCTTGTGAAGCCTCAACAAAACCAGGAAATCATCGCCGTTGCGGCGCAAAACCTTCGAGCGCATGACGTCGGGTCGGAAATATTCCTGGTGGTGGTTGTAGTCTTCCATAAGCGAAAGTGTCTGAACGAGTGTCACGCCCGGGATGAATACCGTGCCAATCCAATGATGGATCATCCCGTTCGGAACAGAAATGTGTTTCCCCTGGTCAAACGTCTCGAGGCGCTCGATGACGACATGCCCGTCCCGCAACTCCGCGTACGCGGCGGCGCGGCGATTTTCCGACAATCTTTCGACCCAGAGAAACGTCTCGGGATTCGCAAGCTCGGAATCGATTCTCGCCTCGGCCAGTGATACATAGTGGCCGAATGCCTCCAGCGTCCGCTGTTGCAAATCGGCTCCGCGGGCAACTGGCCCGAACGCAGTGGTTAACGAAAGAAGAACGATAGCGGCTCGTCGCGCGATTCTGTCGCCTTTATCCTTCATGTGTCGCAACATCTCAATATTGTCAGGTCCCCAGTTTGTACAACGCCTGTGGATTCCGCAAGGCTTACCATCGCTAGGATCCTCGACACGTTCACATGACTGGCAAGCGCTCGGCCAAACGATACTCCGGAAGGAAGCGCAGGCGTTTCCGGCAGGGTCCCGCCCGTTAAGTGGGCCTGGGGGCATACGGGTGGGGTTAGGCGGGTTGGGTGGCGTGCCCCGGCTCCTTTTCTGTGGAACCGTCGTCCCCGCTACGCAGCCCCCAACCCGCGCCAGCATTTTCTCGGGCGCCGTCGCTCCCGAGCAATGGCTCCAATGGCATATCTTGTGGGTACGCGGGTATTAGTACTATGTCACTAGTCCTAGTTCTGCTTCCCGGAAAGTTCCTGTGTGGCACTTAACAGTGATTTTGCCACCATAAAGTAAAGACTGTACCTGCCTCCCCCACCTGCCTTTGGAATGGACCTGGTAAATGGCCATTCGTCGAGGGAAAAGGCGCTACTTTACCGCAGCCGGCAGTTGAAGTGTGACGTGCGTTGTTTTTCCAACGCGGACGACCACCCGCTTGTACCAATTTGTGAATACGCTCAAATAGCTCGCGCGCAGGTCATACTGTCCTGGTGAATACCGCTCGAATTCGAAACGCCCTTGCGAGTCTGTCTTGGTTGCGTGAGGGTGTTGTCCATCAGATGTCTGAACGAACACGCTCGCGCCGGCAACTGGATTTCCGTGGGAATCGATCACCGTCCCCTCGAGCGTGCCGAGCGCTTCATGTGCAACTGTCGCCCCGGCAAATACCAGCATTGCACCCACCAACCCTACGCGTAGGAAAGTTGACCGCTTCATGGCGTTTATCTCGCGCTTTGACGAATCCTTTGCTGGCTAGAACGTTCCGCCTTGCTTCCAGTCGCGTTACTTGGCGCGCAGACGGAGTGTCACTTCTGTTTGCTTCCCGGTGTTCACTTCCAGGTTATGCTTCCATTCGCTTGTCATCCCCCCAGAGGATGCGCGCACATCGTAATAGCCGTGGACCAGCTCGGGAAAGAAAAAGCGCCCCTGGGCATTGCTTTTCGTAGCATGTGGATCCCCGCCTGTCGCTGATTGCATCGTCACGCTTGCCCCGGCCACTGCTTTCCCGCGCGAGTCGAGCACCGTCCCAGCCAGAGTTCCCATGCCGGTGTCGCTCTGCGAGAATCCAATAGAAACAACCGTGGCAACGAGCAGCAAAATGAGGGCCATCCGTTTCATAGCGCGCTCCAGCCAAACCCGAATGTGATTCTATCTCTCACAGATGGAGATTGGGACGCGCATTGCGCGAATGTTCACGAAAGGAAACTCCTGTTCATGTGTGCAGGCGAAACAAGCCGTGATTCCCAGGCTCTTCGCTTCTTGCTGGTTCTGCGGCGCTGGTTTCTTGCCCGCATTTTCAAACAGTCGGCACTAGGGCGACGCTGTGAAGGCTTGGTTATGGCAATTGTTCTGGGGGAATTCCTCTGTGACGTGCTTCATCTTTAAGTCCGCTGATCTTATCTTGAATGTCCTCGCGCTGTTTCTCTAGCCGCGCTAATTGATCCCGCCAATCATCCGGCTTCGACCACGTGTAGTGGCGCTCCTCATCCACTTGCTTCCCATCAATCGCATCACGCAGCTTTGTGATCTTCTCGTCGAGCGGAGGGATTTGCGCCTGAAGCTTTTCAATCTCGGTACGGTACCATTTCGCGTCTTTGCCTCCTCGAGGAGGCGCGGGATTCTGGCTCGGTTTTGCAGTATTTGGCTTTGGAGTGTTGAATGTGGAAATCGCGGAGTCTTCTCGCAGGCTGCCCACGTCTTCATTCGTCCATGTTTTCTTGGGCTTCACCTCAACGGGAGCAGAGGGCGGATTGGCCGTGGCTGCACTTGATGCTGGCGTTTGTGCAGGAGTGGCGGGCTTTGCAGCCGGGTCCTGTTGGCTCGATTGTCCCGATGGGCTCGTCTGGGCCGCTACTATCGGAGGACTATTAAGCGCGACAACTATGATTGCGATGAAAATGACGGCCCGTCGGTTCATGAGACCTCCGTGTGCCGCTTTCAGTCCCTCTCGCCGCTGCACATGATCAGCATGCGCCGGAGCTTGCGTCTGTAGCTACTTCATTTAACCCATCGCATGCCAAAAAGTTACGGAGCGCTTCCCATCGACTTGCCGCTCGCAAGCTCGACTTGCACTTGTGCCAGAGCCTCCTTCGCCCCGCCCACAAATCGATACTGGCTCGCTTCAACCAACTGGTGCTGCTCGAATGAGAAAAGAAATTTCCGCCCCGCAAAATCGTACTGATAGCGCGTCGGGAGCCAAACGCCGGCTGCAACTTCCGTTTGCTCCATCGAAAAGACTCCGCCGCGATAGAGTTTCCCCAAGATTCCGCCGCCGATAGAAATATCTCGCGTGATGTGGGCTTCGCCGCGCGCGAGTTGGTCGCTGGACGGGTCCACCCAGACCTTCGCAGTAACGTGTGTAAGGATTTCTTGCAGCATCGACTGCGGGCGGAAATTGGGATTGGGGTCAAGCTGGAAGACATCGCAGTCATAGCCATTCCACTTCTCGCGCCCCAGCGACTTTATCAGATAGGCATCGCCCGCGGCGTCCACCAGTTCGGCTCGGTCCCGCATACGTTTTTGGTGCTTTGCATTCGCAGCCCTGGTCCTCGAGTCGTTTGGCCGAAGCGCCTCTTTGAGTGCTTCTTCCACGGTTTCGAGTTCATGACGGTACTCCCCTGGGTCGATTGCCTTCCCATCGCTTTTCAGCAGTAGCTTCGCGCTGCCCATGCCGTTGGGAACAACTCGATAGGTCATGTCCTCAAGCGTCCTTGGATTCGCCCCACCCGTCCTATCGAGATGTCGTTCGATGCGCTCGTAATGTTCGAGCGCGTCGTCGTTGTTGTGCTGATTCGCAATTAGCCTTTTGGCTCGCTCGTGCAATTCTGCATCCGAGGGGGGCCGGATTGGGGAGTTTTCATGCGAGGCGGGGCGGGCGGAGGGCTTGGAATCCGGGCGTTGGCCTGCCGCAGCGGCTTGACTGAGGCCCAGCGCCAGACTCGGCAGTCCCACAACGTTAACCAACACCAAGAAAAGCAAGCGCTTCGGCATGTCCCATTGTCCTCTTTTGCGATTCTCAGCCTTTTCGGTCGATTGTAGGCTTACATTGTAGTCGTGTTTCCTAAGGATTGTTACAGACTGGCGGGTCAGGCTTTATCCTCTCCCCCCTGTATAGGATCCGCGATTTTCTGAACTTTTTCGGCACCCCATCCGTCTATTATAGTGAGTATGCAAAAGGCGTCCCATTACCTGACAGAAGCCCGGCAGTCCTCTGTTGCCCTGCAGGAGACCATCCGGCTTGCCCTCGACACCCTGCGAGCGCACAAGCTGCGCACCTTTCTGACTCTGCTGGGAGTAATCCTCGCCGTGACTACGCTGGTGGCTGTAATGTCCGTTCTCAACGGGTTGAATGTCTACGTTGCCGACAAGATAGCCAATCTTGGAGCAAACGCCTTCGTGATCGACCGAATTGGAATTGTCACGAACTTCGAGGAATGGAACAAAGCCCGTAAACGGCCTCCTCTGCACAACGATGATCTCGAAGCTTTGCGTGGCGGCATGCGGCTCGCCCAAGAAATTGCGGGCGAGCAGGACACCGTTGCTGACGTTCGTGCTGGCAACATCCTGAATGAAAATGTAACCATTCTTGGCGCGACGCCAGGCTTCGCGCCCATTCGCGAGATCGAAGTCTCCAATGGACGGCTTCTAAATGAAGCGGATGAAGCCCATCGCTCCAACGTGTGTGTGGTCGGCGCTGATGTGGCCAACAAGCTGTTCCCTGGCGCAGATCCGATCGGAAAGGAGATCCGCCCCGGACAGGGACAGTATGAGATTGTGGGCGTGGCCGTGCCGAAGGGTACGGTCTTTGGCCAACCACAGGACAATTTTGTGCTGATGCCCCTCAGCACTTATCAGAAGGTATGGCAGGCGCCGCAAGATTCTGTGACGTTTTTTGTGCAGTCGCGTACTCCCGAAGGCATGCCTGCTGCCGAAGACGAAGCCCGTGTAATCCTGAGGTCCCGGCGCCATGTCCCATACAAAGACGACGACAACTTCGCCATCATTGAGCCCAGTTCCATCATGGGGCTGTGGAACCGGATCACTGGCAACGCGTTCGGCATTGCCGTTTGGGTGACCTCTGTGTTCCTTGTCGTCGGAGGCGTGGTCATCATGAACATCATGCTTGCGAGTGTCACCGAGCGCACACGAGAGATCGGATTGCGGAAATCCTTGGGCGCGCGCCGGCATCACATACTGATGCAGTTCCTGGTGGAATCCGCTCTGCTTTCAGCGACGGGGGGAGCTTTGGGTGTGGCACTTGCCATCGGAATTGCACAACTTGTACGTGCCGTGACGCCCATCCCGATTTCGACGCCCTTCTTTGCCGTCATCATCTCACTTTTGCTTTCCACGGCTGTGGGGCTGTTTTTCGGTATTTACCCTGCCATGCGGGCATCACGCCTCGACCCAATCGAGGCTTTGCGTGCGGAAACATAATTTATGCGCGTTCGCCAAGACAATCGCGAGAATCTCTGGCTTGCGCTCGACACACTGCGAGCGCACAAGCTGCGTAGTTTCCTCGCCATCCTCGGCGTGATGATTGGCGTCGCCCTGATCATTCTGGTCGTCGGGCTGGTGCAGGGTTTTCGCATGGCGATTCAAGAGGAGATCATGGCCGCAGGTGTGGACACGGCCTTCATTGATCGCTTCGACCACCAAGGACCTAACAACGGCCGTCGCCCCTTGGAGGAGCGTCAGCGGCCCCAACTGACATTGGAAGATGGCTTGGCAATCCAGCAATTGTGTCCTGCCGTCAAGCAAGCGGCCGTTTCGGCGTTTCAATGGGAGCAAGTCCACAGCGCCCGATACCAGAAGAATGAGGTGCAGGGCGTGGAGTTTCGCGGCACGTTCCCTGCATACCTCGAAGTCTATTCAAACGCGACGATGAAAGCGGGACGCTTCTTCTCGGCAGCGGAAAACCAACACCGCGAAAATGTGGTCGACATTGGAGAGAGCACCGCCACGGCGCTTTTCCCTAGTGTCGAGGATGCGCTCGACAAGGAGATTCTCGTCGAAGGTTCAACCTTCCGCGTGATTGGTGTCTTTGAGAAACCGACCGGAGGCTTTGGAACAAACGATGAGGACCGTCGCGTAGTTATTCCCTTCTACACATTCATGAAACTCTTTTCCACAAGCTTCGACATCGCCATCCGCATCCTGGCATATCCCGGGAAGCTCGACACGGCTGTCGATCAAGTGCGGGAGGTTCTCCGCCGACGGAGAAACGTGCCCTACGACAAACCGGATAATTTCTCGGTTCAAACGCAATTGGACATGGTTAAACAGTTCAACGACATTATCGGGGGCGTGGTGCTTGTAATTGTGGTGCTCAGTTCCATCGGGTTGCTGATCGGCGGCATGGGCGTGATGAACATCATGCTCGTGTCAGTGACCGAAAGGACCCGCGAGATCGGCGTGCGCAAGGCAATCGGCGCTCGAAGAAGCGACATCACCTGGCAATTCCTGTTCGAAGCTATGACTCTGACCGGTGTCGGGGGGATCATCGGCATACTCATCGGCAGCGGCATTGTTTTTCTTATCCCACTGGTAAGCACACTTAAAGCCGTTGTTCCGGCCTGGGCTGTCATCCTCGGCTTCTCCGTATCTGTCAGCATCGGCCTCATCTTCGGTGTATGGCCCGCAACAAAGGCCGCCAAGCTGAATCCGGTCGAAGCCCTGCGGTACGAGTAGAGGAGATGTCCTCGAAGGGTATCCCTAGATCAATCCTGTTCCGAATCCCCTATCGATAAGAGGGAACGGTACTCACATCACTTCCTTTTCGATTCAAATCTCGGATCTACGTTAAGGCTTTAGCTCCACAACGGAGCTTTGGGGTGACAGGTGACATTTCCCGTCTCCATCAAGCACATAAGGGTAACCAGCGGGGTCAACGGGTATCCCTGTAAGCAACCCAGCATCTCGCATCTCTCTCGTGGAGGCCGGAAAGACGCCGAATCGCTTGCGATATTGCTCAGCAAGCTCGTTCAGTTCAGCCTCGTCTTCCTGCGCTTTCAACCCTTCGATTTCCTGAACTGCCTTCTTTCGCAAGTTTGGATCTTTCGTGGTCTCGTACAACTCAGACCAAATCGCACGTGACGTCTGGATCGAGCCGCCTTGCTCGGCAATCCGCGCTGCCATGAATTTCATCCACGGCGGCGCGCCGGATATTCTGCTTCCGGCCAGATAAGTGGCTGAGGCATTCGGATAATCGTTGAGGCGCCAGTAATACAGAAAGCCCATATCCATGTATAGACGCCACTCGCTAGGATTCGCGGCAATCCCTTTCTTGACAAGTTCGATAGCGAGGTCCGTACGCCCCGGTCCGGCACTGCCTCGCTCAGCAAGAAAGATTGAGCCAAAGCGATATGCCACGATGAGCTTTGGATCGAGCGTCGTGGTGATGTCGAGCAACGGCGCGAGCAGTTCGTAGTTCGCACCCTTCGTACCCATTCTCTCCCCGTAGTATTGCACGGCGCGCGTCCAGTAAATGTTCGCCAACAGCGATTCATATCCCAGGCTGAGCTCTTTCAGCACGTGTCCCGAGCGCAACACGAGCTCTTCCTTCTCTTTGGCTGCGGTTCGCATCTCCGCGTCGATGCGAACCTGCAGTGCGGCGATTGCCGCAAACAAAAGCGGTGTGGCAATGATGGCAGCGCTGACCGTGCGAGTTAGCTTGGATTCACTCATTTCAAATTGCGCCGAGAGAACACGGCGGAGGCGCCGAGGAGAACCAGGGCGGCATAAAGCAGCGTGTAAAGTGTGTTCTGCCAGATGAGCGAAAATGGAATCGAATCGCCATGCGCTGCTGCGGCCACCACGTTGAAATTGTGGAAGTTCGGAAGCAGAAAATAGAGGACGCGTGTTGTTCCCTCGATGACAGGGTTGCGCGTCATCTCTCCAAATTCGTGTATGTCCTTTGCAAATACGCCGGTAACGTATGCTCCCAGCGTAAACAAGGTTGAAAGCATCGGGCTCGAAAAACACGAAAAGAACAGCGCGAACGCAGTCACCAGTGCCAGTTCCAACAAGATGAAATAGATACCGACAACCACGGAGAGATCTGAGCGCAGGAATGGCCGGCCGACGTAGAACAGCGCGGCCGCCAATCCGAGTGCCATCAGAGAAGTGTTGACGGCCAGCGTCAAGAGCAGGCCAGCGTACTTCCCGACAAGGAATTCCCACCGATAAATGGGTTTCGAGAGCAGGCTGTACAACGTGCGCTTTTCAATTTCCTTGTAAACAAGGCCCACCCCCATGAAGATTGCCATGACGAGGCCGAAGACAGAGATCGCTGATAGTCCAAGATTGATGATCACCAGCCTTTCGATTCCGATTGAGATTTGCCCGACCAAGATCGCGGCGCCCATCATCATGAGCGCAAAAATCACCAAGTTATACAGGACGCGGTCCCGTACCGCCTCGCGAAATGTGTTTATGGCCACCGCCCCCGACATCATCTTCATGGACGGTTCACCCCAGCCGTTCCAGAGGCGTCAGGCCCACCGACGAGCTGCAGGAAATAGTCTTCCAAGGTGGGGCGAACCGGCAAGACAGAAAGAATTCGCGCATCGTACCCTCGCAGTTGTTCCAGAGTTGCATAGAGTTCAGCCTCCTGCACCTCAACGCGGTACCGCTCGCCAATCTTCGTGGCGCGGCCCGGCAGATTCGAAGGCAGCGCGCGACCCTCGCGCGCCTCGAACAGGATCTCCATGCCCAGAACTTCGATCGAGACGATCTCCTCCGGCGCGCCAACTCCCTGCAGTTTTCCCCTATGCAGTACTCCCACCCGGTCACAAAGCATCTCGGCGTCGGACAGGATATGAGTTGAAAAGAAGATCGTGCGCCCCTGCTTCTTGAGGTCGAGGATGATATCGCGCACCTCGCGCCGGCCAACCGGATCAAGGCCGGACATCGGCTCGTCCAGAAAAATCACTTGCGGATCATGCAGGATCGCCTGCGCGATCCCAACCCGCTGGAGCATGCCCTTCGAGAATTTTCGAAGCTGAAGGTCGGCTGCTTCCGCAAGGCCAACTCGGTTGAGCGTCTTCGCGACGCGTTCCCTCCGCTCCGCAGGTGGGTAGCCGGAAAATTGAGCGTAGTAATCGAGCAGCTCGCCCGCCGTCAGGTAATCATAGAAATAAGGCTGTTCCGGCATATACCCAATCTCGCGGTGCATCCGAATGTCTTCGATCGAGCGACCCCGAATGCGCGCCATGCCCGCCGTGGGGAAGATCAGCCCCATCAGGAGTTTCAGCGTCGTCGTCTTGCCTGCGCCATTTGGTCCGAGGAAACCAAATACTTCTCCCTCGTCGATTTGCAGTGTGAGGTTGTCGAGCGACCGGCGCATCCGCTTGTGCCAGAAGCCCACGGGATAGTCTTTCGTGAGGCCCAATATCTCAATAGCAGCTCCGCTCATGGGGGATATTATTTATCTTTCCCGACTCAAATCATCATGTCAATCCATCCGTTGTTGATGGACTCGACACCTTCAGGAACGTCGCGTGCGAAGGGAAATGAACCAGCGCAATGGGATCCAGGCTGTCGCGCGACCATCGGCGTGCTGCCGGAAAGTTGCCTGCTACGATTGCTGACACCAAAATCACCGCAAGTCCAATGATTTTCAGATACTTCGGACGATTAACGCACTCCATCTGCAATTCGAGCGAGAAACGTGGCGTTGAAGATGCCGGCACACGTACCACAACGAATAGATACTTTCGACAACATCAACCAAACATTTTGTGGTTCCGCGTCGATTTTTTCTTGACAAGTTTTCCACAACCCATAATACTTCGCACCCAGACTCGGGGGAATGTGAATTGGCCGCGGTGAGAGTCGCCCGGCCGATCAACGACGCAAACGGACCTGGTTCAACCGAATATCAACTGGGGATAACCCCAACACACCGCGCAGCTGTGGATATGTGCGGCATAGCTGGGCTTTTCCCATTTTTCGGCGTGCGCCATTTGAATGCGGTCCGTCGCCTGCTGTTTTCTTCCCCGATTTCGAGTCTCGTGTATCTCACGATACACTGGAAGACCCCGGGCAGCGGCAGATCGGAGTAGAATGATTAGGTCACTCTCCTGCACGCTACCTTGGCATACAATTCGGCGGCACGACTGCCGGCGCGGAGACAGAGATGGCTGAAACGAGAATGGCATTGAACGGGCAAATCGAGACGGCACACGCAACACGGCGCACCACGGGACTGGAGTTCCAGCGCCGGTTCACCGACGGAAAGATATCTCCCTTCGACCGGGTCGAATGGGAGCATCGAACTGCACTCATCAGCAATGATAAGGGCCAGGTCATATTTCGTCAGGAGAACGTCGAGGTTCCCAAGCCGTGGTCGCAGACAGCCACGAACATCGTGGCTTCAAAATACTTCCACGGAAAGCCAAATTCGGCCGAGCGAGAAACGTCGCTCCGCCAGTTGATTCGACGCGTCGTGGACACGGTTGTCCGCTGGGGTGAAGAGGGCGGCTATTTTGTCAGCGCGGAATCCAGGAATGTTTTTCGCGATGAATTGACTCACCTGCTGGTCGAACAAAAGATGGCCTTCAATTCGCCCGTCTGGTTCAACGTCGGTGTCCAGGCCAAGCCGCAGTGTTCGGCGTGCTTCATCAACTCCGTCCAGGACAACATGGAATCGATCATGAACCTGACAAAAACGGAGGGGATGCTCTTCAAGTGGGGATCCGGCACGGGAACGAACTTCTCAACATTGCGTGGCAGCCACGAGTCGCTTTCCGGCGGAGGCATCGCCTCCGGGCCGGTCAGCTTCATGAAGGGGTTCGACGCCTTCGCGGGAGTGATCAAGAGCGGCGGGAAGACGCGCCGCGCCGCGAAAATGGTGATCCTCAATGTCGACCACCCGGACATCGTGGAATTCATCCAGAGCAAGATGAAGGAAGAGCGCAAGGCCCACGTCCTGATCGCGCAGGGTTACGACAGCTCGATCGACGGCGAAGCATATTCCTCCGTCTTTTTCCAAAATGCGAACCATTCCGTTCGCGTCACAGATGATTTCATGCGCGCCGTGCAAGAGGACCGCGATTGGTGGACCCGCAATGTCAATGACGGTAAACCACTCGAAAAATTCCGCGCTCGCGACCTGCTGCGCGAGATGGCCGATTCTGCCTGGCACTGCGGTGATCCCGGAATGCAATACGACACGACGATCAACCGCTGGCACACCTGCAAGGCCACTGACCGCATCTATGCCTCCAATCCGTGCTCGGAGTACATGTTCCTTGACGACACCGCTTGCAATCTCGCGTCGCTAAACTTGCTGAAGTTCCTAGGATCGACCGGACAATTCGACACAGAAGGATTCCGCCACGCCGTGGATATCACGATCACCGCGCAGGAAATCCTGGTCGACAACGCCAGCTATCCCACAGAGCGAATCGCGCGCAACTCGCATGACTACCGCCCGCTTGGTCTTGGATACGCAAATCTCGGCGCCCTGCTGATGTCGCTCGCTCTTCCTTACGATTCCGACGGCGGCCGTGATTTCTGCGGCGCCATCACCGCGCTCATGACCGGCGAAGCCTATGCCCAGTCGGCACGCATGGCCGAGCGGATGGGCCCGTTTGCCGGCTACCTGCGCAACCGCGAGGCCATGATTGACGTCGTCCGCATGCATCGCGACGCGCTTCGCCCCATCAAGGAAGAAAACGTGCAGCCTTCGCTGCTTCGGGCCGCGCAGGAGTCGTGGGACAAGGCGCTCGAGCTTGGCGAGAAATTCGGCTACAAGAATTCCCAGGTTTCCGTCCTCGCGCCCACGGGCACGATCGGCTTCATGATGGATTGCGATACGACCGGAATCGAACCGGACCTCGCGCTCGTGAAGCAGAAGCGACTGGTGGGCGGCGGTGTCATCAAGATCGTGAACAACACCGTCCCACAAGCTCTGATGAGTATGGAATACCCGCCGGAGCAAGTGGCGCAAATCGTGGACTACATCGACGCAAACGGCACGATCGAGGGAGCGCCAGGGCTGAATCCGGATCACGTGCCGGTCTTTGATTGTTCGCTCGCGCCCGCTGGAGGCGGCCGCTCGATCACGTGGCGTGGCCATCTGCGCATGATGGCCGCCGCGCAACCTTTCCTCTCCGGCGCGATCAGCAAGACAATCAACATGCCGGAAGAGTCCACCGTGGAAGACATCATGGAGGCTTACACGGAGTCCTGGACGCTCGGCCTCAAATCCGTAGCCATTTACCGCGACAATTCCAAGCGCTCGCAACCGCTTTCCGCTTCCGGTAAGAAGGACGAGGAGAAGCCTGCCGCAGCCGCAGCTCCGGCAGCAAAGCTTGAGCCGCCCTCTCCCGAGCAGCAAGAGCTTTTTGCGCGAGCAAGACGGCGCAAGTTGCCGAACGAGCGTACCTCGATCACGCACAAGTTCTCAATTGGCGGACATGAGGGTTACCTCACGGTCGGGAAATACGAGGATGGCGCACCCGGCGAAATCTTCATTAAGATGGCCAAGGAGGGCTCCACGCTTTCCGGAATCATGGACGCCTTCGCCCTCTCTGTTTCGATCGCGTTGCAATACGGTGTGCCGCTGCGCGCGCTTGTGGATAAATTCGTGAATTCGCGCTTCGAGCCCTCAGGCTATACAGGCAATCCGGAAATCCGCTATGCCAAATCGATCGTGGACTACATCGGGCGCTGGCTTGGCGGCAAATTCATCTCGCCGGACTATTTGGATAACAACGGCTCCGTTGCAGAAGAAGATGTCGCACCGGCAACTGGCCCGGTGGCAACTGCGAAGGGAGACGCTGCCGCAAGAACTGCGGAAGCACAACCTTCCAACCGGATGCGCGCCGCGGTCGACGACGCACCTTACTGCTCCGAGTGCGGCATGCTGATGACCCCGAATGGCAGTTGCTACAAGTGCGCGAATTGCGGCAGTACATCCGGCTGTAGTTAGAACAACTTGACACGGGTTTCATGAGAAGGCGTTCGCGAAAGCGGACGCCTTTTTTTGTGGGCTAATGGGCCGTGGCGCAAGAAAGTTGGTCAAATGTGAGGAGGGAACAAAAAAAGAGGGGGTCCCGTGGACCCCCTTCATGCTCTACCCCCAAGATTCCGGTTTCGGCGCGGCGAAACCGGCCCACCCCGGGAAAAGAGACAGCCGGGTCTCATAGATTGCACGCAGCTTGCCAACTACCGAGATGTCTCGGAATATCTCGTAATGTATTGCCCCAGCTTCACTTAGTCAGTGGCGACACATCGCCCAGACGGGCACGGGAAAACACAAATACAATTTCTGATAGCTTCCATCATCTTTTTCTATGTACTTTGGAAGATAAGTATGTCAACTGCGGAGCATGAACACGACCGTAATGGTTGTGTCGACCGCGACTGGTTCGCCTAGCAGCAAGGTCGGTCTGTATCGCCACCTCTGCACAGCTTGCATGCTTGGTTCGATGAGGTCGGGAGGCCCACTGATAGGTTCAAGGTGTTCGATCGTCCCATCCACGTCGATAGTGGCGTGCAGAATCACCTTCCCTTGAATTCCCTGCTCTTTAGCTTCCTGCGGGTAGATGGGAATGACCTGGCAAACGAGCTGTGTAGCCTGGACGTTCCCTCCCACGCTGATCACTCGGGTCTTCTTAGGAGACGGGCCTGTGGACTCCGATTGACCAGAGCCCACGAGGTTAGCCCGCTGGATTTGTGCGTCCTCTTTTCGCAGATTTCCCACATAACGAAATCCGCCACCGACGTAAGCGAAGTATTTCCAAATGGACACTGTCGATGAACCATCCGAAAAACGCACGTCGTACAAAACCTCTGGCCGTTGGCGAAGAAACAAAATGGAGTATTCCTCCGGTGTTGTCGGACCATTGCAGGAATCGTCCAGAAGAACGGCTTGGACATAGACCTGTTTCTGTTGGAACATTTCCGCCAGCATGTTGGGGGCGCCGAGTTCGATTTGGCTCCGCGCTCGGTCAGACGCTGCTGCAAGCGCTCGCCCCCTCTCCTCTCCAAAAACGGATTTGAACCAGTTTTCCGCCTCGGGGAGTGCGAGCGACTTTGCGTACAAGGCAAGCCCTTCGTATTCTCCCTTTTTCCCAAGCTTCATCATGTCCTTCACGAGCCTTTCGAGCCCCGCCAAAGTGTTTGGGTACGATGGAATGGTGGTGTTCGCCGCTGCGGGTGTTAGAGCCGTCGATGGAGAAGCGCTCTGTTGAGAAGCCTTGGCCGCTGCCCCAGAGACAATCAAGTAGAGGATTAAGAAGGAGGAGCCAATAATCTCGATTCGCACGGCCAACCTCCTCGTCTCGTGTTGGCGGACGAGAGGACAGGACTCATATAGTGCAAATCTCAGTTCAAGGCAATCGGGGGTTACGCACCAATGGAAGAGCGGAGGGCCGAAGCAAGGGCATCGGTCCAGCGGTGGACATCTTCGTCGCGTTCAGCTTCGACCATCACCCGGGCGAGCGGCTCGGTCCCCGAATAACGCAGATTGACGCGACCGGAGTTTCCGAGCGCTTTTTGCGCCTCCTCGAGCAAGTGGGCGACGCCGGGAAGGGAATTGAGAGGCGGTTTTGACTGGACACGCACGTTGACGATCTCTTGCGGAAATACTTTCAGATCGGCGGCAAGCGCATCCAGCGGCCCCGCAAGGGAAACGATCGAAGCCATCTTGACCGTAGTGAGCATGCCATCTCCGGTGGTAGCATCGTCGAGAAACAAGATGTGGCCCGACTGCTCACCGCCAAGATTCGCTCCGATGCGCAGCATTTCCCCAAGAACATAACGGTCGCCAACATCGGTGCGAAGAAGCTTGAGCCCGGATTTTTCCAGAACTCGCTCGAGTCCAAGATTCGCCATCGTCGTGCCGACGATCACATTTCCCCTCAGCAAGCCGGCGGATTTCATGTAGCGTCCGGCAACCAGCAGCACACCATCGCCATTTACAAGTTTCCCAGAATCGCTCGCGAAAATGGCCCGGTCGGCATCGCCATCGAAAGCTACTCCGAGCGCGGCGCCGGTTTCGACGACGCGCTTCTGCATTGCCTCGGGATGCAGCGACCCGCAACCTGCGTTGATGTTTCGACCATCGGGCGCATCGTTCATTGCAAACACATTCGCACCGAGCGATCGAAATAGCTCAGGAGCGAGCTTGCTCGCCGCGCCATTCCCGCAGTCGAGCACGATTTTCATTCCCGAGAACTTTGCGCCGGGAAGAACCCCTTTGCGCAATCCCGCCAGGTAGTCCTCGTGCAACTTTGCGTCAACATCCAATCGCGTCTTGCGCCCTGGTGGCGCAGGCGACTTCGTGGATAGAATGATTTCCTCGAGCTCTGCCTCCGTCGCGTCCGGAAGCTTCATACCTGATGAGGAAATAAGCTTGACCCCGTTATCGTGGTATGGATTGTGGGAAGCTGAAATTACCACGCCCGCGCTGAATCCCTCACGTTTGACGAGCCACGCGACCCCGGGGGTCGTCAGAACGCCAGCAAAGTCGGGCTCAACGCCCGCCGTTCGAAGCCCGTGCGCTATGAGTTCGGCGATATGCGGCCCCGATTCGCGCGTGTCCCGGCCGATCAGGACCCGGGGCCTGGCTCCGTCCAAAGCTCCATGCGAGCGAAGGTGTTGGCCAAGAGCAATCCCAACGAGATTCAGCGTGCTGTCGTCGAGCGGATAGGTTCCCGGGATTCCGCGTATGCCATCAGTGCCGAACAACTTCTTAGCCATATGATCAGAGTCCCCTAGGGCAGCTAGCCAAGCCTGTCATTCTATCATCGCGGCTGCTGGTTTCGGGCGAACCGAGCCTCAATCCAGCGCGAGAGTACCCGGAAACCGCGACGCCATTGTACATGCGGGCACCAACCCGCTCGCCAGCCTGCACATGTGCTATCGTACAAAAATGCCAAACGGGGAAACGAAGGCCCTTGCCAGCAGTTCCGCCAGCGGGCGAATTATTGCCGCCGGGATCGTTGTCGCTTTCTGTTACTTCGCGTCGACGGTGCTTGTGACACTACTGGTTTCTGTTCTGATGGCCTATTTCCTCGACCCTGTGGTTGGCTGGATGGAGAATTGGCGCATTCCGCGGGCGCTCGGTTCGCTGTTGGTGGTGCTGGTTACTCTGGCGCTACTGGTCGTGTTGGGCTGGTCACTGGTGGATCGCGTCGATCAGTTCGGACGCGACTGGCCAAACTACCGCAAACCGCTTCGCGCCGCAGCCGAAACGCTTCAGAAAAGAATGGAATTGTTCGAGGCGCGCGTTTCCGATATTGAGCCTGCCCAGCACCCTGGTCATCCCGTGGTGGAAACGGAATCCCACCCGGTGCGTACGGCGTTGCTTGAAAAACTCGGTTCGTTATATACATTCCTTCTTGCAGCGACGTTCGTGCCATTCCTCCTTTTCTTTATGCTGGCCGCTAAACGCCAAATCTGGCACGCCACTATGCAGTTGTTCCCTCCCACGCAGCGTACGCAAGTGAAGCAGGCGCTGTCGGATGTTACGCAAGTGCTGCGGAGCTATGTCATTGGAACGGCGTTAGTCGGGTTGATTCTCGTCGTCTCAAGCTGGCTATTCTTCTGGGGAATCGGTCTTGATTTTCCGTTCTTGACGGGGCTTGTCTCCGGCCTCTTCAACCTCGTTCCATATCTTGGCGTTGTTCTCGCGTGGACTCCGCCGCTCTTGATTGGCCTCAAGCAATTCCACACGGTGGGACCGTTCCTCGGTATTTTCGCCATGCTGGCCTTTCTGCATCTCATCACGGCGAACTTCTTGATCCCTGCATTGATCGGCTGGCGCGTCCGGCTGAATGCCTTGGCACTCACCGTGGCATTGCTGTTCTGGGGATGGCTATGGGGTGCCGTTGGTTTGATCCTTGCGATTCCCATCACAGCGGTCATCAAGGTTATTTGCGACCACGTGGAAGGCTGGCAGCCTGTCGGCCGCTGGCTGAGCGCCTGACATCCGGCTGTCATGAACTCTATTTCAATCCTCATTTACCAGGACGGTGCAAACGTTCGACCATGTCGCTGAGTGCAGCAGGGTCAGTCGTTTCCTGAAATAGTCGAATCGCAGCAATTCCTCTTGCACCGGCGCCAAAACACTGTGCAGCGTTTTCTACGTTCATTCCGCCAATTGCTATCACAGGGATCTGCAAAGCGCGGCAAATTTCGCCGAGCCGCGCAAGCCCTTGTGGTGGCCCGAATGCACGCTTCGAAGGCGTGTCGAAGATAGGACCGAAGAAGACGTAACTTGCGCCAGTCTCTTCTGCTTCTTGCGCCTCCTCAAGGCTGTGGCAGGAGACGCCGATCAGGAATTCTGCCGGGGCCTTTCCACTGCGACACCAACGGACCACATCCCCCGCAGCCATGGATTCGCGACCGAGATGGACACCGGCGGCGCTCGCCGCGAGCGCCACATCGAGCCGATCATTCACGACGACAAGGACTTCTTGGCGCGCCTCGTCCATCACTGACCCCACGATTGATTCCGCCACTGCCTGCCGCGAGAGTTCGAGAAGTTCTCGTGCTTGCAAATCTCTCTCACGAATCTGCACCCAGTCAACGCCAGCGATCATCGCAGCGTGAATCCTTTCGATCACGCTGCCGGCAGGGCTCCCAGGGTCCAGGGATTTCCTGTCCGTGACGTAGCAGACGATCGATCTGTTAGTCGGGGTTAACAACTGTGTGGATCCGAAATCGAAACGATGCGACCGCGAGCAAAACGTCCATGATGCCTAATCCAGAAACCGCCCCGCGCAAATAAGCGTTCTTCAGGAACAGTGCTAGGGGCGGGTACTGAAAGAGAAAATAATTCATGTCCCAGTAGTCGGACCACGGCACCAGGATCAACACCATCCCGAGTTCCAGCCAAAACAAGAAGATCACAACGCGCAGGATGCGTTTCATCATCAGGATAGGATTATGGGAGATTTACCACAGGGTGGCAACAGTCAGCGTTTCTGAAGCATGGCGATGCGCTCGGCCACGTCCCGGTAGTCAATATTCATTGCGTATACCTGGCGGAAATTCTCGAGCGCCGCTTCGGATTCCCCGGCCATTTCCTGCGCCACGCCGAGATCGTAGTGCAAGGCGAGCAGCGACTCGTGCTCGAGCCCCGGCACCTCCAGAGCGCGCTGATACCACAGGCTGGCTATCTTCGGTTCGCCTTTGTCCATGAAGGAAAGTGCAAGGAGAGTCGCGCAGTTCATTGCATAGCTGAAAGGCTTCCCGTTCTGCACTGCCTTGGCCACCTTCTGGAACTCGCCAATGGCTTCATCGAGCAGCCCCATTTCACGGTAGGCGATGCCGAGATTGTAGTGCGTCTCCAAGTCTTCTTCTTCCTCGCCCAACTCGTCCAGTTCACTTCGGAACTCCTGAAAGACCTCCGCCAATTGGTTCAGATCTCCCACCGATGGCTCAGGAACTGGCGGGGGAGTACCCACAGTCTCCGGTGCGGCCGCGACAATCTCTGGCACACCTTCAGCGGGTTCTTCGGCTGCGGTCGCGGCTGCTGGCTCAGCGGCCGGAGCCACTAGGTCGTCGATTTCCGCCACGAGGTCACTGAGAAAGTCCTCGCTCGTAGTGACACCCGGTTTGCTCTCGACAGTCGTGCTCTCCGGCGTCAGCTCGATTTCAAAATCACGAGTCTGGGCAGCCGGCGCCACCGTTTCCACCGCTGGCTCCTCGATCAGTTCGATGGATGGCTCCTCGCCGGTGTCTTGGATCTCGATTACCTCGGGCTCGGCTTCCGGCTCTTGCGTCGCCGCCACTGGCTGCGGCTCCGAGGCCACTTCGGCGTGTTCAGGCACCTCCGGGGCTTGTTCTGGAGGGACTTCTTCTTTCGCAGGTTCCCGCGGTTCGATGACCTCCCTCGACATGGCCTCCCATTCGTCCGAGAGGTCCACTTCCTCGCTAGCCATGACTGGTTGTGGCTCGGGAGGCGCAGGGGCCGCAGCCGGGGGCTCCGGAGGAATCGGTTCCGGCGGCGTTGCTGGTTCCGCTTCGAGTGGTGCGACAGGAATCTCAAACTCAGCATGTACGGGCGGTGGAGGTTCCGAAACCACCTGAGGCGCTTGAGTAACTTCCGGCGGGGGAGCTTCCACCGTGGGAGGCGCTGCAACTTCCGGCGGTGCGGCTGGAGCGGCCGGCGGAGCGGAAGGCAATTGGTCGGAAGTTAACCCCGCGACCTTCTGGAATCTCTGCCGCAATTCGGCGAACCGATCGGCGTTGACGTTGTCGTTTCGCTCCCGATGGATCTGTTCAAGCTGTGCGGCCAACTCAGCAGTTCGGCGGTCGTTGCCTGCGCCGAGATAAAGGTCCAGGAGCCGTTCCAGTGTTGGTGTGTGGCGCGGCGCGCGCTCAAGAACATTTTCGAGAAGGTGCGTAGCCTTTTGTGTAAGCCCGTAACTCGAGAAGAGGTCTACATCCGTGAGGGCCTGGGCAATGTAGCGCTCGGTCTCTTCATCAAAGACTTCCTCGGCGGCAGGCTCGTTTGCCGGAGCGGCTTCCTTCGGCGTTTCCGCCAGCTCCGTCTCAAACACCGGCGCCGGCAGCGTTGTGGTCATCTCTTGGGCAGCCTGCGCACCTCCGCTGCTGCGCGCTCGCAGCTCATTCAGCCGCGCCACCAAGCGTTCATCGTCCTTGTTCCTGTCGATCAACTCCAAAAGCAATTCCTCTGCGCGCTGAAAATTCCCTGACGCCGCGTAAGCGTCGGAAAGCTTGCTCAGCATGTCGGAAAGCCTGAAGGAATCGCTCGTGTAGCGACAGAAGTCCGCGAGCATTTCAAGCGGCTCGATATCATTGGGTAGATGATCCGCGGCACTGGAAAGCAATTTCAAGAACTTGTCCTGCTCGCTCGCTTCGATCATGGGAGCTCGGAGTTCGCGCAGCAGCGGGAGTGCTTCGCGGGCCTTCCCAGTTTCAACCAAAGCCTCTCCAACTTTGTAAAGCAGTCCAAAATGCTCGTGACCCCGCTGCAGCTGCTTGCGCGCTCGTTCCGCTGCGTTTTCCGGATGACCTGACTTCAACTCCAAATCCAAGAGCAGGGTGGTGATTTCGGCCCCCGCATCTGCTTCGGGATGTGTCTTGAGCACGGCAATCGCTTGTGCGTCCTTATCCGCCGCCGTAAGCGATTTCCCCTTCAGGAGCAGTGCGGCTGGATTGCCAGGATCGACTTCCAGCGCCCGCTCAACTAGTTTTACGGCTTCCTCGGTCTCGCCTCGGCCGAACAACCGCTGCGCATAATCGAGATATGTTTGGGCCGCTTCCTTTTTCTGGCCCATCACGTTGTAGAGCTCGGCCAGCCGCAGTTGCACGCGCGGGTTCTCCGGCTCGACATCGAGCAGACGATGCAATACCTCGACAGCCTTTGAAGCGTGATTCGCCTTCAGGTGTGCTTCCGCGATTTGAAGAAACAGCGGGCGCGCTTCGCTCAGTACGCCCTGCTGGATGTAGAGGTCGGCTAGACGTTCAAGCGGAACAAGTTCGGCCGGCGCCAGCTTGGCAATTTTCCTGTAGATTGCGATAGCTTTGCTGTTGAAGCCATCGTTCAGGTAAATCTCCGCCAGTCTTTCGAAATACTCGATGGCTTGCGGCATATCTCCTTGCCGGGCAAAGAGATCGCCAACGGTCATTAGCGTGGCCTGATCTTTCGGGTCATTGCGCAGGATTTGCTGGTATTCAGCAATGGCTTGGGCGACTTTGCCCTGGTTGAGGTACTTCAGGGCGCTTTCGAGTGCTTTGCTTTTGTTAAACGCCATGGATGAATTCGCTAGCTCCCCGACTGCGCCTGCCCCCGGCAGCATGCTGAGGCGACAACTCCGACTCTGCTAGGAAGGTTAGCATGCGCGAAAAACAAGGGTCAACGAATCGGGTCGTCCAAGGTGAGCAAGGGGATAACAGGGCGAAAGCTGCCGTTAGGCCTTCATGGATCCAAGATTGGAGAGAGCGAGGAGGTTACAAGCGGCAGTGGCTCCTGCTTCGCGCCTGTCGCCCAGCACGCCGCTTCGCGCACCGGGGCGTACGAAAAGCGATGCAAGGGGGAGGGACCGAATCGCCGCAGTGCCTCAAGATGATCCGCAGTGCCATAGCCCTTGTTCCGCCCTAGTCCGTATTGTGGATATAGTTCGCTCAATTCCTCCATACGCCTGTCGCGTTCGACTTTTGCAAGGATTGATGCCGCTGCAATGGAAACCGAGCGCGCGTCGCCATGAATCAAGGCCTTTTGCTCAATGGGCAAATCGATCTCTATCGCATCCAACAGGAGAAAATCCGGGAGGGGACGAAGTTGCAGGACAGCAGCGACCATCGCCTGCCGGCTTGCCTGGTAGATATTCCAGGCATCAATCCGGCTGGCGTCAATTTCCGCAACCGCCCAGGCCAAGGCATGCTGGCGAATGCGCTCGGCGAGTTCACATCGGCGTTCCGGGCTCAGTTTCTTTGAATCATCAAGGCCGACGATCCGCCGCCGCGGGTTTAAGATCACTCCGCCCGCAACAACCGGACCAAAAAGGGAGCCGCGTCCAGCTTCGTCCAATCCGGCGATGCGTTGCCAGCCGCGCTGGCGCGCTCGGCGCTCGTAGCGGGAACAGCAGAGCCTTGCCATCGACCAGGAATTTTAGCACATCGTCCGAATTGTGATGCGGGTTCCTAGCCGGATGATTTCGAGAATCCGCATTAGCCTGTGGAAAATCGCCGGTGTTCTCTGCAACCCTATGCCTGAAACAAAAAGCCCGCCCCAGCGAACCGGAGCGGGCTTGAATTCCAATAGTGCCTGGGTCTATTCGGTGGAGCCAGCCTCTCCGACAACATCGAACTTCTCGACACGTTTGATGCGGGCCGCCTTGCCCTTGCGCGCGCGAAGGTAATTCAGCTTGGCGCGGCGAACGCGACCCTGGCGAACAACTTCGATCGAACTGATCGCCGGCGAATGCAAAGGGAAAATGCGCTCCACGCCGATCCCGAAGCTCACGCGGCGCACCGTGAAGCTTTCACCCGAAAGCTCACCGCGGCGCTTCATCACAACGCCCTCGAACGGCTGAATGCGTTCCTTCTCGCCCTCGCCCTCCTTCAAGCGAACGTGTACGCGGACCGTGTCCCCAGGGCGAAACGCGGGATAATCTTTGCGAAGTTGGGACTCCTGCACTTTGGCAATCATCGGCTTCATGGCTCGTTTTCCCGGCAGACCCACTCAGGCGGGGCCAGCACACAACACACAAACGTTAATTATAACGAAATCCCCCTACTCTGCCTATACGAATGTGGAGGCACTTCTGTCTATCGCACAGGAATCTTATCTGGTCAGGGATGCGTCGTCACGGACAATAGTGCCCGCCTCAGCGTCCGGTTGAGTGCTCGAGGATTTCACTTAATAGGCGCCCATCTTCGGAGTTGAGCCCAGCCCCTTCGAGCAGGTCAGGGCGATTGCGCAGAGTCTTTTCAAGGGCCTTCTTGCGGCGCCAGCGGCGGATTTCTTCATGATTTCCACTCATGAGAACTTCCGGAACCTCGTAACCTCGAAATGACGGCGGGCGCGTGTAGTGCGGGCAGTCCAATATCCCGCAACCTGCGGCTCCTGATTGACTATCCGCGATGAGTTGCTTGAGATTTGAAGCCAACCGAAACGCGTCATGTGGCACCGGTCCTGCCTTATCGTCGAGCGCGTCATTCCCGCTAAATGATTCATTCACGGCAGAGTCCTCGTTCCCAAGCGCACCGGGCATGAGACGCGTGACTGCATCTACCACCATCGCTGCGGGAAGCTCGCCGCCGGAAAGCACAAAATCGCCGATCGAGATTTCATCCGTGGCAAGGTGTTCCGCTACGCGTTCGTCCACTCCTTCATAGCGGCCACACAGCAGCATGACCCATGGAAACTCCGCCCATCGCCGCGCTGTCTCCTGGCGAAATAGCTTCCCTGCTGCCGAAAGAAGCACGATGGCCGTTCCATGACTCGCCGTCGGACTCCCGCCGCCCAACAGTTTTTCGACCGCCTCAAACAATGGCTCCGGCTTCATCACCATGCCCTCGCCGCCCCCGAAGGGACGGTCATCCACAGTGCGATGCCGGTCGTGCGTGAAGTCGCGAAGATCGTGGATGTGCGTTTCTATGAGCCGAGCTTCTCGCGCGCGCCGCACAATCCCGTAATCGAACGGTCCCCCGAAGAATTCCGGGAAGATTGTCACGATGTCAAATCGCATCTCTGCCCCTGGCTCGCCTTACACCAAGAATCCACCTTGGAACTTCCCTGCAATATTGCACATACGCTGCGCCCATTTTCCTTCGTAATATCGGCTCTTCGTAAAACACAACAAAGGAGTGAAACGCAACTGTGACGGCTGCAGCATATCCCAGGAGCCATGCGGATTCAAAAAGGAGACTCTCTCCGAGGAGGATCGATAGCACGCTCACGTACATCGGGTTCCGCGTGCATTTGTACAACCCCTGAACAACGAGGACCTTCGGCGGATCGACCGGAGCAGGAGTTCCTTGCCCCTTGCGTGCAAAATCGAGTGCACACCAGAAGTAGCCGCTAGTTCCCAGCGCGATGATAAGAAGCGCAGAGATTCCACCCAGGTTCACAGAGAAGCTGTGGTGATGAACCCTTGGAAGCAGAAGAAACAGCGGCACCCACAGAGTCACTGTTCCCGGCACGAGAACAGTGAACACCGCCAGCTTCAATAAGGTTGTGACGAGCGCAAGCCGAGATTGCTTTGCTGTTTCCATATGAGCCGACGCAAAGAATCGGACGTCGCACTATGGAGCCATCTTACGCGACTGAGGCGATTTCTGGGAATCGCGCTAGAGCGTTTCACTTGTTAAGGTTGCGAAGACCTTCGGGAAGGACAACTTCAATTCGCCGCGCCTCTGTGTCAACATGCGCGCAAATCTCCTGCGCAAGGGGGATCAGAATCTCACCCTGCCGCGAATCCACGGCAAGTAGCGGCGTCCCAGCGATATTTTCTCCCGTGACGAGGACATCGCGAACAAGCCCAACTCCAGCGCCTTCCTTCTCGCACACCTCGCAACCAATCAAATCCGAGATGTAGTAGCTGCCTGGCGGAAGTGGCGCGCGCTTGGTAAGTGGAATCTGTACCTGGAGGCCCACCAGCTTTTTGGCATCCGTGATGCAGTTTGAACCTTCGATCTGAAGGATTGCTTGTCCGCCACGGCTCTGACTAAGCCAACAGGAGAGGATTGCCACATGCCGCGGGTCCGATCGGCCGTCCCACAGTTCCGCCGCCGAAAGGTGGCACATCCGATCGGGAAAATCCGTGAGGATCTCCGCGGCCACTTCTCCGCGCCGTCCATGCGGACGCACAATGCGCGCCACAGTGACCCTCGCGGATTCTCGCATGAATGCTACTCGAGAATCTCCAAAGTGAACCGCTTCTTCAATTTCATGCCGGCCGCGCCCAGCAGTGTTCGAATCGACTTCGCTGTGCGGCCTTGCCGCCCGATCACTTTGCCAAGATCTTCAGGATGTACGCGGAGTTCGAGCACGGTGACCTGCTCGCCCTCCACTGCCTTCACCTGCACTTGTTCCGGGTGATCCACCAGAGCCTTCGCAATCGCTTCGACCAAGTCCTTCATCGCGTCTCCTCCACAGCCTACCTAGCTCAAAGTGCGGATTCGCTTGGGCGTGTATTGGGATTTTCTGTGTTAGTCTGCTTGGAGGTAAGACGCATCAGGATGGTTTTCGGTTGCGTAAGAAACTTCGGACTGTGTCGCTCGGTTGGGCGCCCTTGCTGATCCAGTATTTTACCCGTTCGTCATCCAGCGTGATCGCTGCCGGTTTCTTGAGCGGGTCGTAGGTGCCCACAATCTCGACAAACCGGCCGTTCCGCGGGCGTGTCTTTTCCGTGACCACCACGCGATAAGCCGGGTGCTTCTTTTTGCCAATCCGGGATAGCCGAATCGTTAACACTCGATATTCCTCCTCAATCGCATCGCACCATTATAACGGAGCGCGCCCGTTCCACCAAAAGCAAACGCTCGTTCCTCGCCCGCGTCGCACGTTCATTTCAGGCCCGCGAATTTTCCGATGCCGCGCATCTTACTCTTCGCCATGCTGCCGTACTGCTTCATCATCCGGCGCATATCGGCGTACTGTTTTAGCACCTGGTTGACTTCCTGCACGGAAGTCCCGCTCCCGCGAGCGATGCGCTTCCGGCGTTTGCCGTCGATCAGCCTGTGGTCGGCGCGCTCGACTGCGGTCATCGAGTTGATGATCGCCTCGACAGACCTCAGCCGCTTTTCGTCCACTTGCGTATCCTTCGGGAGGTTGGCGAACGGCCCCACCTTCGGCAGCATCCCCATCAACTGCTCAAGCGAGCCCATCTTTCGAAGCTGGTGCAACTGGTCGCGAAAATCCTCGAGCGAGAAATCGTCCTCCCGGAATTTGCGTTCGAGCTCGCGCGCCTTTTTCGCATCGATCGTCTTCTCGGCCTTTTCAATCAGCCCGAGCACGTCGCCCATCCCCAGGATGCGCCCGACGATGCGATCAGGAAGAAAAGGCTCGAGCGCGTCGTATTTTTCACCTACGCCGACGAATTTCACAGGTGCGCCCGTTACCTTGCGTATCGAGAGCGCCGCGCCGCCGCGCGCATCGCCATCGAGCTTCGTCAGGATGATCCCGGTGACTCCAAGCCTCTTGTGGAATTCGCCGGCCGACCGAACCGCGTCTTGCCCGATCATGGCATCGGCGACAAACAGCAATTCCGCGGGATTCAGTTCGCGTTTCAGTTGCGAAAGCTCGTTCATCAACTCGTCGTCGATGTGCAGCCGCCCTGCGGTATCGACAAGGATCACGTCGTACGCCGAAAGCTTCGCTTCGCGAGTTGCTCCGCGCACGATTTCCAGCGGCTTATCCGTGCCCGCGCCGGGCCACAGCGGCGTGCCCGTTGCCTTCGCGACTTGCGCAAGTTGTTCTCGCGCCGCAGGTCGATAAACGTCCGTTGATACCACGATGGGCCGATGGCCGTGTTCGCCCAGCCACTTCGCAAGCTTTCCGGTGGACGTCGTCTTGCCGGATCCTTGAAGGCCCACAATCAGCCACACCGACGGCGGCCGCGAACTGAATTGAGGGCGAGCCTCGCGTCCCAGCAAGTCGTTCAGTTCGTCCCGCACGATCTTCACTACTTGCTGATCGGGCGAAAGCTGCAGCAGAACTTCGGCCCCAAGCGCCTTCTCTCGAACGTGCGCGATGAATTCGTCCGCGACGCCCAAGTTGACGTCGCCATCGAGCAACGCTTCACGGATTTCCCCAAGAGCTGCGTCGAGGTGCTCCTCGGTCAGCTTGCCTTGGCCGCGCAAGTTCTTGAACGCGCGCTGCAGTTTTTCAGTTAGCGTTTCGAACATATTCGTTTAGCTCTTAGCTGTGCCCTTGCCTCTGCCTTCAGGTGTCAGTGTGCCCACCCCTAACATAATTCCCAGAACCCCGGTTTACCGTATATTAGAAATTCTTTTCTTCCTTCTTTTCAAACAGTTACGCCAATTTCTAATCCCTGCGCCGTATATTAGACTCTCGCGCGAGTGCTCAAGCCTTTCCTTTTCGGTGTCGGCCCGACTGACGGCGCCGTTTCGCTACCGCGTCGTCCGCACTTGTCGCCACGCCAAACTCAGCTTGCCCTCGCTATCGCTATAACTTTCAAACCATCCCTTCAACCCCCCAATTATATCAAACGGCGCAAATCAGACTTGTCATGGGGTCATCGCAACTCATCGTGACACTTGGGTTTACGAAGCGGAAAACGCAGCGGTGGCGTACGAAAAACACAGGCATCGCCGGGGCACTTTGGTTGCAGGGCGCTGGATCAACAGGGTTTGCAGCGATTCACGACGGCGCGCCAATGTCAAAGAGCTCAAAGTCCAGCACCGGTCGTGAGTAAAGTCGAGAGTTCAGCGCGAACAGGCGACTGCCAACGGCACCGATGAAACCTTGAAGCTCGAACTGCAGTTTAGTATGCTCTCGCTTCGTCAATACATTGAGAGAGTGATATATGAGACTCTTACTGTCGTTGGCATCAGTTCTAATAGTCAGTTATTGCATGGTGCCCCCTGTTGCGCTCCCCCAACAACAAGATGGGCGGCCCCAGACGCAATCAAGCGGAGGCGTACAGGCTGGAGAACCGAGGTTTCGTGTCATCCGTTCAATTTCGGGGACGGAAAGTGCCTTACAGAGAGGAACCTACGTCATCAACAGCCCGCGAACCATCTTCTACGTCCCGCAAGATCATCGCATCATCGTCTATTTCGAGTGGGAGGTGTGGGTTCCGGAAATTCTGGCACGCTAATTCCGGAAATTCTGGCACGGTCTGCAGCTGCGGGCAAGACCTCTTCTAGGTTGAGATGACGGGTTCTCCCAGAGGGTCCATCGAGATGGATGAAGC
>Ga0371490_1000244_pt1 | contig 44247 bp, 35 predicted proteins | sample MB2SIPfraction_FD_207959 | JGI IMG/M metagenome (GOLD analysis project Ga0371490, IMG submission 207959) | Lab enriched peat soil microbial communities from McLean, Ithaca, NY, United States - MB28FN SIP fraction | ecosystem: Environmental > Terrestrial > Soil > Wetlands > Peat | place: USA... | reverse complement strand
TTCAGGAAATGGTGCACCAGCGTCGGGATGTCTGCCCGGCGCTCCCGCAACGGCGGTATGTGCACGGTCACCACGTTCAACCGGAAATACAGATCCTTGCGGAAAGTCCCCGTGCGATATGCCGACTCCAGGTCGCGGTTCGTGGCCGCGATCACCCGCACGTCCACGGTGTGCCGGTCATTGCTCCCCACCGGCCGCACCTCCTTTTCCTGCAGGACGCGGAGGAGTTTTGCCTGCATCTCCAGGGGCAATTCGCCAATTTCGTCCAGGAAGATGCTCCCGCCGTTGGCCGCCTGAAACAGCCCGGTTTTCGATTTCATGGCGCCGGTAAACGCGCCCTTCTCGTACCCGAACATTTCGCTCTCCATCAGCGTTGGCACCAGCGCGCCGCAGTCCACCGCCACGAACGGCGTTTGCGCCATCATTCCGCGAAAATGGATGGCCCGCGCCACCAGTTCTTTTCCCGTCCCGCTTTCCCCGGAAATCAGCACCGGCGTGCGTGTATCCTTCAGCCGGGAAATCATCCGCAAGACATCTTGCATCCCGGACGACGTGCCGATGATCCCGTCCAGGTTTTCTTCCGTGCTTACGCGTTCCCGCAAGAACGCATTCTCATTCACCAGCCGCACTTTCTCCGCCATGCGTTGCAGCAGCAGCCGCATCTTCTCCACACGGAAGGGCTTCTCGATGTAGTCGTAGGCCCCCAGCTTCATTGCGTCCACGGCCGATTCGATCGATCCGTGCCCCGTCATGATGGCCACTTCCGTGCGCGGCAGCACCGCCTTGATCTGTTTCAGCAATTCCACGCCCGACTGGTTCGGCAACTTCAGGTCCGTCAGCACCAGGTCCGGCGGGTCCGTCTCCAACCTCTGAATCGCCGTCTCCGCGCTCTCCGCCTCGTTGCAGTTGTAGGCCAGCGAACTGCCAATCGTCATGCAGAGCCGGCGGATGCTCTGCTCATCGTCCACTACCAGAAGTTTAATTCTCAGATCGTCGCTCATGGTTTTCCGAATGTCGTCTCCACGATGGAAATAAGTTCCTGGACTCGAAATGGCTTCTCAATGCAAGGCGTCGCGCTCTTCATCAATAGCTCCTGCGTCTCGCTGTTGGCCGTGTCGCCGCTGATCAGGATGATTCTCCCGCTCAGTTCCGGCCGGTTCGCTCGTATCCACTGGTGCACGTCCGCGCCGTTGATCTTCCCCGGCATCCGAATATCCGTAATCACTCCCGCATACGTCCCCTTCGCCAGTTGCCGCAAGCCCTCATCCCCGTTTGCCGCTTGCACCACGGTGTAGCCGCGCCTCTCCAGTGCCGCCCGCACGAAGGCGCTCACCGAAGTTTCGTCCTCTATAAGGAGAATCGGCGAGAATGCCCGCACGGTGGTCGGTGAGCTCATCGCCCCGCCTCATTCGCCGCCGCCGCCAACGCCGTCTCTGTTGCCCGCGGTAAGCGCACCAGAAACGTGCTGCCGCTTTCCCCGGCATTCTTCCAGCAGAGAATTTCTCCGCCATGGGCCCGCACAATCCCGTAGCAGATGCTCAGCCCCAGCCCCGTGCCTTTTCCCGCCTGCTTGGTCGTAAAGAACGGATCAAAGATCCGCTCCGGGTCGCTCACACCCGTCCCGTTATCCACAAACGTCACCTCAATTGAATCGCCCGCGCGCTTCGTTGCGATGCGGATTCTGCCGTGATTCCCGGATTCCTGTATCGCATCGTAGGCATTGTTCAAGATATTCAGGAACACTTGCTGGAGTTGCTGCCCGTCCCCCAGCGTTTCCCCAATCCCTTCGTCGAACTCCTCCACGACCTCAACCCCGTGGCTTGCAAAATCGTATCCGCGCAGTTTGATCGTCTGCCGTAACAACGTGTTCACCTGTACTGGCTCGCGCTGCGCCGGCCTCTGCCGCGCAAAGCGCAGCAGGTCCTGCACAATCTCCTTGGTCCGCTGCGTTTCCTGCAAGATGATTTGCAGGTCTTCCCGCGCCGATGCCGGCATCTCCGGATTTTCCAGCAGCAAATCCGTGAATCCCAGAATCGCCGCCAGCGGGTTGTTCACTTCATGCGCCACCCCGGACACCAAGCGCCCGATCGTGGCCATCTTTTCCGAATGCGCCAGTTTCGCCTGCAGCAGCGCCGCGTCCGTAATGTCCGTCATCACCACCACCACGCTGTTCACCTGCTCCGATTCATCCCGCATGGGGCTCAAGCTGATGGAAAAATGGCCCATGGATGCGTCGCTCCGCCGCACCCGCAATTCCAAATTTTCCACCTGCTGCCCGTTCGCCGTCGTCTGCAACGCCGCTTCAAAATCCTTGCGGTGCGAGGCTCCCACCCAATCCACCAGCCGGTGCCCAATCATTTCCTCTTCCAGATAGCCCGTTTCATAGCACCGCCGGTTCGCGTAGCTGATCAGTCCCGCGGTATCCAGCACCAGAATCATGCTCTGCGTGGTGTTCAGGATCTTCTGGTTGAAGTCGCGCTCCCGCTGCAACTGCGACTGGAACATGCGCTGTTCCGTCACGTCCAGCATGAGCCCGCGGATTTGCATCACGCGGCCTTGCTTGTCCCGGACAGCGCTTATGTTCTGCAAAGTGTGCAGCAAGCTTCCGTCTTTGCGCCGCAGCGTCTCCTCGTAATTCCGCAGCGCCCCGCGCTCCGCGATCGCCCGCACCAGTCTTTCCTTCGCCGCTGCCGTCGGGTACAAATGCGTGCTGACATCCGCCTGCAGCAGCTCCTGGCGCGACCCATACCCCAGCATCCTCACCATGGCGTCATTCACATCCAGGAACTGCCCTTGCGGCGTCGCAAAAAACAATCCTTCCTGAATACTGTCGAACAGCTCGCGGTACCGCCGCTCCGCCTCTTGCCGGTCTGTAATGTCTTTCAGGACGTGAATCGTTCGCGTCTCTTCATCCGTCACTCCATGCGTCCGCGACGTTGAAACCAGAAAGGTGTGCCCATCCGACGTGGCGATGTACTCTTCCCGCAATTCCCTGGTGTTGCGGCAGAACGGGCAGGGCAGGGCGCTCCCCGTCTCCGCGATGTGCCGCAAGCTGATCATGGGCTCACCCACCAGCGCTACTGGCGATCTCCCCAGATGCGTCGCTAGCGAGCGGTTGGTCCTTACAATCCTCCCGCGCTGGTCATGCACCGCGATGTAATCGCTGATGGCATCGATGTCTTCCACCCACTGTTTTTTGGATCGCTCCAGTTGTGCAAACCGCCGCACCTTCTCCATGGAGAGCGCCGCATGGCTTCCCAGGACGGCCAGCAGCTCGTCCTCGGCCGGCGTAAACTCCGCCTTTCGCCGTACCAGGCACAGCGTCCCCATTAACTCCCCGTCGCTTGCATAGATTGGAAGGAACGCGCAATACTTCTCGGTTTCCCCAAGCGGCAGCACTTCCAACCCCAGCCGCTTTCGCGTGACATTTTGCTCCACCCACTCGCGCTCCTCGGAGCCTCCGGGGAATTCCTTCCCTTGCGAGTACATCTCGACCCTGCTTCCCAGGATCTCGCCGACTCCTCCCCACTCCGCTTTCAACATCTGTGTAGCGCGCGCCGCAAATCCCGCCAGAAACACGGGCAAGTCACGCGACTTCGCCGCTTCCACCACTAGATCCATCAATTCCTGAGAATAATTACGCTTGGATTGGCCGGAAATCTGCCGGCCGCGGATAGCCGCGGCGCGGCCGACACGAAGATTCTTTCGTTCACGCATAGGGGCCTAAGGGGCGCTGCGTGTGTCTCAGATTAAGAAGCCACGCACTCCCACGCTACTCAGCCATCTCATTCTGAGTCAAACCCTCTTACTGGCATTGGTACGCATGCGTTACCTGTCCGCATGTTCCTTTGCTTCCCGCGTCTCAGCGTGAGACCCGGGCACGCGAACCACGGCCCCGGTGAGACGCTCTCGCGCCCCCAGCGCATTGCGCTCGCATTTTTCAACCTCCTCTATCTTGCTCGAACAAAAGCTCTTGTTCGCCTCAAGCACAAAAATCGCACTATTCTTTTTGACCCTCCTGCCCTGGCATTGCACTTGCCTTCTCTTGTGTGGGGTAATTTTCCGCCCAGGGAGGTTGTGGTGCACATCCAATTCAATTGGACGCGGAAGATTCTTGCGGCCGTTGCGGGGACTTTACTCGTTTTGTCACTCGCCGCCGCGCAGACGATGAATGACGAGGGCAAGCGCAGGCTCAAGACTAAGGCCGCAGTCATTTACCCGGAACTCGCCCGCCGGATGAACGTCAGCGGCAAGGTCAAGATCGAAGTTGTTATCGCTCCAGACGGCCGCGTGCGCAGTGCTAAGGCCGTCGGCGGACATCCCCTTCTTGTGCAGTCTTGCCTTGAGACTGTCAAGGATTGGAAGTACGAGCCGGCCGGTGAAGAGACCACGCAAATTGTCGAATTTGAGTTCAAGGGGCAACAGTAGCGATCCGCTTAGTTCCGCGCGGCTCTTAGCCGGTCATCCCGGTGGGTGCTTGTTGCAGTCTTGGGGAGTGGAGGAAGTGACGCAATGACCATTGAAAAGCAGTTATACAAGAGTTTTGGGGCCATCCTGCTGACGCTCGTCGCTCTGCTCATTGTGGACGTTGGCGCGATTCTCAAAGCGCGCTCCGCCAATGCTGAGGTCACCGACACTCTGGAGAGCAACCGTGCCGCCGAGGCCGTCCGTGACCAGATCATGCAGAACCGTTTGAACCTCAATAACTTCCTCCTCAGCGGTGATCCCCGCGATGAAGACAAGGTCAACCACGGTCTTGCCGCGTTGAGCGACGTCATCAAGCGCGGCCAATCCAGCACCACCAGCGATTTCCTTCGTACCGCGCTCATCCAGGTCGAGAGCACCGAGGCCAGTTGGGCTGACAATTTTGCCAAGCCCCTCCTTGCCAAGCGCCACCAAGTGGATTCTGGTGACGCCACTGTTTCCGACCTCCAGATCTTCTACCTGCAAAAGGATCCCGCTTCCTGGCTCACGAAATCCTCCGCCGTTCTCGACCAGGCAAATTCTGACGTTAGCCGGTCCCTCGAGGAATCCCAGAAGGCGGCCAAGATGGCCAGCACCATCGGCTTTGTCCTCGTTATCCTGGGGACGATTTTCGCCATCGTTTTTGGGCTTTGGACCGCCTTCCGCACCGCGGCTTCCATCACTGAACCCCTGCAACACCTCATCACCGTCGCCCAGGAGATTGGCGATTCCGGCGATCTCGACCAGAACATTGACATCCACCGCAACGACGAAATTGGCGCTCTCGCCACCACCTTTAACAATATGGTCGCTTACCTGAAGGAAATGGCCAGCGTCTCCATGTCCGTCGCCGAAGGCGATCTCACCGTCGAAGTGGTTCCGCGCTCCAAGCGCGACACCCTTGGCAATGCCTTCCTCCGGATGTCCCACGGCTTGCAGGAAATCGTGCGCACCACCCGCGACGGCGCTTCCCAAGTCTCCGCCGGCTCCAATCAGGTTGCCGGTGCCGCCGACGAATCCGCCAAGGTCAGCGTCCAGGCCTCCTCCGCCATCGAGGAAGTCACCAGCACCATGCACGAGATGAGCATCAACGTGCAAAACGTCGTCAAGAACACCCAGGTGCAAGCCTCCAGCGTGGCCGAAACTTCCGCTTCCATCGATCAGATGGTCACCTCCATTCAGCGCGTCGCCGATACCGCCAAAGTCCTCCTCGATATCGCCAACCGCTCCCGCGAAGAGGTCGTCACCGGCATCCAGACCATGGAGAAGGCCACTGATGGCCTGAATCGCACCAACCGCGCCATTCAATCCTCCGCCGAAATTATCAATATTCTCGGCCATCGCGCCGATGACATCGGCAAGATCATTGAAGTGATCGACGACCTCGCCGAACAGACCAACCTGCTCGCCCTCAACGCCGCCATCGAAGCTGCGCGCGCCGGCGAGCACGGTCTCGGCTTCGCCGTCGTCGCCGACGAAGTCCGCAAACTCGCCGAAAAGTCCACCCAGTCCACCAAGGAAATTGCCGACCTCATCCAGAGCATCCAGCGCGAAGCGCGCCAGGCCGTCGAAAACATGGAGCACAGCACCCGCATCGTCGAGGAGGGTCTCAGCCTCGGCAACGACTTGGGCTCCGCTCTCCACAAAATTTCCGACGTCGTCACCGAAGTCTACAAATTCTCCCAGGAAATCGGCGCCGCCACCAACGAGCAGTCTGTTGGCTCTTCGCAGATTGCCAAGGCCACCAACCGTCTCACCGAAATCACCCAGGAGATCAACTCCGCCGTCGAAGAACAGGCTTCCGGCGCGCAGGCCGTCGTCCGCGCCATGGACAAGATGCGCGAACTCGTGCAGCAGTCCGCTTCCAGCTCCACCGAGCTTTCCGCCGCCGCGGAGCAGATGCTCAAGCTTTCTCGCAACCTGCTCGACAACATGGATCGTTTCGTCGTCGATCACAACGGCCAGCTTCACTCGCGCCGCGACGCCCCCGCGTCTCGCCGCGATGCCGCTGCTTCTCGCCGCCCCGGTCCAGCGCCCGAATCGGACCAGTTCGAATACGCCGAAGTCACCCGTTCCTGAACCGGAGAGCGCTTCATGGAGAAAGATTTCCAAGTCGTCGGCTTCCGCATCGGAAATGAAACCTATGGGGTTCGGATCGCTTCCGTGCGCGAAATTGTCCGCGTCCCGGACATCACCGCAGTGCCCAACGCTCCGGGCATCATTGAAGGTGTCATCAATCTTCGCGGCAAGATCGTTCCGGTCATGGATCTGCGCAAGCGCTTCGGCTCCGCCGCTGTCCAGCCGGACAAAAAGAATCGCATTCTCGTCGTCGAGCTCGATAACAAGCTCCTCGGACTCATTGTGAGTTCTGCCTCCGAGGTCCTGAAGATCCCGCCTTCGGAAATCGAGTCGCCCGGCTCCGTGTTTGCCGAAGGCGAGTCGAGCTATGTCACCGGCGTGGGAAAGCTCAAGGGCCGCCTTATTATCCTCCTGGATATCGCCAGGCTCCTGCGCCAGCCGGAATTCAAGAAACTCGAGGAGGCCGCGGAACCCGTCGCGATGGCTCGTTAGCGCCTCTCCCTTTTCCAGAAGCGCCGCCACTCGTTTGAACGGCCGCCAACATTCTGTATGGGAACGATCACTGCGCAGGTTCAGCTCACCGAAGCGGAACTCAAGCTCCTGCAGACCCTCGTCTATCAGGAGTGCGGCATGTACTTTGACGAGCGCCGCTCCCACTTCCTCAAGGACCGCTTGCAACGCCGCCTCAAGGCCTGCCAGCTCGAGTCCTTTTATAGCTACTACCGTCTGCTGACCAGCCGTGAAGGCCGCGCCGAACTCGCCCTCCTTCTCGAAAACCTCACCGTCAACGAAACCAGTTTCTTTCGCAACCGCCCGCAGCTCGATCTCCTCCAGAAAGGCGTTCTCGAGGAAATCCTCCATCACAAGCAGGAGCGCCGCGATTGGAGTCTCCGCGTCTGGTCCGCCGGATGTTCCACCGGACAGGAGCCCTATTCCGTCGCCATTCTGATCTGCGACGCCCTGGCCTACTACTACCTGCGCAATCCGCTTCCTTTTGACATGCCTTTCCCCAAGCCCCTCATTCCTCCCCCTTGGAAACTGGAAATTGTCGCCTCGGATATCAGCTACGCCAGCCTGCGCCACGGCCAGGAAGGCCTCTACTCCGAAATCCAGATGGAGCCTGTCGATTACACCACCCGGCTTCGCTATTTCGAGAAGGCCAACGATAAATACACCGTCAAGCCACAGCTCAAGGAACTCGTTCAATTCGACTTCCACAACCTGAAAACCGAGTTCTTGCCGCGCCGCAATGACATCATCCTGTGCCGCAACGTCATGATTTATTTCGACGAAGCCGAACAGAAGCGCCTCATCGAAAAGTTCTGGCACTGCTTGAATCCCGGCGGCTACCTCTTTGTCGGCCACGCCGAAAGTCTCTTCGGACTTTCCACCAAATTCCGCATGATCCATGAGAACAACGGCACGGCCTACAAGCGTCTCGAGGTGAATGTTTGAGCTTTCTGCCCGAGGATCGGAGTTCGGAGCTGCGCGCGCTCTTCTTCGAGAGCGCGGCGGAGCTTCTCCAGACCATCAACGAAGCCGGTCTGAGCCTTGAAAAGCATCCCGCCGACGAGGAACTCCTCCGCAGTGTGCGCCGCGCCGTGCACACCCTCAAGGGCGACTCCGCGGCTTGCGGTTTCCAAAAGCTCAGCGAAATCGCCCACGAACTCGAGGACATTCTCACGCTTCAGATCGGCCAGACTCACGGCAACGAGCTCGCTGAAGTCGTCCTCTCCGCCGTGGATACTTTCGAGAGCATGCTGAGCGCCTATCAGAAGCAGCTCGAGCCGCCTCCGGCTACTCACTTGCGCGCGCTCATCCAGGGCTTGCTCCAGTCGCCCTCTTCTCCTCAATCCTCGGGTGAATCCGGCCAAGCCGAGGTTCCCGCGAACTTCCCTTGGAGCGAGTACGAGCAGCTCATGGTTTCCGAAGCGCTTCTCCGTGGCGACAACGTCTACAACATCGCCCTGCACCTCGATCCCAACAGCGCCATGCGCGCCGCCGCTTTCCAACTTGTCCGCAATGTCCTTCACGCCTGTGGCACCGTCATTGCTCTTCGCCCGGAGGACAATCTCGCCGCTGCTTCCGTGGAAATCGTCCAAGCCGCCATTGCCAGCACGCATCCCATCGAGCATGTCGCCCATCGCTGCCGCATTCCTTCGGTCGTTTCCGATTTGCGCATCGAACCCGCTAACCGCGCGGAATCGGCCGAACACGAGCTTCTTGGCGAAATTCTCGAAGCTCAGGCCGCCACGCGTGCCGCCGATCCCTTGGACTCCGCCGCCGCGAAGCAGTCTCCCGCTTCGGCCGTTGCTACCGTCGCGGAAGCGACGTTGCGCGTCGATGCCGCCCGCATCGACGCCGTCATGAACCTGGTCGGCGAATTGATCATCGGCAAGTCCATGCTCAATCGCACCCTGGCAGAATTCGAAGCGCAACATGCTCGCGATCCCCTCCGCGTCAAGCTCGCGGAGGCCCTCGCGTTTCAATCCCGCGTCCTCGACGAACTGCACAAGTGCGTCTTGAAAATCCGCATGGTGCCCGTCGAGCAACTCTTCCGCCGCTTCCCGCGCGTCGTCCGCGACGTCGCCAAGCTTTGCGGCAAAGATATCGCCCTCGAAGTGGCCGGCGAGCATACCGATCTCGACAAAGGCATCCTCGATGCCCTCGCGGAACCTCTCACCCACCTTGTCCGCAACGCCGTCGATCACGGCATCGAGCCTTCCAGCGAGCGCCTCAACTCCGGAAAGCCCGCGCGCGGCACCGTTTTTCTCAATGCCTATCATCAAGGCACACAAGTCGTCATCGAAGTCCGCGACGATGGCCGCGGCATCGATCTCGACATCATTCGCGACCAGGCTGTTCGCAATGGCTTGCTGAAAGCCGAAGACGCTCAGCGCCTTGATCCCCAGGACGTCCTCAACCTTGTCTTCGAGCCCGGTTTCAGTACCGCTTCAGAAGTCACCGAGGTTTCCGGCAGGGGCGTCGGCATGGACGTTGTGCGCACAGTCCTCGACCGGCTCAAGGGCACCGTTCACATCTCCAGCTCCCTGGGGAAGGGCACCAGCATCCAACTGCGCGTCCCTCTCACGCTCGCTAGCATTCAGACCCTGCTCTTCCGCGTGGGCGGCCGCCTCTTTGCCGTGCCTCTTTCCTCGGTCATCGAGATCAGCCGCGTCAACGAACAGGAAATCACGCGCGTCGATCAGCGCGAAGTCCTCCGGCTGCGCGAACAAATCCTGACCCTGGTGCGCCTCAGCGGCCTCAGCCGCATCCATGCCGTTGACGCTACCGGCGAAAAAAAGAAAAAGAGCTTCGTCATTGTCATCGGCGTCGCGGAAAAGCGCTTCGGCTTGGTCGTCGATAGCCTCGTTGGCGAGGAAGAACTCGTGATCAAGGCCCTGCCTGGGGACATCGTCGCCAGCGATCTCGTCAGTGGCGCTTCGATTCTTGGCGATGGCACGGTTGTGCTGATCTTGAACGTGCCCGCCATTCTCACCCGGTTGTCACGGTCCTTACCCTTGGGAGCCATCGCATGAAAGAGCGCGTCCGAGTCCTGGTGGTCGATGATTCCGCTCTGATGCGGAAACTGATCCCCATCATTCTTGAACGCGACCCCGACATCGAAGTCATCGGCACGGCCATGGATGGCGCCTTTGCCATACGTAAAATCGCCGAACTCCATCCTGATGTCGTGACTCTCGACCTCGAAATGCCCCGCATGGACGGCATCGAAACCCTGCGCATGATCATGCGCAACGCTCCGCTTCCCGTCATCGTGTTCAGCTCCCACTCCAAGGAAGGCGCCTACGCTACCTTCAAGGCCTTGGCTCTGGGCGCCATCGATTTCGTTGCCAAGCCCCAGGATGCGGCCGCCGGCCATCTTGATCCCGTCGCTTTCCAGCTCATTGAGAAGATTAAAATCGCCAAGCGCGCCGGAGGGACGAAAACCGTTCCAAAGCCCCAGGCCGAGGTCGTCGCGCCTGCCAAGAAACGCTCGCGCGCCGCGCTTCCTCCCAATCGCGTCATCGCCATCGGCATTTCCACCGGCGGCCCCAACGCGCTCCAATACTTGTTCTCCCAGATTCCCGGTGATTTTCCCGCCACCTTTGTCGTCGTTCAGCACATGCCGGAAGGTTTTACGGAGATGTTTGCCCGTCGCCTCGATGAGTGTTGCGCCCTCAGTGTTCAGGAAGCCAAATCCGGCGATCTGCTCGTTGCTGGGCGCGTTCTCGTCTGCCCCGGCAACCGCCACATCATGGTTCGTCGCATGCCGCGGGGCGATATGGTTGTGCTGTCAGACAGTCCGGCCATCAACGGCCATCGCCCTTCTGCGGACGTGCTGTTCCATTCCGTGGCCCAGGAATTCGCGCTTTCCTCGGTCGGCGTCCTCATGACCGGCATGGGCGAAGACGGCTCTGAGGGCCTTGGCGCGATTAAAGCCGCCGGAGGCCATACCATCGTCCAGAGCGAAGAGACTTGCATTGTCCCCGGCATGCCTCGCGCTGCCATTCTCAAGGGCTACGCCGGCAAAGTCTTGCCGCTCGACAATCTGGCCGCCTATCTGGTCAGCCACTTCGGCGCCGACCACGCAAGTCCTGAGAAATCCGACGCGCAAGAGAAATCCGACAAGGCCGATAAAACGGACAAGAACGAAAGGACACCAGTTTCGACGCCGCGTGCCTGACCGGCCCCGCGGCGCCAAAGGAGAAGGTTATGCAACAGTTTCAACCATTACTTCGCAAGGACCAGCAGCCCGTACGCTACCTGGTCGTGGACGACTCTGTCTTCGCCCGCAAGAACCTCATCAAGATGATTGAGCTCTTCGGCGGCGAAGTAGCGGGTGAAGCCGGTGACGGTTTGACCGCCATCGCCGAGTTCAACCGCACCAATCCCGATATTGTCCTCATGGACATCACCATGCCTCAGATGGAAGGCATCGAGTCCGTCGAGCGCATTGTCCGCCAGCATGGCGACGCCCGCATCGTCATGGTCTCTTCCGTCGGTTACCAGGAAAATATTCTCGCTGCACTGCAGAAGGGCGCGAAGCACTTCGTCCAGAAGCCCGTCAAGCCCGAAGTGCTTTATGAAATTCTTCGCTACGTCCTCGGGGACGATCCCAATGCGGCCGCCGTCCCAGTTGAGCTGGCCGGGGAGCATCATTCATGAGAATGGAACTCATTCAGCCGTTCATCAACGCTGCCGATGCCGTGTTCGCTGAATCGCTGCAAGCGCCCACGAAAATCGCCGACCTCTCCATGGACGAGAACACCTATCGCCGCAAGGGTGTTGCCGCTCTTGTCACCATTAAGGGTGACATCGAGGGCCGCGTCATCCTTGATCTCGCGCCGGAAGTTGCCATGCGTGTTGCCAGCCAGCTTGCTGGTGCGGAGCTCCCGGAGAGCGAGCAGGTCATTTGCGAAACCGTGTGTGAACTCGCCAATATGGTCATCGGCAATTCCGTCACGCTCCTCAACGACCAGGGTTTCCGCTTCAAGGTTTCTCCGCCCGAAATCCATATGAACGAGGAAGGTCTTGCGGGCAGCGTGGATACCGAGGCTATGGTCCTCTGCATTGAAACCCCTTGCGGCGAAATCTATATCAACATCGCCATGCACTATCTCCATCGCCGCCGCCGCGAACAATCCAGCGTCCACGCCCTCGACTAATCTCCCCGCATCCCTGCCTGCATCTAGGTTTCATCGCAGGTGCCGCCACGGCGCCTAACTAGACCTGTCATCCCGACCGAAGCGGCCCGATTTTTCGTTCGCGCCGAATTGTGGCGCGTCGGGCCGCGCAGTGGAGGAATCGCGGCATGCCCTCCAGTTCACTCCACCCTATGTGACCGGACACCGTCATTCCGAGCGAAGCGAGGTACGGTTTTTGCATCGCACGCTCTTTGTGCGATGAATTCCTCTTCGATTTATCCACGCCAAAAGTAATTTGCTTTGCGAGCAGCAGACTCTGAACTGAAAACTGATAACTGTTAGCTGTGAACCCGCGTCTTCCTCCGCAGCGCTTCGTCGGAGGAACAATCCATCTTTTTGCCCTGGGAACCAGGTTGCGTTCTTAATCGAAGCGGTACGCCGTGTACGTGCGCGGCATCTGCAAAACCTCGAAGACCGTCGTGTTACCGTCCACGTAGCCGTGCAACTCGGCGCCCGTCTGCAGGTTGAACAGTCTGGCCGATGGCTTCTTGATAATGATGTTGTAGCGCACTCTGCCGGGCTGATACGACCGAGTGACGAACGTGTTGTTGTCATAGGTGAACAGACAGATCTTGCTGGGGCTGTCTAGGTACACCGGAATTTCCTGCATCAGATCGCGCCGGATTTGCGAGAGGACTTCCTGGGGAAGCTGATAAAGATCGCTTTCATTCTCCGGTATCGTGAGGATGAAGAACTTCCCCTTGTCCAGGCCCCGCACCCGCAGCAGAACCGGGTAGCGGCTGTCGTCCTTGTAGATCGACTGAATGATCTCCTCGGTATCCACCAACCCGTAGGCAAGCTGCGGAAGGACGATATCGCTCTTAGAGTAGTAATCGTTGGCTGGCTCCTCGTCCATGTCCCGCCGGAACGTGAATCTGTTGGCGATCACATTGCGGCCGGTGTATTCCACGTCCGCCACGCGCTCAATGCCTTTGCCCTGTAGCGCCTTGAGTAGCCCTGTCGTGATCACTACGGTTTTGCCGGCGTTGAGGTGCTTCCAGATTTTGTCCACGATCTTGGAATCGTACTTGGCATGTTCGGTAAGCAGGATGGTGTCACGATCGTCCGGGAATTCGGGGTAGAGATCCATGGGTATACCGATCATCCCAATGTAGTTGTGGAGGTACATTTCGCCGGAAGAATTGTAGGGCTTGTAACTGGCGACGCCGTATGGATTGCCCAGTTTGCCGAGGAATGAATCCAGCTTTTCGTAGCTATCGCCGGCCACGGCGGAGAGGATGCTTGTGAGTTTGCCAGATCCATTGGCTTCCGGGAGGGATTCGAGCAAGCCTCCCCAGGACCAGATGGTGATCTCTTTCGGTTTGGCAAACAGCGTGTCCTCAAGCTGCTCCGTGAAGCGGTTGAGTGTCTGGCGCTCCCCGGGATCGACCCAGCCGCCGCCCATCCTGCCGGGTTTGATGTGCTCGAAGTAGCGCATGAGGCCGTAGCTCTGATACGACTGGAGATGCTGCACCGTGTTCTCTGCGTCCCTGGTCTCAGTACCGGCGTAGATCATATCGAAGACCTTCGGCTGCGCCTCCAAGTTGTACCCGGAGAACTGGTATTGTTCGTACCAGTTTGGCGGTTTGAAGATGAGATTGATCTTGGGGTTGACGCTCTTGGCGTTTTTCACCACCAGGTTTTCGCCCACGTCCTTCATCACCTCCAGGCGGTATTCTGTCCACCCCGCGTTCCCCCTGGCCTTCTGGTCTAGTTCGCCGCGGCAGTTGTACATGAACAGGTCGTCGAAAATCAGTTCGTCGAAGATGCTGGCGGAAAAAGCTACCAGCTTCCGGAAGCGCTCGCGTTGCGTGGGATCGGCCCAGCAAAAGGACCGGATCCGGTCGCCCGGCACACCCAGATAGGCCATCATGCCGCCGGAAGTCTGGATTCCCTTGCTCTCGAAGAACTCCTTGACCTTACGTATGTCGGCTTCGCCGATCTCTTGCCCGTCGCGATAGGTCTCCAGCCAGACCTTGTTGAATTTGATGGAAGCATGGATGAGGTCGAAGCTGTCCTGCATGAACTTCGGGTCGGCCGCCATGCGCCGCATGTCCTGTATAGGAATGTAGATCGCGCTGTTGAAGTTCTGGTAGCGTTCGGGGGCCTCGGCAGGAGCGGCACTGGCATTCGGCAGCGCGGTGACCAGGATCGTGAATACTGTCAATGCGAGATGAAATCTCGTGATTCTCATGCCTTGCCTCCCTGACTTTCTTCCCAAGTCCTCAGTCCGACGGTTGTCCCGGGTGTGTTCGTGTAAGTCCGACCCTTATCGTCCGCCAGCTGCCTCGCAACATTCGCATATGTCTGCGCTGTGTTTACTCTGAACTTCCTTCTGTAAGCTCTCCCAACGTCGAGATGTAGCAAGCAGTAGTTTACTCCTCATCAAGTGTGACATTGACTCGATTCGCGTACAGGACCATTCTCCGGCGGAGATAGCACTTCAGAACTCTGCTGGAAAGCGGAGATCCTTCTGCCTTGCCAAGTCCTTCCATGAGAAGGCCGCTCGATGTAAAGGCACACTTTCACTTTTTTCTTTCTTTGATTTTGTCTCCATTCAGCCAAGCCGCCTGATAAGCGCAGCGGTTATCGGACAAGTGGAAGTACGCGCGGCTATATTTTGAATCTCTTTCGCGTTGTCCTCGGCCGAGTCTCTTCTCGAAAACCCCATTCGCTGGCAAACTTCTTCCTTCTCCCTTCCGCCTGTCCCTTCGGGCAGTTACCCCCTCTGCCCCTTTGCCTAGTTATCTCCTGCGCATCACCACGGATTCTTTCATGCGCCTTCCTCCGTTTCTTCTCACAATGAAACCTACGGGTGCCGTTTCCGTTTGGCTGGTGTTTCATGAGGACTGCTGGCTTCTTCTTTCTCTTGGCCGTTTTTGCCTTACTTTCTCCGCCCGTGTGTTTCTCTCAATTTCCCGCGAACCCTCCAACGCCTCGCAACGATTCCGTCGTCTCCGTTCAGGAACTCGCGATGCCCCGCAAAGCCGCGCACGCCTTTGAAAAGGGGACAGACCTCCTCCTCAAGGGCGATCTCCAAGCCAGCCTCCCTTACTTCCGTACCGTTATCGAACAAGTTCCTTATTCCTATCGTGCCTACCACAATCTTGGCCTTGCACTCTCGCGTCTTGGCCAGCTTGACCCCGCCGCGCAAGACTTCCAGAAATCGATCGACCTGACCAACGGTGCCTTTGCACCTTCCCTGTTTGGATTCGCGATGATCCTTTATCAGCGCGCTGACTACCGCGAGGCCGAAACCCTGGTTCGGAGAGGTCTCCTGGTCGCGCCGGGTTCCGGGGTGGGCAACTATTGTCTCGGGCTCGTGCAGTTTTCGCGCGGCCGAATCTCTGATGCGGAGCGCAGCGCCCTTGAGGCCCTCAGGCTCGACCCCCACCAAGCAGACGCCCTCGTCCTTCTGGGCAGGATTCACGAGCGACAGCACAACCCCTCTGGCGTCGTCACTGATGTCCAGACCTACCTCAAGCTCGACCCTCACGGCCCCTTGCACGCCGACGCCCTCGACCTTCTTCACCGCGCTCAGCAGGACATCTCCCGCCTATCCGCATCTCTCAACTGATTCCACTCGCCGCAACTGAACTTCGTATGCCGCCCCGCCAGAGTTTCGTCTCGTTGTACTCCAGCGCCAGATAATTGATGCCATCCTGATAGCCGACGTCGTGAAGCGTGCAAATATTGGGATGATTCAGTGCGGATGCTGCCTGCGCTTCGCGTTGGAAACGGGCCAGTGCCTGCGGATCTCTTGCAATGTTATGCGGCAAGAACTTCAGCCGAACAAAACGAGGAAGCCGGGTGTGCTCGGCTTTGTAAACCGCCCCCATACCTCCGCCGCAGAGCTTTTCTAGGATTCGGAAGTGCGAGAAGGAGTGGCCGATGAGCGAGTCGGGGCCCGGCATGGGCAGCACCTGTTAGGTTGGGGACAGGAAGCAAGTCAACTGAGAGAAACAGATTGTGGGCTAAGTCTCGACTAACGCCGTAATCGGGAAAGTGCGTACTAGCTCGGGGCACAATTGGGGCGTCACCGCATTTGCTGCCCTACTCCGGGGGGCGGACGTAGGCAGCGCCGTGGCGGAAGAGGCCTGCAGTGGCGATGGGCTGCGAAAACACGATCCGGATCGGCACAAAGATCGCTCCCGCCCCCGGCGTGTACGGCACCGCCACTTCCAGCCGCGTCCCTTCCGGGTAGCGGTTCCTGCTCCGGAAACTGATTCCGCCCTTCGACAAATCCTCGCACACCGCGACTTCTTCCTGGAATCCTCTGCGCCGTACGCATGCCAGCACGCGCGCCTTCACTCGCGTCCGGTTTCTCCGCGGAATCACGCGCTCCTCCACCGCTGTCCGCGAAGGCAATGTCTCATCAATCTTCGGCTCCGTGGTCGCTTCCACCCAGATTGACGGCGCATCGCAGTGGCGGCACAACCGCGCCACGCATTTCCGGATCTCGAACGACTTGAGTTCCATCTCGTTCAGGTACACCACCTCGCGCCTCTGGCAGAAGCTGCATTCCATCAACAGCCGCGCCAGGGCCTCCTCGGCCTGGTGCGGTGCCGGAAACTCAATGTCCCAGAAATCCACCCGCGGCTCCAGCATCGCCACCGCGTAGATGAAGCCCTCCGGCTCGCGGTCAATCTCCGCCACGATCCTGGCCCGCGTTATCTTGGTTTGGTCGCCTTCCAGTTTGCGGTGCAGCGTAATCTCTTGCCCCGGGAAGAGCTTCTCCTGCAGCCGCAACACGCCGCCGTTGCGGCTCACCAGCATCGTGCAGGCCGGCTGCTTCACAGCCATTCCATTGCTGTCAAACCACGATGCTTCCACGTGCAAGCGCAACGTGATCCGGTCGCTCTGACGTATTCCTTCAGCGCGCATGTGTTGGTTCGTAAGAGGATGCCTTCCTCGTCAGGCTACCACGCCAGACTCGTCTGCCACTTTCCGTGCACCCCCGCTTGTCGAACCCACTAATAGCCCTCTCACTCCGCGCCCACCGTTACCCTTACGAAGACACCCCTGCGCTACGCCGTTTCCAATTCGCCCGCCTTCCGCCACACTGTTCCTAGTGGGCCTCATCCGCCTTGGGGTGCCCTAGTGCCGTTCCAACTTGTTTCGGGAGTTTATCGCCAAGCTGGGCGCGGGCCATCACGTGGGAACCAGCCGCTCGCGCGTTTCGGCCATCTAGTTGGAACGGCACTAGGTGTCTCTGCGTGCATTGAGATCTTAGAGTGAGAAAAGTCATCCCCATGCCTGACCGCACAAGCCCCGCATCCCTTCGCATTACGGGAGTACGCGACCGTCGCTACACCATCCGTTACCCGTTCGCTGCCGACGCGGAACTCACCGACATGCGAACCGGCCAGAAGGTTGACGGCGTCACTTCCGATATTTCCCTTGGCGGCTGCTTCATTTGCACCAGCAAGGCGCTTCCGCCAGACTCCCGCGCTCGTCTGAAGCTCACTCGCAAGGGCGAGGTCCTCGAAGCCCTTGTCATCATTCGCATCGTCAAGCCGCGCATCGGCCTCGGCATCGAATTCTTCGATCTCGAAGCTCCCTCAAACGAAATCCTCGCTGGTTGGATTGATGCCCTCCGCCGCATCCGCTAACCCCACTTTCTCCCGAGACTCAACCTTCGCCCCACTCACCCCGCGGTCTCCTCTTTCTCTTGGTCGGGGTCCAGCACTGTTTACCCTGAGCCTCGAAGGGCTGAACCCCATCTCGGCAGGGTGTCACACGTCGTCATCCCAGCCAGTAACACACATTGTCATCCCGATCCCGCGAAGCGGGAGAGGGATCTGCTTTTCGCAAACGCGCCGAGTATGCAGATCATCCCGTTAAGAAATCAGGGCTGCCCAGACAACACTTGCAGGAACCCTCCACCAGCCAGTTCCGTTGCCCTGGCTCCCCCGGCATTAGGATATCGTTATTCTTCACACTTCCCGTCAGCTCATCACATTCCAATCGGGAGCATCGGTGATATAGTACGTGCGCTTTTTCAAAGTCGTCTTTGACGCAATTCGGCCTCGACGGCCCCTCTGCAGCGGGCCTTTTGCCCGTGAAAAAGCTTGCGAATGAGCGGCAGATAGATGAGTGGCCGTGCGGCAAAACTTCGTGTGCCGTGGTCAGACTAAAAAGCACAAAATGGGTAATCGTTCCACCAGTTTGTGAGAAGGAGTAGCGCGTGAAAAAAACAATGCAAACTGCCGCCAACAAGAGCGGGAATGGAAAAGCGAAAACGTTGCCTTACAAAAATCCCAGCTTGCCCTCCGCAAAACGGGTAAAAGACCTCTTATCCCGAATGACGCTGGAAGAGAAAGCCGCGCAGATGCTCTGCATCTGGATGCAGAAGGCCCAGACGCTGGTGGATGCCGACGGCAATTTCGATCTGCAGAAAGCCCAAACGGCCTTCAAGAAAGGACACGGGCTTGGACAGGTGGGCCGCCCCAGCGATGCGGGCAAAGGCAAGGATGCGCGCGGTATGGCGGAGCTCACCAATGCGATTCAGAAGTTTTTTATCGAAAACAGCCGCCTAGGAATTCCCGTGATGTTTCACGAGGAATGTCTGCACGGACACGCCGCCCCCGGCGGCACGAGCTTTCCACAGCCTATCGCTCTAGGCGGGACGTTCGATCCGGAATTGGTGGAATCGCTTTTCACCATGACCGCCGAAGAAGCGCGCTCGCGCGGGGCCCATCAGGCGCTTACGCCGGTGGTTGACGTGGCGCGCGAACCGCGTTGGGGCCGCGTCGAAGAGACCTACGGCGAAGACCCTTACCTGGTCTCGCGGATGGGCATCGCGGCAGTGCGCGGGTTTCAAGGTGATGCCAAGTTCGGCGACAAAAAGCGCATGATTGCCACCCTGAAACATCTTGCTGGGCACGGCCAGCCGGAATCGGGCATGAACTGCGCTCCGGCGAATGTCTCCCTGCGCGTGCTTCGCGAGACCTTCCTCTATACCTTCAAGGAAGCGCTGAAAAAAGGCGGGGCCATCAGCGTCATGGCTTCCTACAACGAGCTCGATGGCGTTCCGTCGCACGCCAATAAGTGGCTTCTCCAGGACGTCCTGCGCAAGGAATGGGGTTTCCGGGGGTTCATCGTCTCGGATTACTTTGCGATTTGGGAATTGGGCTACCGTCCCGATACCCACGGCCACTTCGTGGCCAAGGACAAGAAGGAATCGTGCGCACTGGCGGTTCAGGCCGGCGTCAATATCGAATTGCCGGACCCAGACTGTTACCTGCATCTCGTCGAACTCGTGCGCAAGCGCGTGCTGAAGGAATCCCAGCTCGACGAGCTTGTCGCCCCCATGCTGTTTTGGAAATTCGAGATGGGGCTCTTTGACGAACCGTATGTCAACCCCGATGAAGCCGGCCGCGTGGTGGGTTCCGAAGCCAATCGCGAACTCGCTCTCCGCGCAGCTCGTGAAGCGATTACCCTGCTCCGGAACGAAGGCAATACCGTGCCGCTCGACCTGAACTGTCTCAAGACGATTGCGGTCGTTGGCCCGAACGCCCAGCGCAGTCTGCTCGGCGGCTACAGCGGCGTGCCCAAGCACAACGTCACCGTCCTCGACGGCATTAAGGCCAAGGTCGCCGGCCGCGCCAAAGTGCTCTACAGCGAAGGCTGCAAGATTACCATCGGCGGCAACTGGAACCAGGACGAAGTCGTGCCCAGCAATCCTGACGAAGACCGCGGGCAGATCGCGGAAGCCGTGGAGGTCGCCAAGCGGGCGGACGTGATCGTGCTCGCCATCGGCGGCAACGAACAGACCTCGCGCGAAGCCTGGGGATTGAACCACATGGGCGACCGCACGAGCCTCGACCTGATCGGCCGGCAGGAAGAACTCGTCAAAGCCATGGTCGCCCTCGGCAAGCCGGTCGTCGTCCTTTTGTTTAATGGCCGGCCACTCTCGATCAATTACGTCAGCCAGAATGTTCCGGCAATCTTTGAGTGCTGGTACCTCGGTCAGGAGACGGGCCGCGCTGTTGCTGATGTCCTGTTCGGCGATTGCAATCCGGGCGGAAAACTGCCCATCAGTTTCCCGCGTTCGGCGGGTCATTTGCCGGTTTTCTACAATTACAAACCCTCCGCGCGCCGCGGCTATCTGTTCGACGATGTGTCGCCGCTGTACGCGTTCGGCTACGGGCTGAGTTACACCACGTTTGCCATCCAGAACGTTCGTTTAGCGAAGAAGGCCATCCGGCGCAATGAATCCACGCACGTTCTGGCCGACGTCACGAACACCGGCCAGCGTGAGGGAACGGAAGTCGTGCAGATGTATATCCGCGATCTGGTCAGCTCGGTGACGCGGCCGATCAAGGAGCTAAAGGGTTTCAAGAAAATTTCGTTGCCTCCAGGCGAAACAAAGACCGTCGCATTGGATATCACCCCGGACCTCCTCGCGTTCTATGATGTGAACATGAACTACGTTGTCGAACCCGGCGAGTTTGCCATCCTGGTCGGCAATTCCTCCCGCGACTCCGATTTACAAAAAGTGATTTTGCAGGTCAAAAAATGAGCACTCAAGAGACGAGGACTCACATGACTGAAGCTGCTGCAAGACTCTCTTTCAAAGAGAAGGTCGGTTACAGCCTTGGCGACATGGCGGCCAACTTCATTTTCCAGGCCATGCTGGCCCTGCAACTGGACTTCTATACCCATACCTTCGGCCTGACCGCTGCCCAGGCAGGGACCCTCTTCCTCGTCGTGGGGCTGGGCGTCGCGTGTTTCAATCCCGTGATGGGCATGATCGCGGATCGAACCACTACAAGGTGGGGCAAATTCCGGCCATGGCTGCTCTGGACAGCCGTGCCATTTTGCGTCATCAGTGTCCTGACTTTCACCACTCCTCACCTCAGCCTGGGCGCTAAGATCATCTATGCTTGGACCACTTACATTCTTCTGCGCGTGATCTACACAGTCAACAACGTGCCGTACGCTTCGCTGACGGCGGTCATGACCGAGGACCCCGACGAGCGCACCAGCATCTCCTCGTATCGCCAGATCGCCGCCAATAGCGCCGGCTTCATCATCGCGAGCCTCGCGATCCCCATGGTCAAATTCTTCGGCAGAGGCAATGACGCGCTCGGCTATCAGTTCACCATGGGGCTGCTGTCGGTCCTCAGCATGGTTTTTTTCATCATCGCCTTCTTCGCGACGAAAGAGCGCATCCAGCCCAATCCGCAGCAGAAGACCTCGCTCGGCCAGGATCTCGCGGACCTCTTCGGCAATAGGCCCTGGGTCGCGCTGTTTCTGGTCACCTTGTTCTACTTCACGGCGATTCTGGTGCGCGGCAATGTCATGCTGCCCTACTTCAGATTTGTCGCGGGCAATGTTAACCTCTTCGCTTGGTTCAACGGTTTCGGCCTCGCTTCGTTACTCCTGGGCGTCGCCTGCTCCACAGCCGTGTCTGTCCGGGTGGGCAAGCGTCAACTCTTCATCGCGAGCATGATCCTGACGGGCGTCTTCAACGCGGCGCTGTATGTGATCCCGCCGCACGCCACTTACATCATCATCGCCACGGAAGTGCTTCGCCAGTTCTCGTTCGGACTGTCGGGCCCGATCCTATGGGCGATGATGGGCGACGTTGCCGATTACGGCGAATGGAAGACCGGACGCCGCGCCAGCGGCACGGTCACCGCGGCCGTGGTGTTCGCCCTGTGGGCGGGTTTGGCCCTCGGCGGCGCCATCGCTGGATGGCTGCTGTCGGCCTATGGCCTGGTGTCCGAGGCTGTCACACAGACCGCACGGACGCAGACAGGCATTCTTCTGACGGCGAGTTTTTACGCGAGCCTCTGCTTCTTCGCCGCCGCGGCGTGCCTATTCTTCTATCCGCTGACGCGCGAGAAGAACCAATCGATTGCCAACGACCTGATCGAGCGCCGGAAAGGCTACGCATCATGAAGGCCGTTGGCTGCCAGTTCGCCAAGCAGCTTTTTCGCATGGCATTCGCAGGATTCTCGTGCCTGGCCATTCTCCTAATCACTGGTATGTCTGCCGGCGCTCAGGTGCCCTCCCTTAAGGACGCCTTCAAGGGCGCTTTCCTCATCGGTGCCGCGCTCAACTCGCGCCAGTTCACCGAGCAAGACGCACGCGGCGCCGCGCTCGTCACAGCGCAGTTCAACGCGACGACCCCGGAGAACGTCTTGAAGTGGGAACAAGTCCACCCCCAGCCGGGCAGCTACAGTTTCGAGTTGCCCGATCGCTACGTGGCGTTTGGTGAGAAGAACCACATGTTTATCGTCGGCCACACGCTGGTGTGGCACAACCAGACGCCCGCATGGGTTTTTCAGGACGATAAAGGCAGTCCCGCGGACCGGGAAACGCTGCTAAAGCGCCTGCGCGAACACATTCATACTGTTGTGGGCCGCTACCACGGACGCGTCAACGGCTGGGACGTCGCCAACGAAGCCCTCGAGGAAGACGGTACGTTGCGGCAAACGCCTTGGCTGAAAATCATCGGCGAGGACTACCTCGCCAAGGCGTTCCAATTCGCGCATGAAGCCGATCCCCAGGCTGAACTCTATTACAACGATTACAACTTGGAGAACGAAGCCAAGCTCAAGGGCGCTCTCGAATTGCTCCAGAAACTTCAGGCCCAGGGTGTTCCGATCACCGGCGTCGGGATTCAAGGGCACTGGCACATGGACTCGCCTTCCAACGAGCAGGTGGATGCAGCCATCACCGCCTTCGGCAAGCTCGGCCTCAAAGTCATGATCACGGAACTCGACGTGGACGTGTTGCCCCTCGCTTTTCAATACATGGGCGCAGACGTCACACTCTCCGCCGAACTGCAGCCCAAGTTGAATCCTTACGCCAAGGGTTTGCCGGATGCGGTGCAGCAGGCGCTGGCGCAGCGCTACGCCGGTCTGTTCGGCGTGTTTCTCAAGCACCGCGGCGTCATCGCGCGAGTGACGTTCTGGGGTGTGACCGACGGAGACTCCTGGCTGAACAATTGGCCCGTCAAGGGCAGAACCAACTACCCGCTGCTGTTCGATCGCGCCGGCCAGCCCAAGCCGGCGTTTGATGCCGTGATTCGTGCCGCCCACTCTTCGCCGCCGCAATAAATATTTGACCGGACTCTCTCACAAGCTGCAATTTGGATGTTTTTCAAACAGCGCAGCATCTTGTCATCTTGAGGGGCGCGCCGTTTGCCCCGAAAGATCTCAACTGATACGCCATCGCACAAAGAAAAGGCCGCTAGCCACCCAACCTAGGTTACGATGAGGGCATCGGTTTCACCCTGGCCGCTGTGCCGGCTGGAAAACCGGGAGGAGTTACTCCACAATTCGTTTTACTCGGGCCGCTCATGACAGCATCTAATTTGAAAGGTCGCAGCGCTCCCCTGGGCGCGACATTCTCCCCCTCCGGAACGAATTTCAGCCTCTACTCGCGTGAGGCCACCGGCGTTGATGTGCTCTTCTTTGACCATGAGGATGCCGCGCGGCCCGCTCGCGTCATTCCCTTCGATCCCGTCACCAACCGCACCTCCCACTACTGGCACGTCTTTGTTCCCGGCATAATCGCGGGCCAACTCTATGCCTATCGAGTTCGCGGGCCATACGATCCCGCCAATGGTCTCCGTTTCGACCCGGAAAAGGCGCTGCTCGATCCCTACGGCAAGGGTCTTGTCACGCCGAAGAACTACAGCCGCCAGGCCGCCTGCATGAAAGGGAACAACTTCGCTTCGGCGATGAAGAGCGTTGTCGTGGATCCGCATTCCTACGATTGGGAGGGTGACACTACGCTGCAGACTCCTTCCACGCGAACCATCATTTATGAATTGCACGTGAAGGGCTTCACGCGCCATCCGAATTCTGACATCGCGGAAAACCTTCGCGGCACTTTTCGCGGGCTCATCGACAAAATCCCTTACCTGCAGCATCTCGGAATCACCGCCGTCGAACTACTTCCCGTATTCGCCTTTGATGCCCAGGATTGCCCGCCGGGTCTGGTGAACTATTGGGGCTATGCGCCGGTCTCCTTTTTTTCGCCGCATCCCGCCTACAGTTCCCGCCGCAGTCCGCTGGGGCCGGTGGACGAATTCCGCGACATGGTCAAGGCCCTGCATCGTGCCGGCATTGAGGTCATTCTTGACGTCGTCTTCAACCACACCGGCGAAAACAACGAAAAGGGCCCCACGCTGAGCTTCCGCGGCATTGACAACCCCGCGTACTACGTTCTCCAGCAGGATCTTTCGCGCTACGCCGATTTCAGCGGCACGGGAAACGTGCTCAATGCGGATAATCCCGTTGTGCGCCGTATGATCGTCGACAGCCTGCGCTACTGGGTCCAGGAAATGCACGTTGACGGTTTTCGCTTCGATCTCGCTTCCATCCTGGCTCGCGATTCCTTCGGCAATGTTCTCGCCAATCCCCCCGTCCTCTGGGACATTGACTCCGACCCTACTCTCTCCGGCACGAAGCTTATCGCGGAAGCCTGGGATGCCGCCGGCCTGTATCAAGTCGGCAGCTTCGTGGGCGACAGTTGGCGCGAGTGGAACGGCAAATTCCGCGACGATATGCGCAACTTCTTTCGCGGCCAAAAGAGTTCCGTCGGTCCTTTTGCTGATCGTTATATCGGCAGCCCCGAGCTTTATGGCCACAAGCAGCGCGAGGCCGAGCAGAGCATTAACTTCATTACCTGTCACGACGGCTTCACGCTGAACGATCTGGTCACTTACGAGCAGAAACACAATGAGGCCAACCTCGAGCAGAACCGCGACGGCACAGACGACAATCGCTCCTGGAATTGCGGCGTCGAGGGCCCCACGGACGATCCGGAAATCGAAAAAGTGCGCAATCGCCAGGTGAAAAACTTCCTCGCGGCCACGTTGCTCGCCATTGGAATGCCCATGGTCTCCATGGGCGACGAAGTACGGCGCACCCAGCTCGGCAATAACAACGCCTATTGCCAGGATAACGAAATCACTTGGTACGACTGGTCACTCTTGAAGAAACACGGCGATGTGCAGCGCTTCCTGCGCCTGCTCATCAGCCGCCGCTTGTTGCAAGACCTCGCTCCGGAATTGCAGCGCATGACCTTGGCCGAACTTCTCCATCAAGCGCAGAAAGAATGGCATGGCGTAAAACTTCATGAGCCCGATTGGGGCCCGGACTCGCACTCGCTGGCCTTCAGCCTCGATTTGCCCAGGGAAAATCTCCATTACTACAATATTTTCAATGCTTATTGGGAAGCTCTCGATTTTGAACTTCCGCGCCTCAATTCCGGCGAGTACGATCCCTGGCGCCTCTGGATCGATACTTCCCTGGATTCTCCCAACGATATTTCCCAATGGCATTCCGCCACATCCGTTCCCGGTTATGTGTATCGCGCCGGCCCGCGCTCCGTGGTCGTGCTGTGGGCGCAGATCACTCCGCGCTAGAGAAACCTCCGCGCCGGGTATCCTTTCCTTCCGGGGATTTCAACGCCGTACACACGGAGGCGCAGATGGGGCCGCCAATATTGAACGTGGCCGCAACATTGGCGCCCTTTACCTGTAACGGTTGCGGGACCTTGCCCAGCAATTGCCAGGAGCACCATCCCAGCATCGCGACGCCCGTTGCGCCAATGGGATGGCCTTTTCCAATGAGCCCGCCGGAGGTATTGATGCCACATTCGCCATCAACCGCGGCCTTTCCGTCCACCCAATACTGTGCGCCTTTCCCGTACTCGGCTTTTCCTAAAACTTCCGTGCCGAGCGCTCCCATGACCGTGAAACAATCGTGGATCTCGGCGACCTTCACATCTTCCGGCTTGACCCCCGCCATCTGGTAAGCCATTTTCATGGCCTTGATGGCGCCCGCGGGACGCAGCACATCGCGCCCGGACTTCTTGAGCGGGTCGGTCGCCTGCGCGTACCCGGCAATCTCGACGCAGTCTCGCTTGTCCACACCGAGCTTTGCCAGTCCTTCCTCGGTAGCGAGAATGAGCGCGGCGTACCCGTCGGTGATCTGCGAACAATCGTAGGTCTTGAGCGGCAGCCCTTCCACAATGTAGCGATTAATGCCACCGATTTGCATGGCCTGCTCGAGAGTAAGTTCAACGTTGCGCATCTGCGCGTACTCGTTGTGGCGGGCGTTCGCGTACTCCATGACGGCGATCTGCGCCAAGTGTTTTTCGGGAATGCCATGTACTTTCAGATAGCATTCCATCACCTCCGCAAACAGGTGGGGAAAGATGTACACCTTGCCTTCCCGTTCGGCGGGATGCGAGAAATATCCGAGGGCCTGGCCGATGAGCTTGCCATCCATCTTGCCTTCGGCGTCGCGCATTTTTTCGTAGCCGATGGCAATGCCGGTATCGCCCCATCCGATTTGCAGTTTTTGGATGACGGAGAGGATGGCCTGCCCACCGGAGGCGCAGGCATTTTCGACCGCTTCAATGGGCTTGCCCGCAAGTCCCGGAATATCCGCCACGAGGCCCGCGAGCAGCCCTTGCTGGTTGAGGGAGATATTGCAAACGGCGCCCACGGAGGCTACATCGATCGCGGAGGGCTCCGCTTTGATTTCCGCGCAAGTTTCCGTAACGGCGCGGCGAAGAATCTCGGGTACCGACATGCCCATGAGCTTCCCGAATTTCGATTGATGATAGGCGGCGATATAGATGCGCTTCATAAAACACCTCTCACGTTGACTTCCGCTCCAGCGATACAGAGGGGCCTTCGCCGGCGGTCCCCAGTCGGCGATGCCGCAGGCGGTCCTGGAGCTTGCGCTTCAGGACCTTATCATAGTCGAGGGATTCCGCTGCCTCCTTGTATCTCGCCCCGCCACCCATGCCGATTCGGGAAGGAATTGTTGGCGATTGCGTACCCTCCTCCCCCCGGGTGTTTTTGTGAAGAGTGTCAAAACAAAGGGGTTGCAGGCGCAAGTGTGCGGAAGTGTGTGAAAACAGGGGAGTTAGAAACGCACTATTTTGATCTGGAAAGCCTTTGTTTTGATATGGATGCGCACTGTTGGTGCAAAGGGTGAGTATGCTGGGGATCTGAGGGGCGCGGGCGGGCTTGTGCCGAGTATTCACAACACATCATACCACACTATTTACCAATTGTCAATAGATACCGTGAGGTACTAGAGCCGAAACTAGTACAAGGAGACAGTCGGCACAAAGTTAGCCCCAACAGGGATGTTCTGCCGCTTGACCTCGCAATGCGACCGTGGCGCTTCCGGCGCAGTTTCTGTTAGGGGGTCGGAGCTTTAGCTCCGACATTCAGTGCTTGGCTTTCCTTGGGCTTTAGCCCCTGAGGAATCGGATCCACTGTAAATTGTCCTCCGGCTGATCCCCACCGCCAATCCTCGGCCCTCCCGACAAACCCCGCCGCCACGGGATTCAGATGGATGTAGCGAACTCTGGAAAGGTAATCGGCGGTGTCCCGGATGGTGGCCTCATGGAAACCCGCTTGCCAGATCTCCATCCGATTGCCGCGTTTCTAGTGAATTTCATGAGAGCTCCCGCCTTTAATAAGCTGCATGGCCCTTTCCAAGGAAGTGGTGTCACGGGGAGTCAACAGCAAGTGCAAATGGTTGGGCATGAGAACAAACTCGTGCAACAGATAGGCTCCTGCCATCCTGTAGTGAAGCAGCTTGGCAATCACGATCTCGGCGATTTCCTGGACTTGAAACACGGCGATACTCTGAGCCGCCTTTGTCGTGACGAAGTAAGTGCTTCCGATGGCCGTGCGGTGATGGAGTCTTCCCATGATTCGGAGTCCTCAGCGGCTAAACAGCGTGCAGGAAACTTTGTAATTCAGGGGGTCGGAGCTTTAGCTCCGACATTCAGTGCTTGGTTCACCCTGGGCTCTGTGGACCCTGGGCTCTGTGGACCCTGGGCTCTGTGGACCCTGGGCTCTGTGGACCCTGGGCTCTGTGGACCCTGGGCTCTGTGGACCCTGGGCTCTGTGGACCCTGGGCTCTGTAGCCCTGGGCTCTGTAGCCCTGGGCTTCAGCCCAGGGCGCGAAGCGCCCCTGAAGAAAGTTTTGCCGGCATTTTTCCTCAGCGGCTGAAGCCGGTTGTGCGCCGATTCTTTTTGTCGGACCTGAAGGTCCGACCCCCTAAACCGGAAACCGGGCGCCTCATAGAGCGACTGTCTATAACTGCATAGATATATAATTTCTATGGCAGCAACGCAACTTGTTTAGAGTAGAGGGTGCAGCACCCATAAGCGTTAACTTAAGGATTGACTCTTTCCGTGGTTGGCGCCTATGCTTAGGCATGGCGAAGGAAGCGGAAGACCTCAGCATTGAGAATTGGGCTGTTCTGCGCACGTTTTTGCCGGCGGGCTGGGAAGAGATGGCGCGTCGGAGCGGGGCGTTACGCCGGGCGCGCGACTTTCCGGATGCCGAAAGTCTGCTGCGTGTGCTGTTGCTGCACATCGGGAACGGATGCTCGCTGGCGGAGACGGCGGTGCGCGCGCGCTACCTGGGGATCGAGGTCAGTCCGGTGGCCGTGTTCAAGCGCTTGCGGGCCTCCGAGGAGTGGCTGCGCTGGCTCGCCGAGCGATCGCGCGGCCAGCAGCGGCTGGCGATGGAAACTCATGGACGGCCGGTGCGGGCGGTGGATGGCACTTCGGTGTCGGAACCAGGCAGCACCGGAACGGACTGGCGCGTGCATTACGCCATCAACCTCGCCGATCTGCAATGCGACTTCTTCACCATCACCAGCGTGGCCGGCGGAGAAACTTTGCGGCGCGTTCCGGTGCACGCCGGCGACATCCTGCTCGGCGACCGCATCTACGCGACTCCCGTGGGAGTCGCGCATGTGGCCAAGGCCGGCGCGGACATCGTGGTGCGGCTCCATCGGAGGGCGCTGCCCTTATTTGATGCGGCGGGCAAGCGGGTGAACATTCTGCGGCGCTTTCGTTCTCTGCAAGTCGGCAAAGTACGGCAGTGGAACACGCGGGTGCGCTGCGCCGATGGAAATTGGGTTTCTGGAAGACTGGTGGCCGTGCGGCGCAGCGTGCAGTCGACGCGTATCGTGCGCGAGCGCATGGCACGCCACGCCAAGAAACATCGCAAGACCATCAGCCCAGAGAGTTGGAAAGCCGCCGCATATTTTGCCGCCTGGACCACTCTGCCAGATACATTTCCGGCCCCCGCGATTCTGGAGTTGTACCGTCTGCGCTGGCAAATCGAAATGGCCATCAAACGCATGAAGTCCATTCTGGGCTTGGGCCATCTACCCAAGAAAGATCCCGCCAGTGCTCGCGCCTGGCTGCACGGAAAATTGTTCGTCAGCCTGCTGGTGGAACGTATGGTGGAATGCGCGAATTCATTTTCCCCCTGGGGCTACGGACCGGACGTTACGCCGCAGCCGCTGGCGAGAAACTGAGTTCATGCTGCGAGAGGTGTGCTCGGCCATCTCTCCGCCCCACAGTTTATCCGCCACCATTCGGGATTGGGCGCGAATCGTGCCTCGGCTGGCCGAACCCCCTCGCCGCCGCCGCTTCATGCATTCTTAAGTTAACGCTTATGGGTGCCGCACCCAAAACCGTCTCACCGTTCGACCTGTGCGCCACCCGCCGGGCCGCTCTTTTTTCACCACCCCTTTGCCGCCCGGGCCACCCCCAAGAGCAAGGCAGGATGGCGGCAAGGAGAATGGGCCGTGCGCCGGTGTTGACAGAAACAAGCCGTTGCCATAAGTTTCAAGTAACCGCCAAGAGCAGGCCAACCAACCCTAGGACAGATTAGCTCGAGTGCTCCGGAAACCCTCTTCTTGACGGAAAGAGGTGGCACAAATGAAATCGCGCGCCCTGCTCTACGTTTTACTGAGCGTTTTCCTGGCCCTTGCTGTTTGCGCGCAAACGCAGAAAGAATTGACGAATTCGGACATCGTTAAGATGACCAAGCAAGGCTTTGAACCGGGTCTGATAGTCAAGGCGATTGAATCCAGCAGCACCGATTTTGATATTTCGGCGCAAGCTTTGCTCGATTTGAAAAATTCGGGGGTTCAGCAATCTGTGATGGAGGCCATGCTGGCTGCCCAGGCTAAAAAGCCTTCCAGCACTGCGGAAGCGTCACACGACACGGCAACGCCCGCGGAGCACGCGCCAGTGGACCAATCGAAGCCCGTTGGCAATGCCAATGGAGGTTACCTGCTGCGCGAAGGCACCCAGGTTCCCCTTAAATTTGCGTCGGACCTGAGCTCGAAGACCGCCGCGGAAGGAGACCCGGTGAGTTTCGTTCTGGCCGAAGACATTTGGGTCGGCAACGTCGTGGTGGCGGCCGCGGGAGCGAAGGCCGTCGGGGAAGTGAGCCACGTCAAGAAGGCCGGCATGATGGGCAAGGGAGGCGAATTGAACGTGCGGCTCGATTACCTGCGCGCCGGCGACGTCAAGGTAAGGCTGCGCGGCACCAAGGGCCGCGAGGGAGAAGACAAGATCGGGACCGCCGTCGCATTGACCGTGCTCTTCGGACCCATCGGCCTGATCAAGCACGGCAAGAACATCGACATCCCCGAGGGCACGGCCTTGAGCGCGTTCGTCGCCGCCGACGTGAACCTGCCCGGCCCCACACCGCCGCCAGGCGTAGCGTCGGCACCGCCGACGCCTGCCGCCACGCCGCCAACTCCAGTTGCGGTGCCGGTCCAAGAAGGAGCCGCTTCGGCGCAACCAGCCGCCGCTGCGGTGAGCGCTGAACAGCCACCGTCCGCTCAGAATAGTGTGGAAACCCGGAATACCCCGGCGGCAAATGCAACGAACGACTATGAATACCGCCTCATCTTTGCAACCGAAACTTCACAACTGCAGAAGGACATCAATCAAGCAGCCACGGAAGGGTTCAGGGCTGCCTTCATGACAGCAGGAGATACACACTCCGGACCTCAGATACTTGTTCTTATGGTCAAAGACAAAGGGTCGGATTCCGCATCCGGCTATCAATACCAGATTCTGGTCTCAGGGCGAGCCTCCTTGGTAGAAAAGGGGATGAATCAGTTCGCGCTGGATGGATTTCAATACCGGGCGTGGACGATGGTGAGCTATAAACTCATATTAATGGAAAAAAGGTCAGGGCCGCCGGCCCCAGAAAGCGAGTACCGATTAATAACTTGGAATCGACGAGAGACCCTGCAAAAGGAGATCGACGCCGCGGCGGAACAGGGATTTCGAATAGAAAGTATGGGTGGGGGATTGGCGATCCTATCGCGACCCAAAGGTCTGGAGAAAGCCCGCTATTTATATAACCTAGTGGATACTGTTCCAGAGTCGCCGGACAACGGTTTTGCCCTTAGGTGGTTCTTCGGATTCGGATTCGCAAAAATGGGCTATGTGATGGAAAGAGATCTAAACAAAGCCCCGGAGAAAACACAGTACAGGATCCTCTCAGTTTCACAGCTTGAAGATGTCCAGGCGAGGCTGCGACTGGCGCAACAAGAAGGGTTTTGTTTGGTAAATGCTTTATTCCCGTCGGGCGTGTTCGGTGGGAACTATTTCGCAATGAAGAAGATGAACGAGAAATGCGATCATATCTATATCGAGGACCTTCACTACTACGAGGATGGTCAATACTACCAGGCCGGATGGGTCGGAAAAGGCAATAAAATGCTGCCTTTTCTGGAAGGACTGAACAAATGGGGCAGCCAGGGTTACGAAGTCGTGGGCTTCGGTCCCCTGAAAGCTGTCATGATCAAGCAACAACGGCTTGCGGCGCCGGCCCAAGAAGGAGCCTCTTCGGCGCAACCGGGATCCGAGCTAACGCCCAGCCAAACTGCCGCACCCGCCGGTTCGCTGGCCGCCCCAGCCACCGCCATGCTGCCCCAAAGCGTCTCTTCTCCTGTGTTAGACTGTCGCCTCCTAGGACTGAAGCTAGGGCCCGTGTTTGTCCTCAACATGATTGGCCGGATCATGCCCGGCGCGGGAAACCGCTGGGTGGCTGTTACTTTGCAGGGTAACATTCCCGGCCCCATGCAAATGAAGATCGATACCCGGGACTTTAAGGCCAGGTTTAATGGGGAGCAACGAGATGTCAACGCCATAGAGGACGTTGGGAACTGGTACGCGGCGAACCAGCGCGGAGCTCCCGCACCTCTACAATACTCGCGGTCATGGAAGGCCGACAAGGCTGAGCCCTTTTCCACAAAAGTTGCTTTTGTTCTTCCCCAAGTGGTCAACCGATTTGAGCTGGTTTGTGGCGACCTGACACTCGGGACCGTAACCGTTGAGGCAGGGAGTTCCTCCGTGGGGATGACAGCCCAGAGTGAGCCCGCTCCAGTTGCGGCGCCGGCCCAAGAAGGAGCCTCTTCGGCGCAACCGGGCTCCGAACTAACTTTTTCCGCTGTGTTGATTGACACGGCATCGAAGAAGCCGGTTCCATCGGCCAGAATCATACTCGCCCCCAAGAAAGAACGGAAATACGAATGCACGATCGACACTTCCCTAACGGCAGTCAGTAATGACCGTGGCGAGGTTCGAATCCCGAATGTGGGGCCTGGAGAGTACGTGGTTTTCTACAATCTGTCGGGAGTCATCCAGCCGGAACTGAAGGGAAAGGTGGTGATCTACGGTAATGGCCCCCATGACTTTCGTTATCAATCCCCTCTTGCTGAATCGCTCGGTCCCTTCATCGTCAAGAAGGGGGGGACAATAGTGGTTTTTGATGGTGTCCTCAGCATTGCCAACGGAAGCTTGTCGAGTACAAAATTCAACATAAGAATGACAACCACCGCCGAGGGAGCCCTTACAACGGTGCGTGTGCCCGGTGCCGGAAGCACCCCAGTAAAGATAGAAATCGACGCCTACTAGTGATCTGCTTGCCGCAGACCACTAGGTACCGGGTGTTGGGGCTCAGCGCACAGAACGTCGCCTCTGAACCTCCCGACACTATAGCCCAAGCCTCGCGGTTGGGTTATCGTGGAACAGGGAGCGGTCGAGCATGTACTTGCGTACGGTAGCAAGAGAGCGGTGGTGGATCTGGTGCAGGATGGCAAGCTCAGGCACCCTATTCAAGAAAGCCTAGGTCGGAAACCCGGCTCGCAGGCCGTTCCTGCTACACCAGTCGCCGCCACGCCGCCAGCTCCAGTGGCGGCTGCGGGGACTGCTTCACCTGCCACCAAAGAGACGGCGGACAGTCAGGCAACGATCGCGGACATAGCCAAGGTGGATGATCTCTTCTCGTCAGCAGGGAAGCCTGTGACAGTTTGGCTGACGCGTCAGGCGGACGGGACTTGGTACTTCAAGCCGGACCAAGAGCCTGCCGGGGCTATTGCTCGGATCCAGATGGCGAAAAATGACGTGTTTTTCGACGTAGCGTGGAAGCCCGAGAAGGATGCGACGCCGTGGACATTCAGCGCCAGCGACCGGAACAGGCAAAGCCTAAAAGGGCGAAACCTGACGTTAACGGCTATGAGCCTGCCAAATGGGAAAATGATGCTCGGCATGACAAGCAAACGGCTGTATGCGGGTCGTTTCCGGTTTGTTTACGCTACGCTGGGAACTAATGACACGCGCATCTTCTTCCTCGAGGAGCTGGGAAAGCCATCGAAATAGGTGGGTGACGCAGAGAATCAACATTGAAAGTTTCTCGCTGACCCACCGCGAAAGCAAATCGCTCGGGCGCAATGCCTTGTGCGTGCAAAACGCGGTTGTGGGTTTTGACTGTTCTTCTCTTCGCCTGTGTTTGCCCTCTCTTGTTCTTTGCGTCCGCCGCTTCGTGCCACTCCTCTCCGTACCAGTCTCAAAACTAGTACCCTATAAATAATAGTAGAAAAACGGTAAATAATGTGCTATTCTCCACTTGTTATGCTGAGGGGATGCTGCTTGTTGTGCCATTTCGGAACGGCCTACACCCTCGCCCTTCGTCTCCCCTTCGCTCTTCCACCCTCTAACTCCTTTGTTTCCCCTTGATGCAAGCCATTCTTCCATAAGTCCTTTGTTTCCCGTACATACGCAAAAACAGGGGGGGGTAGGGTGTTATCGGTCTGGTAACGTATCTAACCAATGTCGGCGCGCCGACATTCTCGTTTCTGCATGTGACGCACAGATTGCGCGTCCAGCCGAACACCAGGGGGACGGAGAGATCCCTCGGCTACGCGACCCGACGCGCCACATTGCGGCGCGGAAGAGAAAATCGGGTCGCTCCGCTCCCTTCGACTCCGCTCAGGGCAGGCGGGATGACAAGGAGACGAAGCGGCGCGGAAGGGCGGCCACTACAAGCGAAGGAAGAGTCCAAGGACGAGAAAACGATCGCTGCCGAAACTTGCTCGGATGAGATTCCGCGCGTGCTTGACCTTCCGGCCGCAGAGGAGGCGGCGAAAGGGAACGCCATGCTGAAGGACGGCATACTGGAACTGGACATGGCGAAGGCTGCTCCGGCCAAGACGGTCAAAGGCGAAGCCAAGGCGGTCAAAGTCGAAGGCCAAACAAAACGCTGCTTGCGCAACGCAGGGCGGGAATCGCGTGAACGGGAGAGCTTGAATGATGTGTGTTATAAGGGATACTGCTGAAAAGACGCTAGATGCGCTTCCGGCTCGCGTATGAGTATCGTCTCCCTATCCCTATTTGTCCTGGCCGACTCGGTGTGGAAATGGATCCACGGTCTGGGAGGACCTGGGCTGATCCTGCTAGGCATTGCCGATGTCACCCCTTTCGTCTCTGTCCCGCCAGGGAGCGTGGACATATTCGTCATCGTGCTATCGGCACACCGCCACGAATGGTGGTTCTATTACGCCTTCATGGCTACGGTGGGGGAAGTCCTTGGGGGCTATCTCGCCTACCGATTGGCCAAAAAAGGCGGCCAGGAGACCTTGGAAAAGAAAATCGGGAAACCGCGCGCAGAGAAAATCTACAAGTACTTCGAGAAACGCGGGTTCATGACGGTGTTCACTGGCGCCATCCTGCCGCCGCCCTTCCCGTTCACTTCCGTGCTGATGGCTGCGGGGATCATGCAGTATCCGCGCAAGCAGTTCTTGTCTGCGATGACGTTGGGGCGTGGCTTGCGTTACTTTGCGGTGGCCTATTTGGGCAGGACGTATGGCCAGCAAATGATCAGCTTCTTCTCGCGGCACTATCGGCCGGTAATGTATGCCCTGATCGCGCTGGCAGTGGCGGCCGGCATTGGCGCTCTGGTCTACTTCAAATGGTACCGGCCCAAAGCGCAACGTGAAGAACGTGAGCGGGGCGAACAAGTTCAACAATTCCCCGTCCCGGGCCGGCACCTGAGAGATAGAGACCGCGGCTCGCTCGCGGAATGAACAGGGAATATCCGGCGAGGCCGCAAGCCACATCGCATTCAGCAAAAATCACGGCGATTCAGGAAGCTCTGTGGCCTAAGCCGCAGCGGACGGTCAAGACCGGGCAACAAGCCTCGCTGGCAATCTTGTAGGCGTGAAGCCAACTCTGAGGATTAACCAAGTAACGACGAGGACGTAACCCGAGGACAATGAGGCCGACCTGGCGCTCCTTTGCCAAGCCGAGAATGGACTGGTCCGCGAGCCCCACTTCCCGTTGGTATGACCAGTCAGGGGGCGTCCCTGTAGAGATGAGCTGCCGAAAACGGGTAGTGAACTGGTGTTCGTGATCACCAATCTGAGCAGCTTGGCCCTTTTCGAGAACATGCAGAACCGTGAGCCGCGCACCATGCTCCTGTGCCAAAGAAACGGCGTAAGCGGCGGCCCTGTCCGATTCCGGCGACAAATCGGTGGGATAGAGGATGTGACTGAGCTTCGCATGTAGCGGGGGATCAGCGGCGGCGCAAGGGCCGACGGTAAGGACCGGGCACGCAGCACCATGGAAGACGGCTTCGGCAACGGAGCCGAGCGCCAGTTTGCGAAGGCCGGTTTTTCCCTGCGTGCCGAGCACAATCAAATCGATCTGGTGCTCGCTAATAACACGCTCAAGCTGCTGCCAGACAGTGCCTTGGCACACCAACATTTCGTGTGGAATTCCGGCGAGAGCGCCTGTACGGGACAGCCGCTGCTCCAGATGTTGCAATTCCTCGCTGGCTGTATCCATGGCAGAAACCACGGCGTCAGCTCCCACCATCACGTAACCAATCGACGAAACAACGTGGACGAGGTAAAACTTCGCACCGTAACTGCGGGCAATCTCGATGGCGTGGTTGAGCGCCTTGATCGAGGAAGAGGAGAAGTCAATCGCGGATAGCACCCGATGAATGCCAAGATCTATGGAGAGTGGATGGGAGGACATAACGTAGGCCTCGCTTGCAAACAACGGGCAATATGGGCGGCACCACTGCGCGGCTGCGTCTGACGGCGGCCACTGTGTGGGAGACTGCGGGTTCTCTGCTTGCGATGACATTATCATGATGACTAGATGGCTGAAGGGGCTCAGTGACCCCTATCACAAATCGCCCGCAAACCCTCAGACAGACATTCTAGAGTCGGTCGAATCACGGCTCGTTGCACGCCTCGCGTGAAGCGGGCCCTAGAGCCGAGGGTCCTGCCTTTGGCAAGGAACGCTTTGGGCGGGCAGAAAAATGCTTGACTCAGAGTTTACAGAGAGGACAGAGGACACGGAGTGAAAAGAGAAGCCGGAAACCATTTCAATGTATCTACGAGACGCGACACTCTGCAGCGTGTGAGAGAAAATGTGGGCGTTGCGGAGAGAGGGCACAACAAGCATCGCTTCAAGGCCTTCTAGTGCCGTTCCAACTTGTTCCAGCAAATCCCTTCGAGAATACTCTCACCGTGTTCGCGTGAGATGCTTGGACCGTCATTTGGCCGAAATAGTTGGAACGGCACTTGCGGAAGCGCGCGCCCCTCAAGAATCCAGCATTGGACTTCACGAAGTTCGCGAATTCGCGAGGAGTTCGCGACTCCAATCTGCGCGATTTAATGTTTTGACGGCTTACCAATTGGCGCTTATATTGCATCTGGGAAGATTTGGAAGTGAGAGTCAAATCGAAAGGAGCTTAGCCAACATGGACAGAATGCTGGTAGTTGTTTTTGACACGGAAACCAAAGCTTACGAAGGCAAGAAGACCCTTCTTCAATTGGATGACGAGGGGAGTATTGCCGTCTACGCCTACGCGGTGGTTGCCAAGAATGCCGATGGCACAACAACGGTGAAGCAAAGTGATGAGCCGGGGCCGCTCGGAACACTGCTCGGCACCTCACTGGGGAGCCTGATCGGGCTTCTCGGCGGACCCGTCGGCCTCGCCATTGGCGCTGGTGTGGGGTTGGTTGCCGGCAGCGCAGCGGACCTCAACAACGCCAGGATTGGTGGCGACTTCGTTGATGACGTGACCAAGGTACTTCTCCCGAACAAGTTTGCGGTAGTCGCAGAGATCCAAGAAGACTGGATCACTCCGGTGGACACGCGCATGGAAGCGATTGGCGGGACAGTGTTTCGGCGGGCACTGTCAGAGGTGAAGCACACGGTTGACGATGAGGAAACCACGGCAATGAAAGCCGACTTAGCACAAATGAAAGCGGAGCGCGCCAAGGCTCACGCCGACCGGAAAGCGAAGCTCCAGGAAAAGATCAACCAACTCGACTCCAAGTTGCAAGCTCATCTGCAGAAAAACAAGGAGCGCCGCGAGGCGGCGGAGCGCCAGGCAAAGGCCAAGGTCGAAATTCTTAAGAACAAGGCAGCCACTTTGAAGGCCAAGGCCGCACAGACGACCATCTAGCAGCCGATGCGCGATTTGGTCGCGTGTTTCAATTCATGTGGTCGAAAGGGACGTCGCGCGGGCCAATAATGCTTAGGGGAGATGCACTATGAATATATCCAAACTGGTTCGAAGGGCACTATTATACAGCGCCGCTGTGATGTTGTGTCTCACGGGGGTTGTTAGCGTACGAACCCTATTCGCAACTCAAAGCGGCAATCAGGACGAGGAAGTCCAGTTGGGCCAGGAGGTCTTCAACGAATTGAAGGCCAAAGGCGAAATCATCGAGTCGTCTCCTCTGTACGATCAGTTGCGGCCGATTGCCGACGCCATTACGCGGGAGGCGCAGCCGCGATATAACCATCCGTTCAAGTTCTATCTGGTTCACGAGGCGCAGCCCAACGCCTTCGCGACTCCGGGTGGCAATGTGTATGTCGTCGATTCGCTCTTGTATTTTGTGAAGAATACTGATGAACTAGCCGGAACGCTATGTCACGAAGTCTCCCACACCATCCATCACGACAGCATGGCGAAGATGGAGGAGCAAGAGAAAATCTTGAGGCGCGAATTGGGGGCAGCCGTGCTTTTGGGCCCGACTCGCGCTCATCTGTTGGCCATCGCTCTCATCGGCGCTCTCAATTCTCAAGGCTATTCGCGGGATGTGGAGGAGCGCGCGGATCTGACCGGCTCCGATGTCTGTGCCGGAACGGGTTACAACCCTTGGGGTCTGGTTTGGCTGTTCCGGGATTTTACGAATGCAAAAATGGCCCAAATGCCGGAAATCTTGTCGGACCATCCCAACAATCAACATCGGGTCGATGCTTTGCAGCAGCACTTCCGGAGGAATCCAGCAGTCTTCGGGAAATTCAATTCCGATCCGAAGTCGGCTGCACCTTTGTCCGTTCCCAAGAACGCCACCGAAGTGTTCTTACGCTGAAAATCGATTCAAACCGTGCTGCCGAACCGGCAAAACCGATTGACGGCAGTGCGCAAAAGGAGAAAAACAATGACCACTGTTTCTGATTTCTTACTCTCTGGCCTCGAGCAAGTCCGAAAATCCTGGGGCTGGTTCCTCGTGTTCGGCATTCTGCTGGCGATTCTCGGCGCCACATGTGTCGTCAAAGCGCAGACCGCAACTCATTTTTCGATCCTGGTGTTAGGTTGGATCCTTGCGATCAGCGCAGTATTTTGGCTCATAAGTTCGTTTTACGCCATCAGTTGGCAGGGATTCTTTTTGTACCTGCTGAACGCCATCCTTCGCGGAGTGATCGGATACCTTCTGATCAGTCACCCGGATGCGGGCGCGGCGGGAGTGACCGGATTGGTTGCTTGTCTCTTCATCGTGGGAGGGTTGTTCCGGGCAGCCGGGGCGACTCTTATTCGCTTCCCGAGGTGGGGGTGGACGGTGTTTGCGGGACTCGTGGCTGTCGTTCTCGGCATCTATCTTTTGGCGACTTGGGCTACGGCCACCACCTACTTCCTTGGTTTGGCGATCGGCATCGACCTTATTTTTGACGGCGCCGCCCTGGCGGGTTTCGCCGGCGCCATTCACAGCCTGCCCAAAGTGCAAACCAAGACTACCTAATTGCACAGTGGGACGAGGGTTGCAAGGCGCTGAATCGCCGTAGCTTTGTACTCTGGAAGAAAATCGCAATCCTGATTGCGATTTTCTTCCAGACAGGTTTTGTTGCAACGGCACAGTCCATCTCGGAAGGCCTCCGAAATGAAGCCGGTCAATCGGCCACTTCATGGCAGGCTGACAAGCACAAAAATTTCAATTTCCCTTCACTAGTAACGCCTCTGAAACCGCAGACCCTGGAGGCCCACTATTACCCGATCACACCCCGGCAGAGCCTCTGCTGGTTCATCACAAACACGACCGGCCCCTCCTATCTGGCAAGGGGGATTTTCCTGACCGCCTTCGGAACGTATGTTGATCGGCCGAAAGAGTATGAGCCACATTGGGGCGGTTTTGCCGGTCGCTATGGAATGCACAAGGCCGTCGTCATCACTGGAAATGCAATTGAGGCAAGCGCTGGCCATATCCTCCGGGAAGATCCGCGCTATTTTCGCGTACCAGGCCGGACCGTAAGGACTCGCGCCGTAAATGTGGTACGGCTCACGTTTGTTGCTCGTAGCGGGGACGGCAGCTTCGGGCCCGCCTATGCCCGCTACACAGCGGTTCTCGAGAGTAACTTCCTTTCAAACACCTGGCGCGTTCGTAGCGAGGTCCATGCGCGGGAAGTCCTCTTGCGGATGTCGGGGGGCTTCGCCGGGCGCATGGCGGCCAATGCTTTTGAGGAATTTTGGCCTGACATCGAGAGGCTCGTTTTCCACAAGCGGGACAAATATCGGCCCGTGGAGTGGAACTTGTACGCGGAAAGAACGCCCTATCGGGATCCCGACCGGCGTGCTCTTTGAACTTGTCCAAAATAAGCATGAATTTTTTCACTTTTTTCTCGCCAAGGCCGTGGCTTTTGCGTGGAGGCTGCGAAGCCAAAGTGGAACCCATAACTGGCAATCGCCTCCCATTGTTTTTTGCGAGGTTCGCGAATTCACGAGGAAACCGCGACTTCAAGGCCCGGGTGTAGCAGTGTTTTGAAGGGCTTAGGTTCGGCCCTTATATTGCACATCGCTACGAATGGATCGGGGCTACGTGGCGATTGCCGTGCGGTAGGGCGCGTTATCGTTGCGTTCTCATGGAAAGATGAGTTTCAGCAAGCAAGAGTGAGGAAAGTTCTGAATGCCCGGTGAGTGCGTTTTGTTCACCAGAAGTGAAAAATAAGGCTTAAATCAAAAATAGGAACGGGAAAGGAGCAACACCGTGAGTAAACATCAGGCAAAGCCAACGACGTTTGCAGAAAAGGTCAGCGCGCAGTTGCAGGAAGCCAAGTCACAGATTGAAGCGATCGAAGCAAGTGCCAAGGGAAAGTTGGGACATGCGGAAATCGAAGCGATCAACGATCTCAAGACGAAGAGCCAGGAGATCGACAAAAAGAGCCAAGATCTGAAGACGACCGGCGAAGCCAAGGCGGCGCAACTCAAGGCTGAGATTGAGACAGACCTGGCCAAATTCAAAGCCGCGGCGGAGCAACTCACCACGAAGCCCAAGAGCCACTCGGCCACGAAATAATTGAAGCTCTGGATCAAAAGGAGGAGGCAGAAGCTCTAGGGATAGTTGCCTCAAACAAAGCTCCTTTCCAGAATCAACAACCGCCCGGGGAATGTTCAGGCCCGTCGCACAGGGAATGGCAATCCTCGTGGGATGAGAGGCCTATCCCGGGCGAGCGCCTTTTGGCCCTTAAGTGGAAGTATGGAAGTCCATGCAGAAGCGAGTCACGAAGCTCACGGAAGGATCGAAAATGCAGACGGAGATAAGCAAGTCCGCAGCCTGCAGTCGGTTTCCTGCGAGCTTGGATGATATTCACAACAGGTTTCAGTTAGAACTGGATGCACTCCACACGGACTTCAGGCAGCTTGCAACTGATTTGCGGGCTACAAATGAGGCACGCTCTCGTGCGGGCAAGGATCGAATCGAGGAATTCAAACAAGCGCTGCGAGATGTCCGCGAAGGCGCCGACTGAGCTGACCGGGAGGGACCTTGAGAGGGAAGAAGATTGGCCGGAGTTTTCTCCTTATCTTGGCCGTGTTGTTGGCTGTTAAGTTGCCGGCACACCCGGCGAGAGCCTTGCCTACGGGGCTTGACGTGCTCCCGCCGGACATTCAGAAGCTTTACGATGCAGGACGATATCGCCAGGCGGCAGAGGCCCTCCAAGCCGCGGTCGAACGAACTCCAACGGACGCCTCTCTTCATTACTGGCTCGGCCGTTGCTTCTTTGAACTCCGCGACTTCAGCCGTTCGATTTCGAGCTTGGAGCGTGCCGTCGCCTTAGATCCCGACCGCTCCGAGTACCACGATTGGCTTGGCAAGGCGTGCGGCCGCAAGGCCGACGAGAATAGCCACTCCAACATGGCTTCCGCTCTTTCTCTGGCGCGCCGAACTCATCACGAATTCGAGATTGCGGTCCAGTTGGAGGCCACGAATATCAATGCCCAGCGCGACTTGATTTCCTTTATGGCGAATGCTCCTGCCAACCTCGGAGGCGGCGAGGAACATGCACGAGAGCAAATCCGTGCCCTATCCGCGGTGGATTCGGTGGAAGGGGAGTTGGCCCTGGCGGAGTTGTATGCTGTGCGGAAGAAGTTCGACCAGGCTGGCGAGGAGTATGAGAAAGTCCTTGAATCGGCGTCAAACCGTATTGATGTTTATCTCGAAGTTGCGGATTATTATCGCGATCGGGGTGACTCGGAGCATATGGACCGAGCCGTCGAGGCCGGCGCAAAAATTGCACCATCAGATCGCCGGCTCAGCTATTACCGTGGTGCTGCGCTCGTATTAGAAAAAAGGGATCCGGAGGTCGCTGAGAAGGATCTTCGCACCTACATCGAAACCGTGCCCGACAATTCCGACCTCCCCGCGCACTCCTCTGCGTATGAGTGGCTTGGAAAGCTGTTTGAAAACGAAGAGAAGCCAGACTTGGCGGCCGAGCAATATAAAGCTGGCCTGACGCTCGACCCTCAGAACAAGGCCCTGCGGGAAGCGCTAAAGAGGCTGCAGAAGAGATAGCTACCATTCCCTCAGCCGAAGGCAGAGGGTCCGCGCTACAATTACCTGCCAGAAAACTCCCCCCAATTGATTCGCCCTCGTTATTCCATCGTCCTCGAGACCAAGACCGGCAATCGTCTTGGTGCCGAACCGCGATGTCGCTGATTGTCGCGATTCTTTTGTCACCAAATTCGCGAATTCGCGAAAAGTCTGATCCTCTTTGATGCGAGGGACCCTGTGTTTTGAGGGACTTACGGTTTGGCGCTTGCATTGCCTCTATGAGGTGCAAGCGGCACATAGAACCGAGGCCAAACCGGAGTTAGCGATCTTTTTTGATCGACCGTGCATCTTCCTTAGCCTTGGCTGTTGAGCGCCTGAGTGCACCGCATTCTGCCTTGAAGACTATGGGCCGCAGGAGGAGAGAACCGTGAATACCGCCACATCGAGAGCTCAAGTAAGGTTCCGAAACATTCTATTTGCTACAGATTTTTCCCAGGCCGCCGCTCAGGCCATCCCGTACGTCAAAAAGATTGCCGAACACTATGATGCCGATCTCGTGACCCTGTACGTCCGCCCCCCGGTTGTGAACCCTATGACCGAACCGATAACTTGGGCGGCTGACATCGATGCGGCGAAAGCACAGAATGATGAAGACCGCGAGGAAGTTCTCCAAACTTTTGCCGGAATCCGCACGCAGGTCCTCATCGAAGAAGGCGACATCCAGCCCTGCTTGGATGCCGCGATCAAGAAGAACAATACGGACCTCGTGGTAATTGGCACACGCGGACGCAGCGGCCTCGGGAAGTTTCTTCTGGGCTCGGTTGCGGAAGAGATATTCCGTACGGTCTCCTGCCCTGTGCTCACCGTGGGACCTCATTCCGGCGCCGTCCATGAACATGGCGGCGACCTTCGTGAAATTTTATACGCCACGGATCTGAGCCCAGAATCCCGTGCCGCCGCTCCCTGCGCCATTTCCCTAGCCAAGGAATTTCAATCACGCCTGATTCTCATGCACGTGATTCGGGAGCCGCGGCCTGAGGATCTCGTTTCGCCCGTTAATGTCAAGGCATCCTTGGAAAAGCTGCTGCGCGAACTCGTTCCATCCGACGCCGAGGCCTCATGCAAGCCCGAGTACATCGTGGAAAGCGGCGACCCCGCAGATATGATTCTGGAATTCGCTCGCGTGAAAGAAATGGATCTGATCGTTCTCGGTGCCCGGCCGGAGAAGGACGCACCTGGCGCGGAGACGCATCATCTGCCGACCGCGATCGCTTACAAAATCGTGTCACATGCCGAGTGCCCTGTATTGACCGTTCGGCACTGAACAAAGAAGTCCGTGAAGTCGCGATGACTTAGACAATCTTCAAATCGTTCGACAACCCTGCTCTTCGCTTTGCGCCCCTTGCTGGTGATCCGGATGCTGGGGAAAATGCATCCAGGAAACGGCACGCGCCCTGAGAAATGCGTTCAAAGATCTGTCATACCTTGCCGCCGCGAATCACGCCTGAGAGATACTTTTGCCGCAGGTTCGGACGAGCAGTGCCCGCCAGTTGCCGCGATTCCTTTTTCACCGAAGTCGCGAATTCGCGAACGATTCATGATCTCTTGATCCTCCTAATCCAACGTTTTCAAGAGCTTACCGGTGGCCGCCGCATTGCTATACCAACCGGTGTGATCTCAAAACCATCGAGCAGAAAAGAGAAGAAAACATGAGCGGAAAAAGCGTTGCGGATGTATTCCAGGAAGCTACGGGGATATCCATCGGCTCGGGCGTAATCATGATCCTGCTGGGATTGTTGGCGATGTTTCTGCCCCAGCAGACGGG
>Ga0371490_1000243_pt1 | contig 44374 bp, 27 predicted proteins | sample MB2SIPfraction_FD_207959 | JGI IMG/M metagenome (GOLD analysis project Ga0371490, IMG submission 207959) | Lab enriched peat soil microbial communities from McLean, Ithaca, NY, United States - MB28FN SIP fraction | ecosystem: Environmental > Terrestrial > Soil > Wetlands > Peat | place: USA... | reverse complement strand
GCCTGGCCGACCGCTCCATCCAGTCCCTTGCCGAGCTAACTCCAGCCGCCTACGCCGCACGAATAGCAAAGTAGCCTACCTGCGCACACCCCGGCCCCGTCAACCATGGCGTTGCCCGGAGGCGTACTTTCTAACGACTGCACAGAGAAACGCGAGAACCTCATCAAGCGAATCGCCCTTGCAACGCTGGATTCCCGATCCAGAGACCAATGCCTGCTCCAGCTCTTGCTTTTGTTGCGAACGCCCGGCGAGCAGAACCTTTTCGTTTAGCCGCGGGGAGAATCGGCCCGAATAAATATCCCAGAACTCATCTATGCTCTGAGCATGGTCCGAAGGCACAAAACCGTTTTCGCGCGCGAAGGACGCAGCCACGGCAGGGCAAAGGCGCAGCCATTCTTCAAGGTCAACAGCGTCAATAGCGCGTACGTCCTTCCACGGACCATCCTTTTTGTTTTTCGTTGCCCAAGTGCCTGCTCCCTTCCAGGTGCGCGGAGTCACAAAGACAAAGGTCGTTTCGCTCGGGACTATATCTTCGCCGGGAGTAGTGGTTCGCTTGGCATAATCTTTATTAGCCTTGCTGGCCGGGGATTTCTCGACCCCCCACTCCCAGACAGAGCTGCCATCCGGAACATACGTCTTGAACTGATCACGGGGGCTAGCGATGAGCCGACCGTCCCATCCTTGGAGCTGTGCACTATCACCGGCAGGGAATCGAAACGCGGAGATCTCGGCTGCTGAGCCGCGGATGAGCTGACCTATTAGGCGCGATAAAACGGTGCGAGCAGCGATTTGCTCGCCTGCCCAAGTCTGTAGCTGATTAGCATTGATCCATCTCATTTGCTTCGTCCCCGTGCTCGGACCATTCTACTGCCGCCATCTCCATTCATTAGCTGACTCTACCTGCTTCCGATTTGAGGTTTGGTCCGTTCAAGAGGGGGTTGTGTTTCAAAACGCTGATGTCGTAAGTAGAAATCCTCCCATTACGCTAAATCACCTGTTCTCAAAACCTCCCGGCATAATCGAAAATATCGGAATAGACGCAGACATTCAGCTTGCCGCCGGATTGTGTCCTGGTGCCAGTTGCCATGCCGCCTGCACACTCTTCTCAAGCTGATCCTGGCGGGCACGGACCCACGGCGAATAGTGCTTTTCTGTGACGCGGACGCTGGCGTGGCCGAGCAGAATGGAGACCTGATCGATGGGGACTCCGGCCAGCAGCATTTCGACAGCGAATGTGTCGCGGAACATGTGGCAGTGGGCACGCTTGGGCGTACCGTCCGGTTTGTGCAGGTTGGCTACGGCAAAAAGTCGCCGGTAGGCCCGCTGCCAGTTGGCCACGTAGGTCTTGGGTAGGCCGTTGCCGGACCAGAAGAAGTAATTCGGGTTTGGGTCCAGTCCGGGAGGAACCGTACGCAGCAGCTCGGCCACATGGGGCGGCAAGGGCACAAAGACCGGCGTGCCCGTCTTTGCCTGATACAGCATCAGCTTGTTTTCGACCAGCCGCGCCCGTTCGAGCGTGGCGGCGTCACGTATGCGCAGACCGCTCCAGCGCATCAGCTCCGTCAGCGCGCGGATACGAATGCCGCGTTTCTCCGGAGCCCAGGAACGCTCGGCGTATTCGCCCAGACGATAGGTGGCGTCGATGATGCACTTGTATTCCTCCGCCGTGAAGTAATCCGTCGGAACATGCTTGGCAATGACCCGGCCCATGGTGGCCGTTGGGTTTTCGCGTAGCCAGCCCTGGCGTACGCAGAACCAGAAGAAGCCGATGACGCGCTCGAACTTCTTTTTGCGGGCGAGTTCCTTTTCTCGCCAAGACTGCCGCCATTCGGTCAGGTTACGCGGATTGAATTCGTTCAGGAAGGTAAGGCCAGTCTCGTTCGCAAAGCCGAGCAACTGGACTTCGAAGATGTAGTGCAGCTTTTGCAGCGTGGCGGAAGCCAGCCCGCGCGCCTCGGCATCGCCAAGGAAGACCTTGACGGCCTCTTTGACGGTGGGCATCTTCGCGGGCTTGATCTCTTCGCCCTGAATCGCCGAGTGTTCGTATTTGCGGGCGAGGAGTTCGGCCTGCTCCCAGGATTTGGTCTTCGCCGAGGCACGGAACCGGCCCTTGCGACCGGGAAGCGTTCCGTCGAGCCACTTGGGGCAACGGCAACGACGATAGGTGGAATCGTCTTTCTTCGGGCAATCAGGATGGTGACGCGTGTAGACGGTGAGCATGATGCCAGCTACTCTAGCACCAAAAATCGGCTGGTACAATTCCGGTACAGTTTGCGGAATTGCGTAATTTTCAACAGTTTAAGTTGTTGAATATAGAGTATTTAATCTATGGTGGAGGCGGCGGGAGTCGAACCCGCGTCCGAAATCGTTGTCAGCCAGGAGAGTTCATGCTTTGTCCGCTTCCTTTTGGTTTCGCTTCCGACACTCAGAACGGACAAGATGTGCCGAAAACTAGTCCGATTGATCTCGCTCTTGCCGCCCGGACCGAGCCGCTCAAGCCAGCCTGCAGTATGACGTCCGCTCACAGCCCGTAGGCAAAGCCGTGGAAGACGGCTGCTTAGTTAATTAAGCAGCAAGTGCCAGATTGTCGTTGGCAACTTTGGTTTTGCAAGCGATTACGGGTGCCCGCACCCCGACATGTCTCCTTTGCCGCAATCGATCCCGTCGAAACCGTGACGCCCCCACTGGGTTGGCTCACCCCTCGGTCCGGGGTGCCCTGGCGGGTGCGAGCCGTTCAACTGGCTCGTGCTGCTTCCCTATTCTACCCCGGATTCGATTGCGAAAGCTGGAGAGTTCCAGCACGCAGAAAACCCCGGCACAGAGGTTCTGCGCCGGGGCTGGAACCGGGAGCAGCCCTCTACTGCTGATCCAGATCGATCTTCTCGTATTCGTGGCGGGCAATGGCGGCACGGATCTGGGCTGGCGTCTTGCCCAGCCGCGTCTGCTGGTAGGCAAAGAAGCCTTCCTTGGCGCAGGTGGAGCACTCGGTCCCATGATCGGTCTCAAAGCAGCTGCGCAGGCTGGTATGGCCCAGCGCGCGGTCGCAGCGGCAGTTGCAGGGCAACTGGTAAACCACGCTGGAAACCTTGGCAACCTGCTGATACACATGAACTTGCCAAGGATAGCGAAACTGCGGTCCCCTGAGCTGCGCGCCCGCTAGAATCGGTGCCAGCGCTGAAACCTTCAGCGGCGCCGACGGATGGTAGGCCGGAACATCGTCCGCAGGGTTCGACCATTGGGCATAGCTGGCCGCCGTCAGCACAAAAACTGCAACTCCCCACACCCAACGGCTCTTGAGAAGATTCATCGACGTCCCCCCATGAGGTCATTTTATACGCAGCCCGAAACTGCCTGCCGCCCTGTGACAGGGCCTTCTTCCCAGCAAAAAAAAGACGGCACGAACGGTTAGCTGTTCGTGCCGGGAGGCCAGTGACGCAAACTGCTTCCACTAAGGTGATCACGGCACCGACCGTTCTCACCGGTGGAATAAATACACGATAGCATAGATGGAGAAGAAAGCAAATACAAAATTCGAGATTTTTATCTTCCCAGAGAACAACTGTTCCTCCATTGCATGTTGCCATTTTGCTGAGGTCCCTCCGGGCGCAGGGCAATTTCTGGCCAGTTCCATGCCTGCATCCATCAACATAACTTTATAATAAACAACATATTACGTAATTCAACCCGCCGCGGAATGGAGCAAAATCGAGACTTGTGCAAGCTAAAAGTGCACCACAGGTGGTGCACAATCTCCGCCTGCCAGCTCACCTTTTATCTCAAAAAGTGGGAAGAGCCCTGCCGGAATTGCCGTTAGGGTCAGAATCCCAAATATGGAAGAACTACAAATTTAATCTTCCCGGTGAGGCGCTGGAGCCTCCGGAGGGTGATTCATCGCCGGGCGGTCTTCCCGAATACAGCTTCAGTGATCGGATTTGCTGGGGCCGGTCATGTCGAAGGTGGAGAAGCGGCGGCTCTGGCCGCTGATCTCCGCGCGCAGCTCCTGCCACAGTTCGTTGGGAATCTTCAGGAAGACCTCCACCACGGCCGGGTCGAACTGGGTTCCGGAGCAGCGCAGAATCTCCGCGCGGGCGCTGTTGAAGCTGCTGGCCTGGCGATAGGGCCGGTCGCTGGTGATGGCATCCAGCGCATCGGCCACGGCAAAGATCCGCGCCCCCACCGGAATCTCATTGCCGCGCAGCCCGGCCGGGTAGCCTTCCCCGTTGAAGTGCTCCTGATGGCTGAAGACGATCTCCGCCGCGCCGGCCAGGAAGGGAATCTTGCGCAACATGTTGTAGCCCTGCTGGCAATGCTCGCGCATGATCGTCTGCTCTTCCATGGACAGTTTGCCGCGCTTGCGCAGAATCTCGTCGGGAATGGCCATCTTGCCGATGTCGTGCAGAAAGGCCCCGCGGGCAATCACTTTGATCTCCGCTGGCGGAATCCCCATGGCGCGCGCCAGGGCGATGGTATAGGCGGTCACCCGCTTGGAATGACCTTCGGTTTCGGAATCCTTCAGATCCAGCGCATCGCCCAGCGCTTCCAGCGTAATGTCGTAGCTGCGTTCCAGGTCTTCCATGGCGTGGCGCAGCATCTCCGTGCGGGCACGGACAATCTGTTCCAGGCTCTGGCGGTAGCTCTGGGTCTGCTCCACGGCGACCCGATACTCGAGGGCCCGCTGTACCGATCCCAGCAGCAGCCCGCGCTCGAAGGGTTTCAGCAGATAGTCGTGTGCGCCCCGCCGCATGGCATCGATGGCCACGGCAATATCGTGCACCGCGGTCACCATCACCACCGGCAGGTTCGGGCTTTGCTGGTGGATCTTCTCCAGCAGCGCAAGGCCATCCAGATCCGGCATCACGATGTCGGTCAGCACCAGTTCGAAGTTGCTCAGTTCCAGGGCCGCCAGCGCCTCGGCGCCACTCGAGGCTACGTGGACCTTATAGCCTTCCAGTTCCAGAGTGGTGCGCAGCAGGGCGCGAATTTGGTCCTCATCGTCTACCACCAGAATGCGTGCACTCTGGTGCTGCGCCTGCGCTTCGCGCGATGGATCGGCGTCGCTGGCTCTCCGGTTTGTGGCTTTCAGGCCATGTTCTGCAAGGATCCGCGCCAAGCAGTTCTCCCCCAACCAGTCCGCGGCGCTGCGCGCCTGCCGGGCCAATTTGTAGATAAGCAAATTAGAGTGCTTGACCGCGCAGCCCACGCGGTCAAATAGTCTCTTTCAATTGTCCCAGTCTCCGATTTGGATAGATTCCGGGGGATGTATATCCATCCAGATCGTGCTTTGCCTCCTGCCGTCCACGTGTTGGCGCAGGGTAAAGGGCTTCTTTCCTTCTATTGCAATTTCCCAATTTCAGAAATGGCGCAAAAGTGGCACACCTATACCACCGCTGGATGGCTGACCGAACAATCCGCGCTGCTGCGAGGTCCAGGATTGCTGACGCCTGGCACACCCAACGCGGTGAGAGTAGCATCTCAACCGCGGATATCACAATGGGGGCGAACCCAAGCAGGTCCGCCCCCATTGTGATATCCGCGGTTTTCCGGCGCATCAACCACTGCCAGCACAGGTTCCCGGCGTCCCGGTTCACTGCTTGCGGTGCGATGCCGCCCAGCCATCCTTCACCACCTGGTGCGCGCGGCCCACGGCCAGGGCATCGGCAGGTACTTCTTGGGTGATGCAGGAACCGGCGCCCACATACGCGCCCGTGCCCACCTCAACCGGCGCCACCAGGGTCGAGTCGGACCCGATAAACGCGTTCTCGCCGATCCTGGTGCGATGCTTGCTCACCCCATCGTAGTTGCAGGTAATCACACCGGCCCCGATGTTGGTGCCCGAGCCGACCTCCGCATCGCCCAGATACGTCAGGTGGCCGGCCTTCACGCCCTTGTGCAGCTTCGACTTCTTCACCTCGACAAAGTTGCCGATGTGTACGTCTTCGCCGATCTCGCACTTGGGCCGCAGATGCGCAAATGGCCCCAGCGTGGCACCCGCGGCAATCGAGCTCTCTTCCAGCACACAATTCTGGCGGACCAGCACATGATCGGCCAGCGTACAGTCCTCGATCACCGTGAAGGAGCGGATGCGGCAGTTGGCGCCGATCCGCGTGGTGCCCAGCAACTGCACAAACGGCTCTATTACCGTCCCCGCTCCCACTTCCACCCCGGGATCGATGACTGTTGTTTCGGGCCGGTATACCACCACGCCTGTCGCCATCAGCGCGGCGGCCTTTTCCGCGCGCGCCTTGGCGTCCTCTTCCACCATCTCTGCAATCGGCTTCGTTTCCACCTGTTCTTCTCCTATCTATATTGGGGTTCGTCTAGGATTAAAGACCCGGTCCTTCGGGTCTGGTTGCGCCCTTGGGCATGGGAATGGTGATGTCGATGGACTCAACCGGCCCTAGCTTCAGCTCGTCGAGCCCCGGCTTGATCTCCGGACCATTGCCCACCACCAGAATGGCCAGCTTTTCGGGATGGATATACTTCTTGGCCGCCGCGGTCAAGTCGGCCACCGTAACCCTTTCGATTCCAGCCTTATACGTCTCCAGATAGTTGGCTGGATAGGCGTAGAATTCCAGCCGTTCGCTGGCCGCCAGCACCTTGGCGCGGGTGTCGTAGCGGAAGAGGAAGCTGTTCAGAATGTTGTCCTTGGCGCGCTTCAGTTCGTCCTCGGTAAAGGGCTTGGTGTTCAGCCCTTGCAGCTCGTCCAGTGTGGCGCGCGTGGCATCCACCGTGGAGGCGCTCTTGGTCAGCACTTCAGAGCGGAAGACGCCTGTATGGTCATAATTCGCGCCATACGAACCACCTACCGCATAGGCCAGGCCCAGCTCCGTACGCACCTTCTGGAAGAGACGGCTGGCAAATCCTCCGCCCAGAATCTCATTCATCACCGCCAGCGTGGGCAGGTCGGGATTATGGCGGTCCGTGCCCAGTCCCACAATCTCTACATGCGACTGATTCACGTCTTCCTTGTCGATAAAGTAGACGCCCGGTTTGGGGCCGGCAAAAGTGTCGTGGCGCGGCGCCGCGGGTACAACCTGCGGCAGCGGATCGAAGACCGCGCGCAGCTTGGCCTCCATCGCCTTGGCGTCAAAGTCGCCGTAGATGCCCACGATCAGCTTGCCGTGCAGGGTGCGGGCATGCCAGGCCTCCAGATCTGCCACCGTCACCTTGCCGATGGTGGCCAGCTCCGGCTGCCGCGCATAAGGAGAATTGGCGCCGTAGACTAGCTTCCCGGCTTCGCGTTCGGCAATGCTAGCCTCGTCGTCGTTGCGGCGCACAATGCCGGTAGCCTCCTGCTGCTGGGCCAGAGACAGCTTTTCGGCGTCGAACTTGGGATGGAAGAGCAGATCCATGGCCAGTTGGAAGACCTCATCCGCATCGCCCTTCAGCGAGTCCCAGGAGAGCGAGGTGGAATCGATGTCCCCGTCGGTCTCAACGTGCGCGGCCTTGGCCTCCAGCAGATCGTCCAGAGCGTCGCCATTCAGCTTGGTCGTGCCGCTGGTGCGCCAGGCCTGGCCGTAGAGGTCTACCAATCCGGCCTTGGCAGCATCCTCATCGCGTGCGCCGCCCGGAAGGGTCACCGATCCGGAGACAAACGGCAGCTCATGATCCTCCTGCAGGAAGATCACAATGCCGTTCTTCAGCTCGATGCGCGTGGGCTGATGGGGATGGAACTCGTGCAGCGCGGGCGTGGGAATCTGCTCCCACGGCTTGGCCTGCTGGGCGTTGAGGCCCACAGGCAGAAAGACGGCGACACAGAATGCAGTCAGCAGTGCCGGCTTCACCACCAGGCCCCTGACCCCTGTTCCCTGAACCCTGTTCGTTTTCATCGCGCGCCTCCCTCAGCCGCCGGAGCCGGGGCTGGCTTCTGTTCGGTGTCGATCTCGGCGCTGGTGCGGTTGGAGTCCACAAACACCTTGTTCGCCACGCGGCGGATGTCGGCCTTGCTCACCTTGTCCACGCGCTCCAGTTGGCGGAAGAGTTCCCGCCAGTCGCCATAACGGGTCTGGTACTCGGTCAGCACGTTGGCCAGTCCCTGGTTGTTGGCCAGCCCGCGCAGCAGATCGGCGCGCGCCCGGGTCTTGTACATCTGGAGCTCGGCATCGGTCACATCGGCTGTCTTCAGCTTGTCGATCTCCTTGTGAATCGCGGCCCGCATCTCCGCCGGCGTGTGGCCCGGCAGCGGCACGGCATAGAAGGCAAAGAGCCCCGGATACTTGTCGCCGGGGAAGGGGCTGAAGCCCTCCGCTTCGGCGGCAATCTGCTGGTCGCGCACCAGCGAACGGTAGAGCCGCGAGACGCGTCCGTTGGAGAGAATGTCACTGATGGCGTCATACACCGCATCGTCCGGATCGCGATAATCGGACCGGTGGTAGCCCTCCAGGTAGAACGGCTGGGTCTGCTCGCGGATCGTCACCGTCTTTTCGGCAAACTGTTTGGGCTCGACGGTGGTCATCTCCTCGGGCTTGGGCCCGGCCGGCACGCGTGAGAAATATTTTTCCAGCATCGGCATGGCTTCCGGGGCCTTCACGTCGCCCACAACAGCCACCACGATATTGGAGCCCACATAGTACTTCTTGTGGAACTCCATGGCCTCGGTTGCGGTAATCTGCCCCACCTCGCTGGGCCAGCCGATGGAGCTGCGCCCGTAGTTATGGGCCACATAGGCTGTAGCCAGGAACTGCTCCACCAGCCGCCCGATGGGGTTGGAGTCGGTGCGCATGCGCCGCTCTTCCACCACCACGTCGCGCTCCTTGTAGAACTCGCGCGGCACGGTGTCGGCCAGCCGCGAGCTTTCCATCCAGGCCCACAGCTCCAGCCGGTTCTCGGGCATCGACCAGAAGAACTGCGTCTCGTCCAGCCCGGTCTGGGCGTTCAGCCCGGCGGCGCCGTTGCGTTCGGCCACGTCGGTGAACTGGTTGGGAACGACGAACTTGTGGGCTTCCTTCTGGGCGTCGAGGAAGGCATGGTGCAGCGCCTTCAGCTTGGCCTCGTCGCGGCCCACCGGCTTCAGGAACTCAGCCTCATAGGCGTCGTTGGCCGCTTCCACCTTGGCCAGAGCTGCCTTCTCCGCCTGGTAATCGGTGGTGCCGATCTGGCTGGTGCCCTTGAAGGCCAGATGCTCGAACATGTGTGCCAGACCGCTCTCGCCCGAGGGGTCGTTCACGTCCCCCGCGTCCACAAATGTGGAGTAGCTGAAGACCGGAGCCTCCGGCCGCTCACAGACAATCAGCGTCAGCCCGTTGGGCAGAACCTTGGTGGTGATGCGCTGCTCAAAACTCTTCAGATCCTGGCCGTGGGCTACTGAAAACCCTATCGTCAGAACCAGAGCGAGCAAGTGCGCGACAAAGCCGGTGCGGCTGGGCGCCATGGGACCTCCCGTTCAGGAGCGCTTGCAGTGTGCGCAAGTGCTCCCTTCCAAGCTAGTTCCCGAGGCTGGGAGAGTCAAACGGCATTGCATGCAGCAGCCCGCGCCGCGCGCGAGGCCGGCCTACAACTTCTCGATCAGGGAACGCGCGATGGAATCCAGCATGCCGTTGAGGAAGTTGATGGACTCGGGCGCCGAGTAGCGGCGGGCAATCTCCAGCGCTTCGTTGATGACGATGGGAAAGGGCGTGCCGCGGAAGCCGATCATCTCGCCAATGGCCATGCGCAGCAGGTTGCGATCGACGGCCGGCATGCGCTCGATCTTCCAGTGGCGGCTGTTGGCAGCAATCAGTTCGTCGATGCGATCCTGTTCGGCAATGGCGGCGCGGAACAGATCCTCGGCAAAGCCGCGGACCTCCGGTTCCACCTCGTCGGCAGCCTTCCAGAAGGTGGCGCGCACCTGATCGGGAGTCTGCTTGCCCAGGTCGGCCTGGAAGAGCATCTGCATGGCCAGCTCGCGGGATTTACGGCGGGGACCGTTGCTCAAGCGTTGGCTCCCTTCAGCTTGCGGGTGAGGGAAACCATCTCAATGGCCGCCGCTGCTGCTTCAAAGCCCTTGTTCCCGGCTTTGATGCCGGCGCGGTTCAGCGCCTGCTCCAGCGTCTCGCAGGTGAGCACGCCAAAGGCGTGGGGAATGCCAGTCTCCTGCTGCGATTGGCCGATGCCGCGCGAGACTTCATTGTAGATGGCCTCGTAGTGTGCGGTTTCGCCGCGCAACAGGCAGCCGAGGGTGATGATGGCGTCCACTTTGCCCGTGTTGGCCAGAGTGCGCGCGGCGGAAGGGATCTCCCACGCGCCCGGTACGCGGACAACCTGCACGTCTTCGCGGCGTGCGCCGGAGCGCAGCAACGCATCCAGCGCGCCGTCCAGCAGGCGGTCAGTGATGACCGCATTCCAGCGCGCTGCCACAAGGCCAAACTTCATGCCTGCGGCCGAGACGTCGCCCTCCACAGCCACTGGCTTGCCTTTGACCGGATCGACCCATGCCCAGAAGCTGAACTGGAAGCCCGGCTCGGGCTCCACGGTAAAGATCTCGCTCTTCCAGTGGGTGGGTTCAAGCGCGGTGAGCTTGTCAGCGGCAACACCTTGCGCCTGCAGCCACGCGGCTGCCGCCTGGTGCACGCTGTTGATGGAAGTGACTTCGACAAGAATGTCGGAGGTTGCGGGAAACTGGCCGTCCACAAATTCAAGATTGCCGAGGGGCGCAAGAAACGAAGCGCCGCGGCTCGACTCTTCGAGCCATCCCTTGCCGGGAGCAAAACCAAGCGCGGAGCAAAAGCTCGCGAGGCGCTCATACGCTGCAGCGCTGCCGGCGGGACGGAGGAAGGAAATGCCCTTAATCATATCTTTGATTCTACCGTGCTGGGGTGGGGAAGGCAGGTGTCAGGGTGTCGTCGCTCAGTCCCGAGTCCTCAGTCCCTTAGTCCCTAGCCTCTAGTCCCTCTGCGATCGGGCTCTGGGATCGAAAAGAAGAAGGCCGGCCCCATGGGGCCGGCCTTCGCGTTGGACGTTGTGCGCCGCGGACTACGTGGTAGCGCGCGGGACCACGGTGATCACAGTAGCTGGAACCACCGTACCCGAGCCAGTATACGTGCAACCGGAGTCGGTGCTGGGGCTGCAGGCCGGTAACGCTGGCGCCAGCTGCTTGGTGTCGGTAGGCGGATTCGCGGTCGAAACCGAGGTTGGAATGCTGATGAAGTGGATCTGGTTGTCGCCCTGGGTGGAGACGAAGAACAGCGAGTTGTCCGGGCTGAAGGCGCCGGCCAGCGGAGCCGTGATGGACGAAGCACCGGTCAACGACACCTGACCCGCGACACCGATTGAACCCTTTGCGCCGGGCAGATAGAACGGCAGCTTGGCGCCGGTGTTGGAGCTGGGAGCGGAATAGGTGATGAAGGTCAGATTCGATACGGGCGAGGTCACCAACTGATTGACCGCGGCCGACCCCAGTCCCGCGATGGTCGTATGATTTACGGTGCTGGTGAAGGTCAGTGGACCGAGCGACTGCACGCCGGTGGTGGTGTTCACGCTGTACGGGCAAGCCTCGGGAACCGCTATGGACCCCACCGTCTTGGTGGGAATCGTAATGCCCAGGTCGGTGAGCTGGATACCACCGCCGGTCTGGGTGGCGCCCAGAATGTGATTGCCGTCGGCTGTCGCCGCCAGCACATCGGTCTGCACCGGCTGCGAATCGGCCAGCGGGTACAGGATCATGTTGGCCGAGCTGCCTACGTTACCGCTCGGGCACCAGCCGCGAGCCTGCGTGTAGGGACCGCCGAGGTAGGCGCCAATGCCGGGAACCATAGCCGCTACCGTCCAGGCACCGCTGTTAGCCGGGGTAGGTCCGTTCCCGGAAAGGTCGTATGAGCTCCAGCCGGTGTTCAGGCTGTACACATACAGCGTGTTGGTGTGGCCGGTCACAGTGCTCGTGTTCAGCGCCGTGCTGTCCACGGCGTACATCGTCTCCGAGTCGGCCGTCCAGGCTGCCGCTGCAACCATGCCGCTGAAGGTCTGCGAGGACCCTGCGGCAATGTTGTACAGGTACAGAATGCCGCGCGTCTGGTCGTTGATCAGGGCATAGGCGTTGTTGGGCGAAACCGCCATCACCACGCCGGGGACGCTGTTGTCCTGCTTGGTGAGCGCGTTGCTCGCGGCCGAGTAGACCATCAGCTCGTGCGAAGAGCCAAAGTAGAGGCTGCTGCCGGTTCCGTCCATCACCATGGAGTTGGGCACGTAGGGCAGCTTGACCGTGGAGCCGTTGGTGCCGGTCAGCAGATCGATGGCCTCAAAGTACTGGCTGTTGTTGGGTGCGCCAAACCACACATAGTCGCTGGTGGTGCCCGGCGTGGTGATCGTCACTCCGTTGGACGAGAGCGAAAGGCCGGTGCCGTAAAGTCCGAGTTCGTTGATCGGCGATGGATTGCAGGTACCCGGTTCGCAGCTGGCGTAAAGATTCGCCACGCCAGGATGGTTCGAAGAAATCGATCCCGCTGCAATGGCAATATCCTTCGGATTGCTCGAGCTGTAGGTCAGCGCCGCGCCGGTAATGGTGGCTCCGTTGGTATCCAGAACCGAGGAAACCAGGGTCTGCGTGGAGCCCTGGGTCACCGTGGCTGAAGTAGCGCCCGACGAAGTGGTCAGCGCCACCGAAGCCGGCGGGCAAACCGAGAAGTAGCCGGCCGACGAAGCCGAACCTGCGACGGTGGCTGTAATGTTCGTGGTTCCCGGCTGCACGGCGGTGATCACATTGGTGTTGGAGTTGATGGTGCCAATCGTGGAGTTGCCCACGGCATAGGAGAGCGCGCCGATCGACGCCGAGCAGGTGGGCAGAGAGGACTGGCTGATTTGAACGCCGTTGACCTTAGGCAGCGGGCAGGCATCGACCAGCGTAGCGCCCGGTGTGCCCAGAGGCTGGTAGCCTGCTGGCGCGCAGAACTGAACCTGGCTTCCGCTGCCATCGGCATAGCAAGCCTGCGCATCGAGCGAAGCCGTCGTGGTCTGGGAATAGCATTGCTGCGTCACGCCCGCCAAGGCGATGGATGTGACCTGCGCATGCACGTAGACTTCCACGGGATTGGAGGTCACCGAAGCTGCCGAAGCCGTGATATAGGCAACCGCATACGGCAACCCTTTGGTCGCCGGCAAAGGATTCGGCTTGTTGCAGGTGGTGTAGTCGGCAATGCCGCCGCCGGAGTTCCGGTTCCAGGTTCCCGCACAGATCATGCCGGTGGGCGAAATATCCACCAACTGGTTGTTGGTGGTGCCGTAGGACCAGCTGCCGACGCTGGCGCCGGAGCCCTTGCAGTCGTACGCCGTGGGCGTCGAGATCTGCTGTGTCTGGCCAAACGCCAGCGAAATGCCGGTGGTCTGTGGCTGCAGCGTGATCGAGTCAACATCGCCGATCTTCAAACCGTAGCCAAGGCCGTTGCAATAGTTGGCGCCGGGGTTGCGATAGCAACCGGAAACAGAGATGCCGGCAGGAAGCGCCAGGCACAACAAGCTAACAAGCGTCAAAAACCGCCGCATGAATCCTCCCCGCCCCGCTCGTTCGAGCCGCGGAACGGTCTGAGCAACCGTCGGAAAGATAGGGTTAATACCGCCCCGGCCCGATACGCACAGGCCGTACGGGGCGGGAGAAATACACTCCTGCAAGGCTCGCCAACGCGCCGAAACTGGCTCATAGGCAGGAAGCGCCTCCAAGAGACTCCAAGAAAAAAGTGTAACAGGACGGGCCCGCCTCTGGCAGCCGCAGCCCCAGCCGCACACCCATCCCTGCCCAATAGACGCTTGGCAAAGAGGTTGGCGAGCAGCTACTTGTTCCTAGCTGCTAGCTTCTAGCCTCTAGCTTCTAGCCCCGAGTCCCTAAAAAGCCTGCTTCCCCTCCGGCATGTACCGGTCAAACCAGCCAATCGCCCGCTCCAGCACGTCGCGGGAGTGCGCGGGGTTGGAAAAGCCATGACCCTCGTTCGGATAAACCACCAGCTGGGTGGGCACGTGGTGGTCGCGCAACCCGTGCCAGAACTCGAAGGACTGCGGTGCCGGGCACTCGCCGTCGCGGTCGCCCACCACCACCAGCGTGGGCGTTTTTACCTTCTGGATGTAGTTGATGGCAGAGCTTTTGGCGTACACCTCCGGATCGTCGTACACGGACGCGCCAAAGAAGGGAATCATCCACTGGTCAATCGAGTTCTCGCCGTAGTAGCTCAGCCAGTTGGAGATACCCGCTCCGGCCACGGCCGCCCGGAAGCGCCCGGTCTGGGTGACGGCGAACATGGTCATGAATCCGCCGTAGCTCCAGCCGGTTACCCCCACCCGGTTCGGGTCCACCCGGTATTTGGCCACCACCGCATCCACTCCGGCCAGAATGTCGCGCAGGTCGCCATAGCCAAAGTCCTTGCGGTTGGCCTGGGTAAAGGCCTCGCCCTGGCCAAAGGAGCCGCGCGGGTTCGGCAGAAAGACAAAGTAGCCCATGGCTGAAAATGCTGCCGGGCTTAGGGCAAAGCTTCCGCCCCAGCGCGAGGTCTCGGCGTAGGCCGGCCCCCCGTGCACCTCCACAATCATTGGGTACTTCTTCTTCGGGCTGTAATCCCTGGGCAGGATCAGCCAGCCCTGCACCTGGAAGCCGTCGTTGCTCCACTCTACGGAGTCGCTCTTGCCCCAGACCGGTTTCTGGTCCTGGTTGAATTCCGTAAGTTGCTCGATCCGGGAAACATCAGCCGAGTGGACGCTCTCCGGCAGCTTGGCCCGGGCGCCCAGAATCTCCGGCGGCGTGTCGTTGGAGCTGGCGCGGAAGACAAACAGGGAGCGGTCGCGGGTAGCGGAAAGGCTCATCTCCAGCCCGCTGGCGTCGGTGGTGATGGGCAGATGGAAGACCGGGGCATCGAAGGCCGGCTGCAGCGGTGCGCCGGGTGCGGTATGTTCCATCTGCGGGAAGAAGAGCCGGGTCAACCGTACATCGCCTCCGGCCAGCTCGTTCAGGTAGAGCGAGCGGTTGTCGTCCCAGGTGAACCACTCCACCGTCGAGGGCCGTCCCGGGGTCAGGTTCTGCGGCTGGCCACCGGAGGCGCTCACCAGCCACAGATCGCCGCCGGTCACGCCCTGGTCGCTCATCAGGCCGCCGATGAAGGCAATCTGTTGCCCGTCCGGCGACCAGCGCGGCACAGCCATCTGCAGTCCGTGCAGGGAGCCGGAGACGGTTGCCGGGTCGAGAAGAACCTTGGGCGGCGCTTTCAGCGTCTGGGTATAGAGTTTGGCCACCCACCAGTTGTTTTCGCCGGGCGGCTCGGCGGCGGTGTAGGCCACGGCCCTGGAATCCGGCGCCCAATCGAATTCATAAACGTGTAGATTCTCCGGGCTCACCATCTTCGGCGCGGCCGGACCGCTGCCCACCGGCACCACGGCCAGCCGCTGCACCTCCACGCCGTCTTCGCCGATTACTCCCGAGGGCGCCTTCATGGCCGCCAGCGCTCCCGCCGGCCGGGTGGCATCGGGCACGTAGAGAAAGGCGATGGAGCGGCCATCGGGTGCCATAGCCGGGTCATCCACGCTACCTTCCAGCGCGGAGATCCGCCGCGGCGCCTGGCCCGGCTCGCTCTGGATGTAGAAGTCCATCTGTCCGTTGGCGGCACCGCAGTCGGAGACAAAGATCACCTTGGCGGAGTCGGGCGTCCACAGGGGGAAGTTGGCGCTGCAGGGGCCCCCTACCGTCCCTGCAGCGGCCGCGCCTCTGCGATCCATCTGGTCCAGCTCCGCCACATGGAGGATGCCACCGCTCCGGCTGCCCTCAATCCACGCTAGCCGCTTGCCATCCGGCGAGATCGCCACCTGGCCAATGTGGTAGCCGCGGCGCAGGCTGGAGATGACCTCGTCAATCCGCGACGAGCTGCCCGTCTGGCCCATGGCCGGCGGAGCAACCAGCGGACCGGCCAGCAGGGAAGCGGCGGCAAGGAGCGTAAGCAGGGGTTTGCGCATAGCTTCATGCTAAGCCATACAAAGCCCCTGCCAGCGCTCTGGTTTCAGCCCTGCGAAGCCTCTTGCCGGAGCCTGCCAACCTGCCGGTTTCCGGCCGTGGCGGCTGCATGCTCATCTTTCTCTGCGTCTTCCTGCGCGCCTCTTCCGTCTCCCCCTTCAGAGACCAGAGACAGCCTTCCCGCACATTGATCCGGCAACCAAACACTGTGAGGGTGCCCCATCCTTTCCGCGCGTTTTTTGCGGGAAAGAGTGGGAGGACGATGCCACGGTCTTATTGCCAGATCGATCATTAGCCCTACATCGCTCTATCGATTTGCGACCTGCGCCGGTGCGCTCGCATCCGCAGCTCACGGCACGCCGCAAGGAGGAGTTCATGACGCATTCCAGCACTTCGCTGCGTTCTGCGGCACGGAATGCGATCGCTTGTCTTGCCGTTGCGATCGCCTTGCCTGCCGTCTGCCTGCACGCCCAGGAACCGTTGCCCAGCACCCAGAGGACGCAGATGCACTTTCCCGCGCCCACACCGAACGACACCCTGCAGTCGGTGGAAGTGAGTGCCGAGGGCAAGGTGCGCTTCCGCATCTGGGCCCCCAACGCCACCGATGTGAAGCTGCAGACCGAGGGGCCGGAGGCCACGCCCGGCATCAAGCCCGATGATCTGGCCAAATTCAACGACATCCCCCTGGTGAAAGGCGACCAGGGCATCTGGGAGACGACCATCGGCCCCATCATGCCCGGCGTCTATCTCTACAACTTTGTGGTGGACGGGGTGAAGACGCCGGACCCGCGCAATCCCATTTCCTCGCAGACGCTGACCGCGCAGCGCAGTGTCTATGAAGTGCCGGGAGCGGAGTTCTCCGCCTACAAGCCCGACGTGCCCCACGGCGACGTTCACGTGGTCTACTACAACTCCAAGGCAGTGGGCAACATGCGTCGCCTGCACGTTTACACGCCGCCGGGTTATGAGAACGGGACCAAGCGCTACCCGGTCCTCTACCTGCTGCACGGCGCGGGCGGCGCGGATAACTCCTGGACCGATCAGGGGCGGGCCGGAGCCATCCTCGACAACCTGATCGCCGCCCACAAGGCCGCTCCCATGATCGTCGTCATGCCGGCCGGCCACATCAGCAGTAACTTCCATACCGGCGCCGCCAGCACCACCATCGGCCACGACGCCTTCAACCAGGATCTGGTGGGCGACGTCATGCCCTTCGTGGACGCCCGCTACCGCACGCTCACCGATCGCGACCATCGCGCCATTGCCGGCCTGTCGATGGGTGGCATGCAGACGCTGGCCATCTCTCTGCGCAACTCGGCCGATTTTGGCTGGGTGGGCGTGTTCAGCTCCGGCTGGATGCCGCAAGCAATAAAAGAAGCCCAAGACGTGGATCTGGCCGCGTATCGCACCAGCGGCAAACCCTTTCACCTGTACTGGTTCGCCATTGGCCAGTATGACTTTCTGCTGGAGAACTGCCACCAGACCATTGCCCTGCTGAACCAGAACGGCATCAAAACCGAACTGCACGAGAGCGGTGGCTACCATGCCTGGACCAACTGGCGCGACTACCTGAATCTCTTTGTCCCACAGATCTTCCAGCCGTCTGCGGCTGCGAAGTAACACGGCCAACCACAGCAGCAGACAGAAAGGGCGCAGCCACTGGCTGCGCCCTTTCTGTCTGCTGATCCGATGGCTTACTTGCCGGGTTCGCGCAACAGGGCCGAGACCACCCACAGCATGGGCGCCTGACCGTGGAAGTCGCCGGTACGGCGGCCGCGCATGTAGTAGTACTGCTCGTTGTTCAGCTTGCCGGTGCCCTCGCAGACCTGGGTTACGTCGGCGTTCTGGTCAATATAGCCGCTGGCGGCAATCCAGGCCTTGCGGGCAGCGGGCCCATAGGTGGCCGCATCCAGCCAGCCATTCTTGACGCCGGTAATCATGGCGAAGGAGAACATGGCCGTGGCGCTGGTCTCCGGCCAGGCATCGTCGTGGTCGATGAGCTGCCGCCACATGCCGTCCTTGCCCTGGTACTGGAGCAGCGAGGCCATCATCAGCTTGTAGCCCTTCAGAATGCGCGGGCTGTCGGGATGATCGGCAGGCAGCGTGCGCAGCATCTCCGCCATTCCGGCGGCGAACCAGCCATCGCCACGGCCCCAGAAGAAGGGCACGTCGGCCGCATGGTGGAAGAGCCCGTTCGGCTCCTGCAGCTTGTCCAGATACTTGACCATCTCCGCAGCATCGCGATCCAGATACTTGCGGTCGCCGGTGGCGCGGTAGGCCTCCAACTGCAGGATGGTCAGCATATACATGTCGTCCACCCAGTAGCGGGTCTCGGCGGAGGTGCCATCCGGGTTGGGATTCTCCCACTGCCGGTCGGCCCAGGCCTTGCCGATCTCCAACTGCTTCTTGTCCCCGGTCTGGATGCCAATCTCGAGCGAGATGATGCCGAAGATCGAGTCATCCACGTGGTGGCGCTGCGGAATCCGGTCCGCTTCCGCCCCGCCTGGCAGCAGCGGCTCGTACTTTTTGATGAGCGCCGCGCGCAGGGCGTCGTTGTGGGTCAGCTGGGCGTAGGTCAGCGCGCCGTACCAGGTGCAGACCTCGGCGTAGTGGATGGTCTTGCCGTACTGGTGTGGGCTGGTCACAAAATGCTCGGCCAGCCGTTTGCCCACCTCTTGCGGCGAGCGGCCCGCGGGCCAGTTGGAAAACGGGTCCTGCTGGGCAGTCAACAGAGTTGCGGCAGAAAACACCACCAGAGCAGCCAGACGGTAAGCCAATTTGCGTTGCAACATTCTCCCCATTCCTTTCGGGCAGGCTTTGCGCCCGCCTTCCGAGCGGCAGCCGGTGGTTCCTCCCGGAACTCCCCAGTCCGGCATCGTCCGCCCGAACCAAGTTTATACGGGAAACGCCGGGGCAGGGCGCGAGGCCAGTCACGCAATCCCTGCCAGGAGAGGATACCTCCCGTCTTTCCGTGAAACCCGCCGCTTCCGGCTCCTCCGGTGGCCCGGATGGATTATCTTGAACATTGCAGACTTTCACCCGGGAAAACCTGACCATGGACGCACTCAAGCGGCTCTTTGAGCTGCATTTCAACGCGCAGTTCGAACGCCTGGAGCCGGTCCAGGGCGAGCTTGGCGGCTCCGGCCGCACCATCGTCCGCCTCAAGGGCGGCGGCCACACCGCTATCGGCATTGGCAACGCCGTGCGCGAAGAGAATATGGCCTTTATCGAGTTCAGCCGCCATTTCCGCGGCCATGGCCTGGCCGTACCGGAGATCTACGCCGAAGACCTAGACAACCACGTCTATCTGGAACAGGACCTGGGCGACACCACGCTCTTCGGCTTCCTCACCCAGCACCGCCAGGGCGAGACGATTGCCCCCGCAGCCATCGAGGCCTACCGCCAGGTGCTCAGCGAGCTGCCCCGCTTCCAGATTGTTGCCGGCCGCGACCTGGACTACAAAGTCTGCTACCCGCGCGAGAGCTTCGACCGCCAGTCCATCAACTGGGACCTGAACTACTTCAAGTACTATTTCCTGCGTCTGGCCGGAATCCCCTTCAACGAGCAGCTGCTGGAAGACGACTTCGACCGCCTGACCCAGCTGCTGCTGGCCGCCCCGCACGACTTTTTCCTGTACCGGGATTTTCAGTCGCGCAACGTGATGCTGATGGACGGCAAGCCCTGGTTCCTGGATTACCAGGGTGGGCGCAAGGGCGCGCTGCAGTACGATGCGGCCTCGCTGCTCTTTGACGGCAAGGCCGACCTGCCGCCCGCAGTGCGCAATGAGCTGCTGGAACACTATCTGGAAAGCCTGGCCGGATATATCCCGTTCGACCGCACCAGCTTCCTCGACTCCTATTACGCCTACGTGTACGTGCGCCTGATGCAGGCCATGGGAGCTTACGGTTTTCGCGGCTTCTACGAGCGCAAGACCCACTTCCTGCAGAGCGTGCCCTTCGCGCTCAAGAACCTGCGCTGGCTGGCGGAAAACGTCCAGCTGCCCGTGGCGCTGCCCGCGCTGATGGAGGCGCTGGATCGCATCTCCACCTCGGAAAAGCTGATGAGCCTGGCCTCCACCACCACGCCGCTGGTGGTGCGGGTGGCCAGCTTCTCCTATAAAAAGGAGCTGCCCCAGGATCAGAGCGGCAACGGCGGCGGCTTTCTCTTCGATGCCCGCTGCCTGCCCAATCCCGGCCGCGAGGAGCAGTTCAAGCAGCTCACCGGCAAGGACCAGCCGGTGATCGAATATCTGGAGCGCCTCCCGGCCGTGCATCAGTACTTTGCCAACGCCCGTGCGCTGGTGGATATGGCCGTGGCCAACTACCGCGAGCGCGGCTTCCGGAATCTGCTGATCGGCTTTGGCTGCACCGGCGGCCAGCACCGCTCCGTCTATCTTGCCGAACAGACCGCCAAGCACCTGCGCTCGATGGGCGTGGAAGTGAATGTGCAGCACATCGAGCTGGAAAAGATGAATCTGGAGCAGCAGGGCCGATGAAGGCTCCCACCCGAGCCATGGTACTGGCCGCGGGGCTGGGCACGCGCCTGCGGCCGCTCACCGACACCCGGCCCAAGGCCCTGGTGGAAGTGGCCGGCAAAACGATGCTCGAGCGCACGCTTCTGCGTCTGCGCAGCTTCGGCATCGAAGAGGTGATCGTCAACGCGCATCATCATGCCGATCTGCTGATCGACTACCTGCGCGAGCACCGGAACTTCGGCATGCAGATTGAGATCTCGCGCGAAGCGGTTCTGCTCGATACCGGGGGCGGCCTGAAGCAGGCGGCAGAGTTCTTTCTGCGCGGCGGTTCCGGCGAGCCCTTCCTCCTGCACAACGTCGACGTGGCCAGCGCGATTGACTTGCGCGCGATGATTGCGGCGCACCGGGCCTCCGGCGCGCTTGCTACCCTCGCCGTCAAGCCGCGCAGCTCCTCACGCCAGCTGCTCTTCGATGCGGAGGGCCTGCTGGTTGGCCGACAAACGCCCACTGCCACCGACTGGGCGCGCGCAGCAGCCAACCCCACGCCGCTGGCCTTCTGCGGCATTCATGCGATCTCGCCGCGCATTTTTTCTCTCCTGGAAGAAACCGGCGTCTTCTCCATCGTGCCCGCGTATCTGCGCCTGGCCGCAGCCGGCGAGCGCATCGCCGCTTACCAGACCGGCGCCTACTGGCGCGATCTGGGCAAGCTGGAAAGCGTACGCCAGGCCGAAGCGGATCTGGCGGCAGGACGATGGGGATAGGGAACGCGGGAACAAGAAGTTCGAAGTGCTCTTCCCCATACACGCGATACTTTGTTTCTCATCGATTCTGTCAGCCTTGTACCGGCGCGGAGCGCGTCTGCCGCACCGCAGGTGCCGGAAATGCGGTGATGCGCAGTTCGGCGCCCATCTTTCGCTATTAGTATGGGAACGGCTCCATCTGCCCGTTTCGGGAGATGGATGCGCTTCAGCCGTGGGGGACAAGAAATCGCTGCAATGAGCGGCCCGGCCCACGGCACGCAACACCATGGGCCGGCAAAGCGGATTCAACCCGATGGGAGGCGTAGATCGACATGCACCACCGCAGAGTGCTTCACAGCCTGGGACGGATGTTGACGATAGGGTTGGCCACTATGGGAGCCCTTGTGGCTCGCGCCCAGGGCGCGGGCCCATTGTACGGACCCGCCGGGGTTTCGCCCGCAGCGGTCCTCCAGGGAACCCTGGGCAGTTGCTACTTCCATGCCACGGTGGCAGCCATTGCCGTACACCACCCCGAACTGCTGCGCAATGCCATTGCGGACGAGGGCAATGGCGTTTACCGCGTGAGCTTCCGCAATGCGCAGCCTGAAACCATCCACGTGGAAGACGTGGTGTACGCCCGCGAGAACGGCTTTGACCGTTCCGACGGGCTGTGGGTAGCGGTTCTGCTGCGCGGCATGGGCCAGCGCACCATCCGGGAGTCGCTGGAGGCCAGTTTCGCAGTGGCCGATCTGCCCGGACCGGCCAAAGGCTTGGCCAAATCCCTGATCGAAAGCAATGACACCCTGCTGCAGGCCTACGATCGCGCCATCCGCGCCACCGTGCAGCAGGATGGCTCGATGAGCCGCGAAACCCTGCGCAGCCGCCTGCGCCAGAAGGCCTCCGAACTGGGCGTTCCGGGATTTCTGAGCGACCCGGTGGTCAGCGCGCTGGATGCGTCGGGGTTCTTTGAGACCCTTTCGAAGAAGGTGCAGGAGCGCGGCGAGCTCTTCGGTGCCTATCGCTCCGTGGGCCAGGGCGGATTGCCCACCGTGGTGATCGAGGCGTTCATGGGCCCGGCGGTGTCGGTGAATCTGCGCAACAGCAGCCAGGCGCGCACCATTCTGAGCAACGCCCAGCGCGAGGGAACTCCCGTGGTGGCCATTGCCATGGGCGGCGCCAGCGAGTCGGTGAAGCAGCGGGTGCACACCAACAACGGCCAGCAGGACTGGTACGTGGCCAATCATGCCTACACCGTGGAGGGCTTCGATCCCGGCAGCGACCGGGCCACCCTCCGCAATCCCTGGGGTCATACGCCCAGCCCGGGCGGCGTCTTCACCATCTCCATGGACGACTTTGCCGACTCGTTCCCGATTCTCTGCGTGCCCAGCCGGTAGTTTTTCGGTCTTCTTGTCTGGGCAGTATCCACGGGCCGGTGGTTCCGGCCACAAAAACCCCTGCGATGGCGCTCCTGAATGGAACGCCACCGCAGGGGTGTTTTATTGGATGGGAGGCTTTGCAGCTAGCTGGCCGGGGTCTCGGCGGGGTCCACCATGATGAAGCGGAAGGCGGTGGAACCGGCGCGGATCGTCGCGTAGTTGGGCAGCTGCTGGGTACTGTCGGGCGGCACTTCCACACCGTTCAGGTAGGTGCCGTTCATGCTGTCCTTGGCGCTGATCCAGTACTTGCCGTCGCGGAAGGTTATCGAGGTGTTCCAGCCGGACATGGTGCCGTCCTGGGGCACGGCGATCTCGCAGCCCGGATCGCTGCCGATCTTGTTGCGGCCTTCGCGGATGGCAAAGATCGCGCCCGACTCGTTGACCAGCTTGGAGTGCGAGACCAGCACCGCCACAATGCGCGGCTGGGTGGCAGCGGCAGTGGCCACGGGCGCGGGAATCTCCGGCGCGGGAACCTGCACGCCGAAGACGGTCTTGCGCGCCCCGCCGGCCACGGGCTGCGCCGGCATTCCGGGAGCCACGGTGGGCGGAACGCCGCGCAGATCGCTGAAATCGCTCATGGCCACGGTCTTGCGCGCTCCGCCCGGGGTGCCTGCACCGGGCATGGGTATCTCGCCCACCGTGCCCTGGGGGGCAAATCCAACCGCGTTGCCGCGGGTGGGGTCGGCAACCGTGGGCCGGTGGCCGTCCACGCTCGCATTCGGCGACTCCGCCTTGCAGAAAGCGCAGCTGGTCCAGGTGGGGTCCATGGTGTGCTTGCCGCTGGGGCAAAGCCGCCCAAACTGCTGCGCAGTCTGGTCAAAGATGGCGCCACAGGCCGGGCAGGAGGTGGCGTTGTCGGGAATATTCGGATTCCAGCATTTGGGGCAATTCATGGGATCGGTCCTCGGTACGAATTGAAGATGGCGTCAAAAACTCTGCAAAGGGCGTTGCCGCCAGCCCGCGCGCCGGATGTTGCTCCGGCGCCCGGGCCTGCTTAATGGTTCTGTTTCGGCTCCCCGTTGCCGTTGGGATTGGGTTGCGGCGCCGGCGGCGGGCTGTGCGGGGTATTCGGCTGCGGGTTCGTGTTGTTAACTGGCGGGTTCGGGCTCTGATCGTCGTGCTTTGCGCCCTGGTCCGCGGGGGTCTGCTGGTTCTGGTTCTGATTCGGCTGGGGCGTGTTCTGCTGCGGCGCAGCGTGGGGTTCGCCGGCGCGATGCTCGTTCTTGGCGCTGGGCTGAAGGCCATTGGCGCCAGCGTGATTGGGCAATGTGGGGCTGGGCTTGGCTGCCGGCGTGACCGGTCCGGGAGCAACCTCTTCATGCGGCGTGGGGCCGGAATGCCGATGCGACCTCAGCAATTGGTAGCCCATGATGAACAACGCCACCACCACCAGCGCGCCCAGCAAAGCGAAGATCAGGTCTTTGCCTAGGATGCCGCGGCGGGCGGAGGTCATCCCGGGTTTGGGAGCTACAACATACTTGGCAACCACGCCCGGCGGCGGCAATACCGGCGCACCGCTCTTGCTGCCCTCGGCAAAGAACGCTGCCGAACGGGCGCCCAGGCCGCGATATTCGTAACGCACCACCTGCACGGTGATGTTGTCGTCGCTGCCGCACTCCAGAGCCAGATTTACCAGCGCATCGGCAATCTCCTGGGTTCCGGTAGGCCGGCCCAGCACCTCGCCAATCTGCTGTTCGGTGAGCGGGCCCCACAGTCCATCGCTGCACAGCAGCAGCACGTCGCCGGGACTCATGGAAAACAGATCGCCGACTTCGATCTCCACGCTGGGCTGCTTGCCGATGGCGCGCGAGAGCACGTTGGACTCGGGATGATTGCGCGCCTGTTCGGCGGTCAGCAGGCCGGTATCCACCATGCGCTGCACCATGGAGTGGTCGCGGGTGATGCGGTAGAGCGTGCCCTCGCGCAGCAGGTAGCCGCGGCTGTCGCCGATGTGCGCGGTCAGCATTTGCATGCCGCCCGGGGTGGCGCGCAGCAGGGCCAGCACCACCGTAGAGCCCATGCCTTCCACCGTGGGATCGCCCGAGGAGCTCTCCGCCAGGATCTCGGCATTGGTCTGTTGCGCGGCGCGCTGGAACGGCTCTCTGAGGTTGATGCTGTCGGTAAATCCGCTGCCGTTCAAATGGCGCTGGAAACCCTCCACCACCCGGCGCGAGGCCTCGGCCCCACCGCGGTAGCCGCCCATGCCGTCGGCAACCACATAGACCATGCCAAGCGGCGTGGAAAACGCGCTCATCTTGTCCTGGTTGTCGTCGCGCCGGCCGCACTCGGAGCGAACGCCAACCGAGAGCGCCAGTTCCGGTTTCTTCTTCGCCATACTCATTGCCTTTCAACGCCGGAGCCCCAGGTCGCCGGTGCGCGTGCTTTGCTTCTACATTACGCAACTATACGGAACAGGGTTCGGCCAATCTGAATCCGGTCGTTCGGTTTGAGCGGGCGGACGGCGCCCCGGAAGAGCTCGCCGTTCAGCCGGGTGCCGTTGGTGGACTGGTTATCGACCAGCATCAGGATGGGCTCCTCGTAGACCAGATAGGCATGGTAGCCGGAGACGGTGGGGTCCTCGGCGATCTCGATGGCACAGCCCGGGGTGGCGCCAATCCAGAACTTGCCCTCCAGCACGGCCTGGCGCTGAATCTCAAAGCGCCGTCCGGCCAGCAGGCCAGCCTCAGCCTCCAGAGCCCCCAGCGTAGTGGCTGCCGGAAAGACGCCGCCCACAACCGTCTTGCGACGCGCGGCCGGCGCGGGAGGTGCAGCCATCTTGGGCGTAGCCACAGGCTGCTGCGGTCCGGCCGGAGACGCCGGGGGCTGCACCGACGGGGCATCGAAGCCGAACGCCGGCAGGTTCTGCTGCCCATCCAGAGTGGGCACATGCATGACTGCCGGCGCGGGTTCCTGTGCGGGTGGCACAAACGGCGCGGCCGGCGGCTCCCACGCAGCCGGTTGCTGTTTCTTCTTCCGCAAGGAGACGACGGCCAGCACCATGCCGGCCACCAACAGCACCACTCCGCCGCCCGCCACGCCCCAAGCCCATACCGGTAGATGCTGGATGAAGTACGGGAAGGGATGCGCAGCGCGGGTAGGCGCGACAAAGGCAACGGTATTGGTCAGCACGCCGCCTTTTTTCCAGCGCACGGCCAGCTGATGCCGTTTGCCGTCCGGGGTAATGCGGCCGCAGTCGAAGGTGGCCACCGGCGTGGCCTTCAGATTGCGGATGGCGTTGCCCACCAGGGCCTGCAGCTCCTCGTTGCTCTGCGTCTGGCGGAAGCTGCCGCCGGTTTGCTCGGCCATGCTGGCCAGCACGCGCAGGTACTGTGGGTTGGAGCGGGTCAGCCCGATAGCGTCGATCGATATGCCGCGACTGTGGGCCATCTCCACCACCTGGTCCAGCGTGGCGTGCGAGCCCTCATCGTGGCCGTCGGAGATCACGGTCAGCTCGCGGCGCTGCGGCAGGGAGGGCACAAAGTCGCCCATGGCCTGCAACAGGCCGTCGTAGAGCCGGGTCAGGTGGCCGCGGGGAGCGATGGCGGCAATCTGCTGCCGCACCGTGTCGCGATCCGCTCCAAATGGTGCGTCCCAGCGGGCATCGTCGGCTACGGTCATCACCCCCACCTTGTCGGTGGGCCGCGCATCGTTGACAAACTGCGCCAGCGAATTGCGCACGATCTCCAGCGGCTTGCCGGCCATGGAGCCGCTCACATCGATCACCACCGCAGCGGTCAGCGGGTAGCCGGTGCTCTCAAAGCTGCGCACATCCACGGCGTGGTTCTGCTCGTGTCCGTCCTCCACCAGGGTCAGATCGGCGGCCAGAGGCGTGGTTTGCGGATTGGCCGGCGTCACCACCACGCGCAGACGCGGAAATCCCGTCTGGCTGTTGGCGTCGGAGCTGGTATAAACAGCGCCGGCGCGCAACTGCGCGCTGCCCGGCGTGGCCACGGCCGCCAGCACGGCCGCCAGCAGCAAACTCAACAGGGATCCGGACCCGCAATTCCGCATGGTGTTGCTCATCCTTCCAGCTACTGCAAACAAGTTCCGGCCCACGGATTGCCCGGGGCCTTTTTTATCTTTGGGGCCGCGGCTTGGGCGGCGCGGGCAGCAGATTCATCGCGATCTGGAATGCGTGGAAGGCGATGGTATCTTCCTGCGCGCCCTGGTCCACCCGCACCAGCTGCATCTCGCGGCGGATGCGCTCGGCGCGGTCGGCCGAGGCCGGATGGTCGCTGAGCCAGGGAATCGGCGTGGAACCAGCCTTCTTTTCCATCTCCACCAGCAGTTCGAAGAGGCCCAGGAAGCCGGCCGGCTGGTATCCGGCGCGCACCATCTCATAAAAGCCCAGCAGATCGGCCTCGTACTCGTTTTCGCGGCTGAAGTGCAGCAGGGGCAGCAACGCCGCCAGTCCGCCCAGCTGCACCACGATCTGGTCGATCATCTCGCTGTGTTTGGGCGTATTGGAGCGGAGAAGGTCGAACGCCTGCTGCGCCCGGTATTGCAGCATGATCTGGTTGGCCGAGTGGTAGGCCGCCACGTGCCCGATCTCATGCGCCAGGGTGGCCACCAGCTGGTTCTCATGGTTCACAAACTCCACCAGGCCGCGGTTCAGATAAATATGACCGCCGGCGATGGAGTAGGCGTTCACCTCGTTGCTGTTCACCAGCACGCAGCGGTAGGGCATGTTGGGCCGCCGGGAGGCCTTGGCCAGCCGGTCCACAATCCGGCCCAGATACAGGTCGATCAGCGTATTGCGCACCACCGGCAGCTGGCGGTCCAGCTTGGCGGCCAGCGCGTTGCCCAGCTCGATCTCGTCCTGGTCGCTCAGGTTGTTGTACGGCATTCGGACCGGCTCCGGCTCCTCGGCCAGCAATCCGGTTGCGCCGCTCATCACGCCCGCCAGGGTAACGGCGGAGATCCGGAGAAAATTGCGGCGCGATGCTAACTCACTGGAGGCGAAATTCATGGTCGGCTTGCCCTCCCGGGCGAACTCCAAAGTATCTCGACCGCCGGACGGGCGTCCACCGCCCCCATTTCCAGTCGAATCTCTGGCTTCTAAACCTGTTAGCGAAAATCTACGCCCCAACTGCGCACTCGTGCACCTTTTTTCCGCGTTCCGATCTGGTTATTCCTCTTTCAACGACGATCCACTAGAATGGCGCCAAGCTCCACAGCCATCTTTTTTATTGGCATACGTATCGAGGAATCCTTCCTCACAGGCGGAACTGCGATGCAGAATCCCACGTCCTCATCGTCCTGGTTGATCGGCAGCGCGCCCAACTGCGATATCCGGCTCAGCGTTCCCACGGTCTCCGGCATGCATTGCCGGCTGCTCTCCTCCACCGACGGCTTTCAGTTGGTGGATCTGGGCTCGACCAACGGCACCTGGGTAGACGGCGTCAGGATCGCCGCCTACCAGCCGGTTGTGGTCAGCTGCCAGCAGCGGGTCACACTGGGCGCCAACGTGGAGTTCCCCTGGGACCAGATTCTGGGCGGTCGCTCCGGCCCCGGACAGACCATCTCGCTCACGCGCGACTCCATCACCGTGGGCCGCGCGAACGATAACGACCTGGTGCTGAGCGCCGAGATCGTCTCCGGCCACCATGCCCGGGTCTTCCGCCGCGACCATGAGTATTTCATCGAAGACACCAACTCGCTGAACGGGGTCTTCATCAACGGCGATCCCAACCGCATTACCGGTCTCACGCCCATCCGCGCAACCGACGAGGTCTTTCTCGGTTCCTATCGCGTTCCCGCCGCCGATCTGTTTGCCAAATTCAGCTCCTCGCTGCCCACCTTCATCGGCCAGCAGGAGTTGAAGCCGCTGGAGTTTACCGGCGACGCGATGACCCTGGGCCGCGATCCGAACTGCGACCACCCCATCGATTTCCCGGTGATCAGCTGGCATCACGCCCGCATTACGCGCACCCCCGCCGGCATCTACGTTGAAGATCTCAAGTCGCGCAACGGCACCTTTATCAACGGCAAGCGCATCAGCACCCGGACGCTGATCCAGCCCGGCCAGGAGATCGGCCTGGGCAGCTACCGCTTCCGGCTGACCGAGAGCGGCCAGATCGTCCAGCACCGCGACACCGGCTACACCATTGAAGCGCGCAACGTCACCTTCCATGCCCGGGACGGCAAGGCGATTCTGGCTCCGGTCTCGTTTACCGCTTATCCCGGCGAGCTGGTGGCGCTGATGGGTACCTCCGGCGCCGGTAAAACCACCCTGCTCAAGGTGCTGAATGGCTATACCAAGCCCACCCAGGGCGAGGTACTTTACAACGGCAAGAATCTCTACCAGCACTACGACGAGCACGCCAGCCTGATCGGCTACGTGCCCCAGGACGACATTGTCCATGAGCGGCTGCAGGTGGGCGAAGCGCTGAAGTTTTCCGCCCGGCTGCGCACCGACTATACCGAAGGCGAGATCGAGGTCAAAAGCCGGGAGGTGGCCGAGTCGCTGGGCCTGTCCAAGCAGTACGGCAAGGTGATCGGCTCACCGGAGAACAAGATCCTCTCCGGTGGCCAGCGCAAGCGCGTCAACATTGCTCTGGAGCTGATCTGCGACACCCCGGTGCTCTTTCTGGACGAGCCCACCTCCGGCCTCAGCTCGGCCGACGCCGAAGACGTGGTGGAGAACCTGCGCCGCCTGGCCAAGGAAAGCGGCAAAACCATCATTGCCACCATCCACGCGCCCAGTCTGGAAGCCTACAAGATGTTCGACAGCGTGATCCTGCTGTCAAAGGACGTGGTCCCGGAGGGTACGCCCGAGCCTCCGGGGCAGATGATCTACTACGGTCCGGCCTGCCCCGGCTCGCTGGAATTTGTCTCCAGCCGGGGTGGCACCCGCGCGGTCGACGATCCGGACAAGCTGACTCCGGACCGGATGATGAAGGCCCTGCAGCAGGACAAGGAACACCCCGATCCGGAAAACAGCACCGCCATGTGGCTGGCCTGCTACCTGCGGACTGACTACTACAAGCGCTATGTGCAGCTTCGCTCCGGCGACGTAACCAAAGCCGACACGAACGGTTCCAGCAGCAAGTCCAACCGCATTCACTGGGGGCAGTGGAAGACGCTTGCTGATCGCAATGTCATTGTGCGCTGGCGCGACAAGTACCAGGTGGCCCTCATGGCGCTGCAGGCGCCCATCTTTGCCGCGCTCATCTGGGGGATCTTCCGCGATCTCGACGCCCCGTCCCATCACGATCCCGGCCTGGCCTCCAGCGTGGTCTCCAACGCCGTCGGCATCCACTTCCTGATGGTGGTGGCGGCCATCTGGTTCGGCTGCAACAACGCGGTGCGCGACGTGGTGGGCGAGTGGCTCATCTACAAGCGCGAGCGCATGGTCTGCCTGGGCCTGTTCTCCTACGTCTTCTCCAAGCTGATGATCCTGAACGCCATCTGCATCTGCCAGTGCCTGATGATGCTGGGCATCGTGTATCCCGCCTGTCACCTCAGCGGCGGCTTTGGTCAAACCTTCCTGGTGCTGTGGCTGGCCTCGCTGGTGGGCGCCGCCATCGGTTTGCTGATCTCCGCGGCGCCCTTCTGCAAGACCACCGAAAGTGCCATTGCCCTGATGCCCATTGTGCTGTTGCCCATGATCGGCCTGGGCGGCGGACTGAAGCCCAGCTATCTGATGCCGAAGCCCGCGCTGGTGCTGAGCTACGCTCTGCCCTCGCGCTGGGCCTTTGAGGCCAACCTGGTGCGCGAAGCCGAGAATCGCACCTTGGACAACGGCGAAATGGAAACCTTCCCGACGCCGGCGTTGCCCATGCCAACGCCCTGCCCGGCTCCGGCCGGCGTCCCCGGCAAGATGCCCGGTGCGCCCGGCAAAGCGCCGGCTGCCACGCCGCCCGCACCCAAACTGGCCCAGCCCGATCTGGCCGAGCAGAACTTCCCCAAGTACGTGAACGGCGACAGGACCACCAGCAGCGACGACAAGGATGGCCACCGGCATCGCCACAGATACGAGCACACCCTGACAGCGCTCTCCACCATGTTCCTGATCTGCATTACGGGCGTGCTGGTCTCGCTCAAATCCCGCGACAAGACCCTCGGCTACTGATCCGGAAACGAAAGACTGTCAGGATGCCCTATCCTTTCCCGCGTTCTTTGCGGGAAAGGATAGGAAGAGGATGTCCCTGTTATATTGCCGGATCAATAGCGTCGGGCCGAGCGGTTCTTGCGGTTCCAGAAGCGAGCATCGGCAGGGTGGTATCCCGCCGGTAGACCGCTCCCGGAACCGCCCTCGGGGGAGGGCCTTACTCGTCCACGTGCTTGATATCGCTGCTGAGGATGGCGTAGTTCTCATCCACCACCATGCCCACCACGCCATCGCTGGAAAACAGCGGCGAACCGTAGGCGCTGTCGTCGATCTGCTGGGTCAGGTGAATCTCTTTCGACTCCAGATTGCCGGGCAACAGCACCACCTCGGCCTTGGGATCGCCGCCCAGGCTGGCGCGCTCCAGTCGCAGCACGCCCAGCCGCTCCAAATCCTGCGCGCCGGGATCGGCAAACTTCACCGGGTTACCCGTCACGCCGTCGCGGAAGCGCAGCAGCGCATAGTTGTTGGCCGCGCCGCGTTCGCGGATCTGCGTGGTTCCACCCTTGGCTGAGTTCACCACGCTCTCCTTGGCGGGAGCGCCGTCGTAGGCAATCTTGAAGTCCTTGGCCTGCAGGCTCCACGCGGCGGGCTTGTCGGCATCGGCCACCAGCGGTGTCACCGTCAGCTCGATGGTCTTCTTGTCCACCGCTGCGCCTGCACCCAGCCGGGCCGAGGCGTCGGGATCGAACTCCCACGGCCGGATGGCTTCGGCCGGCACCAGCACCGTGGTGGGCGAGATCCAGAAGCCCAGCTGAATGTAGTCCAGCGGAATGGAGCCATCGGCGTCGGTAAGCACGCTATGGGTGCGCACCACCACCAGGTGCCGCGCCTCTTCCGTCGCCAGACGGTTGCGCCACGCCGCGTCCTTGCCCGGCGCGATTGTCCCCATCACGGCGGCAGCCAGCGGACCGGCCTGGGTAGCTACATCCAGTGCCGCCAGCGCTGCGGTGGCGCCCAGCGGGCCGCCCGGCACGGCCACCGGAATCTGCTTGGAGAAGGGCACCACAATGCGCGGATGCAGGGAGTGCAAGGCAAGCTTTTCCAGCGGGCTGGCGTCGATATCGGCAACAATCTGGCCGGTCACCTGGGCGCGTTGCTCCTGGATCATCCTGCGCACCGGATCGAGCGACGGCACATCGCGGAAGTACACGGTAATGTGCAGATCCGGCAGGGTCAGCGTCTCGTCCTTCTTCAGCTGGAAGTCGCCGTAGAGCGAGGCCACGTAGACAGGGATCTCGTTGACCCGCATCGCAAAGAATCCCAGCTGATGGGTCTTGAACGAGCGCTCCGGATACAAGCCCAGACGGGCCACCATCTCCACCCGGTCCGACTTCACGTTCTCAATACTGAACGACTCCATCTTGACCGTAGCCGGCAGAACGGTGTTTGCCGGCTGCTGGGCGCCGATGGCCACCGGCAGACTGGCAAGCAGGGCAGCAAGCAGGCTGATGCGTTTCAGTTCCACTGTCTTCTCCTTCGTTGTGTTCAGCGCAAAGCGGGTGGAAAAATGCGCAGACCCAAAAAAGATTTTTGCGCCGCCGCGCTGCGCATCCCCGGCCGGTTTTTCCGCTAACCCTGTTGTAACCTGATCGGAAAGCACTCCGGGGAGAGAAACCGATGGATACAGCCCAGCAACAGCGGGTCCGCGCCATCTTCGACGTGGCGGCCGAGATGCCCGAAGCGGGCCGGCAGGAATACGTGACCCGCGAAGCTGCCGGCGATCCGGCCGTGATCTCCAGCGTTTTGCGGCTGTTGCGCGCCGCCCGCTCCAGCGACCGGTTTCTGGAAAATCCCCTGGCGCAGCGCGCCGATCACAACCGCCTGCTGGGACTCGCACTCGGACCCTACCGCATTGAGCGCTATCTGGGTGCGGGTGGCATGGGCGTAGTCTACCGCGCCGTGCGCGCCGACGATGTGTATAAACGCACCGTGGCCCTCAAAGTGATCCGCCCGGAGTTCAAGGCCCGGGAGATGATCGAGCGCTTTGAGCACGAACGCGAGCTGCTGGCCCGGCTGGACCACCCCAACATCGCCCGCATTGTGGACGGCGGCGCCATGCCCGACGGCCGGCCCTACTTTGTGATGGATCTGGTGGAGGGCCTGCCCATCGACCAGTTCAGCAACCAGCGCCGCGCCAGCCTGCAGCAACGGCTCAACCTCTTCCGCCAGGCCGCCATGGCCGTTCAGTATCTGCATGAAAACGGCGTGGTCCACTGCGATCTGAAGCCGCAGAACATGCTGGTCACAGCCTCCGGCCAGGTCAAGCTGCTGGACTTCGGCATTGCCCGGCTGGTGGGGCCCGGTGAAGCGCCCGATTCCGGCGCGACTGCCATTGCCAGTCCCGGCTACGCCAGCCCCGAGCAGCTGGCTAACCGTCCCACCAGCGCGGCCAGCGATGTGTACTCGCTGGCCGCCATTCTGCATGAGCTGTTGACCGGCCTGCGGCCGCAGGTGGAGTTTGAAGCCGGCGGCAGCCTGCGCTTGCCCAGCGAGTGCCTGCGCAATGCGCCGGGCCCGGAATCCCGTGACAGCGCCCTGCAGCTGCGCCGTGCCCTGCGCGGCGATCTGGACGCCATCCTGCTCAAGGCCCTGGCCGCCGACGAGGCGGACCGCTACGCATCCGTGGCCGAGATGGCTGCCGACGTTGAAGCCTTCCAGGGCCGCCGCGCCGTAGCCGCCCGCGGCCATCGCGCGGTCTTCACCGTGGTGCGCACCGTCCAGCGCAACCGCAGGATCGCGGCTGCGTTGGTGGCATTGGTGATCGCGCTCAGCTGGCTGGGCCGGGACGAGTGGCAGCTCCACCAGTTGAAGGCGCAGATGGCCGCGCCCGCCGGTAACCCGGCCGCGCTGCTTGCCACCCTCAAGGGCCGCGAAGAGCTGGTCCGCCACGTTCGCCAGGTGGGCGCAAACTACCGGACCGTCTTCCCCAAGGTGCTCGACAACCCGCTGGCCACGGAAGCCGCCAAGAAGGAGATCGTCAACAGCAACATCGAATGGCTCGACAAGGTTGCCCCGCTGGCCGAGGCGCAGCCGCTGGTGGCCACCGAGCTGGGCCGCACCTATCTGACCATTGCCGAAAGCGAGTGGAGCAACGACCACGCCAGCCTGAAGGATGCCTCGGCCGCCATGGCCACCATCCAGAAGGCCGTTGGCGCGCTCAAGCTGCTCCAGGGCGATGCCGTTAACGACCCCCACGTACAGCAGATCGCCCAGGAAATTGCCCGCGAAGCGGCGCAACTGCCGGCGGCGCAGTGAGAATCGCTGAAGACCTTGCGGCCGCAGGAGGCGCCCCGGAGGGGCAACACGAAATCGGTTGTTTTCTTCGCCGCGCTGGAGGTAGAAAATTACTCGGCCACCAGCCGGTCGTAGAGCCAGGCGCGGGCAAACTCCCAGTCGCGGCGGACCTTGGCAAAGTTGCGGCCGGTAATCTCCGCGGTCTCCTTGTCGGTGTAGCCGCCAAAGTAGCGCAGTTCCACCACCTCGGCCGCGCCGGCGTCGATCTCCGCCAGCTCCTTCAGCGCATCGTCCAGCGCCACTAGGTCCATGGGCCGCTCGTTCGACACGATCAGCGCCTCGGTCTCCGGCACCAGAATCGCGCCGCCGCCCTTCTTCTGGTGGCGCGCATGATCCACCAGAATCCGCCGCATCTGCGTGGCCGCCAGCGCAAAAAAATGGCCGCGGTTATTCATCTGCGGTCCATGCTCGACGCCGAACAGGCGCAGATACATCTCGTTGACCAGGGCTGTGGGCTGCAGTAGGTGGCCCGGATTCTCCTTGCGCATATAGTGCGCCGCCAGGCGGTGCAGTTCGGCATAGACTACCTGCATCAGCTCGTCGGTCGAGGCCTGGTTGCCATCCGCCGACTCATGCAAGAGCCGCGTGATCTGGTGATCCCGTGCCGGGGCGTTCTCTTCGATCGGTAGGTCCATGCGAATCCTGCTATTTGTCCGCTGGTAAATGGGTAATTCATTGTAACTTGTTGCAACCCGCAGAGAAATCCAGCCACCGGCTGAGCGGGCGCGAGTTATACAGATAGTTATTTGGGATTGGCAGCAAACTTGTGGAGGCCATTGCCGGCCAGCCACAGCGCCGCCAGCAGCGCGATCCAGGTTCCGACGCCCACGTGAACCATCTTCGCCGCCTCGCTGGCCAGGCCGCTGGCCACATCGCCGCCCATCCATCCGCCGGCCAGTCTGGCCGCGCGATGCATCTCCGTCCCGACAATCACACCCATCAGCGCCATCACCGCCAGGGGCACAATGGCTGCCAGCCGCACCGCCCGCCCCCGCAGCACCAGCGGCAGCAATGCGGCCGGCAGCGATGCCAGAGCCAGCAACTGCAAGAGCATTCCCAACACCGACTCCGACTCCAGGTCGCCCAGCGCGCGGAGGGCATCGTAGTGGCCGAGGATCTCCCAGAAGCTGATCTTCAGCACGCCCAGAAACAGCATGTTCACCGTTACTGCAGGGAGCGCAAACCAGCTCAGCGCCAGCAGCAACACCGCACCCACGTCGGCAATGTCGAAAGGGCGGTTGAGGATGGCCGCCAGGGACTGCGCATCCACCTGCAGGGCGTTGGGTTTGGTAGCGAGAGGCAGCGCTACTGGCTGGCTCTCCACCACCACCATCGCGGCAATCCCCACCTCCGGGCTGAAGGTCACATCCACCTGCATGCCCACCACCGGCAGCACCGGCGATTGCCACATCCGCTCCAGGGTAAAGGGGTAGGGATTTCCGTTCACCACCACACTGCCGTTGCCCTCGGGTGAGTAGCTGGCAATCACTCCGCGCACAACCATCGTTGTCTTCCTCTCTGGTACGCGTTGGCGCAGCCGGACGCTCGCGTTACTGGAAGTGCGATCCATCTTCCGCAACGCCCTACCCAATCTGCGCCGTACGAGTTTGGAGAATTATACAAAGATTCCAGTACCAGAAGATTGAACGCCCGGGCCGGTCGTCCTGTGACGATGCCCTGTGAGCGCGCCGGCTCCGTTTCCATTTCTGTATTGGATCGGCCGCCTCACTGTTTTGCTTAAGTTCGTTGCGGATTGCGGACTTCAGCCGCGACGGCGCCACAACCGGCGCAGCGGATTGCTGGAAAGACCGTCGCGCTCCCTCTGCTACAGCTTGCATCGGCCCGTCCTGTGCGCATAGTCTGTTCGATGCCTGCGCACCGTTCGCTTGCGGTGCAGCACGTGATACGGGTGCCTGTGTCGCACCATGCGTCTTGCCACTGCGGCCGCGAATGCTCCCTCTCACCCGCAGCCGCAGGGTTTAAATTTTGAACGACTGAAGGAGTTTGCCATGAACTTTGCTGTACGCCTTGGAACCGCTGTGGCGCTAGCGGCGGCAATGCTGGCCCCCGCACAGGAGCGGCCCAGGCCAACGCCCGCCATGCAGGCCGGCATCGACAAGGACACCAAACGGCACTTTGGCGATGCGCCGGAGAATCCCGGCCCCCTGGCCCGCGATCTCTCGCCCGCGCTCACCACCGCAGCGGTGGACAAGGTGACGCGCAAGGTGGCCGATTGGCAACTGGAACGCTCCAAACCTTACTGGGACCAGATCTGGACCTCCAGTGTGCTGTATGCCGGGTTCATGGCCGTCTCCGATTCGCTGGCCGAGGCCAAATACCGCGACGCCATGGCCGAGATGGCCAAGGGCTTCAACTACGGCTTCCGCAGCAAGCTGCCGGATGCCGATAACCAGAGCATTGCGCAGACCTATCTGGAGCTCTATCTCCAGGGCCGCAAGCAGGACCAGCAGATTGTGGACTCCACGCGCGCGGCGCTGGATTCGGTGATCGACTTGCCCACTATCCGGCCGGGCGATCCGCGCATTCCCTGGTGGTGGTGCGATTCCCTGTTCATGGCGCCGCCGGTGTGGGTACGCATGTACGCGGCCACCGGCGAGCACAAGTACATCGACTACCTGAACGCGCAGTGGGCGCGCAGCTACGATCTGCTCTGGGACAAGCAGGAGCATTTGTACGCGCGCGACGCGACGTTTGTGAACAAGCTCGGACCCAACGGCAAAAAAATATTTTGGTCGCGTGGCGAGGGCTGGGTGATGGGCGGATTGGCGCGCACCCTGCAGTATCTGCCCAAGGACGATCCGCGGCGCAGCTTCTACATCCAGAACCTGCAGGAGATGGCGGCGCGCACCGCGGAGCTGCAATCGCCTGACGGCCTGTGGCGCTCGAGCCTGCTCGACACCGAGCACTTCCCGGCTCCGGAGATCTCCGGCTCGGCGCTGATCGTCTTCGGCATGGCCTATGGCGTGAACGAAGGCTATCTGGACGCAGCCAAATACAAGCCCGTCATCGAGCGGGCGTGGCGTGCCATGGTGACCGAACATATCTATGTCGATGGCCGGTTGGGAGAGATTCAGCAAACCGGCTCCGAGCCCGGCTATTATCTGCCCTCCTCAAGCTTCAACTACGGGGTAGGAGGTTTTCTGCTGGCGGCGGCCGAGCTGCATCGCATGGTGACGCCCAGGACGATCAGCACCGACCCGGTGGCCAATGTGGATGCGGCCGAGTATGCGAAGAAGCATTTGCCGCTGCCAGCCAATCCGAAGCTGCGCAATATCATCCTGGTGGGCGACTCCACGGTGCGCAACGGTAGCGGCGACGGCGCGCACAACCAGATGGGCTGGGGCGACGAGCTGGCGCAGTTCTTTGACACCCATCGCGTGAACGTTGTGAACCGCGCTATTGGCGGACGCAGCTCGCGCAGCTACATTACGGAAGGCCACTGGGCAGAGACGCTCAAGCTCATCAAGCCAAGCGACGTGGTGCTGATCCAGTTCGGCCACAACGACGCAGGGCCCCTGGACGATCCGGATCGTGCACGTGGTTCCATCAGGGGCGTGGGCACGGAGTCGGAGGAGATCTACAATCCGCTGCGCCACATCCACGAAACGGTGTACAGCTTTGGCCACTATCTGGAGCAGTATGTAACCGACGTGCGCGCCAAGGGCGCTACGCCGGTGCTCTGCTCGCTGGTGCCGCGCAAGACCTGGAAGGACGGGCACATTGTGCGCCAGACCGAAACCTATCGCGGCTGGACCAGGGCGATTGCAGAGCGCGATCATGTGGACTTCATCGACCTGAACGAGATGGTGGCGCGCAGGTACGATGCGATGGGACCGGCTGCCGTGGAACCGCTCTTCGGTGATCCCAATACCCACACCACGGCTGCCGGCGCAACGTTGAATGCCGAGGCCGTGGTGAGCGGGCTGAAGGCGCTCAAACCCGACCCTGTGGCCAAAGATTTCAACGCCAAAGGCAAGGCGGTGGCGAAGTACAAGGAATAAACGGCCGCCGCGCCGCTGCGGATCAGCAGCCACTGCTTCATGGGCCTGCGTGCAACCAGACGCAGGCCCTTGGCTTTGGTTCCGGTGGACGCGCATTCGCGAATCCCATCTTATTGGCCGAGTCTTCTTCGGTTGGAAGTGCAGAGAGATACGGGATCCCTCCCAGGCTCGAATTTTTTATAGAAGTCGTAACTCCAATTCTTGATAGCTTCGCTCCTCCTCCAGAAATAGCTCTGCTTGTGCATTCCAGAACGTGCGGCAGCCCGGCGGAATCGGGTCCAGTCTCTCCTTGAACGCTTGTCTGGATCTCCAATCTCTCCTGCCAACGCCGTATCGCCGAGTTGTTACGGCTCCGGGGACGTTTATAACAAGCGTGCCGTGGCAGAGTTTGGCCCATTTCTTACAGGAAACAAGCGCGCATTCGATTCAAACCGTGAGTCACTTGCTGCTACCGAAGTCGGGTTTGCTACAAACAACATTGCCGACATGTGTACTGACGGCGCGGGAGCTGTCTGCGAAGGAAGCGCACGCGCAGCAGCCGGGAGAATTCGGCCCGAACCGTTGCCGCCGGTCATCGCCTCTCCGGAGTGGTGACGAGCCAGTACAAATTGCCGGGACCCTACCTACCAAGGTTGAAATTCGAGCCAGTTCATGTCCAAAGCGAACCCAGGATTTTCGCGCAGGCAGTTCCTCAGGACCACCGCGGCATTGACCGCTGCGGGCAGTCTTCCCCTTTTGAATGCTTCTCTGGCGCGGGCTGCCGCCGCACAACCGGAAGACGGCTTTGGCGCACAAAAGCTGGATGCGGGATGGGAGCATTACCGCGGTCCGTTGGCCGGCCCGTGGGAGGTTTGGCGGGGCGACGAGATCGCCGTGTGGGAAAAGGTCACGCTGCCCCATTGCTTCAACCACTACGACGGCTGCGATCCGGACACTCCCTACTACCGCGGCCAGGGCTGGTACCGCAAGATGCTTGCCGTGCCAGCTCGGGCGCCGCACGCGCGCACGTTGTTGCACTTTGAAGGTGCCGGACAGACCAGCGAAGTGTACGTTGGCTCGAAGCTCGTTGGCCGCCATGTAGGCGGCTACGACGAATTCGTAGTGGACATCACCGAGGCCCTGGGAGCGAACAGCGGCGCTGTTCAGCTGGCGGTGCTCGCGGACAACTCGCCCGATCTGGATCGAGCGCCCTCCGACCTGAGCGACTTCAGCCTCTTTGGCGGACTTTACCGTCACGTGCATCTGGTCGAGGCGCCGGCCATCGCGCTGGAAGCTGTCCATGTGGTGGCGCATTACACGCCGGGCGCGGCTGCGGCGATGGTCTCCATACGTGCCCGGCTCTACAATCCGGAAGGTTTTTCGGAAGACGCAAGCATCTCTCTGGAGGTCGAAGCTCCGGACGGTGCGCAGGTCTTTGCGACTGCGAAGACCTGCGCCCCCTGGAGCGGTGAGCAGGAGCTGGCCTCATTCTCCATTCCCCATCCAGCACTGTGGTCGCCCTCCACGCCTGCACTTTACAACTGCACACTCAAGCTCACTTCGGCGCATGGCGCGAACTCGATGAAGGAGCGGTTTGGGGTGCGCCACGCGGAGTTTGTGGAGCATGGGCCATTTCTGCTGAATGGTGAGCGGCTGTTCCTGCGCGGAACGCAGCGCCACATGGACCATGCCGGGTACGCGGCCGCGCAGCCCGACGAGCTGATCCGCAAGGAACTCACGCTGGCCAGAGAGATGGGCATCAACTTCCTCCGCCTGGGCCACTACCAGCAGACCCGTCTGGTGCTGGATCTCTGCGATGAGATGGGCATTCTGGTGTGGGAGGAAGCACCGTGGTGCCGCTCCAGTGTGGTCAGCCAGAAGTGGCAGCAGCAGGTGGCCGGTGCGCTGACCAACCTGATCGATCAGCACCGCAATCATCCCTGCGTGTTGCTGTGGGGCCTGGGCAACGAGGACGACTGGCCGGATGAATATCCGTCGATCGATCGCGCGGCGATCCGCGCCTTCATGACGAAGATGAACGACCTGGCGCACTCACTCGATCCCGACCGGCCCACCTCGCTGCGCCGTTGCGATTTTGCGCGCGACATTCCGGATGTGTACTCGCCGTCGATCTGGGCTGGCTGGTACAAGGGCGACTACCACGAATACCAGAAGATGCTGGAGACCGAACGCTACCGGGTGAAGCACATGCTGCACATCGAGTGGGGCGCCGACAGCCATGCGCGCCGCCACGCCGAGGACCCGAATGCCATCCTGCAGCCGGGCCGCCACCTGCCCGGCGAAACCGAGGCCACGGGGCCGAACAATCACGACTGGTCGGAGAGCTATGCCTGCGACCTCTTCGATTGGCATTTGAAGGTGCAGGAGACGCTGCCCTGGCTGGCCGGTTCGGCGCAGTGGGCGCTGAAGGACTTTACCACCCCGTTGCGCGCGGAGAATCCGGTTCCGCGCGTGAACCAGAAGGGCGTGCTGGAGCGCGACCTGACGCAGAAGGAAGGCTACTTTGTCTTCCAGTCCTACTGGAGCCACAAGCCTATGGCGCACATCTATGGCCACTCCTGGCCGGTGCGCTGGGGCGCCGAGGGCGAAGCGAAGATGGTGAAGGTTTACTCCAACTGTCCTGCCGCGGAGCTGTTCGTCAACGGGAAATCCGTCGGCGTGCGGCAGCGCAACAGCCAGGATTTTCCGGCCGCGGGCCTGCGCTGGATGGCCGTCTTCACAAAGGGCAGAAACCATCTGCGCGTGGTGGCCCAGCGCGATGGCCAGACCGTGAGCGATGAACTGGAGTTCACCTACCAGACAGAAAAATGGGCGGAGCCGGCGCGGTTGGTACTGCGCGAGATTGCGCGCCAGAGCGGCGTGGCGACGATTGAAGCACGGCTGCTCGATGCTCGAGGCGTTCAGTGTTTGGACGCGCGCGCTGGGGTCCGGTTTTCGCTGGCGGGTGCGGGACGGCTGCTGGACAACCTCGGCACCTCTAACGGATCGCGCGTGGTGCAGCTGTACAACGGCCGCGCCGAGATCTCGATCGAACTGGCCGGCGAATGCGTGGCCTCGGTCAGCAGTGGAGCCGTTTCGCCGGCCTTCGTCCGTATGGCAGCGCCTGCCGCAACCAGCAAGTAAGCCGGAGCGGTAAGAACGCGCCGGCGCGGCCTTACCAAGCCTGTACAACCTGCCGGCGGAGACACGGAAGCGGCTGGAAGGGGTACTTCTTCAGGCCAACCGGATCAACGATGCAGAACGAACTTGAGCGCAACCAGGGCAGATGTATCCCGATGGAGTGCATCGCGAGGTCGCTGCTCCCTGGTGGTTGCATCGACTTGAGTGCTTTGCCCGCAGGACACAGCAACCCTGGTTTCGCTATAAGCAGCTCCTTCGGGAGCTGCTTTTTCTTGCTCTCGAGTTGCTGGCAGCCCTGCCCGGAATCAACTCCCAGGCAGTCCCGGCGCGAGCCCTCGATTCTGCCGCGCAAACAGTTGCGGGCTGGAGTCCGGTGAGCTTCCACCGGACTCCAGCCCGCAGTTGGCTATTTATGGTGTGTATCTTCCGGTTAGTAGTTGAGGCGCAGCGTGAATTGCAGCTGGCGTGCGGAGTTGTTGGAAGTGGTGTTCAGGTTCTGGGTACCGTCGCTGCCGCTGGGACCAACCGAACCCTGGTTGTTGAAGACGTTGAACACATCCATGTTGAAGCGTACGGCGAACTTCTCGCTAATCGGGAAGACCTTGAACAGGGATGCATCGTTGACGATATTGAACGGTCCGTTCAGCACGGTATGGGAGAACGGGTTGGTGTTGCTGGGGCCAGGCGAGTAGGCAATCGACGAAGGTGTTGTAGATCCTGGAAAGACAATGCCCACGTTGTTAGCGCCGTAGTTCAGATCGTTGGTTGCCGAGGTCGTGCCGCACGCCAGATCCATAGGAGCCTGATAAGCGGTGGAGGTGGCATAGTCGCCCGGCAGGCCGGTCAGGATCTTGCTGCCAGCTTGCGCGGAGCAGGAGTTGGCGGCGTTGGAGGTGGGAGCCACGTAGCCGTTCCACCACTGATACACGCGATAGCAGTTGCCGCTGCGGCAGTCGGTGACTGGCTTCGAGTGTTTGTAGTACTGGATTGGCTTCGTGGCGCCAAAGTTGGTGGAGGTGATGGTGAAGTCAGTAGAGTACAGGTTGGCGTCGCCGGCAATCTGGTAGCCGCCCACGATCTCGTTGACCAGTTTGTTCACGTTGCCCAGGTAGTGCTTGCCGCGGCCAAAGGGCAGATCGACCACGTAGTTGTACTGCAGCTGCTGTTTGGGCGTAGCGGTATCCACCAGGCCGTAGTTCTCATAGCGGTTGAGGGCCTTGTAGTAGCCCCAGCTCGGTATGCCATTCGGAGGAGCGGTCGGCATGTACGGAGCTACAGGCAAGCCGGCAAGGGTATCCGCAGTGCCGTTGGCGTAAGGGGCATACGTGTAGGTGGCCAGGCCGCTGTTGGCAAAGTCGGCATACGGGTACACCTGGCCATCGCGGCTCCAGTTGCCGCCCACGCGCAGGTTCTTCTGCCAGTCGTACATCACGTTCCAGGCCAGGCCGCGGTGATAGATTCTCTGGAAGCTCACCTGCAACTGGTTGTCGTTGGACCAGCCGCTCTTCTGGCTCATGGAGTTGCCGCCCCAGGTGGTCTGGTCATACGGGCCGGTTGCGGTGGAGGAGTAGGTGTTGGCCGCCGAGGTACCGATGACGCTGGCGCCACCATTCGGCGTGGCCTTGCCGTTCAGCATCTCCCAGGCAAACGAAGATGGATGGTTGTTGTAGTTGAAGTACTGGTCCAGATGTCCGCCATGCGAATACACATAGCTGACGCGGATCGCCGAGTTCCACTTGATGGGCTGCTCGACGGTGAAGTTGACGTTGGAGGCCGTGCCCACCGGGTATTTGGGGTTCATGGAGAAGTTGCTGAAGCCGGGCAGAATCGATGTGGTCTGGCTGCTGTTGACTACGCCCGCGGTGTTGACGCCCATCACCGGCGTGTAGCCAACGCCGCCGACGGGATTAGGCAGGGCGGTCGCGGTGCTCTGCTGCGAGCGCAGCAGGTAGCTGGGCAAGCCGTCGGGAGATTGCGAGGCCGAGTTGTAGCTCATCGAGTAGTTGATCTGGAAGGGATTGTTGCCGGCCACGTTCTTTACCGAACTGCGGAACGGGACCGGGAACGCGTAAATACCGAAGGCGCCGCGGATCACGGTGCCGTGCCCGGCGAACGGCTGCCAGGCCACGCCCACGCGAGGCTGGAAGACGGTGTCGTCGTCGTACATCAGTTTGTTGGGCAGGCCGGCCTGCTGTGCGGTTTCAAACTTGGCGCCATCGTAGATGTCGTTGTTGATGGCGGCCTGGGTGGTGTAGCCCTCGGAGATCAGGGTGGCAATCGGAGCGCCCAGCACCATGGCGTCGTTCTTCAGGTCGAAGCTGGACATCAGACCGTACTTCTCCCACATGGCCGGATGGGCTTCGTAGCGCACACCAAGGTTCAAGGTCACGTTGCGGGCAACGTGATAGTTGTCTTGGAAGTAGGCGTCGAATTCCATGTCGTGCATGTGCTGGTACGAAGCCTGCTTGTTGACGCTGTAGGTTTGGGCCGCACCGAGGAAGAAGTCGGCGTTCAACTGGCCGGTGTTGGACAGGTTCTTGTAGGAGTTGGAGGCTATGGTGGTCTTATCCAACTGCCCGGTGCCGTAACCGTTGAACTGGATGTTGTCCTGGGCTTCATCCGGACGCGAGCCGAAGCGCTCGTGACGGTAGCGGCCGCCGAACTGCATCTGATGCTTGCCGGCGATCTTGGTCAGGTTCTCGTCCAGGTTGTCGATGATCTGGGTGACGCCGTAGATCCACTGCGTGCCGTCAACCGGGAAAACGATGTTCTCAAAGTACGGGAAGCCAACCTCGCCAAAATTGTTGGGCAGGCCCATCTCCTGTTCGAAGTTGGTCAGCGGAGCGCCGCCCGCGTTGTTCTGTTCCTGGAACCACTGCTGGCTGGCAACAGTTTCCGAGTAGAAGGTGGGCGAAAAGACATGGGTGACGCCCAGCGCCGCGTTGATCATGTCGTACTGGTAGAAGGTCAAGCCGCTGGTGTTCGCGGGGAAGTTAACCCCGTTCGACGAGGCCGCAACGGTGGCCGGCTGGTTTCCCGGTTGGTTGCGCAGAACCGTCTGGGTCTCCGGCGTGTCGGTAAAGCGCAAATACGCGCGGGTCTTGTCGCTGAACTCCTGATCCAAACGGAAGGTGTAGGTGGGAGCGCGCAACTCGGTGGGGTTGTCGGCATTCAGATTGGTTCCCGACAACGGGTTCTGGGCTGCGTACTGCGGGCTGGGCAGCGGCGAAATTGCGTTGACCATGGCCGCTGTCGGGCTTTCGCGGTTGATCGGAATGCA
>Ga0371490_1000235_pt1 | contig 45158 bp, 42 predicted proteins | sample MB2SIPfraction_FD_207959 | JGI IMG/M metagenome (GOLD analysis project Ga0371490, IMG submission 207959) | Lab enriched peat soil microbial communities from McLean, Ithaca, NY, United States - MB28FN SIP fraction | ecosystem: Environmental > Terrestrial > Soil > Wetlands > Peat | place: USA... | reverse complement strand
GGCCTGGGCCACCTGCCGAAAAAAGACCCCGCCAGCGCCCGCGCGTGGTTGCATGGCAAGCTCTTCGTCAGCCTTCTGGTCGAACGGATGGTAGACGCCGCGCAGGCTTTTTCCCCCTGGGGATACCGGTTGGACGCGGCGACGCAGTCGGGCGAGGGAAATGGAATTCATGTTTCACCAAGTATGCATGGCCATTCTGCCCTCTGCCAGCCTAGCTGAGATGTTCGCCGAATGGCACGTGATTGCCAAGGCGCTAGCTGAGCCGCCGCGTAAACGGCCCCGCTATGCCTATTCTTAAGTTAACGCTTATGGGGCGTTGCCCCCGGCTATTGCATGGATCCCCTGCGGGGATCGTCGGCTTTCCATGATCCATGCTCAGGATGCCAGTCTTGGGGCGTTCTTCCGCAGCCTACGCATCCTCGCATGGAAGGATAGCGCGGACCCACAGAACAGGTCCGCGCTGCACCAACTATCGCTATGACCCCTCTGCGCCGTCGCCTGCTTATCAACGCCGCCAAGCTCTTTGACTTGGAGGTCATGGTCTCCGCTTTTGGGCTGGCCACCGTGCTGGTGGCTTACGAGACGCCCGCGACGTCGCTCGCCCAATTCTTCGCCCTGCGCATCAAGGTTCAGAATCTTGCGTTGTTTGCCTGCTTGCTTCTCGCCTGGCACACCATCTTCATTTCTTTCGGCTTGTATGACTCCAAGCGCCTTAGCACCCGCTTGGCGGAGGTCTTGGATCCCGTCAAAGCAACCACCGTGGCCTCGCTGACTTTATTCCTCGCGGCTGCCCTGCTGCGAATTCGACTGGTCTCGCCGCAATTCGTCCTGGTGTTCTGGGGCGCCAGCTCCGCCGCAGTGGCGGGCAGCCGGCTGCTGGCCAGATACTTGCTGCAAGGCGTCCGAAGGCAAGGCCGGAACCTCCGCCATGTGCTAATTGTGGGCACCAATCCCCGCGCCGTGCGCTTTGCCCGAAAGATCGAGGCGAGGCCGGAACTCGGATACCGGATCGCGGGATTCCTGGACGACGACTGGCAGGGACTCGGAGAATTCCGGAAGACGGGCTACCCGCTGGTCTGTGACCTCGCCGGTTTTCCCGGCTATCTTCGGAACCAGGTCGCCGATGAGGTGGTGGTCGCCCTGCCGATGGAATCCTCTTATGCGCGGGCGTCGCGCATCGCGGGGTGGTGCGAAGAACAAGGTGTCGTCGTCAGCGTTCTATCCGATATTTTCAATATGCGTATGGCGCGGCCGAAGGCGGAGGAATTCGGATACGGCGCCGTGATCACGCTTAATACCGGGGGACCCGAGAGCTGGCAGCAGCTCTGTAAACGCACCCTCGATGTCACGATTGCGCTGGCCGCGCTGCTGGCGCTGGCGCCACTGCTCGCGCTCACCGCGGCCCTGATCAAGCTGGCCTCTGCCGGACCCGCCTTTTTCATTCAGGAACGAGTGGGCCTCAACAAACGCAAATTTCGATTGCTCAAGTTCCGCACCATGGTGGTGGACGCGGAAAACCAGTTTGGCCACCTGCAACACCTCAATGAGGTGAGCGGGCCGGTATTCAAGATCCGGAACGACCCGCGAGTCACGGGCATCGGAAGATTCCTGCGGCAGATGAGCATTGACGAACTGCCCCAGCTCTTCAACGTCCTGATGGGTGACATGAGCCTGGTCGGCCCTCGGCCCCTTCCCTGGCGCGACTACAACGGTTTCGAACAGGACTGGCAGCGGCGCCGCTTCAGTGTGCGGCCCGGAATTACTTGCTTGTGGCAGATTCAAGGCCGAAGTTCCATCCCCTTCGAAAAATGGATGGAGCTCGACATGCAGTACATCGACGAATGGTCCCTCTGGCTGGACTTCAAGATCCTCGCCAAAACGGTTCCCGCCGTCCTGAAAGGAACGGGAGCAGCTTGAGAGGTTCCGGAGAAACTCGATGAGGGCACCCATCACGCAAACTGTCATCCTGAGCAGCAGCGAAGGATCTGCATGGTTTTTCAGTGATAAAGACAAATGCAGATCCTTCGTCCCGAAAGAACCGGGACTCAGGATGACAGTCCAAATTACGCTCGTTCCGCTGGGCGGCTATCTGCGGCTCCGCCGCCTGCTGTGCGGAAAGGCTGCGCCTTCCGGCCGGTGCGGAGGAAAAAGAAGGAATCAGCCTGGGCCGGAAAGCCAGAGGTTTTCCGCACAGCAGGCGGCGAAGCCGCGTTGAATCCCGGATGCCTTCGCTAATTTGGACGGCCCTGGCATAAGGCCGCTCTACAGCCTATTCCATCAATCTCCTCACCCCATGAGCCCGCTCGAGTATTCCATCGCGAACACAGCCGTCCCAGAATGTGGGCCCCTCGGCATCGAGGCGCCGGCCGCACAGAATCGGAGCCTCTCCGCCTGTCTCCACACATTCTTTCGACTTTTGGACGAACACCAGGTTCGCTATTGCGTCCTGCATTCCTGGGAGACGCTCCCGGAGGAGCTGCCGAGCGACCTGGACATGGCGGTTCATCCCCAGGACCGCTCGTGTCTATCGGCCGCGTTTAAGGAATTGGCCGAGGCCGGGTACCGTCCCGTCCAGTGCCTGAACTACCGCGGCAAGGCCTACTATTTCGTTTTCCTCTGGTTTGAGGGGACCCGCCTAAGGTCTTTGGCTCTCGATATCATCTTTGAACATCGGCGCAGCGGCTTGATCTCCCTGCGGGGCGAGCAGATGGTGGCGGGCCGCATGTGGCGCCAGGAGTTCTGGGTGGCCAGGCCACGCGTGGAGTTCACCTACCTTCTGGCGAAGAGAACATCCAAAGGAACCGCCTCTCCGCTGCAAGTCCGCCGCTTGCAGGTGCTGGTGGCATTACTGGGCCGCCCCGAAGCAGAGAAACTGGCGGGCAAGATTTTTCTCGGCGGCCTGCAGCGCCGCGTTGTTGATGCCTGTGTGGATGGATCGCTGGGCGAGCTTCTGCCCAGGCTCGGCGCCCAACCCTGGCGAACGGGTCTGGCGCGACATCCTTGGGGGTTGATCCGCTACTTGTTCGGGGAAGGCGTGCGCATGGCGCGACGCTGGTTTCAACCCACCGGCCTGTTCCTGGTTGTCCTCGGTCCCGACGGGGTAGGAAAGAGCACCCTGGTGGCGCGCTTGGGCCAGGAACTCAGGACTTGCTTCCGGCGCCGGCAATCCTTTCACTGGCGCCCCGGGGTAATTGCCCCAAAAGAAGCGCCCGGCGAGGTGACCGATAATCCTCATGACAAGCCCACCCGGGGGGCGCTCGCGTCCACGCTGGTCCTTTTGGGTCTCTTCCTGGATTACTGGCTTGGATACAGACTCATCCTGCGGCCCTTCCTTGCCCGCACGGGCTTGGTTATCTTCGACCGCTACTACCAGGATTTGCTGATTGACCCTCGGCGCTACCGCTACGGCGGACCGATGTGCCTGGCAAAGTTGCTCGGTCGCCTGGTTCCTCCCGCCGACTTGCTGTTTCTGGTTTTGGATGCCGACGACAAAGTTATTCTCCTCCGCAAGCATGAGGTTTCGCTCGCGGAGCTGCAGCGCCAACGAGAGTGCTACCGGCAATTCTCCCAGGGCAAAGAAAGGGCCACGTTGATTGAGACGGATCAGGGAGTTGAGGCCGCCCTGGGGGAGGCAGCCCGGTTTGTCGCGGAATACCTCATCAAGCGTTTCGAGCGCTGCCATGCGAGTTGGCTCGCCCCGATACCGTGAGCTGTCCGGCAGCAGAAGCAGAACCCACCGTCCTCAGTCAGAGGTTCATTGATGAAGTTAGCCCGCGGAGCGGGCGATGGTAGCCCACGGCGTCAGAAGCTGCAAAGAGTCCCCCGAGGTCCTCGTCGCGGCTCACGCGCGGAGGCGCAGAGATTTGAAAACAAGAGACCTTTTCTCTGCGTCTCAGTGCCTCGGTGGTAAAGAGAAGTTCTGACTCAGGAAACCACCGAAAAGGCGCCCCATGAGCAATCTCCTTTGGAAGACCATTCACCATTTCGCCGGGTCCGGAAATTCCAGCCCCATGCCCTCGGGAAATGACTTTGGAGCCAACGATCTTCCCCCGAGCCTAAGGATCTCATTTAACCCTTCCAGGCGCGCGAGAAAGGATTTGGCTCGCCAAGGGTATGCGACCGCACATTGTTTCCTCACCCTGCCCTCCCTGACTTCTCCGCGCTGGTTCTTCCCCTTGGAAGACGGCCGCTCACGACAGGCGGGGCTCGAGATTTACAAACCCTATGCCAGAGGCGCTCGCATTTTGAAAGGCCTGCTCACGGCCATGCTCGGGGCACGCCTCCAGGGACCGGGAATGCCTCGGCTGCTGGTGGCTTCCCGCAGCGTCTTGCCGCTGGAGGATTTAGTGCGAGAGGTCACCGGTGAGTGCCGGCCGGTCTTCGCTTTGTCGTTGAGCAATGAAACACGCTTTCAGAAATTGACTGTGCAGGTGATGCGTGGCCGGGGCGAGATACTGGGCTACATCAAGCTGCCGCTCACGGAGGCGGCCGGGGAGCGAGTCCGGGGCGAAGCAGAAATACTGAACCGTCTGGGGGCCTTCCCCGCCCTGCGCCCCCACATCCCACGAGTGCTGTATTCCGGTGACTGGGGTGGCGGCGCCATCCTCTTCCAAACGGGCGGCCCGTCCCGGCCTGGACCTGTCCAGCTCGACCGCCGGTGCGCGGAGTTCCTGCAGATTCTCTGGGGTGTTCAGCCGACCACGCAGACCGGACGTGCTCTGTGGGAGAAGGTGGCCACTCGCTGGCGTAAGGCAGAGCCGGAGCTCGACTCCCGGTGGCGCAGTTTGGGCGGGGCGGCCCTGGCGACCGCGCGTTGGGAACTGGACGGGGCCATGATTCCCTGCGGGGTCGTGCATGGTGACTTCGCTCCCTGGAACACGCGCGCCGGAAAGCATGGCTTGTATGTATTTGACTGGGAATATGCTTCCTGGGAGGCGCCGATTCTGTGGGACATCTTCCACTTCCGCACGCAAGTGGCCGCGCTACTGAGTAAAAAGAATGATCGGTGCGATTCTTATGATCTGTTTTCGGGCGAAAGATCGTCTTACCTGCTCTATCTGTTAAGTTCCACGTGCCAGCTCCTGGACGAGGAGAGTTCCACCCGTAATGCCGGACTTGAGTGCCGCCGGCAACTGCTCGAAGAACAGTTGGGAGGGCGCTGACATCGCGTCTTCTGTAACCTTCGCCAAAGAACCACCGGCGGCGCTCACTCGCGCCCGTAAGTATTGCTCCCGGGGTTTACCCTGGGTCGGCAAGGGATCTCTCGCGCTGCTCGACCAGGGGCTCATCTCAGGATCCAATTTCCTAATCGGCATTCTGCTGGCTCGTTGGCTGGTTCCCGAACAATACGGAGCGTACGCGTTGGCTTTTTCGGTTTTTCTCTTCGCTGCCGGGTTTCACGGCGCGCTATTGCTGGAGCCTATGAGCGTTTTCGGACCCGCTGCATATAGCAAGTGCCTTCCCGCCTACCTGGGGAAGTTGCTCGGACTACATTCTGCCTTGGTTCTCCTGCTTGCTGCCCTGGTGGGTGCCGGGGTCGTCGTGCTCCGCTATTCCACGCTGGGCCGAGGCCTCGCCGCGCCCTTATGGGGTGTCTGTATCGCGACTCCTTCAATCCTGTTTTTCTGGCTATGCCGGCGGGCGGCGTACGTCAAGTTAGCCCCCAGCTTGGCTGCCAAGGGCGCGTCGGCATATTGCCTGGTGCTGATTTCCCTCTTGTTGGCCGCGAAAACCCTGGGGTGGCTTTCCGGCTTCGCCGCTTTCCTGATTCAAGCGGTCGCCGCCACTGCCGCCGGTGCCCTCTTGCTGGTTTTCCTGCAGCCACGTTTCGTTTCCCAATCCGGCCCTTCTGGATCGGAAGTCGCCCGCCGGCACTGGCGGTATGGGCGCTGGGCCATGGGAACCCAATTCGTTTATTGGCTTTCTGGCAATGCGTACTACGTCATCGTTGCCGGCTTCGTGCGAATGGATGACGTCGCTGCCCTGCGGGCCCTGCAGAACTTCTCTTTGCCCTTCATTCAATGCGTCATTGCACTCAGCCTGCTGGTGCTTCCCTGGGCCTCGGCGAAATTTGCGCAAGAGGGCCGCCAAGGCTTCGAGCGTCGCATCCGGCAGATTACTCTGCTGTTTTTGGGCGGGGCGTCTGTCTATTTCGCCATTCTTTGCTTGTTTGGCGGCAGAATTATGGCAATCCTCTATGCCGGACGATACACCCACTTCGCCTACCTGCTCCCGCTGGTGGCCGCGCCTGTCTTAGTGCTTGCGGCTTCGCAGGGGAGTACCCTCGCCATGCAAGCCATGCAAGTCCCGTCGGAGATATTCTTCGCTTACACCCTCGCAGGCGTGACGACGCTTGGGGCGGGAATACCTCTCACACGCTGTTGGGGCCTTCCTGGCGCCGCAGTGGGGATATTGATTTCCTACTTGACCTTTTTTGTCACTATTTCACATCGCTGTCGAGTCAGACTCAGAGAGCCATTGGCGATTGCAGACGAAGCCCGGCGTGGCGAGGAATTAGGCATCGAGATCCTGTAAAGCATTGAAAATGAAGGTGTTAGTTTCAGCTTACGCCTGCGAACCCGGCAGAGGTTCTGAGCCCGGAGTCGGTTGGAGTTGGGCGCTCGAGATCTCGCGTTGGCACGAGGTCTGGGTTATCACTCGGGCTAACAATCGCGGCCCCATTGAGAAGGCGATGGCCGAGCGGCCTTTTGTTAAGGTTAATTGGGTTTATTTCGACCTGCCACGCTGGGCGTCCTTCTGGAAAACTGGGAGGAGAGGAGTGCACGCCTATTATTGCCTCTGGCAGTTGGGCGCGTATTTCGTCGCTAGGAAGTTGCATCGGCAAGTCGGCTTCGACCGGGTCCACCATGTGACCATCGCGAATTATTGGTTGCCGATTTTCCTCGCCCTGCTCCCTGTCCCGTTCGTGTGGGGCCCCGTGGGAGGAGGAGAATCGGCGCCCCGCAGTTTCCGGCGCTGCTTCAGTCTGCGCGGGAGAGTTTTCGAACTCCTTCGTGATCTCGCCCGGAGCCTGGGACAGCTCGATCCTTTGGTCAGGCTGACAGCGCGACGAGCGCGCGTGAGCCTTGCCCAGACTGAAGAAACGGCGCTCCGCCTGCGCAAAATGGGGTGCCGGAAAGTGATCGTGCTTTCGCACGTGCGCTTGCCCAGTGACATGATCGCTCGCCTCAAGGGCATCGCTGTCCGCCAGAGTGAGCCTTTTCGCCTCGTCAGCGTTGGGAATCTATTGCACTGGAAGGGCTTCGAACTTGGTTTGCGCGCCTTTGCCCACTTCCAGTTGTGGACCCCGGCGGCAGAGTACTGGATCATCGGGGATGGCCCAGAAAGGAAGGGCCTAGCGAATCTGGCCGAGAGGCTAGGAGTTGCGGAGAGGGTCACGTTTTGGGGCACCATTCCCCGGCAGCGAGTCATAAGAAAGCTTGCCAAATGCGATGTTCTGCTGCACCCCAGCCTGCATGATTCCGGCGGCTGGGTCTGTGCCGAGGCGATGGCTGCAGGTCGCCCCGTCGTTTGCCTTGACCTCGGGGGCCCCGCGGTGCAGGTCACCGAACAAACCGGCATCAAGGTGCCGGCCATTTCCCCGGAGCAAGCCGTCCGAGACTTGGCGACAGCCATGCTGCACCTGGCACGGAACCCCGACACCAAGGCTCGGATGGGCGAAGCCTCCCGCCGGCGAGTGGAAGAGCAATTTGCTTGGACCAACAAAGGCGCCCGAATGCGACAGATCTATGAGGGCACAGTGATGCCGGTGGAGGACCAGGCATGCTGAAGGCCCGCCAACTCCGCGACACTCATAGGCTCACCTTGTTTGCCGGAGCCCTAACCCTGGGCATGATTCTGACTTTTATCGCTCAGCGCTTTGGCGTTCCGGCGGCGTTTCTTAGCTTGCTGCTTATTCCCCTGGCTATTTTCGTCGCTCCCGCGGCCATCCGTCAGGCCCTGGGACTTTCCCGCGCCTTGCGGGGGCGCTTGGCATGGTGGCATGGACTCTGGTTATTGCTTCTCCTGAGCAGTCTTACGTTCCGAGTTCGCACCTCCGACGCCATCGAGGATGCACCGGTGGATTCTTGGGCCGCTTACCGGATCACTTTGGTGGGGATTGTTGCCCTCTTCCTGGGCGTGCGCCTGGCTCTCAGGAGAACGGCGTGGGTGGGGTCGCTCTTCCGGGGGCTCCCAGGCGTATTGGCAGCCTATGCCCTTGTCTCAGTGGTTTCCACAACATGGTCGGGCCATCCGGCGTGGACGCTTTATCGGTCCTTGGAGTACGGGGTCGACATCGCCCTATTGGCTGCCATTCTCGCTACCGCCGGGTCAGTCGAAACATACTGCACGCTCTTCGACTGGACCTGGGCACTCTACCTCCTGCTGGTGTTTTCGATCTGGGCCGGGGTCCTGATTTGGCCCAGGGAGGCGCTTCAACCCTCCCGGGGGTTGATCGGGACTGACCTCACCGGGGTGTTCCCGGCAATACCAGCGAATACCGTTGGAGAATTGGGCGCAGTACTGGCGATTGTCGCGTTGGCGCGGCTGCTGCTCAATAGCGGGGACCCTCCCAACCGGACGGTATATTCACTGCTTCTGCTAGTCGGCTTCGCCACGCTTGTCCTGTCACAAACGCGGTCTGCCATCGCCGGTTTCTTGCTGGGAGTGGTGTTACTCCTGTTCCTAGCAAAGAAAACCATGCTCTGGGTTTCTGCGGTATTCGCCAGCCTGGTGATATTGGCGTCCGGCGCGGGGGACTTGCTCGGGGATTATTTCCTGCGCGGACAGACTCCCGAACTGTTCACGTCCTTGACCGGTCGCGTTGATTGGTGGGAAGCGGGGTGGCAGGCGTTCATGACCAGCCCGCTTACCGGCCTCGGGGCCTATACGGCGAGGTTTGAGGTCCTTGCCAGGACCGGAAATTCCGAGACCTCCACCATCCATAACACCTGCTTGGAGGTACTGGTGGGCACTAGCTTCTGGGGTTTGGTGCCTGTCTTGGTCGCCCTGATCACAACCTGGTGGGTCATCATAAGGTATGTGCGAAATCATCCTCGTAACTCCTGCGAGCGACGGATGGCTCTGGAAGCGGCCGCCGTCCTTGCCGTGGTCAGTGTACGCTCCCTATTCAGCAGCAATCTAATCGCACACCCCTCCCTCAGCTTTCTCCTATTAGTCGGCTATGCTCAGTTTCTGCGCCGCCGGGGAACCGACCTAGACCAACCGGCGGATGGGTTCCAGCCGCGAACTAGCCGTGGAGCGTGGTGATTCCGAGTCTCCGCCGAGCATTCTCTCCCTCGATGAGGGTTGAAGTTGCGGGGTGAACGTGCTGCTTAGCAAATCAAATGCGGCTCCAGGTGGGAAGGGTCGCAGGTTCGCGTCGGGTCTCCAGGCTGTCCTTGCTCTGCTGTCCTGCTCTACCCTCTTCTCCGCCCGGCCGGGCAGCGCACCGGTTGTGGTCGGCCCCAACCAGCGCATCCAGGATCTGGTTGAGCGCAGCCCCGAGGGAACAAGTTTCCTGATTCAGGCAGGCGTCCATCGCCTGGAATCAGTGGTTCCCAAGAATAGGGATTCTTTCGTCGGCGAGCCAAGAGCGATCTTAAACGGTGCCGTGGTCATCAAGGCTTTCGAGCGGCGAGGAGACTACTGGACCGCCCCTTGCTCAAATCCCAAGGTGGATGGTCCCGGGAAATGCCAGCCCCAGTATCCCGCGTGTACGCTCCCGGAGGACCTTTTCGTGGACGACGAACCCCTGCGGCGTGCTGCAAATCTGGCGGACCTCGAGCCGCACACCTGGTACTTGGACTATGACGCGGGCAAGCTCTACCTGTCGGACGATCCCAGCGCCCACACCGTGGAGCTGGGCGTTACACCTCACGCGTTCTACGGTTCCGCCACCGCCGTAACGATCCGAGGGCTGGTTATTGAGAAGTATGCGAATCCCGCGCAGAGTGGCGCTATTCAAGCATTCCGGGATCCTGGGCCGTCCGGCCAGAACTGGATCGTTGAGGGGAACGAGATCCGGCTTAATCACGGAGCAGGCATCCGGGTAGGTCGCGGGACGCATGTGGTTGAAAACAGGATTCACCACAATGGCCAAATCGGAGTCGAGGGCAGCGGCGCCAACATCCTGGTCGAGGAGAATGAAATCGCCTACAACAACTACGCTGGGTACGACTATGGTTGGGAAGCAGGCGGGGCGAAGTTCACGTTTGCCCAGCGGCTCGCGGTCCGCAACAACCATGTGCACCACAACCAGGGGCCTGGGCTATGGACGGACAACGACAATGACTCTGTCCTCTATGAACTGAATCGTACCGAGGCGAACCTAGTCGCGGGCATCCTGCATGAGATTAGCTTCACGGCGATAATCCGGGACAACGTGGTGGAGAATGACGGCTTCAACCCGCGGGGGGCGGCCCTGTGGTGGGGCGCCGGCATCTACATCTCATCTTCCTCACACGTCGAGGTTTACCGCAATACGCTCCGGAATTGCATGAATGGGATTGTAGCCGTGCAGGCCCAGCGTGGCTCCAGTCGAAGCACCGGCCGTCCGTATCTTGTTCAACACATCGACGTTCACGACAATGTAGTGGTGCAAAGCTCCGGTACCGCGGCAGGCATCGTGAAGCATGCACAATTTGATGATGCGGTCTTCAAAAGTTGGGGTAACCGCTTCCGAGGCAATAGGTACGTGCTCGGCGCCGCAAAAGGCAAGTTCTACCAATGGATGAACGCCTCTCGGACTAGGGAGGAATGGCAGGCTTTTGGCAATGACCTGGATGGTCAATGGCCTGCCCTGGCACGATCGAGCTCCGCCGGCGACGTGGACCAGATCACCCTGCTGACGGAGAAGCCCGCCGGCTTGTCAATGTCCAAACTCTAAGATGAAGATTCTCCTCGTCCACAACAGGTACCAGCAACCGGGGGGGGAAGACACCGTCTTCAACCAGGAACGGGAGCTTCTGGAAAGCGCCGGACACCAGGTTTTCACCTACTGCCGCAGCAACTGCGAAATTGGCAATTGTACCGGTCTGAAGCGACTGCCACTGGCAGTTCAAATGGTATGGGCGCGAGACACGCGGCGGGAAATCGCCAACATACTTGCCTGGCAAAAGCCCGATCTTGTGCACATCCACAACACGTTCCTTATGGTTTCGCCCTCCATATACGCAGCTTGCAAGGAAGCCCGGGTCCCGGTGGTGCAGACGCTGCACAACTATCGCTTATTCTGCCCGGCCGCGAACTTCTTCCGTGCCGGCCAGGTCTGTGAAGAGTGCGTCGAGCGCAACTTGTGGCGAAGCATTCAGCACGCCTGCTACCGGGATTCCCGTTCCCAGACTGCGGGTGTGGCATTCATGCTGAAAATGCATCGCATGTTGCGCACCGGCTCGACCATGGTGGACACTTACGTGCCCCTCACGGAGTTTGCCCGCCGGAAGTTTATCGCGTGCGGCGTGCCTGCTGAGAAAACCGTCACCAAGCCGAACTTTGTCCATCCTGATCCCGGCCCCCGCCGCTCTGCTTGCGACTATGCGCTCTTCATCGGCCAGCTTTCCGCGGGAAAGGGGCCGGAAACACTCCTCCAGGCCTGGAGCCGCCTAAGTGTTCGCGCCTCCCTGCGGATTATCGGTGATGGCCCGCTCCGCTCCCGCCTCGAGGCCGGCACTCACGGTCAAGCGCGGGACATCTACTTCGAAGGGCAGGTTAGCAGGTCCCAAGTGCTTGCGGCGCTCAAGTCGGGGCGCTTCCTGGTGTTTCCGAGCCGGTGGTACGAATCATTCCCCATGGTTATCGTCGAAGCCTTCGCGTGTGGACTCCCCGTAATTGTATCGCGACTCGGAGCTGCTCAAGAGATCGTTGAGGATGGCGGGACGGGCCTGCATTTCACGCCCGGCGACCCGGACGATCTTGCGGCGAAGGTCTCGTGGGCCTGGACCCACTCTGCGGAGATGGCCGCGATGGGCCGCGCAGCGCGCGCCGAGTACGAAGCCAAATACACCGCCCAGCGCAACTATCAGATCTTAATGGGTATCTATCGAGGAGTGTTGGGGACCAAGACGAGAGCCGTCGATAGTAGGCAGCAGCACGTAGCCCAAACCTGCTCCGCAAGCTCCACGGCCGATTGACGCGAAGGCCACTGACCCCTCGAAGACGGAGTTCGCGGGGTAGTCCGCTACAAGTACCCAATTCCTATCCTGGAAAACAACGTGACCGACAGCTCCTGGGTGCCAGCCGTCATACCGGCCGAAAACAAGTCCCAGCCCGCCTTCAAGGTTCTGGGCGTAACAGTGGATGCGGTCCAGATCCCCGACGTCATCGACCTAATGGAGTGCTGGATTGCGGCGCGTTCAGCATGCCACTTCATCGCTTTCACAGGCATGCACGGGATTACCGAATCTCTACACGATCCGCTGTTTAAGCGGATTCTCAACTCGGCTGACCTGCTGGTAGCAGATGGCATGCCCCTCGTGTGGCTGGGCCGGAGGCATGGTTACCCGCTTCGCCGGCGCGTCTATGGACCGGAACTCATGGAAACCTTTTGTCGGAAGACGGGATCCCGCTATCGTCACTACTTCTATGGCGGCGGACCGGGTGTGGCGGACCGTCTGGCCGAGGTCGTGGGGCAGCGGCACGGAGTGCGCATTGTCGGAACCTACTCTCCGCCCTTTCGCCCGCTCCGCGAGGAGGAAAAGGTGGAAGTGGACCGCCGCATCCAGGCGGCCGCGCCGGATGTCGTATGGGTCGGCTTGAGCACGCCCAAACAGGAGCGCTGGATGCACGAGTACCGTCAGCGTCTGCCTGTACCGCTGCTGGCCGGAGTGGGCGCGGCTTTTGATATGCTTGCGGGCAGGGTGAAGCAAGCCCCGGCCTGGATGCAGGAGAATGGGCTGGAGTGGTCCTTCCGCCTCGTGCAAGAGCCACGCCGCCTCTGGCGACGCTACCTCGTTATTGGACCCCAATTCGTGTGGAACGTCTCTCTGGCGCTTCTGGCGGTCAAGAAATTCGAATGACCCCGGCGCCTTCACCCAAAAAAGCGCGCTCCCGGACCGAAACGGCTTGGCCTAGCTCTGAAGTTTATCCGCCGGGCTTCCGGCTTGTGCGGGAATGACAAGACAGTTGACCCACCTAAGGATATGAGCCCCGTTGGATCTCAACCCTCCAGGCGCCATTCCCAACCGACCTTATGGCCTCAAGGCTCCCCAACCTCCTTCAACGGTCATCCCCGCGCAAGCCGGAAGCCCGGCTTCAGCAGTTTATTGAAAAACATCCCGATGTTGTCGGTGCCGAGGACGTCTCTCTTCATCGGTTCGGCTCACGCATTGTCGTTGCTTATCCCTTTGCCTGGCAGGAACTAATCCTGGCCCTACTCACGGGCCATGGCCATCTGCAAGTGCTCCCCTCTCTGTCCGCACTCCATTTCAATAGGCCCGCGGAATTGCAGTCCCTCCTCTTCGACTATTAGCCCCAAGACAACCGGTAAGTCCTCCCCGCGGAACTGGAAGGGCGGGGCTTCAGCCCCGTCCTTCCCTGCCAGAGCTTCCACGAGCCGGCGGGAATGAACAACATCGCGGCAGCGAAGATCAGCCCAAGAGAAAAACGGAAGATCAATGTTGATTTGAGACTTATTTTTCGTGGCATAGTTTGAATAGTTTTCCACCCTCGCTCTAACTCGATCAGAAGCGCAAACGGACGAAAAAGCTATTACGAAACTCGGTTTCTTAACGAATTGCCACGCGCGGGCTGATGCCTACGCGAGACCCACCAGGCCGTCAGCCCCGGCGCCAGCATCATCAATCCCGCGGCGATGTACATGGCCTCAAGCCACCAAAATTGGCGGGAAAACGCCGCTGGGGGGAGGATAAGGCGCTCGCCTGTGAGCCAGCCCAGCAAGATCGCACCAGCCAGCATCGAGGTCAGCGCACTGGCGTCTGGCCCACGCAGCGTGGCAACCGCGGCGACGGCTGCACTCCCGCCCACCACTACTGCCAGGATCAGCCCGGGAATCAAATAGCTGTGGAACGGCGTTCCGATTAGCCAGCCGGCCGGAAACTTATCGACTCCCATCGCCAGCGTAATGCCACCTCCAACAGCCGTCATTGCCACAAAGACACTGGCGACGAAGAGCGCGACACCGCAAATGCGAAGCAGTGGAGTCCCAGCAAAAACAAACAGCACTCTGCGGGTCCATTTGATTAAGATTGCAAGAAACGCGCATAGAACTATGGCGAGGAACCAAACCATAATACCTCCTTCGCAGGTGGCGCATAGACTGCTCTACGCGACCAAGGCACTCTACCCACCGCCAGGATTGAAGCATCATTCAGATAATATATTCTCCGACTGGCCCATGGCCTTTCAGGCTTGCAGTTCGGCGGATGCGCCACATACGGTCGTTCTCAATGAACTGCCCTATCTGTTTTACGACGTCCCAGCTGAAAAAGCCTTCGCGCAATCAAGATGTCCCAAATGGCCAGAAGCGGGACTGAAAGGAACGCGAGATAAAGACCTATCTTGGGCACGTAGAGGCCCAATCCGATGACACTTGCCAGGATTCCCACCCAAGCAATAGCTTTGTTAAAGATATTGCTTCTTAGCATCACAGCCGCGACGATGATCATGGCTGTGGACCCGAGGATGTAACTCACGCGAAAAGCCGTACCCGTGTAGATGGCCATCATGGCCAGCCCTGCTGCCACGTATAAAGATCTCTCGGCATCTGTAGTGCCTGCCGCATATTGGATACTCAGGGAAAGCATCTCGAAGTTCGTGTTCGATGCGACGTACGCCGTTATAGCTATCAGGCTGAGGGTGGTCGCGAGGAGCATGAAAGACTCACTGGCGCGCCGCAGGATCACGTAAAGAGCGAGAGCGATCGGGACCGCCAGAACCTGGTCAACAATCAGCAAAAAATCAAGGTCGATGAGTCCAAGGACCTTATGGCTATGGAGAAAAGTGAAGTAGCCGATGACAGTGCCCGAAGTCGGTTGAAGACCAGGCGGCGGCCAGGCAATGAATACAATAATTTGGATTGGAATGAGTCCGACAGTGAGCAGGGCGCCCGCGCCCCCGAGTTTATAAAGCCAATTCCAGCGGGAATCTGCGGGTTCAGCATATGTAACTTGATTCAGCTCCGATTGGGGCATTCAGTCCTCCGTTAGCATACACAACGTGCGACCACGAGGGTGATGTCATCGGCCTGTTCGCCTCCACTGAACTTCCCCACTGCCGTCACGACCGCCGCAATCAAATCGGACACCGGCAGATGAATCTGAGCGCGAAGAGTTTCCAACAGGCGGGACTCGCCAAACTCTTGTCCTTCGGGACTCTCCGCTTCCGTGACCCCGTCGGTGTAAAGGACCAGGGTGTCGCCCACGGCAAGCTGGACCTGCGCAACCGAGCACTCCCACTTTTCGAATAATCCCAGCACAGTATTCGTGGCGGTTAATCGTTCCAGGTGCCCATCTGCCCGCAGCAGGAGGGGCGGCAAATGTCCGCAATTCACGTAGCGCAGCCGACGGCTGGAATCGTCGTAATCAGAAAAGAAGAGCGTGGCGTAACTGCTGTCACTGCTGTTCTCATAGAACAATTGGTTCACGGATTTGAGCAGTCGCGGCAGGTCATCCAAGGCGACGGCATACTGGCTGCGCAGGTTGGCCTGCAAATTGGCCATTAAGAGAGCGCCTGATATCCCCTTGCCCGCGATGTCTGCCAGCACCAGCGCCAGCCGGCCGGGGCCTAACTCCAGGAAGTCGTAATAATCCCCACCCACCTGGCGAGCTTGGGTGCAGCCACCCGCATACTGGAGCGTTTTCATGGACGGGAGCTTCTGCGGGAACAACCTGGCCTGGACCTGTTTCGCGTACTCCATTTCCTGGGCAGCACGCTGGTCGGCTTCAATCCGTTTGGCCATCTGCTCGGCCAGTTGCAGGCTCTCGAGCGCGATTCCTGCCTGGGAGGCCACCGAGGCGAGCAGCCGCTTGTCTTCCCCCGAGTATGGCTCCTCTGAGAGCCGTGGTCCCAGTCCGATGAGTCCAATCAGCCTGCCCTCACGGTCCAGGATTGGAACCAGACATTCCGCCTTTGCGCCCAGGAAACCAGAAATCCCAGCGCCGCCGATCTCTACGGGCACTTCCCAGGGCTTTCCTCGATGAGCCAGTTCCACCAGCACGGGCGAGCCCGAGGAGATCTCCTCCAGCCCTTCCGCCACTGGCGCAGTCTGAGCCGCAAGCCGGCCCGCTGCGGTTTCAAAGTAAATCGCCATCGACTGAGGGTGGAGAGCAGAACTGATTTTCTGTTCCAGCATTCCAGCCAAACTCTGCCGGTCCTTGCCGGCGCGGACCTGCTCGCCCAATTCTTCCAGGATCACACGCGCGTCATAGGCGTTGCGGAAAAAGGCGCGATCAATTCGCTTGCCTACCCGCCGTTGCAGTTGCATGCCCGCTACAGTCCACACCACCCCGAACCCTACACCCAAAGCGAGCCCGACGGGCAAGGCCTTCTCGGGATGAGCTCCGACTATCCGAGTAAAGGCGGCGATGAAAGCCAGCACGGCTGCGATCCCGCCCATAAAGGAAAGCAACACGAATCCGCGTTGTACCAGCAAGTAGCGCGCGCTGCGCCTCAGAAGTACCGGGATTTCGAGGACCCGGTGCTTCACTACGGCATACGCGAAGGACAAAGGGAAGAGGAACAAGGCCAGAACGCAACAGGCCCAAAGCCAAAAGGGAGTGTCTTGAAATGTCCTTCGGGTGAGATAGAGCGTCGTCACCAGCACCATCATCGGAAGCAAACCGCACGCCACGCCCCACACGATCACGCGTGCCTTCCGCCGAGCGTCGGGCGTAACTGCCCGAATGCTATTTCCGATCAAGGAGGCCAGTGCCAAGCCTTCTCCCCCGAGACCATAGAGGTAACTCAGCGCGCCGATAGAGGGCTTGATCCAAGTGGGGCCGCCATACTCAAGCGGCAGCCAAATGGTTTGGTACGCATTCGCCACCGCCAATGTCCACAGGTCCCCGGCGATGAATGCTCCGGCGCCGACGAGTACCACGCCTTTCAGCCAGGGAACTCGCCGCTCCAAAGGGGACGGGGCAGGGAAAACCGCCAGGAATATATAAAGCAGGGCCGCGACCAGGTCTCCCAGCACAACGTGATAGGACATGAGGAACCCGCGTAAAGCTGGATGGATCTCACCCGGGGGGATGTCTGGAAGCGCGATGAAACCGGCAAAGACCAGGGCCAGCAGCCAGGCGTTGCGGTCCTCGATTTTCAAGAACAATACCGCCAGTCCTACCACTAGAAACAGGAATGGGTAAGACAGCATGATTTCAAGTGTGACCATCCTGCTGGGGGTCAGATCGCGGTAGATTTCGAGCGGATGTGGCGATTCCAAAACAATCAGCACGCTGCGGGGTGAACCCTCGCCGGGCCGCCGGACCAAGAAGTTGACGGTGTCGCCCGGCTTTGCCCGACTCACCCCTTCGTAGTAGGGCGTGAGCGCATCGAGTTTCCTGTTGTTGACAGCGAGGATTTCGTCTCCGGGGCGCAGGCCAGCCTGCGCCGCTTTTCCCCCTTGAAGAACGCCAGTGACTCTCAGGACGTGCGATGCCAGGGAATAGGTGAATTCGGCGCCAATGCTGGTTGGCGCAGCTCGCGGCGCGTAGTACACCCAGACGATGCTGTAAAAGGCAGTGGCCGCGCCGAACAGCACGGCAGTGAGATAGAGCAGCGTTCGGCGGCGAGAAAGAGTTGCGGGGATCATGCGCGCCGTCATTATAAGTCAAATCCGCGCGGGTCGTGGACTGCCTGCCGGGAATTCTCTGTGCTTCAGTCCATCAGCATTCCGCCGTTCACTTCCACCGTCTCGCCGATGATGTAGCGCGCCGCCGGTGAAGCCAGAAATACGATGACGTCCGCGATTTCCTGAGATGTTCCGGCGCGCCCGAGTGGGATGGCCGCCACAAACTTCTGCATGAGCTCGGGGGAGCTGTAACGCTCATGGTACGGGGTGGCGATCACCCCCGGAGCAACTCCATTCACGCGGACTCCGTGCGGAGCGAGTTCCTTCGCCAAGCCTTTCGTGTAGGTCAGCAAGCCGCCTTTCGCTGCGGCATAAGCCGCAGCGCCCAGGCCCCCACCGTTGCGGCCGGCAATGGACGAGACGTTGATGATGCATCCGCTCTTCCGTGCCGCCATCTCTTCCCACACGGCCTGGACGCAGAGGAAAGCGCTCTTCAGGTTCAAATCCATAATCTGGTCCCAATAGTCCTCGGTCATATCCGCCAAGGTGCGCCGCGCCAGCAGGTCACCCGCGTTGTTCACCAGGACGTCCAGACGCCCCCACTTTTTGCGGATGGCCGCGACCATAGCCCACACGTCGTCACCCTGCGTTACGTCGGCGTGGATCGCGAGCGCCTCGCCACCCGCCGCCTCTATGGCTTCCACAGCCTGCGCGGCGCCCTCCTGGTTTTTGTGGTAATTCACTCCTACGCGAGCGCCAGCGCGCGCCAGAGCTTCCGCGGTCGCGCGCCCGATCCCGCTGGACGCTCCTGTTATCAAAGCCACCTGGCCTGTAAATAACATCCCAACCTCCTATTGAAGAGTCAGGGAGAATTATTTCACAGCTTCTTGCACCCAAGGCTGAATTCCGCATAGTGTCTCAGTTTGACATAAGCGAGATGCGGTCCTGTCCAGGATAGATATCCTAGCCGGACGACGCGCCCAGCGTCCCGCTTCGACTTGCCCTCACCCCCTGCGGTTTGAATCCACCATTAAATCCCTTGGCAACCCTGCACCTTTTCTGATAATTGTATTGGACTTGGTCCGCTTCCATATCTTCAGAAGGCCGGGCTGTGCACGGCAAGGATCCTCAGCCTGGCGGCGCAAGCTTCGTTCTGCTCCGCGGCAATAGGTTGGGCTGGAGAGGCTGGAAGCAGCCGCAAATCGCAGGTAGCAGGAAGGGTGGATTTCCATGATCGAAGTTCAGAACCTGACCAAGCGTTACGGGCCCACATTGGCTGTCTCTGATGTGAGCTTCACCGTGCAGAAAGGTGAAGTGCTGGGCTTTCTGGGGCCCAACGGCGCGGGCAAGACCACGACGATGCGCGTGATCACGGGATTCTTTCCCCCCACGGAAGGGAAAGTGTGCGTGGCGGGTTTCGATGTGACCGAGGAGCCCTTGGAGGCGAAGCGGCGCACCGGCTATCTGCCGGAGAGCCCTCCGCTGTATCCCGACATGACCGTCGATGAATACCTGACTTTCGTCGCGCGGATCAAAGGCGTGCCGCGCCGGGAAGTCAGGAAACGCTTGAACGAGGTCGTGGAGAAATGCGCCGCGACCGAGGTCCGCAGTCGGCAGATCGGGAAACTCTCCAAAGGGTATCGGCAGCGCGTGGGGCTGGCGCAGGCGCTGATTCACAACCCGGAAGTCCTGGTTCTGGATGAGCCGACCGCCGGTCTGGACCCCAAGCAGATCATCGAGACCCGCGAGCTGATCAAAGGGCTGGGGGGACAGCACACCGTGGTGCTGAGCACCCACATCCTGCCGGAAGTCTCGAAGACCTGCCAGCGCGTCGTGGTGATCAACGCCGGCGTGATTGTGGCGGTCGGGACGCCGGGCGAGCTCACGCGACGGTTGCAAGGTTTCGAAACCGTCCTGATCACTGTGGACGGCCCCGCGGCGGAAATCATGGACAAGTTCCAGCTCGTCGACGGCGTGACCTGGGTCGAACCGCGCGATTCCAACCAGGGCCGGGTGACCCTGGAAGTGCACTCCGAAAAAGACAAGGACGTGCGCGCCGAGTTGGCGCAGGTCGTCGTGGAATCCGGCTGGAAGCTTTGGGAACTAAGAACCAGTGGCTTGAGCCTGGAGGACATCTTCCTGAAGCTCACTACCAAGGAGCTCAGTGAGGAGGCGGCGGACACCCTGAAGGCAGCGAACTGAGAGGTTTTGCCGGTGTCCCGAGCTGGAAGTTCGCTGAGGAATTCAGCCCGCGGTGCGGGCGACTGCGTGTGGCCCACGGCGGCAGCCGTGGGCATGTGAGCGCTCTCTCACCCCATTCCCTCTCCCGCCCGCGCGGGAGAGGGATGTCGAAGGCGAGGTGAGGGATCTTTCCCCAAGGGCTTGCGCCCTGGGCCACAATCTACCGCCCCTGACGGGGCTAGGGACGCTCTCCCTCGGGAAGAGCGCTGTGGAGTTCGTCGAAAGTTTCAGGTCAGCGAGGCCGGCGCCCTTACCCGGTGTCCAGCCAGCCCTGACGCGAAAGGAATCGCACCATGCGTAACATCCTGTCGGTGGCGGGGAAAGAGCTGCGAGCTTACTTCCACTCACCGATCGCTTACCTGGTCATGACCGTGTACACCGCGATCTGCGGCTTTGTTTTCTATAGTTCCACGGCGTTCTTTGTCATCCAATCCCTGCGCGCGCAGATGGGCGGGATGGGCATGCCGCCGCTCAGCCTGAATGAACACATCATCCGCCCCATCCTGGCCGGCGTACTGACCGTCGTGCTGCTCTTCCTGATTCCCCTCATCACCATGCGGCTTTACGCCGAGGAAAAGCGTTCCGGAACCATCGAGCTCCTGCGAACCTCGCCGCTTACGGATCTCCAAATCATCCTGGGGAAGTTCCTGGGCTCCCTGGCACTGTTTGCGATTCTGGAAGCCTTGACGTTTCTCTACTTCGCGGTGTTGTTCATCTATGGGAATCCGAATGGCAAGCCTCTCATTGCCAATGCGCTCGGGATGCTCCTTTATGGATCCGCGCTTCTGGCCTTCGGCATGTGGATTTCCACTTTCACGAACAACCAGATCATTGCGGGTGCAGTCAGCATGGCCGCTTTCCTGCTTCTCTACCTCCTCGACTGGGTGAGCGCTTATTCCAGCAGCGCAGTCGGGCAGGTCATGTCTTATCTCGCATTGACTACCCATTTCGATAATTTCTCCAAGGGTGTTATCCAACTGAGCGACTTGGTCTATTACCTTTCGGTGATCATGCTCGGCCTTTTCCTGACCGCGCGCTCAGTGGAAGCCTTGAAAGGGAGGCCGTAGCCATGGCGTGGAAGGATCGCATTACTGGCCGCACCGGACAGCGAGTTCTCACGGGCGCGAACCTTGCCCTCTACACGCTGGTGGGGATTGCCCTGGTGGTTCTGGTGAATTGGTTTGTCAGTCGCCACGACACCCGCTGGGATATGACCCCCAACAAGAAGTACAGCCTTTCCGAACAGACCCGCAAGCTCTTGAAAGGGCTGAACCGCGACGTGACCATCTACGTTTTCGATCGCCGCGACAGCTTTGGTGAGCGGCGCGACCTGTTGGACATGTATGCTTCCACTACGCACCGCCTGAGCGTGAAATATATTGACCCGAACCGTGAACCGACCCTGGCCAAGCAGTATGGCGTGCGGACGGCCACTACCGTGGTGGTGGCGGGCGATCGCCATGTGGAAGCCCAGGGCGACACCGAGGAAGGAATCACAAATGCGCTGGTGCGCGTGCTGAAAGGCCAGCGGTCCATCTGTTTCATCCAGGGGCACGGCGAACGGAACCTGGACAGCTCGGAGCGCGAGGGGTACGACCGCTTCAAGAAACAACTGGGCAACGAGAACTACCAGACGGAGTCGGTTCTCCTGATGCAGAAGATGGCCATCCCCGCTGACTGCACCCTCACGGTGATCGCTGGTCCGCAGAACGATTATCTTGCACCGGAGGTCGATGTTCTGCGCAAGTACCTCGCCGGCGGCGGGCGGGCGCTCCTCATGCTGGATGCCGGCCCCGAGCTGCCGAATCTGGCCAAACTCGTGAGCGAGTGGAATGTCACCGCCCGCAACGATCTGGTCATCGATATGAACCCGGTGGCCCAGCTCTTCGGCACCAGCCCGGCGATGCCGCTCATCGTCAAATACGGGGCCAGCCCTATCGTGACGCCGCTGACGAATCGCGCTACGCTCTTCCCGCTCTCGCGCTCGTTTGAAATCGGCAAGGAGTCCAAACCCGGCGTCAGCGTTGATACACTCTGCGAGACGTCTGCGGACAGCTACGACGTGACCGACTTCAACCCCAAGATGGAAAAGGTTGCTTTCCGCCCCGGTAAGGATCTGAAGGGCCCCTTGGTCGTGGCGGCGGCGGGCACGATTCCCGGCGAAGGAGAGAAAAAGACGTCAGGCCGCTTTGTGGCTCTGGGAACTTCCCTGGTCGCGGCGAACAACTTCCTGACGTTTCAGAGCAACCTCGATTTCGTCATGAACTCGATCAATTGGCTTTCGACCGATGAAGACCTCATTTCGGTTCGGCCCAAGCCCCCGGAAACGCAGCACCTGACGATGACCGCGCAGCAGATGCGCCAGCTCCTTATCCTGGGCGTGTTCGGGATTCCCCTGCTGATTGTAGCGGCGGGCGTGATGGTATGGTGGCAGCGACGATGAAGAGCAAAAAATATCTGAACACCCTGATCGCGCTGGCCGTCCTGGCGACGACCTGGGCGGCCTTTACGTATTACGACAAGCGCAAGAGCCGCGAGAAACCCAAGAGCGAGACCACCCAGCAGGAGAAGGTCTTTTCCCTGGATGCGCAGCACATCCAGTCCATCACTTTCAAGCCGCGCGAGGGCGAGGCCTTCACCTGCCGCCGCGAGGCCGGGAAGTGGACCATCCTCGGGCCACACCCACTGGCGGCGGACCAGGGGGCTCTCTCCGGCGTTCTGAACAGCCTGACGACTGCGACCCTGGAAGAGGTCATTGATCCGCATCCGGCAAGCTTGAAGGACTTTGGTCTCGATCCTCCCGGCTTCACTCTGGAGCTCACGACCGATACAAAGCCGCCCGCCTTCTCCCTCCTGCTAGGGGACGACACGCCCACCAGCGGCGGCGTCTATGCGCAGGTAGCCGGCAACCCGCGGGTCTTTACCCTGGCGAGTTATCTGAAGAATTCCTTGGAAAAGAAGCTCTTTGACTTGCGTGACCGACGCGCGCTCACCCTAGAGGCTGACCACCTTCAGAAGATCGGAGTGGAATACAAAGGCACCAAATGGACGCTTGAAAAGAATCCGGAGGGCGTGTGGGATCTCGTGTTGCCGCCTCCCGTGCGGGCCGACCGTTTCACCGTGGATGGCCTCCTCAGCCAGTTACGGGGGTTGACGATGCAAACGATTGCGGCCGAGGACAAGAAGAAAGGCGGAGAGTACGGATTTGGTTCTCCTGAGCTGCGCCTGGCATTGACGGGCTCGGAGGGAACGCAGACGATCGTGGTCGGGAAAAAGGACAAGGAAGGTGATCGCTATTTTGCCACGAACTCCGCGCTCGACCCGGTCTTCACGCTCAACTCCTCCTTCGTCACCCAGTTCCAAAAGAACCAGAATGATTTGCGCGAGAAGGACCTGTTTTCGTTCTCATCCTTCGACGCCAAGCGCGTGGAAGTCCAAACTCCCAAGGGTCACTGGGTCTTCGAGCGCCAGCAGAACCAGTGGAAACGAACGACTCCCAGCGCCAAGAATATCAGCTCCGATAAGATGGATACCTTCCTGACTCGTCTGCGCGACCTGCGGGCGGATTCGTTCCCCAAGGGTGGCAGCCTGGCGCAATATGGACTGGACAAGCCTGCTTATCGTTTCAACGTTCAGTCGGGAGAGAAAAACGTCACGGAGAGCGTCGAGGCCGGGAAACTCGGGGACCACGTCTATGCGCGAAGGTCGACGGACCCGGTGCCAGCTGAGCTTCCCAAGACTGCCTTGGATGATATCGACAAGGCCTTGGGCGAGCTTTGACCGATTTCCAGCGGGTGTGCTGTCATCCTGAGCGAAGGATCCCTGTATTTGAATTCGCAAGCAAATACAGAGGTCCTTCCTTCGCTACGCTCAGGACCAGCTTCGCCTCTTCAGGATGGCAGTGTGAGGGGCCTCCGCAAACTACTCAGTCCCCTACCCCGTTATTTATTCTTCCACACGGGTTTGCGCTTTTCGATAAGGGCGCGCAGTCCCTCCTGGGAATCCTTCAGCTCAAACAAGTCCCGCAAGTAGAGGTCCTGGGAACGCTTCAGCGCCTGGTCGAAGGGGTGCCAGGTGCCTTCGAAAACTACACGCTTGAGCAACCTGAGCACGGGCCCGCTTTGCTCGGAGAGCCGCTCAACCAGGTTGTCAACGGTCTCCTGGAGTTGCGCCTGCGGCACCAAGCGGTTCACCAGGCCCATCCGCATGGCTTCGACGGCGTCGATGGAATCTCCGGTGAGCAGCAGTTCCATGGCGCGATGCGGTCCAATGATGCGCGGATAAACCACAGCCCCCAGCGGCGGAAATACCCCCAGCTTGATTTCGGGCTGGCGGAACTGGGCGTTCTCCGTAGCCACTACCAAGTCACAGAAGGCGGCCAGTTCCGCGCCGGCGCCTGACGCCACGCCGTCTACCACGGCAAGCACGGGCTTGGAGATTTCGATCATGGCGCGGAAGACGTTATGGAAAGCGTCCATCATCTGAAAGACCATCTGTGCGAAATATCCCTCTGCGCCCACCCCCATGGAGAAGAAACCTTTGCATTCCGGGGCGGCATCCAGCAGGATCATCTTCACATCCTCGCGGGTCGAGAGCCCCTCAATGGCCGCGGCTATTTCCCGGAGCATTTCCATGTTCATGATGTTCTGCTTGGGACGATTCAGGGTAAGGTGCGCGACCATGCCCTCGGCATCCCATCGGATGAATTTGAATTCCTTCTTTTCTTCCTCGTGCTCCGCTCTTTCGTTCGGTTCCACAACCGGGTCATCCCCCATGGCGTCCTCCCTTGACTGGATGGTCGAGGCCCTCGATTACCTCTACTTCAGTCTACTTCCGCATCGGCCGCAATAATCAAACCTCTCGGGAAGGCCCTTGGACCCGCAGTTCTCGCACTTCCGCGTATGGGCGCCCCAGAGGAACTCACTGGATTTTCCCGTCGCGGCCAGTTCCCGCAGGGTCTTGGTGTCAGCAGGGCGTTTCTCGATGAATGCCTGGATCCCCTCGTAGGGCTCCCAGGAAGTGGCATGGACGGCCAGCCAATCGCGGGCGTGGCCGCCGGTGAGCGTCCACGCCAAGTCCTTCCAGGTGTCCAACTGCTGGCGCGTGTAACGGGTGCACTCAGGGAATTTCTGCAGCAGCTTCTTGGCCAGCGCGCTCACCGCCCGGTCGAGTTGCTTCGGAGGGACCACCTGATTCACCAAACCCCAACTCAGGGCCTGGTCGGCGGTAACCTCGTCGCAAGTGAGAAGCATTTCACGCGCGCGCCGCTCACCGATCACAAGGGGCAGCCATTGGGTGGCTCCCCAGGCGTCGACCAGTCCCACCCTCGTCCCCACCTGCATGAATCGCACCTGGTCCGTGGCCACGGCCAAGTCGGCGGCCAGGTTCCAATCGTTTCCGCCACCCGCGACCACACCGTTCAGACGGGCGATGGTGGGTTTGCCCGCGTGGCGAAACAAGTCGAGAGCCTCCGAAAGCCGTCCCTGATATTTCCAGAAATTGCGCGGGCGGCGCAGGAATTCGCGGGAGAACTCCTGGGCATCACTTCCGGCACAAAATGCCTTGTCGCCGGCTCCCGTCAGCACCACCACTCCCACGGAGTCGTCCCACGCCGCGTCGCGGAAGGCTTCCGACATTTCGTGCAGCGTGTCGGAGGAGTAAGCGTTATAAACTTCCGGACGGTTCAACGTGATCCGCGCGACACCATCCTTCTTCTCGTAGAGGATGTCGGCGAAACGGAATCGTGAGGCAGGCTGTCCAGCGTGCTCCATTGGTGCATCAGCCCCCTTCCGGTCCGCGTCGTTCCGCCTGTCCCTGCTTGCCCCGGGCGTGCCGCGGTGCCGAGAATGAAGACTCCCTCGAGTGGGAATTGATGCTATCACAGCCGATTCCCCGGTGGGTAGAGACCAACCGCCTAGGGGGTTTGGGCAAACCTGCGCTATGATGGGAGGGGAGGTGTCCAAATGAGTCATAACAACTGCTGGGTCCTGATTCTGGTTCTGCTGGCTTCTAGCGGCGTTCTGAAAAGCTCAACCGAGCCCATCTATGATGAGAAGGCCGATGCGCGGCGTGACATCTCGGCGGCCATTGCGGATGCCAGGACGGCCAAGAAGAATATCGTGCTCGTATTCGGCGCGAACTGGTGCCCCGATTGCCATGCGCTAGATGCGCAGATGCATAACCCTGAGCTGGCTGCGCTCCTCGCGCAGAACTTTGTGATTGTGAAGGTGGATATGGGGCGCCACGACAAGAACATGGACTTGGCCGAGCAGTACAAAGTTCCGATCAAGCACGGAATCCCCGCCTTGGCCGTGCTCGATTCCGACGGACATCTCCTCTATGCGATGGACCAGGGCCAATTCGCAGACGCCCGTCATATGAGTTACGAGAGCATCAAGGCGTTCTTCGAGCAGTGGCGGCCCAAGAATTGAATGGCCGCGGGAGGGCCGGACGGCTGGTGGCGGACGCGAGGAATGTTGACGGTCCGGGTATGGGTCCGTTAGACTTTCTCTGAGTCCCTTGAGAAGGGCAGATGAAAAAACAGACAATTGCTACCGCAGTGATTTTCCTGGGAGTGGGTTTCCTGGCGGGATATATCACCGACGCCCAGTTGAACTGGAACCACCAGAAGGCGACGCAGACCGCCATGGAAGCGTCCGCGGGTGGCGCAACCTCTGCCCCGGCAGGCGGGGCGATGCCGTCGGGCCTGCCCGAAGGCCACCCCCCCGTTGACAGTGCGGCCCTCATCAAGCAGATGGAAGACGTGGCGGCACAGAACCCGAAGGACCCGGAGGTTCGGCTAAGGCTCGCCAATTTCCTCTACGACCAGAAGCAATACAGTCAATCCATCGAGTGGTATCAGCGCGCACTGGAAATCGACCCGAAGAACGTAAACGCTCGCACCGATTTGGGCACGGCCTATTTCTACCTTGGACGGCCGCAGGACGCGCTCGAACAATATCGCCAGTCACTCGAGATGGACCCCAAACACGAACCTACCCTGCTCAACTCCATTGTGGTTAATCTGGAGGGCACGCACGATCTTGCCGCGGCGCAAAGAGCGTGGGACCGCCTGCACAAACTGAATCCGAATCAGCCTGCCCTGGCCAGTTTAAAAGAGAAGTTGGACTCGGCGCGCACGGGCGGCGCTGCGCTGCCACGTTAGCAGGGTGCGGGTGCAATGTCGTTGACCGCGGGTTTGCGACGCCTGGCTTTGAGCCGACACCTGGGGGCCTCGAGGCCGACGCTGCGGCAATCTCGAGCGCCCGGCAAGATTCCGGGCGCCCCCTCCGCGGGGAGGGGCGTCTAACCCTTTATGGGAAGTCTTCTCCTCGACATTCTCGAATTCGTCGCCTTGCTGCTCTTCCTCAGGGCCTTGGTGCGAAGTCTCAGTTCCCTGTTTAGCGTTTCCCGAATCCGCGTTCAGACTACGCGGAGCGGGTCGCCACCACGCCCCTCCGCCAGTCCCCACCAAGGTGAGATGGCACGAGACCCCATCTGCGGTATGTTCGTTTCCACGGAACTTCCCCACCGCCTCACGCGCGGCCCCCAGAGACTGCATTTTTGCTCGCGCGAGTGCCTGGAAAAATACCAAAAAGAAGCCGTTAATATTCCCTCGTGAGGCGTTGCTCGGGACCGCACCCAACCGAGTGATGAGGGCGCCGGAATGAAAGTGGAGAGATCCCCCCGCGAGCACGCTGACAGCAAGGGTGCGGAGGGCCGAAATCGTTATTGACAGCGGGACAGGCGCCCCTATAATCGATTTGGAACGCCCCGAGCGCCCGGTGACGCAAAAAAATGAATCAGCCGCTAAACACCGCATGGCCAGTGGTCCTCAGTGTAGCCGGGTTCGATCCCTCCGGCGGAGCTGGAATCGTGGCCGACCTCAAGACCTTCGCTGCGCACAATTGCTATGGGGTTGCCGCCATTACGGCGTTGACTGTTCAGAATACCCAGGGGGTGGCCGCTGTCCGCCCGGTTGAACCTCAGATTCTGCGAGAGTCCATCCAATCGCTCCTCGCCGACGGTCGGGTTAGAGCTCTCAAGATCGGCATGCTGTCGAACGTGGCCGCGGCCGAAATCGTGCAGGAGGTCTTGGATTCCCACCCCGAACTTCCCGCCGTCCTCGACCCGGTGCTGTGCTCCTCTAACGGCGCGGAACTGCTGAATGCTTCGGGACAGGCCTTCCTGCGGCGGCACCTGCTATCACGGGTTGCGTTGGTGACCCCCAACTTGGAGGAAGCGGCCGCTCTCACTGGGTTGCCGGTTGACAATCTGGAGAGCATGAAGGCAGCGGCGCGCAAGCTGGTGGAGATGGGGGCGCGCGCCGTAGTGGTGACGGGCGGCCACCTCGAGAAGGCCATCGATGTCCTTCTGGTGGGGACGGAGATGGAATCGTTCGTCGGAGACCGGTTCAAACCGGACAACACTCACGGCACGGGCTGTACCTTCTCTTCGGCCGTGGCCGCGAACCTTGCCCTGGGACGGCAGTTGCGTGATGCCATCGTGTTGGCCAAGGCGTACGTCGCGGAAGCAATTCGCCATGCTTTTCCGATCGGCCCTGGCCGCATTCCCCTGAACCATCTCTACCGCATGGCCGAGTCTTCCCGCGTTTCAGAACACCTGCCTGCCCAGTCCGAACCCCTGCATTAACCCGGATTTCTCGCCACAGTATTGGAAGGGCGGGAGCTCCTACAGGCTACGGGAAAACCGGCGGGGTCACACGCCCTTGTGCGTTACAATGCGATCATGCGTATCGAATTTGCCTTTGGACGAAGCGGCTTGACCCTCGACTTGCCCCTGGGTTTTGACTGCCGCGTGCTGGAGGCGCGCTCGGCTGTCCCTCTCCGAGATGCCCCGGCCGCCATCGCCAAAGCCCTGGACGCACCTATCGGCTGCCCGCCGCTTGGGGAATTGGCGCGCGGGAAACGCTCGGCTGCCATCTCCATCTGCGATATCACCCGGCCCGCTCCTAACCCCATGGTGCTTCCTCCCGTGCTGGCGCGACTTGAGGCGGCGGGTATCCCGCGGGAAGGCATCACAATTCTCATTGCCACGGGGCTTCACCGCCCGGCTAGCGGGGCGGAGATTCGGGAGATTTGCGGAGAGGAAACCGCCGACCGCTATCGTGTGCTTAACCACCACGCGCGCGAGCTTTCTGAGCATTGCGATCTGGGGAGAACGGTCGCCGGCACACCCGTATATGTCGACGCACGCTTCGTTTCCGCAGATCTTCACTTGACTCTGGGATTCATTGAGCCGCACCTGATGCTGGGATTCTCTGGCGGGCGCAAGCTCATTGCCCCAGGCTTGGCCGCGCAAGAAACCATCAAGGTTCTGCACAGTTCGCGGTTCATGCGCGACCCGCGCGCCGTAGAAGGTTCGATTGAAGCGAATCCTTTGCATCAGGAACTCCTGGAAATCTCGCGCCTGGCACGCCACGATTTTCTGGTAGACGTGGCACTGGGCCGCGGCACTCCACGGCGCCCGATCGCCGCGGCCTTTGCGGGCGAACCAGTCGCCGCTCACCGCAAGGGGGTGGAGTTTGTCTCCCACGTCATGCTCGAGACGCTCGACCAACCCGTGGACGCAGTGATCACCACGGCGGCCGGGTATCCCCTCGACCTGACCCTTTACCAAGCCATTAAGGGCATCACAGCCGCGTCACACATTATGAAGCCGGGAGGAAGAATCCTGATCCTCGCAGCCTGTGAGGAGGGCGCAGGCGGACCGGAGTTCAGCCGCCTACTGCGCGAGGGTTTGTCCGACCGCGACTTCCTGAAGAAAATTGATGGGGCATCAGTAACCGTAGACCAATGGCAACTGGAAAAGCTCGCGCTGGTAACCGCCCGAGCGGAAGTCCTCTATTACGTGCCCGGCCTGCCCCGCGAATTCCACCGGGCGCTTTGGGGAAAAGCCTGCGCGAGCGCTGAGGAAGCCATGAAAGCACTCACGGAGGGGCTGGATAGGAACGCGCGTATTGCGGTCATTCCGGAAGGACCGTATGTCCTGGCGCGGCTGGGTTCCGGCACGCCGCGGGAGGCCGCAGCCTGAGCGTCTTGTACTTGAAGTGAATATGAAGAGAGTGGCTATTCTGTGGCTCGTCTTCTTCGCGCTATCAAGTCTCAGCGCCGTCTCGCAAGATCGCCCCCTCACTTTCACCGGAGAAGCCTTTGAAGGGAAACCCTTCCGCAAAGACATTGGTCATGGGCTCGACTTCGTGCTGATGCCGAATGCAGATGGGAGTACCGGTTGGACCATTGAGGTCCTACCGCAACGCACGCCTTCCGATCTTGATTGCAATGACTTTGCGTGGGTGGTGACGCCCCCGTACCACTTCTGGAACGCGCTTTACCTCGATACCCAATACGGCACGACTGCTCAGGAGGCGGTGCACCGCTCGCCGCGGGAATTCAGTTTTGTTCTCAATTGCGCCGATTTTAAGACGGAAAGTGAACGGGTAGAACTGGCCATTCACCCCTCCACGGCCTCCAAAAAGGAGGTGGACGAAGCTTTGGCCAAGTTGGGGTCGTCTCCCTTGGGAAAGGGACGGCTGTGGATTGAAGACTCGAAGATCACTCCCGGCCATGACTCCGGCACGGCCGAAGATTTTGGAGCGATTCACTGGATAAAGTTCAAAGTTGAAATCAAGTTTCCCACAGGGCCTCCGCAGCACTCCAAGCCTTAACGGTCTGTTGGAGTAAGGTTAGATTACAAGCAGCGAGAGATCTCCATCGACATGTGGACAAAGGCCGCGGCCTGAAGGTGCGTGAGATTCGCTGTGATCACGTCGGCGAGAAAGCTGCTGTGACCGAACCCTTATTTTGACCATGGTTGTTGACCATGGTACTCTCAGCCGAGAGGTTTATCCATGGAGCGTATGGCCATCTCGAAGTTCAAGGCAAGGTGCCTGGCCGTCCTGGAAGGGGTCCGGCGCACCAAGCAGCCGGTGTTGATTACCCGCTTCGGACAGCCCGTGGCGGAAGTGGTCCCGCCTTCGGGCCCTCCCCGCCCTAAGAGCTGGATTGGCTCCATGACAGGTACCGCGAGAATCCTCGGCGATATTGTTTCGCCGGTTGGTAAAGAGAGCGACTGGGAGGCAGGCCGTTGAGACGGCTGCTGGATACCCACATCTGGATTTGGAGCCAGGTCACCCCAGAAAAACTTTCGGCAAGGGTTCGGCGGGCGCTGGAGAACGAAGCGAACGAGATCTGGCTCTCCCCCATCAGCATCTGGGAGTTGGTTCTGTTGGTAGAAGAGCGCCGCATGGCCTTGGGCTGTGACATTGGGGAGTGGATCACGAAAGCAGTGGCCCCGCTCCGGGAGGCTCCCCTCACTGCCCAGATCGTGCTGGAGACGGCGCGCTTCCGCCTGCCCCATCCTGATCCGGCGGACCGCTTTCTGGTAGCGACGGCGCGAAGCCTGGGACTGACCTTGGTTACGTCCGATGCCCGCCTTTTGGGGTCGAAAGCTGTTCCCGTTCTGCCGAACCGGTGATCTTTGTTTTTCTGCGCTCTTTCTGGCCCCGGGCGTAAGCGGACAACCACTCGCCGCGGCGGACGCCACCGCATTATTCGATAATCCTCAACTTCTTCCCGACGTTTTCTAAAATGCCCAGCGCCTGCGTTAATTCTCTCTCCGTGTGGGTGGCGGTCACGATGGTGCGGATGCGCGCCTTGCCCTGGGGCACCGTGGGAAAACCGATGCTCTGCGCAAACACTCCCGCAGCGAAGAGCTGGCGCGAAAATTCGTGGGCCAGCGCCGCATCACCAACGATGACGGGGGTGATCGGAGTCTCGCTGAGGCCGGTCTGGAAGCCCAGTTTCTTCAGTTCGCCTTTGAAGAATCGCGTGTTCGCCCAGAGCCGCTCGATTAATTGGGGCTCGTCTTCCAGAACTTCAAAGGCGGCGAGGCAGGTGGCGGCGACGGCGGGCGGATGGGAAGTGGAGAACAGGAACGGCCGGGCGCGATGGTAAAGGAAATCGATGGTGTCGCGAGTGGAGCAAACATAGCCGCCCAGCGCTCCGATAGCTTTCGAGAGCGTCCCCACCTGGACATCCACGCGGCCATGCAGGTGGAAGTGGTCGACCGTACCACGCCCGTTGCGCCCGAGCACGCCGGAAGCGTGCGCATCGTCAATCATCATGATGCAACCATACTTCTCAGCCAGTTCCACGAGCTGCGGCAGCGGAGCAATGTCGCCATCCATGGAAAACACGCCGTCCGTGATAAGCAGCTTGTGGCACCTCCGGCCGGCGATTTCGAGGAGGATCTTCTCGCAGGCCTCCACGTCCTTGTGAGGGAACGTCCGGATTTCGGCGCGTGAAAGCCGGCAGCCGTCGATAATCGAGGCATGGTTGAGCTCGTCGGAAATGATCACATCCTCGCGACCCAGCAGGGCGGAGACGGTGCCGGAGTTGGCGGTGAATCCGGACTGAAACACTACCGACGCCTCCGCGAGCTTGAAGCGCGCGATCTTCTCCTCCAGCGCCATGTGGATTGACATCGTGCCGGCGATGGTCCGCACAGAGCCCGAACCGACACCCCATTTTTCCGTGGCCTCCAGGGCGCGCTTGCGCAGCTTGGGGTGAGTGGTCAAACCCAGATAATTGTTGGAAGAGAGATTGATGACTTCCTGGCCGTCGAAGCGCGCCAGGGGAAGCTGCTCAGTTTCCAGGACGCGCAGGTTCTGGTAGAGCTTTTCGTCACGCAGCTTCTGAAGCTCATCGCTAAGGTACTGCAATTCGGCTTTGGGCATGGTTCGAAACCCCGCACAACGGTCTGGAACGGTTTTGTCGCGCCATGATACCACGGCGGTTCTGAGGTAAGGTGAAAAGCTGGGACGGCCGGCGTGAAGAGGGGACTATTGGAGTTTGAGCCGGACCTTGGCCAAGGCATCCTTGGCCAGCGTGTAGTCCGGAGAGATCTTGAGAGCCTGCTCGAAGTGGTAACGCGCCTTGCCGAACATTTCCTTCGCAGCATAGACGCGTCCCAAATTGTAATGGGGATAATGATAAGACTCATAGCGCCGCGATTGCAGCGAGCGCTCCAGCCAGGGAATCGCTTCGTCGTATTCCCCTTTCTCGATCATATAGGCGCCAATGTCATTGTAAGGATTTCCAAACTCCGGGTCGAGCTGGATGGCCTTCTTGCATTCCATGATGGCGTCCTCAATCTTCCCCTGGTAGCGGTAGGTCCAGCCCAGAAACGTAAAGGCCTCCGCCGTAGGATAAAGATCCAGCGAGCGCTTGTAGAGTTCGACCGCCATGTCGTAATCCCCGCCCATCTGATACTGGTAGGCTTCCTTGAGCAACTCCCAAGCGGATTGAAGTTCTTCGGCACCCATGAAAGTGGATTGGCCTCTCCACATCGGTGTTAACACAGGCACGATGCGTTGTCAATGGCGCGGAAGTCCGGACGGCTCAGTGACGGCCGTTTTGGACCACCAAACGAGCCTTGGCTGCGACATGCCGGCGCAGGAGGTAGCCGCTCTTTGGCCGTGCGCATCGCTCATCGACGATGCCCCTTGCTGTGATCCTGAGCGAAGCGAAGGACCCCGGCAGTTCGCGGGGTTGGAGAACAGAATAAACTACGGGTTCTTCGCCCAAAATGCGGGCTCAGAATGACAGCCCTTACCAGTTCTGCAGCCTCTGAAGCCCCACCCCTCCCAGCAGCCCAAAGCCCGTTCCAGCATGGCGGAATTCACACTAAATTGTATACGCTACGATACGGGGGATCAACGTAGCCATTCAGCTTCTCCGAACTCGTGATGCGCATGTTGGCCGTATCCCAGTCCAGCAGTTCCCCGGGGAAGCGCTGCGCTAGACAGCCGAGCAGGAAGGCTTCCGTCACTGGACTCTGCAACTCGAAGTTGGCGAGCGGCGCCTGCCCGCTTCCCTTGCAGGCGGCGATCCACTGGTCGACGGCGGGGTCTTCGCGGCGCGCGCCGGGCTGCCGGGGTGTGCGCTTGTGTTGGTACTTGGGGGATTCGGGATACACCTGCGGGTCATTGCCATTGAACCCTGCCAGCAGGATGCCTTTATCGCCGACGTACAGGATGCCTTCTCCCTCCTCGCCGCCCAGGAAAAACCGCTGGTCCCGTTCTTTCAGGCCTGCCGGGCGCGGAGGCCGGAGGCCGCCGTCATACCATGACATGCGCACAGCCGGCCGGCTGCCGTTGGCCGGGAAGGTCAGGTGTACCATGGACGCCTTGGGGAAAGTCTCTTCCCAGGATTCGCTGGAGCTGGCTTCCACGGACACGGGCGGCGTGAGATTGAGGACTTTGAACACGCCGGCAAAACTGTAACAGCCCATGTCTCCGAACGAGCCGCAGCCGAAGTCGTGCCAGCCACGCCAGACAAAGGGCAAATACAGCTTGCTAAAGGGACGCTCCGCCGCGGGCCCCAACCACATGTCCCAATCCAGACCTGCAGGGACCGGGTCCGGGTTTTCCGGCCGGCCGACGCCCTGCGGCCAGAAGGGGCGGCTCGACCAATTGTGGACCTCGCGCACCTGCCCGATAGCGCCGTCGGCGAGCCACTCGGAAAGGAGCTGGGTCGCCTCGCTGGAAGGGTTGTTGACGGTCAGCGACGTGGCCACCTTCATCTCACGTGCGGTGGCCGCCATCCGCCGCGCCTCGCCGATGGTGCGGGTCATCGGCTTCTGGCACAGCACGTGCTTGTGCTTGCGCATCGCCATCAGGGAGATGCCCGCATGCCAGTGGTCAGGCGTAGCCACATACACGGCATCCAGATCCTTCTCCTTGTCGAGCAGTTCGCGAAAGTCGCTATATCCAGTACAGCCCTGGTAGGCGCCGGAGGCGGAGCCGCTGCGGGAACCGTAATAGGCTTCTACCAAGCGCTTGGCTGGGTCCCGGCCGCCCATGCCGACGCTCGTCCGGAAGGTGTGCGTAAGCTGGACCTCACCGGGCGAAGTCAGGTCAGGGCCCCAGTTTTCGTATCCCGTGCCCAGCAACGCCCGCGCCTCTCTTAGCAGGGCGTTATCGTCATACTCCACGTAGTCCATGCCGCTCTTATTGCAGTCGCAAACCGCCACAACCTGGACGTCCGGACGGCGAAGCAGATTCATCGTGACCGCCATCCCCTGGTGTCCCATGCCAATCGCGGCCAGCGTAACGCGGTCACTGGGCGGGACATAACCCGGCCCCCCCAGAACATGCCGCGGAACAATCATGAATGCCGTCGCCGTACCCACAAACTCCCGCCGCGTGAGCAGATTGCTTTTCTGGTTGTTCATTACCGCCCTCCCTCTTCATCTTTCCGCCGAATTCCAGCAAGGTTTCCTCGAACCGCAGCGACGTTACTACCACCCACTTGGAAAATCAAGGCGCGGCTGCGCCGCCCGTTTCTAGCCGTCTTTTTCGTCACGCTACGCCTGTTCAAGGTGGCGTGGGGTGTGGTCTTGTGTAGGGCTAAACCGCGTTCGGCCGAGGGACGAGCGCCGCTTTTCCCTAAACGCCTTTGTCCGGTGGCGCTCAAAGTCCTGAATCGCAACCTGCGGGCTCGCCTGAGCAGTGATAAATGACGAGTGACCAGTGACAAGCTCCTAGCTAAACAGGCGTTTGTCAACCAACTGTCAGCTCGCGCCATGCGCGGTAGCCAAGACCTTCACAGTCTCGCGCGCCACCATCAGCTCCTCGTTGGTATGCACCACGAGAACCGTGATGGCGGAGTCGGGCGCCGAAATCACTCGATCCCCATGCGCGGGCAATCGATTTGCTTCCGGGTCGAGGCGAAGCCCCAGAAAGTCTAGGCCGGAGCACACCTGGTCGCGAATCCGCCAGGAGTTCTCCCCGATGCCCCCCGAGAAGGCCACAGCGTCAAGACCGCCCAGGGCGGCTGCGTAAGCGCCCAAGTACTTCTTCAATTCATAGACGAACACCTGGAGGGCCAGCCGGGCGCGTGCGTGCCCCTGGGCAGCGGCTTTTTCGAGGTCGCGCACATCATTGCTGAGACCGGAGATGCCCAACAGCCCGCTCTTCTTGCACAGCAGTTGCTCGACCTCGTGGGGCGCGAGTTTCTCCCTCTCCATCACATGCAAGACCACGAACGGGTCCAGGTCTCCCGGACGGGAGGATTGCTCAAGGCCCGCCTGGGGCGAGAATCCCATGCTCGTATCCACTGCCTGGCCGCTCTGAATCGCGCAGAGCGAAGAGCTTCCGCCCAGATGGCACGAGACCAGGCGCAGCCCCGCGGACGAGCGGCCGAGCAGATCGGGAACGCGCTGGGCAATGTAGCGGTGCGAGGAACCGTGAAACCCATAGCGGCGGACGCCGTATTTCTCGCCCCACTCCCAAGGGACGCCGTAGACATACGCGTGCTCCGGCAGGGTCGCGTGGAAACCGGTTTCAAAGACCGCGACCATCGGGACACCGGGAAGAACTTCGCGGAAGATGTGCATGGCCTGGATGTAAACCGGATTGTGAACCGGCGCGACGGGGACAAAATCCTGCATAGCGGCGAGCAGACCGTCATCCACGAGGAAACTCCCGCGGTAATGCGGCCCGCCATGAACGGCCTTAAAGCCCACGGCCGCTATCCCAGCATCCGGCTGGGTCCTGCTTCCCGGGCGGGCCAGGTGGTCCACGAGGATTTTGATGGCAGCTCGGTGATCAGGAACATGGCTGGCGGCTCGCGCTTCCTGCGCGCTCCCCGCCTCCCAGGAGATGATCTGCGACTCGACACCGCCAATGCGATCGATACTTCCGCGCGCCAACACTGCTTCGTCATGAGTCTCGATGAGTTGGTATTTCAACGAAGTCGAACCGAGGTTCGGAACCAGAACTCTCAAGGTGCTCCTCCTTAGTAGGGCCGGGCTTCCACGGACCCCTCAGGCGCGACTCGGGCAGGATGCTTGCCGTGCCGCCACAATTCTAGCAGGTTGCTCGCGAACTCGTTGCAACTGCCAGGCCGGAGCCGGGAGCGGCGAGTGGAGAAAACCGTGCACCCGCATGACATGCGCTTCTCTGCGCACAGGCTCCGCGCGCCCCTCCGCAACCCGCAGGCGAAACGCAGTTGTCGGGGAAGGCCGGGGCGGGGTATCTTGGTCTCTTGTTCACCGCCACAGGAGAGGGTGCCATGATCGAGGAGTTGGTGAAGACGCTCCACGTGAGCCGAAGCATTTTCTGTTCAATCCTGTTCGGAGCCCTGATCATCGCCTCCTTGCTGCTGGGCTTTATTCTGAACCGGATCCTGCACCATTGGACAAGAAAGTTTCGCAACGGCTGGGGCGAATACCTCTTCGCCTTACTCGAATCCCTGCCGGTTCCCTTACTATTGCTTTCCAGCCTTTACATCGGCCTGGAGTCACTGCCCCTGCCCGCACGCTACGAGCACATTGGTTCCAAGCTCATTCTGGCGCTCGTCCTGCTGGTCATCGCGTACTTTCCCGCCAAGGTTTTGATTCTCGCTTTGAGCCGGATGAGCCAGAAGAATCCCTCCCTGGAGCGAGTGACTCAGCCCACGGCGTTTCTGATCCGCACACTCTTCGCCCTACTAGCGATCATTATTTTCCTGGAGAATCTGGGCATTTCCCTGACCGCCGTCTGGACTACCCTGGGCGTGGGCAGCGTGGCAGTGGCGCTGGCATTGCAAGAGACGTTGAGTAATTTCTTCTCCGGTATCTACCTGTTGGCAGACCGGCCCGTGGGTCCAGGTGACTATATCAAGTTGGATTCCCACCAGGAGGGATACGTGGTACGAATCGGGTGGCGCTCTACGACGCTCCTGACGCTGGGCGAAAATTACGTGGTGATCCCCAACTCCACCCTGTCCAAGGCCATGATCACCAACTTTTCCCTGCCGCAAATCCGGATGGCTTACAGCCTGCAGGTCAATGCGGCTTACGGCACAGACCCCGAGCGGGTAGAGAAGGCTTTGCTCGAGGTCGCTCAGGAAGCCATTCAGGACCAGACGGCTGGCTTGCTTTCTGATCCCACCCCGAGCGTCCGATTCATCCCGGGATTCGGCGACTCGGCGATGAGTTTCTCCCTCAACGTGGAACTCGCCCGGTACGAGGACCAATACGTGGTCCAAAGCGAGCTGAGGAAGCGCATCGTGAAGAAGTTCCAGCAAGAAGGCATCGAGATTCCATTCCCCACGCGCGCTCTGGTCATCGACCAGCCCGGCAAGGAGTTGCTCGAAGGCGGCGCTGAACACTAACGACGGAGGAACCGTCTCCGGCCCAGGCCCGAAATCCCAACCCAGGGTGTTTGGCATCAGGATGTCGAATTCCGCGGAGGGCTCCTCGCGAAGTTCCGTAAGTGGGTAACGTTGACACCTTCTGGAGTGTCCGTTATAGTGAAGCGAGGGCGCCGGTGTACTCTTTTCCCCGGCCTCCCCCGACACACTTGGCGACCGGGCCCGCAGGATTCCTCCTTGCTGAGGGCTGGGGTCGGAAGTTCATGAATCTCCCCATCTCGCTTACCTTGCTCCGGATCTTCTTCGTCCCCCTGGTGGTAGTGCTGTTGCTCACCAAGGGCGCGACCATGGACTTGTGGGCGGTCGGGGTTTTCCTGCTCGCGGCCGCCACGGACTTGCTGGACGGTTACGTGGCCCGCAAACGCGCCCAAATCACTACGCTGGGCATTCTGCTGGATCCCATTGCCGACAAGTTATTGACCTCGGCCGCCTTCATCTCTTTAGTGGAACTCCAACTCGTACCCGCCTGGATGGTGGTCATCATCGTGGGGAGGGAATTTGCCGTCTCGGGATTGCGGTCCATAGCCGCCGCGGAAGGCTGGGTGATGGAAGCCTCCGAACTGGGCCAAACCAAAATGGTGTTTCAAGTGGTGGCGATCACCTTCATCGTCCTGGAACGCCGCTACCCGGTTGTACACCCTCTCGACAAGGTCTTGTTATGGATGGTCGTGCTGTTCGCGGTAGGCTCGGCAATGCAGTACTTCTGGAAATTCTGGAAGCACGTGGATGAGCGCGTGAAATACCGCGCTTCTCGCCGCCCCCTGGTCATCTCCGCCGAGGAGAAGACCGCGGAAGAGAAGGATGTTGCCGCTCACTGAATCCGACCAGATGACTCTTCTGCGGATGGCGCGAGAAGCCATCGAGGAATGCGTCCGCCAGCCTCGGCTTGCCGAGATTCCGGAGCCCGCGGAAGCGCTACGGCAACCGTGCGGGGCCTTTGTCACCCTGCGCAAAGGCAAGCATCTGCGCGGGTGCATCGGCTACGTGGAAGCGGTCAGGCCGCTTTACATTACGGTGCGCGAATGTGCCGTGGCGGCGGCTTTGCACGATCCGCGATTTCCCGCCGTTACTCCCCAGGAAATCCCGGAATTAAGTTTGGAGATTTCCGTCCTCTCACCGCTCACCGAGATCGCGCCCGAGAGAATTGAGATCGGGCGGCACGGACTCCTCATCTCGCGAGGAGCCCAGCGCGGCCTCTTGTTGCCTCAAGTTGCGGCGGAATGGAATTGGACCCAGGAGCAATTCCTGGAAGAGACTTGTTTGAAAGCAGGGTTGCCGCCTGACGCGTGGCAGCATGGCGCCCGGATTCAAGCTTTCACCGCGCAAGTATTTGAGGAAACCGACCCCCACCCCGCCTCTCGCCCTGCGGCCTGAACGTTGCCGCAGGTGCAGACTCCCCTCGGGAAGCCGGAACCTGCGGAACACTGCCCTGCCGGGGCGGAGAGGCCAGGGACGGCATAACGCCGCGTGCCGGTTGTCATTGGCGCGAGCGGAGTCCCGACAGGGTCAGCACTCGCGCTTGTGCCTTGCCTTCCCGGAGGATGGGGCTTTCCCGGCCTGGATCATTCTAACTGCGCGCCGTCGCCCGCAGCAATTTCGCGATAACTAGCGACGATGATGGCCACGCAGGATTTTGCCTGAACGGAGAGGACAACCGCTTCCCCTAGGATTTCCGGCGGCGTCCGCTGACTATGCGTGAACCCGGTCGGCTCAGGGGAAAGTGCCTTGAAAATGCGGAACCGCTGGCCAGCCGTGATCCCGGCGTTTTCACCTAAGTCCAAATAAACGATGTTGTACTTCCCGATATAGCCAAAGTTGTTGCGAGCCGCAGTAACTCGTCCCTGTGGCTTGTTTGCATCCAGAGGCGCAAAATGGTCAAGTGGACGGGTGGGTGTGTACTCCGGAATGGGCCGGGGTTGAAAAGGCACCAGGAGGTCGCCGGAGAAAATGGGTACGCAAGCAAAGGTGACTTTCGCCACGATCCCTGCGGAGTTGACGTGGGTCACCTTAACCCTCCCTAGATCTTGGTACGGTGTGCCCAACCTGTCGATTGCCCTTCCCTGGCCCGAGTACCGCTGTGTGCTGAAAATTTCCTTGGCGGGGCGGACCACTGAGTACTCTGCGCCCACGGCGACGTCCCCCTTGCCGCGGTTGGAAATGAAAACGGACTTGCCGGGTATGAACTGGTGGACTACCGAGTGGGTATCGTCATCCTCTCCGCCGATCACGGAGAGGTCGTTGGAAAGCGGTGGGCTGGCGATGAAGCCTGTACAATCCGCCTGCGAACGGGTAGCGGCGGGAATCGGCGCGGGCGAGGTGGGTTGAGTTTCCTGGGCGAAAAGGACAACCGCCAAGGCTCCGAGAAACACTACGACAAGAGCGAAGAATATTCGACGCACGGGTCCTCCTATGCTCACCGTAACTGGCGCAGGCGGATCATCCCCCATGAAGCCGCCGACGGGCAAACCCCTATTTCTATGCAAGTCTAAGAAATAAAATGGCTCATGTCAAGCTAGTGTATTGCCCGCTTAAGTATGGCCTGCGATCGTGCATTGCAGCGGCCGCAGGGGACCGCGTAGAATGAGCAATCGTCATCGCGGGGTGCGAAGTTGCTGGGCACGTTGAGGCGTTTCTCTGCCAAGCTCGGCCAAATGCTGCTCCACTACGGGGCTTGGGGACTGTTCCCCATGTCGTTTCTAGACTCCTCATTCATTCCGTTTCCTGTGCTGAATGATCTGGCCCTGATTATGATGGCAAGCAAGCGGCCCGCCTGGTGGCCTCTCTATGCGCTTATAAGCACGCTGGGTTCGATTTGTGGAGCGTACGTTCTTTACGGAATCGGCTGGGAAGGCGGAAAGTTCATCAAGCGCAAGACCTCGGCGGCGGCCCTCGCTCGCGCCCAGTGCTGGCTGCAACAGAACGAATTCGCGACGATTCTCGTGGCGGCGCTGCTCCCACCGCCAGCGCCCTTCAAAGTATTCATCCTGGCGGCCGGCCTGCTGCGCGTTAACGCGCTCCGTTTCGGCTTGGCTTTACTCGTTGGGCGTGGACTGAGGTTTTCCGCAGACGCGTGGCTCGGGGCGCGCTACGGCGTCAAAGCCGGGGACTACGTGCGCCACAATCTAGGCAAGGCGTCGCTGGTGGCCGCACTCCTGGTGGTGGGGTTGGTCCTGGTCCATCGCTGGTGGGAGCGCCGCTTCGGTAAGCATACGTCCGAGGCTGTGCAAGGGAAGAAATAGACCGCGGCGGGACTCACTCCTCGCCTGGCCGCAGGGGTGCGGTGAAGCGGAAGGATTCTGAGCGGGAGCGCAGATTCTTGTCCAGTTCAATGTCCGCGACGAAACTCCGGGACTGGGCTCTGCCGCTATAGAACCTCAAGTCACGCAGGCTCACGAGAAAACCGTCTTCACCTTCCTCCACGTGTCCCCATGGGAAGCGCGCAAAATCTATAAAAATCGCGCCGGTGCGAGTCTTCCGGGCAGCTTCGAGAGCGGGCGAAGCCTCCGGCTTGCTGAAAGTTCTCACGGTTTCCGGCGGACTATTGGGATCCAGCGCGTTCACACGAACGACTCGTAGGAACGTCTCGGTTTCAACGACGCCCGTCCAGGCGAACGGATTCGCTGGCGAAGGGAAGGCGCCCAACCGCTGCGGGTTCTCGTCGGCGTAGGTTCGGCTGTCAAGGATGCTCAGGGCGCGCCGGTGGGCAAAGTCGCGCAATCCCCACAGTGCCGCAAGCGCGCAGAGGGAAAAGATCGCGCCCCGAGTCAGGCGCGACTCGCGCGCCCCCACTTCCTGTGAGACCAGCCGTAGCAGCCAGGGTACCCCCAAGCCCATAGTGAGCAGGACGAGCAGGAGCGGGTCCATAATAAACATGATGTCCCACGCATACCAGCGTGCACTGAAAGGCAGAAAGGGCCGCACCCCATAGGAGTTGGTGAAGTCGAGCAATAGATGGCTGGCGGTCCCCAGGAGCGCCGCCAAAAGCAGCCAGGGGGCGTTCAGGGGGAGGTTGGGCTTGGGCCGAATCCTCTTTCCCACCCCATACACCACACCCCATAGAATAATGGCTAGGACGATGATGCCCAGAAAAGAATGGGTGATGCCCCGATGGTATTTCAGGTACGCTGCACCGTCCTTAAGACCTGCCAAGAGGTCGAGGTCCGGCGCGTTGGCGCCCAGAATCAAGGTCAGCGTTGCAAAGCGCGTCTTGCGGTTGAGTCCCGTCTGGCTGATGGCGATGGCGGTAAGTGTGTGAGTCAGATTATCCATGCGAGAAGCCGAAATTCGAAAAACGAACCTTCCAACCTGAGTCGTGGAACCAGAATTGTAGCCGAAATGCCCCGCGAGTTTCGAATTTCGATTTGCGTGCTTTGCATCAGGGCACCAGGAGGGTTAGCGCATCCGGCACAATGTCAAACGTGACGGGCAGCGCGCCCACCAGTTCGCCATCCAACTCAAAGCGAATGGTCGCCTCGGAGTCCCCGGCGGTACACACCACCTGGGAGCCCTGCTCAAGCTGGACATCGGGCAGGCTCAAGTGCCGGCGCGCCAACACGGCCAGCGCGTAAACCAGATACCTTCCGCGGCTGCGGCTTGAGAATGAACACACGGTCAGGCGCGGCGCAAAAAGATCAGCGCTGGGCGCCAGGTGCAGCCAACCGGCATAGAGCCGGGTGCGATGCACGACCGCGAAGGTGCCCTGTTGCTCGTGGCCGTTCAGCCGGCACGAGAATATCGGGAACGGGTAGAGGAGGAGCTGGCGAAAGGCTTCCATCACATACCCGGCCACTCCAAATCCCAGTTTAAGTTGGGGAGAGAGCTTGTGAACAACGTGGGCGTCAAAGCCGATACCGGCCACGCTCGCGTAATACCGGCTGGCGGCATGCGCCGCGGGATTGCTGCTCTGCTCAGGAGACCGCGCGCCTCCCCAACGGGCGCGCCCCAAGGCAATCCGCCGCGCTGGCCAACGTGGAAGCTGGCGGGCCGCGCCCACCACACTTTGAGGAAGCCTCAACTCCCTGGCCAGGATGTTGGCGGTGCCGCCGGGAAGAATACCCAACGGAATCTCGCTCGGCGCCAGGCCATTAATAACTTCGTTAATGGTCCCATCGCCGCCGCAGACCAGCACCAAGTCGACGTCACTCGCGGCTGCCTGTCGCGCCAGGTCTTGCGCCATGTCGGGGCGCGTGGTAGCCGCCAGCTCGGCTGTAATTCCCGCCTTCCGCAGCACGCGCGAGGCCTGCCGGATTTCCCACTCCCGCTTCGCAGGACGCCGCCCGGCAATCGGATTGTAAATCAAAATAGCTTTGCTCAATGGGAGGCAGGCGATCGTGGAAACAGGATTCGTTGCGCGGCCGAAGGTCCGCCGCTCTTAAGGGTGGGCGACTCTTGCCCCCCTTCCTTTTCGAGGCGGGTGTGCCGCTGGCCTGGTGCAGTCCGTACCCAAGGGCCTCCGGGATTTTTCACGGGGCCGCCACAAGGTCAACCCCGCCAACCACCTTCTTGGCGATCAGGTCCCCGGTCCTCTTGCCCTTGTCAACATCCACCCAAACCTTGTCGCCCGTCTTGAATTTATCGAGCGAACTGGTCTTGCCATCCTGGAGAAACTTGGTCTTCTTCTTGAGTCGGATGGTCTGGTCCGTTCCGGCCGCAGTCTGCGTCAGGACCATTTCACTCGGGTTCAGCTCCTTGATGACCCCGTAAAGAAAACCCTGGTACATGCGCCCCGTAGAAGTGGGATCCCCAAAACGCGCATTGGAGGATTTGGGGGGATTCTTATCGTCCTGCGCTGCGGTCGGTGCGGCCAGGCACACAACTCCGAGAGCGATCGCCATCAAAATCGTCTGCCACTTCATGGAAGCTACCACCCCGTTCGATTCGCTTTAGTCCTTACGACACTAGCAGTCGGATCGTGCGCGTGTCAAGATGCGGGCACAGGCGGTAGTCGTACAGTTTGAAATCAGGTGGTGGGCCAGATTGGCCCGTCTTTAGTATGGCCGTAATACGTCCAAGTGGAGGGGAGCTCAGATCCAGACGTCCCAGAACCCCGTATCCGGGGAGTTTGCATGATCGCTGGTGGGAAGGGCGTTTTTCGTTCCCAATCGGGCTTGAGCGGTGGATTGGGCGGTAATCGCCAGACATTGGTAAACCCTTGCCGACCAGGGAGGATCTGGGGACCTGTTTGCTTGAGTTGCCCCGCTGACTTTCCGGCAAGGCGGAGGCTTCGTCAGTGGGCCGGGCAGCCCCGGGAAGCCTCCTCCTCGTCGAATCCCCGTTATCCGTTACTCTATTTTGCGGCGGCCAATACACCCGCTGCGGCTTGTTCATTCCCTGCCACCAAGGCCCCCCTTGCGGCCTTTTCGATGAGAAGGGCGACGGCCTGCGGCTGCGATACATAGATCGAGTGGCTGCCCTTCACCTCGACGACCGTGGAGCCGGCACGCTTGGACATAGCACGCTGAGCGTCAGGCGGGATCATCTTGTCTTCCGTAGTGACTAGGTACCAGCTTGGCTTGGTTCGCCAGGCTGGTTCGCTAATCGTGCCGCCCAGTGCATCCAGGCCCCATGGCACTTGCGAGGCGGCCATGAATGCGGCCTTCTCCGGGCTCACGTCGCCGGCGAACGACGCGGGGAATTTGGCCTTGTCGAGTAGCAAGAAGCCGTCTACGGGCGGCAGAATCGGCGGGACCGGCGCGCCGGGAGGTGGGTCCTTGATCAGCGACGACACCGATTCCCCCTTGTCCAGCGCAAACGCTGTGACATAGACCAAGCCGGCCACCTTCGGGTCGTTGCCCGCTTGCGTGATTACGGCGCCGCCATACGAGTGACCGACGAGGATCACGGGGCCGTTCTGCGCCGCGATCGCCCGCTTCGTGACCGCCACGTCATCGGCCAGCGAGATGGTCGGATTCTGAACGATGGTGACCGTGTAGCCGTCATTCGTCAGGGCGTTG
>Ga0371490_1000234_pt1 | contig 45334 bp, 36 predicted proteins | sample MB2SIPfraction_FD_207959 | JGI IMG/M metagenome (GOLD analysis project Ga0371490, IMG submission 207959) | Lab enriched peat soil microbial communities from McLean, Ithaca, NY, United States - MB28FN SIP fraction | ecosystem: Environmental > Terrestrial > Soil > Wetlands > Peat | place: USA... | reverse complement strand
AGATGAAAAGGCAGGACATTATGAGCACCAATCCGAGACGCGATTTCATGCGCGGCGCGCTGGCCGCGGCCGGCATCGGCGCCGCGGCATCGCCCGCCGTGCTGGCGCAAACCGCAAACACGGCCGCGCCGCTGCTGCCCGTCTATGCACGGGCGCAGCATTACCGCTCGCTCAGGCAATCGAGCTACGACCGCACCGGCGGCAACCACGACTTCTGGGACATCCCCGCCGGCGGCACCAAGGAGGTTTTCCTGGCCGACGGCGCCGGTCTAATCAGCCACATCTGGTTCACCATCGCCGCCCGCGGCGACCATCATCTGAAGGAACTGGTGCTGCGCGCTTATTGGGACGGCAACGCCAAGCCCAGCGTGGAAGCTCCGATTGGCGATTTTTTCGGACTGAACCTCGCCGACTACCGGATTTACGAATCCCGCTACCTGGCCTGCTCGCCCGGCAAGTCGCTCAACTGTTATTTCGCCATGCCCTACCGCAACGGCGCACGGCTTACCGTGACCAACGAGGGCAAGCAGGGAGTGGGCGCATTCTATTCGAACATCGACTACATGGCCGTGCGGTCGCTGCCGGAAGACGCGCTCTACTTTCACGCGCAGTACCGGCAGGCGGCGCCGTGTAAGCCGGTCACCGGAGAAGCCGCGAAGTTCAACCTGCTCGGCGGCTCCAACTATGTGTTTGTCGAAACGCGCGGTCGCGGCCACCTGATGGGCGTGACGCTGGGCGTGCTCGAAAACGCCGACGGCTGGTGGGGCGAAGGCGACGACATGATCTTCATCGACGATGAAACCAAGCCGCTCATTAACGGCACCGGGTCGGAGGACTACTTTCTGGGGAGCTGGGATTTCGGCGGGCGCGATGGCGCGCAGCCTTTCGGCCACCAGATGTACGGCGCGCCGCTGATCTCGAACGCCGAGCGCACCGGCGGCCGCTACTGCTGCTACCGCTGGCACGGCGACAACCCCGTCACGTTCGAGCGCTATTTGAAACACTCGATTGAGCACGGCCATGCCAACGACCGCGGCGACAACTTCTTCTCGGTGGCCTATTGGTATCAGTCCGCGCCTTACACCGATTTCCCGGCGCTGCCTGCGCTGGAGACCCGCATTCCGCAAGTGCGCACGGCTTGAGGTGGGCGCGAGTGGGCCCGCACCGCGCACGAGTGGGCCACAGATCACCAGCCCATCTGACTCATGCGTTCCAGGATAATCGTGCTGTAGTCACTCATGTGTTCCGGCCGCCACCGCAGCGGAGCCCGGAGAATGGCCGCCGCCGAGCCGGCCCGGCAGCCTGCGCCACTCCTAGCTGAGACGGATGCGGAGCAGATCCCACCTGTACAATGAAGGGAAACCATGCGACCGTTCTCAGGAATCTTCAGCGCAATAGTGATGGCCGCCGCCCTGGTCTCCCTGGCGGCGATTCTCGGCTCGCAACCGGCGCCGAAGGAACAGGTAGGGCCGCTGCCTCATGGCGGTTTCCTCTTGAACAGCGGCTGGAAGCTGGACTCGGCGGGAAAGCAGGTGGCGCTTGATACGCTGCCCATGGCCACGGCGCTCTCGCCGGACGGACGCTACCTGCTGGTGCTGCACTGCGGCTACCGGCCGCCGTCGATTGCCGTGTTCGACGCCGCAACCGGCGCAGTACTCAGTTCGACGCCGGTGCCCGACGCGTGGTTGGGGCTGGCGTTCGCGCCGCACAGCAACCGGGTCTATGTGGGCGGCGCCGCACACGCTGCGGTGTTCGAGTTCACTTTGGCCGATGGCAAACTGGCGGCCGGGCGAACCTTTGCACTGGAAGAAGGCAACCGTACGCCCAGCGATTTTGTCGGCGATGTCGAGTTTTCGCCCGATGGCCGCCTGCTCTACGCGGCGGAACTGAATCGCGATGCGGTCGCCGTGGTCAATCCTCAATCGGGCATGGTGATCGAACGCATTCGTACGGGGCGAAGGCCGTATCGCATCCTGTTCCATCCCGACGGCAAATCGTTCTTCGTCACTCACTGGGCCGATGGCACGCTGGGTCATTACGACGTCGCGAGCGGCGGCCAGCTCGCGCGGGTGACGATTGGTGCGCATCCCACCGACATGGTGTGGCGCGCGGGCGGCAACGCGGAAGAGATAGAGGGCGAGCCGCGCTGGGCCGCGCGCATCTTCGTGGCGGCCACCAATACCAACAGCGTGTACGCGGTGGGCGTGAGCGAGAGCAAAGAGCTGCGCGTGGTGGAGAGCATCAATGTCTCGATGACGCCGCGCCAGCCGCTCGGCATGTCGCCTTCCGGGTTGGGCCTGAGCGGCGACGGGCACAGGCTGTACGTGGCCTGCTCCGACGCCAATGCGGTCGCGGTGGTGGATCTGGCCGGCGACCGCAGCTATGTCAAGGGATTCATCCCCGCCGGCTGGTATCCCACGGCGGCGCGCGTGCTGCCCTCCGGGACGCTGGTGGTGCTCAACGGAAAAGGCGTGCGCTCGTACTCCAATCCGCACGGGCCGAATCCCGCGCGCCGGCCCGAACCGGTGCATGCCGGATTGGCGGAGGAGCAGTACGTGGCGCACATGCAGACCGGCACGGCTTCGTGGATCGCGCCGTTCACTGAAGGCCAGCTCGAGAAGTGGACCGCGGCCGCGCTCGCCGATTCGCCCTATCGCGACAGCAAGCTGGATGAGTCGAGCCCCCTGCCGCACATCGAGCACGTGATCTACATCGTCAAGGAAAACCGCACCTACGACCAAGTGCTGGGAGACATGAAAGAGGGAAACGGAGATCCCTCGCTGGAGTTGTTCGACGAGAATTCGACGCCCAACCTGCACAAGCTGGCGCGGGAGTTCGTGCTGCTGGACAATTTCTACGTCAATGCCGACGTCAGCGCCGATGGCCACAACTGGTCGACCGCGGCCATCGCGCCGGATTACGTGGTCAAGCTCTGGCCCAACGAGTACGCGCACCGCGGCAAGGAGTACGACTTCGAAGAGCAGGACCCCGCCTCGCTGCCGCCGGCCGGATACCTGTGGACTAACGCCAACCTGGCCGGGCGCAGCATCCGCAATTTCGGCTACATGGTGGATCAGAAGAAAGGCGCGGCCGTGGGCGCCGATCAGATCACACGGGTGCGCGACCCTGTGTTGGCCAAGGTGACCAACTGGAAGTATCCGGGGTTCGACCTGACGATTCCGGACGTCGAGCGAGCGAAGGTTTTTGTGCAGGAATTCTCCGAGTACGAAAAGAGCGGCAACATGCCGGAGCTGATCGTGATGCGCCTGGGCAACGACCATACGTCGGGGACTAAGCCCGGCGCGCTCGCTCCGCTTTCGATGGCCGCCGACAACGACTACGCGCTGGGCATGATCGTGGAAGCCGTATCCAAATCCAAATTCTGGACCAACACTGCGATTTTCGTGGTGGAGGATGACGCGCAGAACGGCCCGGACCACGTGGATTCGCACCGCTCGCCCGCGTTCGTGATTTCATCCTATGTCAAGCGTCACCTGGTGGACAGCACCATGTACAACACCGCCTCCGTGCTGCGGACCATGGAGTTTCTGCTGGGGGTGAAGCCGATGACCCATTTCGACGCCGGTGCACGGCCCATGACGTCGGTGTTTCAACCCATGCCGGACGCGGCGCCGTATACGGCCGAGAAGCCGCGCATTTCGCTCACCACCAGGAACCCCGCCAAGGGGCCCGGGGCTGAGGCGTCGATTCATATGGATTTCGACGAGGCCGATAAGAACGACGACGACGAATTGAACGACGTGCTGTGGCGGGCCATCCGCCGCAGCGATCCTCCGCCGCCGGCGCGGAGCTTTTTCGCGAAATAGCGGGACCCTGCCCGCGCGCCGCTGCGGGGGCTCATGCGCCGCGTCCGCGCACGGTTCTCACCTGGGGACTTTTGACATGCCGCAAATTTATTTGTGCTTCCTCTGGCACATGCACCAGCCGTTTTATAAGGACCTGGCCTCGGGCGAATACAAGCTGCCCTGGACGCGCATGCACGCGCTCAAGGATTACTACGGCATGGTGCGCATTCTGGAGGAGTTTCCGCGCATCCACCAGACCTTCAACCTGGTGCCTTCGATGATGGTTCAGGTTGCCGAGTACGCCTCGGGCTCGGCCCGCGATCCGTTTCTCGAGGCGGCGCTGAAGCCGGCCGAATCGCTCAGCGATGCGGACCGCGCTTTTCTGTTGCGCCATTCCTTCTATTCCGATCCGCAACACATGATTTATCGCTACAAGCGCTACGGCGAGTTGTACGACGCCTGGCAATCGCAGAAAAATGCCGGGGCGCGGGCGCTGTTCGGGCCACAGGATTTTCGCGACCTGCAGATGTGGTCGCAGCTCGCGTGGTTCGACGAGGAGTTTCAGGCGCATGACGAGGAAGTGGGCGAGTGGCTGCGCCGCGGGCGCAACTTCACGCCCGCCGACCAGGCGCGCATGGGAGCCAAGCAGCGCGAAATCGTGGCCCAGGTGGCGCCGGAGTACCGCAAGCTGGCGGCGTCGGGCCAGATCGAAATCTCCACCACGCCTTACTATCACCCGATCCTTCCGCTGGTGTGCGATTCCGCGATCGCCCAGGTTTCTCATCCCGGGGTGCCCCTGCCGCCGCGCTTCCGCTATCCCGCCGATGCGCGCAAGCAACTCGAAATGGCGCGCGAGTTCACCGCCCAAACCTTCGGCGCCGCGCCGGCCGGGCTGTGGCCGTCGGAGGGTTCGGTCTCCGACGAGGCATTCGCCATCGCCGCCGAGCTCGGCTACCGCTGGGCCGCCACCGACAGCGGAGTGCTCAACCGCACGCTGGGGCGCGGGGTGGGCGTCGACGGGTTGTACCGGCCTTACCGTTGGCAGCAGGGCGGGCAACGCCTGGACGTGATTTTCCGCGACCATTATCTGAGCGACCTGATTGGTTTTGTTTACTCGAAAATGGACGCGGCCGCGGCCGCCGACGATTTTCTGAAGCGAATCTACGACAACTGCTCGGGCATTCTGGGCGCTGGCCGCGACGCGCTGGTTCCGATTATTCTGGATGGCGAAAACGCCTGGGAGTATTACCACCACAACGGGCGCCCCTTTCTGCGGGAGCTCTATCGGCGCATCCAGGACGACTTGCGCCTGAGCGCGGTGACCGTCAGCGAAGGTTTCGAGCGCCTGGCGCCGGAGCCGCTCGGCGGCATTTTCCCCGGCTCCTGGATCAACGCCAACTTCGATGTGTGGATCGGCGCCGAAGAGGACAACCAGGCGTGGACGCAATTGCTGCGCGCCCACGAGACTTTCGATTCCGCGCCCGTGGTGAATGGCGACAAGCGGCGGATGGCCTATGAAGAGCTGCTCATCGCCGAGGGCAGCGACTGGTGCTGGTGGTACGGACCGGAGCACGATTCCGCCAACCGCCCGGAGTTCGACCAGCTCTACCGCAGCCACCTCGCCAACGTCTACCGCTTCCTGAACCTGACGCCGCCCGAAGAGCTTTCGCGTCCCATCCTGCGCATGACGTTGCCCGCCGTGCTGGTAGCGCCCTCGGGGCCGATCCGGCCGGTGATCGATGGCGAGGTCACTTCCTATTTCGAATGGATGGGCGCCGGCGTTTACCACGTCGATGAGCGGAGCGGCTCCATGCACGGCAAGAAGTTCCTGGTGAAGGAAGTGTACTTCGGCTCCGACGGCCAGAGCTTTTTCCTGCGCATCGACGTCAACCTGGATTACGAGCGGGAATTGGGCGGCATGGAAGCGCGCTTCACCGGTCAGACGCTGGACGGCGCGCGCTCGAGCCAGGTGACCATCGGCCTCTCCCACGGCGTCGTCAAGCCATTGGAAGTGAAGATGGCCGGTCCCGCGGAGGGCGCGGTCGAATGCGCGTTTGCCCGCGTGCTGGAGGTGCGGATTTCGCTCGCGGCGCTGGGAATCGCGGCGGGCCAGGGACTGCGCTTTCAATCCTCTCTGTGGGAAGGCGGCCTCCCCATCGACGCCATTCCGCACCAGGGTTGGCTGGAGATGAAAACCACCGACCCGGATCGGTTTGAAGACTGAGAAGTCGTCAAATAATACGAGCCACGGATGAACACAGATAAACAACAGATAAGATTTTTGATTTCTATCCATGTTCATCTGTGTTCATCCGTGGCTTTAATTAATTCTTTCACCCGATGGAAGCGAGCGCCAGCGCAACGGCCGAAGCCTTGCCGCCGGCCCACTCGAGAAACAGCCGCATGCCCTGGTAGTCGCGTGGACCGAGCTGGTGGACGATGTGGCGGGTGAGATACTCGCGCACCAGTTCCGGCGCGAAACCGAGGCGCGCCGATTCCACCTCGACAACTTCGTCGATGTGCTCGAGGCCAAAGCGGCAGGAGTCGCGAAACGCCTGGGCGACCGACGCGCTAGCCACGCCCTTGCGCGCCGCCCACACCGCGAACACCATCGGGTAGCCGGTCATCTCCACCCAGTCCGCGCCCAGGTCTCTCACCTCGTACGGCAGATGGGCCGTGTCGATGCGCAAGGCCGGATCGCCGATGATGAGCGCGGCGTCGGCCACGCCGAGCATGGCACTGAGATCCGGCGGGTGCGGCAACACTTCGGGCCGCGCGCCGTATTTGTGATCGAGGACTAACCGCGCCAGCTCCACCGAGGTGCGCGAGCTCGAGTCCGCGGCCAGCGTGCGTGCTTCGCTCAAGGGCTTGGCCGACACCAGCAGAATGCTGCGTACCGGGCCATGGCAGGCAATCCCCGCGCCGGGGAGAATCTCCAGCTCCTGGCGCGTGAGCTCGAACGAAGGCACGATGCCGATGTCCGCCTCGCCCGTGGCCAGGGCGTCGGCGCACTGGGAAGGCAGGCGGAATTCCAGCTCGAACATCCCCCGCTGTGGCCCGTGCAGCATGCCCCAGACCAAAGGAGAAGTGTTCAGGAAGCTGACCGCGCAAACCCGCGGCTTACTGGAATTCGGGAGGCTCAATCTTCGAGTTTACCGTAGGTACGGCATGCTTCAGCTTGCCCCTTTTTGTTCCAACGCGTCTCGCGTCCAGAGGCTACAATGGTCTCGTTAATCCAACATCCATGCTCCGCGCCTTCCCCGTTCGAAGGACTAACCCTCGTGCTCCCGAGCATGGCAGAGCCATAGGAATCTCCGCATGGTCCGCGGCCTGATCGATTTTGCCCTCAACAATCGGTTCCTCGTCACCTTGGCGGCTTTCCTCCTGCTCATCTGGGGCGCCATCTCATTCCACAACCTTCCGGTCGAGGCCTATCCCGACGTAGCCAACAACTACGTGCAGGTGATCACGCAGTGGCCCGGCCACGCCGCCGAAGAGGTGGAGCAGCAGGTCACCATCCCTATCGAAATCGTGATGAACGGCATCCCGCACCTGGAGCATCTGCGCTCGACCTCTTTGTTCGGCCTCTCCAGCCTGATGCTAATCTTCGACGACGAATCCTCCAACGACTGGAATCGCCAGAAGGTGCTGGAGCGGCTCTCGCAGCTCACCCTGCCCGCCGGTTTGCAACCGCAGATCGGCTCCGACTACAGCCCGGTCGGCCAGATCTATTGGTACACGCTCAAGAGCACCAACCCGCAGTTCGATCTGATGGAGCTCAAGTCGCTCGAGGACTGGACGCTCGAAAAGCAGTTCAAATCGGTGCCCGACGTGGTCGATGTCGTCAGCTTTGGCGGCACCACGCGCGAATACCAGGTATCGCTCGACCCGGACCAGCTTGTGGCTTATGGCCTGAACATCGCACAGGTCGAGCAGCAACTGGCGAACAATAACGTCAACGCGGGCGGCAGCTTCGTCGAAGCCGGCTTACAGCAGATCAACGTGCGAGCCGTCGGACTGGTGCGCAGCGTTCAGGACATCGCGAACACGGTAATCAAAACAGTGAATGGCACGCCCATCCGGGTAAAGGATCTCGGCACGGTTTCGCAGGGGCCGAAGATCCGGCTGGGCCAGATTGGCAAGGCGATCCATCGTTCCGACGGCAAGGTGATCGACGACGGCGACGTGGTCGAGGGCATTGTGCTGCTGCGCAAGGGTGCCGACGCCGACACCGTTCTCGACGCCATCCACGCCAAGGTCGATCAGTTGAACCATCGCATTCTGCCGCCCGGCGTCCAGGTGGTTCCGTTCCTCGACCGCAGCAGCCTGGTGCACCTCACCACCCACACCGTGCTGCACAACCTGACCGAGGGCATCGTGTTGGTGGCGCTGATCCTGTTCCTGTTCCTGGGCAACGCCCGCGGCGCGCTGATCGTCGCCCTCACCATTCCGTTCTCCCTGCTGTTCGCCGCGATTTGCCTCAACCTGAACCACATTCCCGCCAACCTGCTCTCGCTCGGCGCGCTCGATTTCGGCATGGTGGTGGAAGGCGCGGTGGTGATTGTGGAAAACATCGTGCGCTATCTGGGCCGCAACGAAAGCGCATCGCCGCTCGAGCCGGTTCGCGCGGCGGCCCACGAAGTGCAGCGGCCGGTGTTCTATTCGATCGGCATCATCATCACCGCCTATCTGCCCATCTTCACGTTGCAGCGCGTGGAAGGCAGGCTGTTCAAGCCCATGGCGTGGACGGTCTCGTTTGCCCTGCTTGGTTCGCTGTTGTTCTCGCTGCTGGTCGCGCCGGTGCTTTCGAGCTTCGTCTTCGGCAAGCGGGTTCGCGAGTGGCCCAACCCGGTGATGAACTGGACCAGACGGGTCTACGCGGCCGCGTTGCACGGGGCCATCCGGCTCCGATGGGCGATCGTGCTGGTTGCGGCCGGAGCGCTGGGGGTTTCGATTTATCTTGCCACCAGCGGCATCATCGGCTCCGAGTTTCTGCCGCATCTCGATGAGGGCGCCATCTGGGCGCGCGCCACGCTGGCCCCCTCGACCGGCCCCACCGAAGGCGAGCGCGTGATGCGCCAAGCGCGGCGCATTTTCGCCTCATTTCCCGAAGTGACCCAGGTGGTGAGCCAGGTGGGCCGGCCCGACGACGGCACCGATACCACCGGTTTCTTCAACACCGAATACTTCGTCGATCTCAAACCCAAGGCGCAGTGGCGCCCGGTCTTCGCGGAGGACAAGGAAGAGCTGATTGGCGCCATGGACCGCGGAGTGGAGCGAATTCCGGGCACCTTGTGGAACTTCTCGCAGCCGATTGCGGACAACATGGAGGAGGCCGTCAGCGGCGTCAAGGGGGAGCTGGCAATCAAGATATACGGCGACGACCTGAAAACGCTGGAGGCCACCGGCGACCGGATCGTCAACGTGCTGCGCACCGTTGCCGGCATTACCGATCTCGGCCTCTTCCGCGTCATCGGGCAGCCCAACCTCGAATTCGAGGTCGATCGCACTGCCGCCGCGCGTTACGGGATCAACGTGGCTGACGTGCAGGATGCGGTCGAAACCGCCGTCGGCGGCAAGGCGGTCACCCAGGTGCTGCGCGGCGAGCAGCGCTACGACCTGGTGGTCCGCTACCAGGCCGCCTACCGCGCCGACCGCCAGGCGATCGAAAACATCCGCCTGCTCTCGCCCTCGGGCGAGCGCGTTTCGCTGGCGCAGCTCTGCCAGGTCCAGGTGCTCGATGGCGCCTCGGAAATCTACCGCGAAGGGAACTCGCGTTACGTGGCCCTGAAGTACAGCGTTCCCAAGCGCGACCTGGGCAGTACGGTGGAAGAGGCCATGCGCAAGGTCGACGCGCAGGTGAAACTGCCGGCGGGCTATAGCATCGATTGGGCCGGCGAATATGAAAGCGCCAAGCGCTCGCAAAGGCGGCTGATGATCGTGCTGCCCATCACCATTCTGGTGATCTGCATGATCCTGTACACCATGTTCAAATCCGCCAAGTGGGTGCTGCTGATTCTGGCCAATGTGGCCATGGCGCCGATTGGCGGCCTGCTGGCGCTGCTCATCACCCACACTCACATGAGCGTCTCTTCCGGCATCGGCTTTTTGGCGCTGTTCGGCGTCGCCGTGCAGACGGGTGTGATCATGCTCGAATACATCAACCAGCTTCGCGCGCGGGGCCACACCATCCTCGATGCCGCCATTGAAGGTTCCGTACAAAGGCTGCGTCCCATCATGATGACCATGCTGGTGGCGAGCTTCGGGCTCTTACCAGCCGCGCTGTCGCGCGCTATCGGTTCCGATTCGCAGCGCCCCTTCGCCATCGTGATCGTGGGTGGCCTGGTGGCCGCCCTGATCCTCGGCATCTTCCTGCTGCCGGTGCTCTATGTCTGGGTCGCGCGCGAGCAGGACACTCTCCCCGAACCGGACATGGCGGAAGAGTAAGCGCCGGGCGGGCGGTGACGCTCATTTCTCCCGGCTCAATCTCTTGACGTCATTTTGGTCGCGCACCCGGCCGGCGGCACGTTTGGCCCGCAACACATCCTGCCGGCATAGCACCGGGGCGGACTCTCCCCCGAAATCAACCAGAATGCTGCGGTCCCAGGCGGGGTCGAAGTCCAGTCCAGGTACCGAGGTCATGATGTCGATGCGAACCGGCTCGACCCCAATCTGAAAGAACACCTCCGGCACCGTGAAGTCTGCCGCGCGTACATCCTTGGTGGGTGCGCCGAATCGGGCCAGCGCGGCCAACAGGCCTCGCGCATTCGACTCAATCGGCTCGATCCAGAGGTCCAGATCCTTCGTATAGCGCGGCTCAGTGTGAACCATCACCGCGTAGCCGCCGACGATCAGGTGCCGGACGCCGGCCGCGTTTTATGAGTTTCGTAACAGATCTTTGAAGTCGGAGTTGATCTTCATGGATGCCCTTCGCGGCAGCCGCGGTGACGACAAGATCCCACGCCGCCTCGAAGATCCGCGTGGGACCGAGGGCCTGCCAAAAGGCGATATCGAATTCCCGCCCCGGAGCCCGGCCACGCGTCAGCCGCGTCATGATTACACGGTCAGCCATTCCTTCCATTATCCGCCCAATTGCAGGACCATCGGGCCGCAGCCGAGTTTCGGATTCTGTCTGGTTCCCCGTCGCATTACGCATTTTTCATCCAAAGTACCAGGGCGCATCGGTAACCTTGCCGCGCTTGCGTTAATCTATCAAATCGGAAGGCTTCGCAGACATCCGCACGGTGCACGATGTCGTGAGGCCCGGGAGGTGCCTATGTCGCTGAAACAGATCCCCGTCATTCTACTCATGTTTGGCCTACTGGCGAGCATCCCGGCGCTGCCGGCTCAGGAACCCGTCGCGCCTCCGCCGGACCAGGCTCTGACGCCGGATCAACTCGAGAATCTGGTGGCGCCCATCGCGCTATACCCGGATCCGCTGCTCGGCCAGGTACTGGCCGCCTCCACCTATCCGCTCGAAGTGGTCGAAGCCTGGCAGTGGCTGCAAAAGAATCCCGGCCTCACCGGCGCCGTGCTCACCTCCGCGGTCCAGCAGCAGAACTGGGACCCCAGCGTGCAAGCGCTGGTCGTGTTTCCCGACGTATTGAAACAGCTCAACGCCGATGTGAACTGGACCACCAACCTGGGCAACGCTTTTCTGGCGCAACAACAGGACGTGATGGACGCGGTGCAGGCCCTGCGGCAGAAGGCGCAGCAGGCCGGCAAGCTGGCTTCCACGCCGCAGGAGCAGGTGGCCGACGATCAGGGCGCCATCGATATCAACCCGGTGGACCCGAACGTGATGTACGTGCCCCAGTACAACCCGGTCTGGATCTGGGGTCCGGCGCTGTATTATCCCTATCCGGGCTGGTATTGGCCGCCGGATTCCATTATGGTGGGCGGGTTGTATTTTGGATTCTACCCGCCGGTTTCGATGGGCTATTTCTTCGGCTATGGCTGGACCGGTTGGGGCGGCTGGGGCTGGCGCCCCGCCTGGGGAACCCACACCATCATTGTGAATAACGCGTTTATTCATCGCTACAACTTCAACGAAGCCAGCGGCGTGAACCTGCATGGCACCACGGCTTGGGCGCATGACCCGGTGCACCGGATGGGCGTGCCGTATGCCAATGCGGCGCTGCGCACCCAGTACCGCGCCAGCGTGAGGAGCAACCTGGCTGCGCCTGCCGAGCGTTCCTCGGGCGAACCCACCGAGCGGATGGGCGACCGCGCCGTGCCGCAGAACGCTCCCGCCGCCAATCGCAGCGCGTTCAGCGGCTATGAAAACGGCAGCTCCGCGCAACAGCACAGCGACCACGGCTATTCCAGCCTCGGCCCGGCGCGCAGCCAGCCAGCCCCGCGGCCCGCGCCGCAACGCCAGGCCGAAAGGCCCGCTCCCGCCCCGCAGGCTTCGGGAAAGCGACGTTAGGAGGATCGAGACCGCCATGCGAACACTCACGTTTGCCGTCATCGTTCTGGCCGCTGCTTGCATTTCGATTCAGGCCGCTCCGCCAGCTCAGCGCAGCTTTGCCACCCCGCAGGAGGCCGCCCACGCGCTGGCCGCCGCGGCGGAAGACAACGACACAGCGGCGCTGCTCAAGATCCTGGGCCCCGAAGGCAAGGACATCGTCTCCTCGGGCGATGCCAACGAGGACAAGTCCGGGCGCGCCCAGTTTGCCCGCATGGCGGCGGAGAAACTGCAAATCCGGCAGGATCAGGCCGACCGCAACACGATCCTCGCCGGCAGCCAGGAGTGGCCGTACCCGGTGCCGCTGGTCCGCGGCAAAGACGGCATGTGGCGCTTCGATTCCGCCGCCGGCCGCATGGAACTGCTGGCGCGCCGCATCGGGCGCCATGAGCTGAACGCCATCGAGGTCTGCCGCGGCTACGTGGAAGCGCAGATGGAATACGCTACCCGTCACCACGAAGGTAACGGCGCGATGCAATACGCGCAGACGATTTCGAGCTCGCCCGGCAAGCAGGACGGTTTGTACTGGGAGGGGGATCGCGAGAGCCTGGTGCCCAAGTCCTTCGCCGGCGCGGCCGCCGCCATGTTCGCCGAAGGCAGGAAGCCGGTTCCGTACCACGGTTACTACTTCCACATCCTGAAAGCGCAGGGGCCGGACGCCGAGGGCGGCGCCGCGGATTACGTCGTGAAAGGACAGATGATCGGCGGTTTCGCGCTGGTGGCCTTCCCGGCCGAATACGGCGTCTCCGGCATCCTGACTTTCATCGTCAACCAGCGCGGCATTGTCTACAGCAAGGATCTGGGACCGAACACCATGATGCTGGCGCGGCGGATGACCACCTTTAATCCCGACAAGACCTGGAAGCCCGCGCACCTGGAATAGGTTCGTCCGAGACGTTGGCCCTCGTCGCACGCTCTGGGCCCAATGCCGCTTAACTTTTTCCGAGTTTCGGAAATGCGGGATTTGTAGGGCAGACGCCCTGGACAGGGCTCGCAAATCACCGGCTGCAGACCGCCGGCGTTACACTCCACCCGCGGTAAAATCAACCAATGTCCCGCACCCAGACCCCGCTCACCGATTCCTTGCTGGCCTACGTGCGCGTTGTCACCCTGCGCGAACCGGAGGCGCTGCGCAAGCTGCGCGAATCCACCGAAAACCACCCGCGGGCTTCGTGGCAAGTGTCGCCCGAACAGGGCCAGTTCCTGCACCTGCTGACGCGTTTGACCGGCGCGGGCAGAGCTCTCGAAATCGGCGCCTTCATGGGCTACAGCTCGAGCTGGATCGCGCTTGGCCTGCGGCCGGGCGGAAGGCTCATCGTCTGCGATAAGAGCGAGGAATATGCCGCCATCGCCCGGCGGACCTGGCGCGACGCCGGCGTGGAGGATCGCATCGAGCTGCGGCTTGCGCCGGCGCTCGATTCGCTGGACGCGTTGTTAGCGGAGGGGCAAGCCGGCAGTTTCGATTTCATCTTCATCGATGCCGACAAGGGGAACTACATCCAATACTATGAGCGCGCGCTGCCGCTGCTGCGGCAGGGCGGGCTAATCGCCGCCGACAATGTCCTGTTCCACGGCACGGTGGCCGACCCCACCAACCGCAATCCCGACACCGAAGCCATCCGCGAATTCAACCGCAATCTGCACGCCGACCAGCGCGTCTCGCTTAGCATAGCCACCATGGGCGACGGCCTGGCTTTGGCCGTGAAGCTGTGACGCCGCGGCGCGCCCGCCACGAAGCGCGAAAGATGCAAGAATGTTGGGGAAAGGAATCGCGCTATGAAGCGTGTTTTGATTTTGATGGCAGCCTTCGCCGTGGCGGCGGCGGCCGCCGATATCGCCGGCACCTGGAAAGCGACGGCGGAGGGCCCTAACGGATCGATGGAACGAACCTTCGTTTTCAAAGTGGACGGAAACAAGCTCACCGGAGAAACCACCAGCACGATGTTGGGCAAGTCCACCATCACGGACGGAAAAGTGGACGGGGACAACCTGTCGTTCACCATCACCGCCGACCTTCAGGGAACGGAACTCAAACTGAGCTACAAGGGGAAAGTCAGCGGCGCCGACTTGCACCTCACCTCTCAAATAGCTGGCGAGGGAGGCGGGCAGACCTTCGAGTGGACCGGCAAGAAGGTGCAGTGAATTCCCCCGTCGGGCGCCGGCAATTGAACGAAATGCGCAGGCGCAACTTGATTTTTTGGTTAGGCCATTTGATTATAGTTTGAGGCTAGAACAAATTCGCGTTTGAACGGCCCGCCTATGGCGCTCCCTCGCGAACCGGCCTTGGACCGGCCGTAGGGCCAGGCATGCCTGGCCCGGCTTTCGCGAGCAGTTCCACCAGCATGATTACGAGACCGCATATATGAAACAACCAACCAAGAGCAAGAGCCAGAGTGTGCCTCTTTACCGTAAGCGCGATTTGCCGGCGGCGAAGCGCGTGCGCGACCTGCTGTCGCGAATGACGTTGGAAGAGAAGGCCGCGCAGATGATGTGCGTCTGGCAGGAGAAGGCCGGCAAGCTGGTGGACGCCGATGGCAATTTCGATTTCGCCAAGGCAAGAAGAGCCTTCCGGCACGGACGCGGCATCGGCCAGGTGGGCCGGCCCAGCGACGCGGGCGGCGGCAAGGACGCGCGCGGGATGGCTGAGCTGACCAACGCCATCCAGAAGTTTTTTGTCGAGAACAGCCGGCTGGGCATCCCGGTGATCTTTCACGAAGAGTGCCTGCACGGCCACGCGGCCATCGGCGGCACCAGTTTCCCGCAGCCGATTGCGCTGGGGGCCAGCTTCGACCCGGATCTGGTTGAATCGCTGTTCACCATGACGGCTCTCGAGGCGCGGCTGCGCGGAGCCCACCAGGCGCTGACGCCGGTGGTGGACGTGGCGCGCGATCCGCGCTGGGGCCGCGTCGAAGAGACTTACGGCGAGGATCCTTACCTGGCATCGCGAATGGGTATTGCGGCGGTGCGCGGTTTTCAGGGCGACGCCTCATTCCGGGATAAAACGCGCCTCATCGCCACGCTCAAGCACATGGCCGGCCACGGCCAGCCGGAATCCGGCATGAACTGCGCTCCGGCGGACATCTCCGAGCGCGTGTTGCGGGAGACTTTCCTCTTTCCCTTTGAGCAGGCGCTACACAAGGGCGGGGCCATCAGCGTGATGGCGTCCTACAACGAGATCGATGGCGTGCCGTCCCACGCCAACCGCTGGCTGATGCGCGACGTTCTGCGCAAGGAGTGGGGCTTCGACGGCTTCGTGGTATCCGACTACTACGCGATCTGGGAACTCGGTTACCGCCCCGACACGCACGGCCACTTTGTCGCCAAGGATAAGAAGGAATCGTGCGCCTTGGCGGTGCGGGCCGGCATCAACATCGAACTGCCGGAACCGGATTGTTACCTGCATCTGACCGAGTTGGTGCGCAAGGGCGTGCTGAAGGAAGCGGAACTCGATGAAATGGTCGAGCCCATGCTGCGCTGGAAGTTTCTCCTCGGCCTGTTCGACGATCCGTATGTGGACCCGGCGGAAGCCGATCGCATGGTGGGCTGCGACGCGCACCGCGCGTTGGCGCTCGAGGCGGCGCGCCGCTCGATTACGCTGCTCAAGAACGAAGGCGGCATCGCGCCGCTCGATCCGAACTCGGTTAAGACGATCGCGGTGATCGGCCCCAATGGCAACCGCAGCCTGCTGGGCGGCTACAGCGGCAAGCCCAAAACCGAGGTTACCGTGTTCGAAGGCATCCAGGCCAAAGCCGGCAAGCGGGTGAAGGTGCTCTATAGCGAAGGCTGCAAGATCACCGAACCCGGCTCGTGGAATCAGGACGAAGTGCTCCCCAGCGATCCGGTGGAAGACCGCAAGCTGATCGCCGAAGCGGTCAAGGTGGCGCGCAAAGCCGACGTGGTGGTGCTGGCCATCGGCGGCAATGAGCAGACCTCGCGCGAGGCTTGGAACCTGAACCACATGGGCGACCGTCCCAACCTCGACCTCATCGGCAGGCAGCAGGAACTGGTGGATGCCATCGCCGCCACGGGCAAGCCCGTGATCGTGTTTCTGTTCCACGGCCGGCCAAATTCGATCCAGCGCGTGGCGGAAAAGGCCGCGGCCATCTTCGAGTGCTGGTATCTGGGGCAGGAAACCGGCGCCGCGGTGGCTGACGTGCTGTTCGGTGATTACAACCCCGGCGGAAAGCTGCCGATTTCGGTGCCGCGTTCGGCGGGCCATCTGCCCGTGTTCTACAACTACCGGCCCTCCGCCCGGCGCGGCTATCTGTTCGACGACGTCACGCCCCTTTACCCCTTCGGCTTCGGCTTGAGCTACACGACATTCAGGGTCGACAATGTGCGGCTCGCGAAGCGGCGCATGACATCGGCCGGGTCGACGGAAGTGCTGGCCGATGTCACCAACACAGGCACGCGGGCGGGCAGCGAAGTGGTTCAACTGTATATCCGGGATCTGGTCAGCTCGGTGACCCGGCCGGTGAAGGAGCTGAAAGGATTCCGCCGGATCTCCCTGGAACCGGGGCAAACCGCGACGGTCCGCTTCGAGATTACGCCGGAGTCGCTCGCGTTCTGGGACGTGAACATCAAGTACCGGGTGGAACCCGGAGATTTCGAAATCATGGTCGGCAATTCTTCGCGCGATGCCGATCTTCAGAAGCTGACGCTGACGGTGGCGAAGTAGGCCTGCCGGACAAGAGAAACGGGAATCAGATGACTGAGAGACTTTCGCTCTCCGAGAAGATCGGCTATGGCCTCGGCGACATGGCCGCCAACTTCGTCTTCCAGGCGATGCTGGCATTGCAGTTCAGCTTCTATACCGATACCTTCGGGTTGACGCCGAAGCAAGCTGGGACGCTGTTCCTGGTGGTTGGCCTTTCGGTGGCGGTCCTCAATCCGGTAATGGGCGTTATCGCCGACCGGACCAACACGCGGTGGGGCAAGTTCCGCCCGTACCTGCTGTGGACCGCTCTCCCCTTCGCCATCTTTGGCGTGCTCACCTTTACCACGCCAAGCCTGAGCCCGGCCGGCAAGCTCGTGTACGCGTACGTGACGTACACGCTCCTGCGCCTGGTTTACACCGTGAACAACGTGCCGTACGCGTCGCTCACGGGCGTGATCACGGGCGATCCCGACGAGCGCACCAGCATCGCTTCCTGGCGGCAGATTTTCGCCAACTCCGCCGGCTTCATCGTGCAGAGCCTGGCGGTGCCCCTGATCGCAGTGTTCGGACAGGGCAACTCGGCCAAGGGCTATCAGTGGACGATGGGGCTGTTTGCGGTTCTCGGCGGCGTGCTGTTCGTCATCTCCTTCGCGGCGACCAAGGAGCGCATTCAGCCCGACCCGAAGCAGAAGAGCGCGCTCGGCGAGGACCTCGCCGGCCTGATGAAGAACGGGCCCTGGATCGCGCTGTTCCTGGCGACCTTGTTCTACTTCATAGCGATCGTGATGCGGTCGAGTGTCATGCTTCCGTACTTCAAGTATGCCGCCCGAGACCAGAACCTTTTTAGCTGGTTCAACGGCTTCGGCTTGGCCTCGCTACTTGCCGGCGTCGCGATGTCCTCCAAGCTGTCGGCGCGATTCGGCAAACGGAGTCTGTTCATTACGAGCATGGTGCTGACGGGCATTCTCACCGCAGTCCTGTTCGTTCTGCCAACCCAGGGAACAGCCCTCATCTTCGCTTCGGAGATTCTGCGCCAGTTTGTGTTCGGCTGTTCCTGCCCGGTTCTGTGGTCAATGATGGGAGATGTTGCCGACTACGGTGAGTGGAAGACCGGCCGCCGAGCCACGGGAACCGTTACTGCGGCGGTGGTGTTCGCGCTGTGGGCCGGCCTGGCCCTGGGCGGCTGGATCACCGGCTTGCTTTTCGATGCCTACGGCTACGTGGCGAACGCCACGCAGACCGCGACCTCGCTCACGGGCATCCGCATGGTGGCGAGCGTTTACGCCGGGCTGGCCTTCTTCGCCACCGCCCTCTGCCTCTTCTTCTACCCGATCACGAAGGAATTGAACCAGAAAATTGCGGACGATCTGGCCGAACGGCGGAAGAAGTTCGGACCGCAGGCGCTGCCGGGAGCGTGAACGGCCCGGCAAGAAGGAGACATTCCGAGATCATGTCTTATAAATCGATTGTCATCGCGGCCCTGGTGACGGCGCGATTGTGCCTGCCGCTCTGCGCGCAGACCACGCTGAAGGACGCGTATCACGGCCTTTTCAAGATTGGTGCGGCGCTGCACCAGGCAGTCTACACCGGTGGCGATGCCGCCGGAGCGTCCCTCGTCCAGGCCCAGTTCGATACCATCACCCCGGAAAACGATCTGAAGTGGGAGAGAATCCATCCCACCCCGCAGGGTTTCGACTTCGGACCGGCCGACCGTTACGTCGAGTTCGGCGAGAAGAATCACATGTTCATCGTCGGCCACTGCCTGGTCTGGCACAGCCAGACGCCTCGCTGGGTATTCGAGGACGACAAAGGCCAGCCCGTCAGCCGCGAGGAGTTGCTGCGCCGCATGCACGACCACATCGCCACGGTGGTGGGCCGCTATCGGGGACGCGTCAACGGTTGGGACGTGGTCAACGAAGCGCTGAATGAGGACGGCACGCTGCGGCGGTCCCAGTGGCAGCGCATCATCGGCGACGACTACATCGCCAAGGCATTCGAATACGCGCACGAAGCCGATCCCAAGGCCGAGCTGTACTATAACGAATACTCGCTCGAAAACGAAGCCAAGCGGAAAGGTGGCGTGGATCTGATCCGCAAGCTGCTGGCGCAGGGCATACCGGTCGCGGCCGTCGGCCTGCAAGGGCACTACAACATGGAGTGGCCGGCCGTCGAGAGCGTGGATGCCACCATCGCCCGGTTCCGTGAGCTTGGCGTCAAGGTGAACATCACCGAGCTCGACGTGGATGTGCTGCCGCGCGTCCGGCAGGGAAACAGCGCCGATGTCTCCGCCAGGGCCGAAGGCGGCGCCAATTCCAACCCATATACCGCCGGGTTGCCGGCGCCGCAGCAGCAGGCGTTGGCCGCCCGATACGCGGCCTTGTTTCATGTTTTTTTGATGCACCGCGACGCCATTACGCGGGTGACTTTCTGGGGTGTCACTGACGGCCATTCCTGGTTGAATAACTTTCCGGCCAGGGGCAGGACCAATTATCCCTTGCTATTCGATCGCGAGGGAAAACCCAAACTGGCGTTCGACGCCGTTGTGGCGGAAGCGCGCGCGGCCCGCTGAGCGTTGGTAGGGCATGCTTTAGCTTACCCGCCATCCCATAAGAAAATCCGATTCCCGGAATAGAAACTTCTGTTTTGGTGACCTCGCGACCCTAGGGGAGAATCAATAGAGTGCCTTGTGTGCACTGCTCCCCAAGATGAGACGCCTAACTCCGTTGTTACTATTTGCCTCCGTCTTCGCGCCTGGCTTGCTGGCGCAAGGCGCTTCGGACCTGAACGCCCGAATTTCCGCTGTTGAAGCTGCCGCCCAATCCGCGCAGAGCGCCGGCGATAACGCCTGGATGCTGGCTAGCGCGGCGCTGGTGCTGCTGATGACCGGTCCGGGCCTGGCCTTGTTTTACGGTGGTCTGGTGCGCCGGAAAAACGTACTGGGCACGATGATGCAAAGCTTTGTCCTGATGGCCGTGGTGACCGTCATCTGGGCTGTGGTTGGTTACAGCCTCGCCTTCGGCGGAAGCGGGCCCTTTATCGGGGACCTGCGGTTTGCCCTGCTGCATAACGTCGGCGCCGCGCCCAACCCGGATTATGCGCCCACCATCCCGCACCAGACCTTGATGATCTACCAGTTGATGTTCGCCATCATCACCCCGGCGCTGATTTCCGGAGCCTTCGCCGAGCGCATGAAGTTCAGCGCCATGCTGCTGTTCACCGCGCTCTGGTCGCTGATCGTCTACTTCCCCATGGCCCACATGGTGTGGGGCAAGGGCGGCCTGCTCAACGCCTTTCTCGGCGGCAAGTTTCCGTGCTTCGATTTTGCGGGCGGCACGGTGGTGCACATCACCTCCGGCGTTTCGGCGCTGGTCTGCGCGCTGTACCTCGGCAAGCGCCTCGATTTTCCCAGCCCCGAGATGAAGCCGCACAGCATGGTATTGAGCTTCATCGGCGCCTGCCTGCTCTGGGTGGGTTGGTTCGGATTCAACGCCGGCAGCGCGCTCGCGGCGTCCAGCCTGGCCACCAGCGCCTTCGTGGCCACCCATTTCGGCGCTTCGGCCGCCGCGCTCTCCTGGATGTTCGCGGAGTGGATACACTCCGGCAAGCCGAGCGTGCTGGGCGGCATCTCGGGGGCCGTGGCGGGACTCGTCGCCATCACCCCGGCTTCCGGCTTCGTCCAGCCGTTTCCCGCCCTGGGCATCGGTTTCGCGGCCGGCATAGTCTGCTACTTCATGGTGGTCAAAGTCAAGAACATGTTCGGCTACGACGATGCGCTGGACGCCTTCGGCGTGCATGGCGCGGGCGGCACGCTGGGCGCCATTCTCACCGGCGTTTTCGCCACCAGCGCCATCAACAGCGGCCTCAAGGATTCCGCTGGCCACGTTCTGCCGCTCGGGTTAGTGGATGGCAAAGGCTCGCAGGTGCTCAACCAGGTGATAGGATGCGGTATAGCGTGGGCCCTCGCCATCGTAGGCACGCTCGTGATTTTGAAGGTGTGCGACGTTTTGATCGGCTTGCGCGTGTCGCCGGAGCAGGAGATGGAAGGTTTGGACGTCTCCCAGCACGGTGAAGAAGGGTATATCTTCGAATCGTAAAGTCCCAGGAGACTCATTCCATGAAGAAGATCGAAGCGATTATCCAGCCGTTCAAGCTCGATGAAGTGAAAGAAGCGCTGAAGGCCATCGGTATCGATGGCATGACCATTACCGACGTGCGCGGCCATGGCCGGCAGAAAGGCCACCGCGAAGTGTACCGGGGCCAGGAATACAATGTCGACCTCCTGCCCAAGGTGAAGCTGGAAATGGTGGTTCCGTCGGGCCGCTACGAGGAAGTGCTGAAGACACTGACCGCTGCCGCGCGCAGCGGCAAGATCGGCGACGGTAAGATTTTCGTCTTCGATGTCGCCGAAGCCGTACGCATACGCAACGACGATCGTGGGGAAACCGCTCTCTAGTATCGCGCCCAGTCCCGCGCCGCCCGTGCTTCTCGACACCGGCGACGCGGGCACCGCTCTGGCCGAACGTTCAGCCTGCGTCGACCGGGTGGTTTCGGCCGCCGCGGCGCAAATCCTCTTTCCCGCGTTTCCCAATGGCGGCCCGGCTCTGGTCGCCGTAGGCGGCTATGGCCGCCGCCAGATGTTCCCCTATTCCGACGTGGACCTGCTGCTGCTGTTCCGGACCACGGCGCAGGCCGTCGAGGGCAAGGACGCCATCTCCGCCTTCCTCCAGCAGCTCTGGGACTCCGGCCTGCGCATGAGCCATTCCGTGCGCACGCCCGAGGAGTGCGCGGAGGTGTACGACCAGAACACCGAGCTCAACATCTCCCTGCTCGACCAGCGTTACCTGGCCGGCGACCGCGCGCTCTACGCGGCTCTGGCCGCCAAGCTGCCCCGCTTCGTGCTCGCCAATCGGGACGTGCTGGCGCGCAACCTGGCGCGCCTCACGCGCGAACGCCACGCCAAGTACCGCGACACCATCCATCACCTGGAGCCGAACGTCAAGGAAACCCCCGGCGGCCTGCGTGATTTTCAACTGGTCTGCTGGCTGGAACAATTGCGCAATACCGAAAGCCAGCGGCTGGGCCTGGCCGCCCCTCCCGCCGAGTTGGGGCAGGCCTTCCGGCATCTGGCCCGCCTGCGCACTTACCTGCACCACTCGAGCGGCCGCGACAACAACACGCTGAGCTTCGAGGCGCAAGACTCGATCGCCGAGCAGGCCGGCGCCGACACGGCCGCGTGGATGCGCGAATACTTCCGCCACGCCCGCGCCATCCATCGCGCCGCCATTCGCCAACTCGAGATCGCCGAGGCGCAGAACAGCGGCCTGTTCGCCTCCTTCCGCGACTGGCGCTCGCGCCTCGGCAACGCCGAATTCAGTGTCCACCGCGAGCGCGTCCACGTGCGCGAGGCCCAATCGCTCGATGCCGATCCGGGCGTCGTCCTGCGTCTTTTCGAGTTTGTCGCCCGCCACGGCATGCGGCCCTCCGCCGAAGCCGAACAGCAGATCGCCGCGCGCCTGCCCCGCTTGCGGGAACACTTCGCGCGGCAGCCGGTGTGGCGCGCCCTCGAGCCCATATTCTCACTGCCGCACGCGCCGCTGGCCGTTCGCTCCCTGCACGAAACCGGCGTCCTCACCGCCCTGTTCCCCGAGCTGTCGGCCATGGAATGCCTCGTGATTCGCGATTTCTACCATCGCTACACGGTGGACGAGCACACGCTGGTGGCCATGCAGAACGTCTGGAACATTCAGGGGCCGTACAAGGACCTTCGCTCGGAAGTGAAGCAGCCGGCCCTGCTGCTGTTCGCGCTGCTGTTCCACGACGCGGGCAAAGCCTCGGCCGACGAAGGCCACGTGGATGCCTCGCTGCGGCTGGTTCATGCGGCCGCCCACCGCATCGGCATGCCCGATCAGGACCGCGAGACGGTGCTATTTCTGATTGGCTGCCATCTGGAGCTCTCCGCCACCATGCACTCGCGCGACATTTTCGATCCTTCCACCGTCGCAGCCGTCACGCGCATGGTCGAAACCGTCGAGCGCCTCAAGCTGCTTACCTTGCTCACCTATGGCGATATCAGCGCGGTCAATCCCACCGCCATGACGCCGTGGCGCTCCGACCATTTGTGGCAATTGTACCTGGCGGTTTATAACGACCTGACGCGCGCGCTCCAGACCGACCGCATCGAGCCTGAACCCACCGGCTCGCCGGAGCGCATCGCCTTTCTCGCCGGATTTCCCACCCGCTACCTGCGCACGCACACGGAAGCCGAGATCGACGAGCACATGGCGCTCGCTTCGCGCAGCCGCTCGACCGGCGTCGCCGTCGATATTCGCAAGCTCGATTCGGCATGGCAGTTGACGCTGGTCACCACCGACCGTCCCGGATTATTCGCGGGCGTGGCGGGAACCCTCTCCAGCTTCGGCATGAATATCGTCCGCGCCGAGGCTTTTTCCAATCGCCGCGGCGCCATCCTCGATACTTTCACCTTCGAAGATCCCCTCCATACGCTGGATCTGAACGCGAGCGAGGTGGATCGGCTGGCCTCCGTGGCGGAGCGCGTGCTGGCCGGGAAGGCGGACGTCCGCCAGTTGCTGCGCAACCGGCCCAAGGCATCGCCGCCCACACAAAAGGCCGCCATCGCGGGCCGGGTGTCGTTCAACTCCGAAGCCAGCCAGACCGCCACGCTGGTCGAGATCGTGGCGCAGGATCGCCCCGGCCTCCTCTACGATCTGGCGTCCGCGATATCCACCATCGGCGCCAATATCGAAGTCGTTCTCATCGACACTGAAGCGCACAAGGCCATCGACGTCTTCTACGTCACCTCGCAGGGCGGCAAGCTCACCGAGGCCCAGCAAGCCGCCCTGGGCGAAGACCTCCGCCGCGCCTGCGCCCCCGCATAAAGTGGCCTAAGTGGGGCAGGTCCCCGACCCGCCAATCGCCCGTAGGGCGCAACCGGTTTCGCCTGCAACCGGCATGTCCGATCCGTCACAAATGACTGTGTGCCAGTGAGTTGCAGGCGCTCGCTAGAGGCGCCTCGGGCCTTCCGCTCACCCCTTTAATTCCCCCATTCCGATTCGAAAAACGCCGTTCGATGGATAGCGGTTCCTTTTCAATTGGTTATCGGCGCAAGATGGCCTCAATCAGGGAATTTGGGATGGTTTATGAGCACTCAGACTGTCGAGCCACATGTGTCTCCGTCTGCCAACCTTGTGCAGATCGGTTCCATTGAGGATGTAATCCAGCAACGGCTGGCCGAGGAGCGCGCGCGACTGGAGCGCGAAGCCGGCGTGCCCAAGCAGGACGTTCACCATTTCAAGCGGCCGGTGGAGCGTCCATTCACCAAACAGGAGCGCGCCTTCACCACGCTGCTGTTCGGAGGGCTGACCTGGAAACACGAAAAGCTGGTGCACGGCGCGCTGGAGGGCCTCGGCTACAAGGCTCGGCCGGTGCCCACGCCCAACGTGCGCGCGTTTCAGCTCGGCAAGGAGTACGGCAACAACGGCCAGTGCAATCCCACTTACTTCACGGTCGGCAACCTGGTGCAATATTTGCAAACCCTCGAAGAGGAGGGGATGAGCAAGCAGGAGATCATCGATAACCACGTCTTCTTCACCGCCGGCGCCTGCGGCCCATGCCGCTTCGGCATGTATGAAGCCGAGTACCGGCTGGCGCTGCGCAACGCCGGGTTCGACGGGTTCCGCGTGCTGCTGTTCCAGCAGTCCGGCGGCCTGAGCCAGTCCGGCACCGAAGCCGGTTTAGAGATGAACCTCGATTTCTTCCTGGGCATCCTCAACGCGCTGAACTGCGGCGACGTGATGAACGAAGTTGCCTACGCGATTCGCCCGTATGAGATCGAGGCCGGCGCGACCGACAAGGCGCTCGACGAAGGCATGGAGTACCTGCATGGAGTCTTCAAAACCAAGCGCCCGTGGCGGCTCAACGGGAACCTTTCGCGCTATCTGGGCGGGTTCACCGATACCGCGCAGTATATCGGCAAATTCGTGAGCCAGATCAAGGGCGACGATTACCTGCCGGCTCTAAAGCACTGCCGCGACCGGTTCGACAGCATCGAAATCGATCGCCTGCGCGTGAAGCCGATCGTCAAAATCACCGGCGAATTCTGGGCGCAGACCACCGAGGGCGACGGCAACTTCAACATGTTCCGCTTCCTGCAGCGCGAGGGCGCGCAAGTGCTGGTGGAACCGATCGGCACCTGGATCATGTACATGATCCACCAGGTGATTCAAAAGTACAAAGACCTGAAGGGGCTGGAGGAAGGCGCCATCATGCCGCCGCTGTGGAAGCTGGGCACGCGCGCCAAGATCGAGATCGGCTTCCGCCAGAAAGTGGCTAAGCTGAAGCTGGCGGAAGCCATTTTCAAGAACGAATATCACAAGATTGTGGAGGCGCTGGGCGGCATTGCGCACCACCTGGCCGATCAATATGAGCTGCAGCGCATCGGCCATCCGTTCTATAACTCGCGCGCCGGCGGCGGCGAAGGCCACCTGGAAGTCGCCAAGAACATTTATTACTCGAACAAGGACCTGGCCCACATGGTGCTCTCCTTGAAGCCGTTCGGTTGCATGCCGTCGACGCAATCGGATGGCGCGCAATCGGCCGTGGTTTCCAATTACAAGGACATGATTTACCTGCCCATCGAAACCTCGGGCGAAGGAGAGATCAACGCCCATAGCCGCGTGCAGATGGCGCTGGGCGAGGCCAAGAACAAGGCCAAGAAGGAATTTGCCGAAGCGCTGGAGCGCACCGGGCTGACCCTGGACGCCTGCCGCTCCTGGGTCGACCAGCATCCGGAAACCAAGCGGCCCACTTATCGCGTGCCGCATACCAAGGGCGTGGTGGGCCAGGCCGCTAACTTCGTCTGTCACATCGCGGAAAGCATGCAGTGATCGCTCGCCGGCCGCTCCCTGACGGTCGCGGCTCCGAAAGCGGACGCGCATCATGCGTATCGGAGCCGCGACCGTCAGGGAGCGGTTGGCAAAGGTTGCTACTGAACGGAATCCCACATGGATAAACACTTCCTCATCGGCATGGACGTTGGCTCGACCACGGTGAAAGCGGTGGTGATCGATGCCGCCACCGACCAGATTTTGTGGCAGGACTACCAGCGGCACGACACCAAGCAGCCGGAAAAGGTGCTCGAATTCTGCCGGCGTTTCGATACCGAGGTCGAAGGCTTCCGCGCCGCGAACTCGCGCATGTTCGTCACCGGATCTGGCGGCAACGGGCTGGGCGGCTACCTGGGCGCAAAATTCGTGCAGGAAGTCAACGCGGTTTCGCTCGCCGTGGAGCGGCTCTATCCCGAGTGCGGTTCGGTGATTGAATTGGGCGGGCAGGACGCCAAGATCATCATCTTCAAGAAAGACCCCGAGACCGGCCGCAAAAAGAAAATCCCTTCGATGAACGACAAGTGCGCCGGCGGCACCGGCGCGGTCATCGACAAAATCAACGCCAAGCTGCGCATCCCCGCCGAGCAGCTGTGCCGGATGGGGTATGTGGGAATGAAACTGCATCCGGTGGCCGGCAAGTGCGGCGTGTTCGCCGAAACCGATATCAACGGCTTGCAGAAGATGGGCGTCCCGCCGAATGAGCTGATGGCTTCGCTGTTCGAGGCCATCGTGATGCAGAATCTCTCCGTGCTGACGCGCGGCAACACACTGCAACCGGTGGTGCTGCTGCTGGGCGGCCCGAACTGCTACATCCAGGGCATGCGCGACTGCTGGAAGCACAACATCCCGAAAATCTGGGAAGAACGCGGCACTCCGCTGCCGCAAGGCGTGCCGCCGGAAGACCTGGTCAAGACGCCGGACAACGCGCAGTATTTCGCGGCCATCGGTTCGGTGGAATTCGGTAAGACGGAAGACGACGAGGTCGGCCAGTACCTGGGATGGGAGAAACTGGCGTGGTACGTCGACATAGGCCGCGACGAGGAGAAAACCAAGCGCGGCGGCACCGGCGGCCTGGCCAAGGATGACGCCGATCTGGCCGCATTCAAACGCAAGTACCGGCACAAAAAGTTCGTTCCGGCTACGTTCCAGGCGGGCGAAATGGTGGAGGGCTTCGTCGGCATCGATGGCGGGTCGACGTCCACCAAGGCCGTGCTCATTTCGAAGGACCACAAGCGCCGCATCCTGGCCAAGACTTACCAGCTTTCCAAAGGCAACCCGATCGAAGACACCATCGAGGTGCTCGAAAAACTCAACCGGCAGATCCTCGACCAGGGCGCGGACCTGAAGATTCTCGGTGTCGGCACCACCGGCTACGCCAAGGATATCCTCAAGGACGTGGTGGGCGCGGATGCGGCGCTGGTCGAAACGGTGGCGCACACCGAGGCTGGCCTGCATTTCTACGACGACGTCGACGTGATCTGCGACGTGGGCGGCCAGGATATCAAGATCATCATTCTCAAGCACGGCCGCGTGAAGGATTTCAAACTCAACACGCAGTGCTCGGCCGGCAACGGCTATTTCTTGCAATCCACCGCGCAGGGCTTCAACGTGCCGGTGGAGGAATACGCGGACACGGCTTTCGGCGCCAAGGGATTTCCGTCGTTCGGTTATGGCTGTGCGGTGTTCATGCAGTCCGATATCGTCGATTTCCAGCGCCAGGGATGGAAGCCGGAAGAGATCATGGCCGGACTGTGCAACGTGCTGCCCAAGAACATCTGGTTGTACGTTTCGCAGATACCGAATCTCTCCGCCATCGGCCGCCGCTTCCTCTTGCAGGGCGGCACGCAGTACAATCTGGCGGCGGTGAAGGCGCAGGTGGATTTCATCGAGTCGCGTTTCAAGGGCAAGGACGTGCAGGCGGAGGTGATCGTCCACGAACATTGCGGCGAGGCCGGCGCCATTGGCGCCGCGCTCGAAGCCGGACGGCTGTTTGACAATGGCCGCAAGTCCACGTTCATCGGCCTGGAAGCGGCGCGCGGCATCCAATACAAGACCACGCGCAATGAGAGCACGCGCTGTTACTTCTGCAAGAACAAGTGCCTGCGCACGTTCATCGACGTCAAAACTTCGCTGGTCAACCTGGAATACAAGCCGCCGGTGAAGACCAAGGTGCCGCTGGAAACCGGGGCGCAGCGGTTGATCATCGCCACCTGCGAAAAAGGCACGGTGGAGAACATCGAGGAGATGCGCCAGATCAAGGGCGACCTCGACAAGGTCAAAAAGGCCAATCCGAACTTCGTGGAGATGGCCGCCAAGGCGGTCTTCCGCGTGCCCGATCCACCGCTGGTGGCCGACGCGCCGCCCAAGCTGCAGATCACGGCAGCGCAAAAGAAGCGGGGCGCGCTGATGAAAAAGCGCGGCGAGTTGCGCATCGGCATGCCGCGCGTGCTGAATATGTACTCGCAGACGCCCGTGTTCACGGGGTATTTCGCATCGCTCGGCATCCAGGCGGAGAACATCGTCTACTCCGACTTCACCAGCGAGGAGCTGTACAAAGAGGGCGCCAAGCGCGGCGCCATCGACCCGTGCTTCCCCTCCAAGCTGGGCATTCCGCACATTCACAACCTGCTTTATCGCGTGCATGCTAAGAAGCCGCTCGACATCATTTTCTTCCCGATGATCGATTGCCTGACCAGTGACCTGCATTCGGTGCAGGCCAGCCGCTCCTGCCCCACCGTGGCGGCGACGCCCGAAGCGGTGAAGGCGGCGTTCACCAAGGAAGGCGACCTGTTCGCCGAAAAGGGCGTGACGTATCTCGACACGTTCGTCAACATCTCGAAGCCGGATATTTTCGAGCGGCAGATGTACGAACAGTTCCGCGACGTTCTGGGCCTTTCGCCGGAAGAAAACCATCGTGCGATTGAGGAAGGCTACCGCGCGCTCGATGTCTTCAACAACGTCACCATGCGCGGCGCCGCGCGCGAGGCGCTGGAAGAGCTGGAGCGCGAAGACAAGCTGGGCGTGGTGCTGCTGGGCCGGCCCTATCACAACGACCCCGGCATCAATCATGAAATTCTCGAGGAGTTCCAGAAGCTGGGCTACCCGGTGTTCACCGAGGACTGCCTGCCGATCGACGACGACATCGTCTGGCGCCTGTTCGGCGATGACGTGCTGGCCGGCGAGATCCCCCACCCGATGGCCATCACCGACGTGTGGAAGAATTCCTACAGCGAGAACACCAGCCGCAAAGTGTGGGCCGCCAAATACGTGGCGCGCCATCCCAACCTGGTGGCGCTGGAGCTATCGAGCTTCAAGTGCGGTCACGACGCGCCCATCTATTCCGTGGTGGAAGAGATCGTCGAGCACTCCGGCACGCCCTATTTCTGCTTCAAGGACATCGACGAGAACAAGCCCACCGGCTCGATCAAGATCCGCGTGGAAACCATCGGCTACTTTTTGAAGCGCTATCGCGAGGACATGATCCGCAACAAAAACAGAGCCGGCCGCATCGAGGAGCAGCTTCGCGAGTTCGAAGCCAAACTGCGGCGGCAGATGTTGCGCGAGAAACTGGACGGCATGGCGGACGCTTTCTCTACCGGCGCCATGCCGCAGATCCATGTCAGCGTCGGCGCGCTGGCCGCGTCGAACCCCGCGCGCGAACTGGAGCGGGTGTCGGGAGACTAAATGGCGCAGGCCCCCGGCCTGCGAACCCGTGCCGTGGCGCGGGCTGTCAAGCCTGCAGAGTCGCCAGTCGTGGCGACTTTTCTTGGGCTTCCGCGTCGCATCACGTGCAAAGAAATGTCGAGATGACTCTCGACACAGCAGGCCCGACGGCCCGCGCCACGGCTCAGCCGCGAATTCTGTTCCTCATCGCCAGCCGACCAAGTGGGGCAGGCGCTTCCGCCTGCCAACTGTTAGCTCCGAATTCGATTGCGCATGGCCAGCCGATACTCCCTGCGCTCGCCAGCCTCGCGGAAGCGGCGCTGCTCCGCTTCGGTCTCGGGAATCACCGGCGCAACCGCAGCCGGCACGCCATTTTCGTCCATGGCGACGAATGTCAGGTACGCAGAGCAGGTATGCCGCTGGGAACCGGTGAGCAGGTTCTCGGTGACCACGCGCACGCCCACTTCGAGTGAGCTATGAAAGACCCGATTCACGGCCGAGCGCAGCATGATCAGTTCGCCGATGTGCACCGGGTGCAGGAAGTGGAGGCTGTCCACCGCGGCGGTGACCACACCGCGGCGCGCGTGCCGCATGGCCGCCATGGCGCCTGCCAGGTCCACCAGGTGCATCACCTTGCCGCCCAGCACGTGCCCCCAACCGTTCGCGTCGATGGGCAGCGCCAGTTCGGAATATTCGGAAGCGGATTCGCGTACGGGTTTACCTTGCATGGCACTCCTTCAAGCTTCTCTTCAGAGCCTATCCGATTCACTTCTCCGCCGCAGATAGCTGGCCGCATAGGCGCGCGCCTGCACAGCGGTCAGCGCGCCCTCGGCCGGCGTGGTGAGTTCGTTTTGCGCCATGGAGAATTCGAGCGGTCCGTGGGCGAATGGCCGGTGATCGCGCTCCAGAACGTAGTACAGTCGTAGAGCGGCGCCGTCATCGGAGACGATTGTGAAGCGCACCGCGTCCGGGCCGTGACCGGCGGGAAACCGCGCGCAGTGGCCGCGGGCGTAGCCGAGGTTACAGAAAACGTCGAGCAGCGAATCGTCGGGCTGGAAATGCTGGTCCGGCACGGCGCGGCAGATGCCCGTCCACGCGTCGCCCAGCGGCAGCATGGCGCGCCGCGAGGCCGCCGCGTAAGGGCGGGGTTCGACTGGCTCGAAACAGGGGCACGACATCCGGGAGGTATGGTAGCACACGCCATGGCGAGCAACCGATTGGAGATTTTGAAAGGCATGGTAGCCGCGAACCCAGACGACATCTTCGCGCGCTACGGCCTGGCGATGGAATATCGCAACGCGGGCGACCTGGAAGGCGCGGTGCGGGAGTTCCGCGCGCTGATGGCGGCCCATCCGGATTACGCCGCCACCTATCTGCATGCCGGCCAGACGCTGGAACGGCTTGGCCGGTTGGAGGAGGCGCGCGCGGTGTATCGTCAGGGCATCGAAGTCACAACCCGCATCGGCGACCGCCACGCGTGCGCCGAGCTCGAAGCGGCGTTGGGGTGAGGGCTGGGCCGCATTCGCGCTCGCGTTATGATGAAGAAATGACGACCGCAGTTCCTCCTGTCGGCGCGGAGCGCGCCCAGGAGCTCATGGACCTGGAAAAAGAGTACCTGTTGCAGAACTACGCCCGCTATCCGCTGGCGTTGGCGCGCGGCAAGGGTTGCTGGGTTTACGATCTGGAAGGCCGCCGTTACCTGGATTTGATGGCCGGCATCGGGGTCAACGCGCTCGGCCACGCGCATCCGCGCATTACCAGGGTAATCCGCCAGCAGGCCGGGCTGATGATTCATTCGTCCAATCTTTATTACCACCAGTATCAAGGACCGCTGGCGAAGCGGCTGGCTCAGATCAGCGGTTTGCAGCGCGCTTTTTTCGCCAATACCGGCACCGAGGCCGTGGAGGGCGCGCTCAAGATGGTGCACGCGCACGGCCGCGCCGTCCAAGCGGACAAGTTCGAAATCATCTCGCTCGATAATTCGTTCCATGGCCGTACTCTGGGGGCGCTTTCGGTCACCGGGCAAGCCAAATATCGCGCCGATTTCGAGCCACTCATCCCGGGCGTGAAATTTGTCGACAAGAACGACGTTGCGGCGCTTGAGGCGGCCTTCAACGATCGCACAGCGGGCATCATTCTGGAGATGATCCAGGGCGAGGGCGGCATCAACCCGCTCACCGCCGAATTCGCCGCCAAGGTGCGCGAGCTTGCCACCCGCTATAACGCCCTGCTGGTCGCCGATGAAACGCAATGCGGCGTAGGCCGGCCGGGCGTCCATTTCGCTTACCAGCTCTTTCAGCCGGTCATTCTGCCGGATGTTGTGGTGGCTGCCAAGCCGCTGGCATGCGGCCTGCCGCTGGGGTTCATTCTGGCCAATGAAAAAGCCGCGGCGGCCATCAAGCCCGGCATGCACGGCACTACCTTCGGCGGTGGGCCGCTAGCTTGCCGCGTGTCTCTGGAGTTTTTGGATATTCTGGATGAGTTGCTGCCCGCCATTCAAAGAGTCGGCGGATACTTCAAAGACTCGCTGGAGGCGCTGGCCCGCAAGCATTCCTTCGTCAAGGAAGTCCGCGGCTGCGGCCTGATGCTAGGTGTCGAACTGGCAATCCCCGGCAAACAATTGGTGCTGGACGCCATGGCCGAAGGCATGCTCATCAACTGCACACACGACACCGTGCTGCGCTTCCTGCCGCCCTATATCATCACCGAAAAGGAAGTCGATCGGGCGTTGCGGATCCTGCGCAAGCTATTTCGGAAAGTGAAGTAGAGCGGTCCAATCGCTTCGTTGGCGAAGGACGCGGTCCACCTATGATGGAGTTTCTCGAACCATCTGGCTTCCGTCCGTTCTTGCCCCGAGGCGGTTGCCATGTGATCCCCGATACATCGGATTCGGACTTAAGGACAATTTGAGCCCGATTCGTCATCTAATTGAAAGAACTGGAGTAACGGCGGTGCCTGGTTCGCATTTCTACGTAAGCTCGGACGGCGGAGCCCAGCAAATCCGCTTTTGTTTCCACAAGAAATGTGAGACTCTGGAATCAGTCCGAGCACGACTTTTCATGCCTCGGTAGTCGCCATGTGAGCGAAGGGTAAGCCTATGCTGCAAGAGTTTCTGCTGCCGGAAACCACCGTACGCGAAGCCGGCGCCGGGTCTGAGATCGATCTCGGCGGTCAAATGGGCGGAACGCTGCTTCTGACCCTCGGCATCACGCGCATTATTGAACAGCAAAGCATCGATATCTCGATCTGGGGCTCCGCCGATGGCACTGAGTGGGGCGACAAGCCGGTGGCTTCATTTCCCCAGAAGTTCTATTGTGGCACTTACCAGATCGTGCTCGACCTCACGGACCGGCCCGAGGTGCGCTATCTCCGCGCCAAATGGCAAGTGAATCGCTGGGGCAAGGGCGACTCCAAGCCGCTCTTCACGGTCTACCTGTTTGCGCAAACTGCGCAACAGGAATTAGCTGCCGCCTCGGCGTAACCGGAGGCAGTAACTCGCCGGCCTCCGGCCCGCCCCACGTGTCTCAAGTCTTCTGAGTCTTATCGAAATTCGCCAGCAGGTTCTGCGTGAAGCGGTAAAACCACAGGTACCATCGCGAACCCATTGGCGCCGGATCCGGCAGCGCGCGCGCCGCTGCGGAAAGGACGATCGCGGCCACAGCCCCGGTCAACCACGAGGGAATTGCTATATTCATATTGCCTCCTCAAAAGCTCTTCCCTGCGCCAAATCCAAACACCGGCTGAACCGAGTTCGAGGTGATCACCGTCACCCGCATCACCGCGGTGAGATAGAAGTGCCCCTTGTTGAGGCGCTGTCCGATGTCGTAAAAGACGGCTCCTCCACCGCTGAACGATCCCAGCGTGGCTGCGGGCGAGATCGCCAGCCCGGCGTCCCCCAGCGCCACCAGCGACCAGTTGCCGGTTTGTGCAAACAGGTACCCCGCGCCGGTTCTGGCCGTGCTGGTGGCGCTGGTCAATTCGATGGTGGACCAGGAGTATACCTTGCTCTGGCCTACCTGCACGGCGAACGTCGTCCATCCTGCGATCGCCGGCGCGGCCGTGTTGTAGCGATTGTATTCGACTCCCGCGCCAACAAAGTAGCCCGGGGCGTAGTTGACCGTGGTGGCCGATTGCGCCGACAGGCAACCCGCGGCCGCCAGCGCCGGCAGGATGGCGCAAATGAGCCGGAATAGCCTTCTATTCATGCTGTGTCTCCTCTTCCTGATTTGCTTGTTTACGGTGTTGGCTCGGGCGCCCTATGACACCGCCGTTACCACCCAAAGGTCGCTCGCCAGGTTTGGGTTGGTGACGTATGCATAGGGAATCGCGAAATAGCCCGCGAGGCCCCAGTCCGTACCCCACGAGTTCGCCCCGATGAAATGCTGCGCCGGGATGCCGTTGATGCCGTTGCCGGTGTAGCCGACCAACCGCACGCAGTGGCCGCCGCGTAAACTCTCGCTCGGGTCCGGCATCGGCACTACTCCCGTTTTCGCCACCTGGTCCGACTCGAAAGAGTCGTAAACCGAGATCCCGAACACAATGCCCCGTCCGGAAGCCAGCGCCGCCTGGATCGAGTTCAAGTCCTGCGGCACGCTGCTGTAATGGATGGCTTTGAGTTTCCGCGCATCGGTGTAGCAGTGCTTCGGCGGCTTCACCGCGAACTTGCCCAGCGCATACGGCCACTCGGATTCCGGGCACACTCCCTGCGAGCTTACGCTCTTGATCCCGTCGCGGATTGACGCGCCGGCATCCTCCGTGACCGTGCCTTCCATCGCGCGCTCGTTGTAATAGATGAACAGCCGAGACAGCACCGTGAGTTGTTCGTTCTGTGCCAGTTCCTGCGCTTCCAGTTCCCCGGCGATTCCGTTTCCCGTGCAGGAGCCAAGCTGTCCCTGGTCGAAAATCGGCGGCTGCTCCTGCCGCATATCCAAGTCCGCGGGCACCGGCACCGTTCGCCGCGGCCTGTATACCAGGTCACGGTGATCCGGCACGTCCGGCTTCCATCCGTATCTGCGTTTCGTTTTCATTTCTTCTTTCAGTCCTTTCCTGTTGACTTCGGCCGCTCGCGTGGCGGCTTCGTTAATGCGCTCGGCGCACTCCTTCGCTCTGATTTCGGCAGGCGCGCCTGCCTCCCGAATGGAAAATGCCGGTTTCCGGCCGGACGGGATTGTGCAGCCCCAGTTTGTTATCTTGAAAGTACCGGCTGGGGATTCCTATGATTTCGCGTGAAGAGGCGCTGGCTCTGTTTGCTTCCGACGACCTGATCGGCATCGGCATGGCTGCCGATGCGGTGCGCCGCAAGTGGCACCCCGAGGGGATCGTCTCCTACATCATCGATCGCAACATCAACTACACCAATTTCTGCACCGAGTATTGCAGCTTCTGCGCTTTCTACCGGCCGATGGGCCACGCCGAAGGCTATGTGCTGCCCAACGAGACCATCTACCAGAAGATTCAGGAGACCATCGACCTCGGCGGCACCGGCGTTCTCATGCAGGGCGGCCTGCATCCCGATCTCAAGATCGAGTGGTACGAAGACCTGTTCCGCGGCATCAAGCAGCGCTTCCGCATTCACTTGCACTGCCTCTCCGCCCCCGAGGTCGTCAACATCGCCGAGGTCAGCGGCCTCAACTTGCGCGACACGATTCAGCGCTTGATGCATGCCGGCCTCGATTCCATCCCCGGCGGCGGCGCCGAAATCCTGGACGACGCAGTCCGTCAACGGATCAGCCGCCTCAAGTGCGGTGTCGAGGAGTGGATGGATGTTCATCGCACTGCCCACCAGCTCGGCATGCGCACCACCGCGACCATGATGTTCGGCTGCGGCGAAACCCTCGAGCAGCGGATGAACCACCTGGAGCTGGTCCGCAACCTGCAAGAAGAAACCGGCGGCTTCACTGCCTTCATTCCCTGGACCTACCAGCGCGAGAATACCTCGCTTGGCCGCTTCGTCAAAGAGGAAGCCACCGCCGTCGAATACTTGCAGACGCTGGCGATTTCGCGCATCTACCTCGATAACATCGAGAACGTGCAATCCTCCTGGGTCACGCAAGGACTCAAGACCTGCCAGCTCGGCCTGCGTTTCGGCGGTAACGACGTGGGCAGCATCATGATCGAAGAGAACGTCGTCTCCGCCGCCGGCGCCCACTATCGCGCCTCCGAAGAGGAACTGCGCCGCGTCATCCGCGACGCGGGCTTCGTCCCCAAGCAGCGGGACACGCTCTACCGAACCTATTTCCTCAACTGAAACGCTCCCTGACCGGGAACTTTTTGTTCTCAGTCGCAGTCTATTCCCCTTATGGAGGGGATCATGCGAGGTTTTGGGATTGTCCTTTTCGCGGCAGCACTGTCGCTCGCCGCCGGTGGCCTCGACCTCAGCGGCAAGTGGTCGGGTTCGTTCGTCGCAGTCGCGCCCGATGGGCAGAACCACGACAGCGGTGCCTATGCCGTCTTCAAGCAGACTGGCGATCAACTCGGCGGCACCATTGGACCCGACGAAGGGAACCAGTGGACGATCGAAAAGGGCTCGGTCAACGGCAACAAGGTGACCATTGAGGCGAAATCTGCCGATGATGGCACTAGCTTTAAGTGCGACCTCGTGCTCGAAGGCGATCATCTCAAAGGCCCGATCGCGGCCACCCGGCCGGACGGCGAGAAAATGTCCGCGACGCTGGATCTCACGCGCGTGAAATGATCCCTTCAGGCGGCTTTTAGGTAGCTTTTCCAGCACCGCAACCCCTCCGCGTTGTGGGCTTCCAGCGCCCGGAAGCCTTCCGCGGCCGCGTACGGATCCGCCAGCAGGTGGGCGCCGACGCGGGCAATCTCGTCCACGTGGTCGAATCCCGCCTTCCACGCCCTAGGCGCCCAGTCGATGGCTTCCGAAACCACCGATGCCACGCCTTCGGCAACGCCGTCAGCCGTCACCATGTTGAACGATTCGGTGTAGCTCGGCTGCAGCAGCAGGTGCATGTGCCGCACCGTCTCGCGAAAACGCGGCCATGTCTGCCATCCGTTCTCCACCAGTCGAACGTGTGGCAGTCCGGCCATCATCGCCCGCACTGCGTCCATGATTCCCGATCCGCCTTCGGCGCGTCCCGCCGACACCCAGAACTCGAGCGGTGCGTTGCGCTGGCCCGCGATTTCCAGCGCCGCGCCTGCCGCGCTCATCAGGTTCTTCAGCGGCCGCGTGGCGCCGAATGCACCCACCCGTAGCGTGCCGCCGCTGAATGGGGTCCGCGGCAAATGCCGTTCCGGCTCCAGATAGTACAGGTTCGTCAGGTAAGCGCACGGAGCCCGGTACGCCGCGCGGATCCAATCGCAGAACTTGCGGCTGTTCCCGGCCACGTGAAAGTTCCACGTCCCGCGCTCCAGTTCCAGGCCGTCCCGCAGGCGCCTTACCCCGTTCGCGTCGGCTTGCAGGAAGCCGACGTTGGAGTGGCAATTCACCGCGAACGTGACATCGGGGTTTTCCGCCGTCAGCCGCTGCCACGCTTCCACCGGTATCCAGGGCGCCGACGTGACCACGTGCGAAACCGAGGAATCGAGGAGACTGCTCAGGTCCGCCGCGCTCGTGATGGGCCGGACTTCTGCCGCAATGCCGTTCGCGCGCAGCACTTTGGCCGTGTTCAGTGCCGCCACGCCGAGTCCGATGTGGCTGACGTTCCGGTTGGCTGCGAAGTTTTTGTATGTCAGTATGAGGCGTTTCAAAGGGCGCATCCCGCGGTTCCCTCTTCCCGCCCCAATAGTAACTGCCTGTTCCGCGCGCGCCCTCCGGCCGCGGTTCGTTAACTGCTTAATGGACTTTAAGATCCGATTTTTGCGTGCGCTGTGACTGCCGGTCTAGCAAGGTCGCAAAGCTCCTTACTTAGACCTGTTAGGAAATAACCTCTCCAGTAGAGGCAACCGCTCCCTTACGGTCGCGGCTCCGATGCTTTCGGCGCGCGTTCGGAGCCGCGACCGTAAGGGAGCGGTTGCCTCACAACGTTCGCTACAACGCCCGTTGCAGTCCCTCCCATTTGATCTTCCAGCCGCGCGAAATGGCGAAGCCTGGAGCACTCGCCGGTGCGCCGTCCCAACCCGCAGCCATCATGGCGACCGCGTACAGCAAGCCGCCGTTTCCCGGCAGGTAAAGCGGCAGCCGGCCCTTGGTTCCCAGGTTCTGTCCTCCCGCCAGATAGTGGTTCTTCGGCGAGTCCATAAGAAGCGCATCGACCGCCTTATCCGGCTCGCCAAGCCTGGCAGCCGCCATCGCCAACACCGGGTAATCCCATCCCCACGTGGTGTTCCAATTCCAACGTGCCAGCACGTCGTCGAGTGTGGAACGCATGGTAGTGGCGTCGATGAGTGGCGTCGCGGGCAGCACGCCCAGCGCGCACAACATGGATGGGTGGTCGTTGTAAATGGTAAAGGGCTCTCCTTCAATCGCCGTATAGATGCCGTTCCGAACGGGCGGCCGGGCGAGGCCCTGAATTACTCTGTCCCACTCCGCATGGCGAGGCAACCCCAGCCGCTCACGCCAGCGCTGCGCTGTCGATAGTCCCCAATACCAGTAAGCCAGCTCGTAGGTGGGATTGGTAACCTCTCTGCGTATCTTCGAGTAACTCTCCTGAGCGGGAATCAGCGGCGGTCCCAGTACATAGCGGCGGGTAGCCGCGTCCCGAACCGCATACGAAGCCATGAATTCCGCCGTCTCGAAGACGATTTCCCGATATGCCTCCAGCGTCTCGCGACCGGGATGTGACCGGTATAGTAGCTCCGCATAGTAAATCGGGTGCGGCTGTTGCCAGATCAGAAAAACGCCGACATCGCTGGGAGCCTCTCTCCCATCGGGGCCGACTTGCTTCGGCCAGCGCGCTCCCCGGTAGCCCTGCAATTTGGCGGTGTCTTTCGCGCGGGGCAGAATGGAGCGGTACCACGGCAGACTACGTTCCAAAAGCTCCGGCCTTCCCCACAGGACGAAATGGGCTGCGTGCCACCAGTGCATCTCCAGATGGGACTTACCCCACCAGCTATTAGTCGCGAGGCCAGTCTCCTGGGGCGGCATCGATCCGGAGCAGTTCACCGCCATCAGGTATTGGGAGAGCACCACCCTGCGCTCCAGTTCGGCGGCGCGCGCATCGGTCGATTCGGAGAAATCGATTGCGCCACCACTGCTCCAGAATGCCGCCCAATGCCTGGCGCTCGAATCCCGAACTTCCGCAAATGAAAGAATCCGTCCGCCACGTTCACGGCCCGTAGGGACCGGGCATGCCCGGCACGGCATCTGTTTCGGCGAAAACTCGATTGCCAGTTCGATCTCTTCCTCTCCCTCGGAAACCAGTCGGAAGTGATGAGGTTCCGCGTCCTCTAACCGGGCGGCCGGCCAGGCTGCCGTTGCCGTGTAACGGGTCTCATCGAGAATACAATCGAAGGTCGCTCCCCGATCGGACCTGGTGACCCTGGTCTCATAACGCGCCGGGGAGTCCCAGTAATAGCCCTTTGTCCACGAAGTGGAGGCGTACGGAAAAGCGATTGCCACGCCGAGTCTTCGTTGTCGAAGCAGGGACGAAGAGATTCGAGCAGCGAGCAGGTCGCGCTGCGGGTGGCAAACGGTCTCGACCCGCACCAGCGAGTCTCCCAATCGGAACTCACTCGAAAGCAGCCCGCGCCAGAGATCGAGTTCCTGCCTTACGTCGCTCAGATCGGCAAGGGCAACCGGCCTGCCATCCCGATCCGCGAACTGGAGACCGATGCGCGCCAGGTGGATGCGCTCCGGATTCTCGCGCAGCCAGATCACGGCCTGCCGGGCTCGTTCCGGCTCGTTGGGGGTCTCCGCATAAAGGACGGTTCGCCCGTGCGCCTCATATGGCCTCATCACTTCATGCAGTTGGAAGTTTTCGGGATTCGGAAACGTATGCCAGGCCCACTGCGCCATGGTGCCGAGCGGCATCCCTTCCTCATAAGCCGCCGGAAACGTTTGCAGGCCCGTGATATCGGCGCTGAAGGCAAACTCGCCGTTTCCGACCTGGAGGGCAGAGTCGATGTCGGGCGCTCGCAGCACGGGGTTGTGCCGTTTGACGATGGCTTCCCGATCCAGCTTGCCGCTGTTCGCCGCGGCCAGCGGCAAGGCGACGGATCCCGCCATTCCGGCAATCGCCTGTCTGCGTGTCAGCGTCCGTCGGCCGAACTGCGGCATGAAAACTGTTGTAGCGCATCGCGCGGGCCGGCAGGCGCGTGAGCCTCACGCGGATAGCAGTTGCATTTCTTGCCAACTTCAGGCAGGATTAAAGGTTTTCCTCCTCCATTCATGCTAGTCAGGGTGCTGTATCACGACCATTGTTTTGACGGGGCAGCGTCGGCCGCCTTCTTCAGCCGCTTCATCGCGGGGGCGGTTCACCCGGATGCGGAATTCCGCTATACAGGCATGGCACACCGGGCCGCGCAGGCCTTTTCTCCGGAGCTGTTTGATGGCGACGAAAACGCCATCGTCGATTTCAAATACTCCAATAACCCGCGCCTCACCTGGTGGTTCGATCATCACCAGAGCGCTTTCCTCAGCCAGGCGGATGCCGAGGATTTCCGCCGCGACACGAGTGGACGCAAGCTTTACGACCCGCGTTACAAATCCTGCACTGCGTTCATCGCCGACGTGGCCCGCCAGCGCTTTGGTTTCACCGCGCCGGACTTGAGAGAGCTGGTCGAGTGGTCGCTCATCATCGACGGCGCTCAATATCCGGACGCACGGACGGCAGTGGAGCTAGGGGCTCCGGCGATGAAGCTGACGCTGGTCATCGAAGCCGCCCAGGGCTCCGATATCGTGCAGAAGATCATCGGGCGGATGCAACATGCGCGTCTGGAGGAGATCGTCGCCGATCCGGAGATTCAGGCGCTGTATCGGCCGCTTTACCAGCGGCACCTGGATTCGATCGACATCATCCGGGACCGGGCCGAGCAGCAGGACGGCGTGGTCTACTTCGATCTGTCGGGCCACGACGTCGAAGGCTACAACAAGTTCATACCGTATTTCCTGTTCCCGTCCTCGACCTACACGGTTTCAGTCAGCCCGTCGAGCACGCGCACCAAGATCTCGGTCGGCTCCAATCCGTGGACTCCGGCCGAACCGAAACACAACCTGGCCACGATTTGCGAACGCTACGGCGGCGGAGGCCACGCGCGCGTGGGCGCGATCAGCCTGGAGCCGGGCGCCGTCGAGAAGGCCCGCGCCGTGGCGGCGGAAATTGTGGAGGAGCTCAAGAGCTAGTGGCGGCGGGGCACGCTTCAGCTTGCCAAACGCCCGCCTGCGGGCGTCGTTCTTCTCATAGCGCCGTCAGTCGCTTCGCCGGTGCCTTGCCCCGCCGCCCAGGCCGCCCAGGTCGATCACTACCGCAATCACCAGGATCAGCGCGTTGATGCCCGCCATCGGCCGGTGCGTGTTCGTCAGCCACGCGTAGACAATCGTCGTCAGCGGCAGAAATATGAATCCCAGCACCGGCAGCAGGAGGCCGTGGTAAGCCCGCTGAAGATAGTTGCTGAATAGAAACATCGCCACCATCACGATGCGCGGAAACGCCAGTACGACCACTAGCAGCAAGCAGGGCATGGATTCATGTTACCGAATCGGCCGGTGGGGAAGGGAAGGCGGCCGCGATCTGCCGTGCCCGCCGATGTCGCCGGTTCAGAACGGGCGGCGGGCTTTGCTAGCGGCCGTGGGGATGCTGAAGCGGACGATGTCGCCGATCGCCTCAGTGAACCATATCGCACCGTCCGGGCCGGCGGCGAGCCATCCGGGATATGCGGGGGCGGCGGGCGCATTCCCCGTAACCGGCGTGGCAACAATGCGCGCCTGAAGAGGTCCCTGGGAGTACTCGCTAATCGCGCCGTCCAGCGTGATGCGGCCAATCTTGTTGGTGACGGCGCCTTCGGTGAACCACAGTGCGCCATCCGGCCCGATGATGAGCCCCAGCGGGTAAGCGATGCCGCTGGGAACCGTAAACTCCGTGATATTACCGCTGGTGTCGCTTCTGCCAATCTTGTTTCCCGCCCACTCGGTGAACCAGAGCGCGTTATCCGGTCCTTTGAGGATGGCGGAAGGCAGGGACCCCGGCGTAGCCAGCGGAAACTCGGTGACCACACCGCTCGGAGTCATCTGTCCGATATTGCTGCCGGCCTCTTCGGTGAACCAGAGGTTGCCGTCGGGCCCTGTCGCGATGCCGTACGCTCCGGCCGGCTGGGTGGGGATCGCATACTCGACGAACGCGCCGGCCGTGGTGATGCGTCCGATGGTGTTGGTGGCCGACTCGGTAAACCAGAGTGCGCCATCGGGGCCGGTTGTGATCCCGAGCGGGAACGCCGACGGCGTGGGCACCGCGTACTCGGTGATGGCTCCAGCCGTGGTGATGCGCCCGATCTTGTTCGCATGATACTCGGTGAACCAGAGCGCCCCATCCGGACCGGCGGTGATCGAGTAAGGGCAACTGGACACCGTGAGCCCGGAGTATTCCGTGATGGCTCCGCTGGTCGAAATGCGTCCAATCTTGTTGTTGTTATATTCGGTGAACCAGAGCGCACCGTCCGGGCCGGCGGTGATTCCCTTCGGCTGGCTGTAGCTGACGGGCAACTGATAGGCGGTGAAGGTCTGTGCGGACGCGATTGCCGCCGCGCCCAACCACAGCGCCGCCGCTCCAAGCCTTCTTACGATAACGAACGCGCGTCCACTCATTTGCCTGCCCCTGTTGGTCCGGCAGTGTGCCGGGTTCTCCCCTCAATAGTAGCGCAGGTGTGAGTGTCCGTAAGTGTGAAGCGAGCGCCCGCTGTTGTGGTTTTGGCAACGGCGGGACGGGCTCACGGAGGCTCAACAGTAGCCGGGATCTGCTTCCCGGTGCCCTGCGCAAGCATCTAATAAAAGGAGTTGGCAGGCCGAGGGCCTGCCCGACTATGAGGACGCTGGGGTGAAAAACCAAGTCGAGCCAGATCAGGTTCGGGCGCCGGGTGTGCACCGGGTGGTGATTGTCGGCGGTGGTTTCGCCGGCCTTTACGCGGCCAAGCGGCTGGGCAAGGCCCCGCTCGCGCTCACCCTTATCGACCGGCGCAACTTTCATCTCTTCCAGCCGCTGCTTTACCAGGTGGCCACCGGCGGGCTTTCGCCGGGCGAGATCGCATCGCCGCTGCGCGTGGTCTTGCGCGGCCATCGCAATACGGAAGTGCTGCTGGGAGAGGTGGTGGATTTCGATATCGTGAACCGCCGCGTGATCCTTGCCGACGGCGAGAAACCCTATGACGACCTGGTGATCGCCACTGGCGCCAGCCATACTTATTTCGGCCACGACGAGTGGGAGCCGCTGGCGCCCGGCTTGAAGACCGTCGAGGATGCCACCGAAATCCGCCGCCGCATCCTGCTGGCTTTTGAAGAGGCCGAGCGTGAGCCGGACCCAGCGCAGCGCCATGCCTGGCTCACCTTTGTGATTGTCGGCGGCGGTCCGACTGGCGTCGAACTCGCCGGGGCGCTCGGCGAAATCGCCAACGACACGCTGCGGCACGATTTCCATCACATCAACCCGGCCGAATCGCGGATACTGCTGATCGAAGGCGAAGACCGCGTGCTGCCCGCCTTCGCGCCGGACCTCTCGCACAAAGCCGAGCGGCAGCTCATCGCCCTCGGCGTGCGTCCGCGCCTGAGCGCGCGCGTCACCGCGATTGACGCTGCGGGCATCACCGTCAATGCCGCCGGGCAGATGGAGCATATTGCCGCCCGCACCGTCCTTTGGGCCGCGGGCGTGCGCGCCTCCAGTCTGGGCCGCAAGCTGGCGGAACGCACCGGCGCCCCGCTCGACCGCGCCGGAAGAGTGCTGGTCGAGCCGGATCTGAGCCTTCCCGGCCATCCGGAGATTCACGTCATCGGCGACCTGGCGAGCCTTGCCCAGGACGGCAAGCCGCTGCCCGGCCTGGCGCCGGTGGCCATCGAGCAAGGCCGCTACGTGGCCGATCTGCTGGTGCGGAAACTGCGCGGCCAATCCATGCGCCCCTTCCGCTACTTCGACAAAGGCGCCCTGGCCACCATCGGCAGGAACCGGGCCGTGGCGCAGTTCGGCAGCTTGCACGTGTCCGGTTTCCCGGCCTGGTTCCTGTGGGTTTTCGTGCACCTGATGTACCTGGTGGAATTCGAAAACCGCCTGCTGGTCTTCGTCGAGTGGGTGTACAACTACATCACCCGCAACCGCGGCGCGCGGTTGATTACGAATAACCGGGACTGAAGGCCGCGAAAGCGGTAGCAGCGGGCCACGCTCGGGTAAACTGAAGGTATGTTCTTCCGCAAGAAATCGCCGTTGCCGCAGGTGGGCACGTGGGCGCCGGAATTCCGGCTGGCGCGCTTGGAGGGTGGTGAAACTGCGCTTGCCGATCTGCTGGCCGGCGGCCCGGCGGCGCTTGCCTTCTTCAAGGTATCGTGTCCGGTGTGCCAGATGACGCTGCCGTTTCTCGACCGTATTCACGCCGGCCGCGGTTTGCGCGTTTACGGTATCTCGCAGAACGGCGCGCAGGATACGCGCGAGTTCGCCCAAGAGTACGGCTTGCAATTTCCCATGCTGCTCGATTCGGAAGACGATCGTTTCCCGGCCAGCAATGCGTATGGAATCTCACACGTGCCGACCACGTTTCTGGTCGAACCCGATGGCATGGTAGGGCGGGTGATCGAGGGCTGGATCAAACAGGACATCCTCTGGCTGGGCGCGCGCGGCGGCGTGAACCCGGTCGGCGACGAAGACCACGTGCCGGAATGGAAGGCTGGTTGAGGCTCGCGCAACTAGGCTCCCGTGCGGAGCCACGCTACAATAAAATCAGACTCCATGTCCACCAAGATCGACGTATTCGGCGCGGCTGCGGCCATCGCCAAAGGCATGAGCGTCACGCTGAAGGAGATGCTGTCGCCCACCGTCACCGAATACTATCCGGATGAGCCGGCCAAGTTCGAGGAGCGGTTCCGCGGCGTCCACGTGCTGCAGCGCGACGTCAACGGCATGGAGAAATGCGTGGCGTGTTTCCTGTGCGCCGCGGCGTGCCCTTCCAATTGCATTTACATCGAGGCTGCGGAAAACACCGAGCGCGAGCGCATCTCCGGCGGCGAGCGCTACGCCAAGGTCTACAACATCGATTACAACCGCTGCATCTTCTGCGGCTATTGCGTGGAAGCCTGCCCGACCGACGCCATCACCCACGGCCACGGTTTCGAGGCGGCCAGCTACAACACTTCGACCCTGATCAAGCGCAAGGAAGACTTGCTGGCGCCGGTTCCGGCCGGAGCCATGCCGCCGGTCGCGGAGCCGGAGCGGCCCGAGGCGCACTGAGCGCGCACTTGCCTAAACTCGGGAAAGCAATCCTGGCTTCCGGTCGCACCGTCGTCGAAGGCGTTCGCGTAGGGATCGATGAGCACGCAGCGGGTTTGCCGGTTGACGACGCCGGCCAGCAGCGCCTGGAGCCGGCGGTCCTCGCGGGCCAGTGGCAGGTAGGGCCAGACCTGGGCGATGGAGTCCCGCAACCACTCCCGAACAGCCAGGCCAGTTCGGGATCGGCGATGAAGTTCTGCACCCGACGGATCTTGGCTTCCACGGCCTCGCTGGTGAATTTGCGCTCGGGCGGTGGCGGCCGGCGGCTGGGACGCTCCGGCACGGCCGCAGCCCCGCGTGCCAGGGCGGCGGCGGTGGATTGCAGGAAGAGGCGTCGCGTAGGCATGATGAGAATCCTTCATAGCGCGCGGCGGAGGAAACGCGGTAACAGCGTTGCGGGAGCCGCTGCCCGGTTGCTACACTGGGATTCCCCGGCCAGGTAGCTCAGTTGGTAGAGCGCAGCCCTGAAAAGGCTGGCGTCG